>Ga0209048_10000475_pt1 | contig 42882 bp, 35 predicted proteins | sample FrelakmetCRP12CR_FD_187146 | JGI IMG/M metagenome (GOLD analysis project Ga0209048, IMG submission 187146) | Freshwater lake sediment microbial communities from the University of Notre Dame, USA, for methane emissions studies - CRP12 CR (SPAdes)... | ecosystem: Environmental > Aquatic >...
GCCGCGGTTCGTTCCTCTGGGGCGACCAGTGCCATAGTATAGGCTTGCCGGGTCGGTACGTCCATCTGAGATAATGCCTGGCGCAGCAATAGGAGCACTACTGCCACCGGAAACGTAGGAGCAAAGGCCACCAGAATCAACAGAACATTCGAGGGGAGATGGGTGAACACCATAGTGTTGAGCAAGCCGAATCGCCTGGCCAGCGGCACCGCGGCCAGAAAAGAGAGGGCTGAAAGAAGGTTTGCCACAAAGAATAAGATAGAAAGCCACACGAGCGAGACACCAAAGCGAAGATGAAAGAAGAGCACCATCAAACTCTGCACCACCAGACCTCCAGCAAATGCATCTATGCTGAAAAGTACCGCAAGCCGCCAGATAATTCTATGTGAATTGCCCAGTGGAGGGATAAGCCTCTGCCTGACACTCTTTACATGGATTGGAGTATGTAGAGTAGTTTCTACATGTGGGGACAGGCGCATAGAAAGCCCTGCGACTATGAGAGCCAGCGTCGCATATATTGCGAATGGAAGGTGTACGGCAAAAGCAGGTGGGAAGCCGAGAAAGGCCAGTAAACCAGGCAGTCCTGCTGCAAGCGCACCTACAGCGACACTGAACGCGGCTATAAGATTGTAACGAGAGAAGAGGGCAGTCCGACGCTCTGGCTTCGTGATATGCGCAATCATTGCCTGGTCGATGGGCAAAAATGGCGCAGTCTCGGAGGCCGAGATACCCAGCGTGCCGAAGAACGCAGTCACCAGGAGCACAGGATAGAAATTTGTCAGCCCGAAAATCACTCCCGTGCCCGCCATAAGTAGCGCAAGAACCGCGAGTGTACGCCGCCTTCCCCAGGAATCGGCAGTGATCCCAATCACGTATGTTCCGACCATATCACCGGCCAGAGAAACCGTAATCAGGATGCCGATAGCAACAGGAGAGAACCCTTCGGCGGATAGTGTCACACCCAACAGCACGGCCAGTAGCCCGTAGTCCAGCGAACGCAGCCCGCGCATCGTGAGGATAAGTCGCGTGTCTGCCCATTGATCTCGTTCTGTTGTGGAGGGTATCATTGCTTGGACCCGCTCTGTTGCCCGGTGCGATCATACGGATTGAAGCTCCCCGCTTTTGTCTGAGATGAGACTACTTTGAACGCGCCCTCGGGTTTGCCCTGTCGAACCATCTCCTGACAGTAAGCGTAGAGCGCGTCATACACAATCCACTCAGCAGCGTTCTGTTCATGATCATCCTTGAAGCCCAGGTGCCGGAAGCCTTCTGCAATCGCTTCTAACCCCTCTCCTTCTGGCTGATGCCAGAGTGTATTGTCGGTATCTGCACCATTGACGATTTTGCCAAGAAGCACTAACGCCTGGTTACTTGTTAGAACGTACTTCTTGAGAATTGCCTCAAACGAACACTCTTTGCCGTGATGACCAAGTTCTACGTCTTTCACATCATAAGGAATAGCATTTTCGCGTGCAGCGATCTCCATTACTTGGTCGCCTGGCACAAACAGAAACTCAGCCTCATCGTCCACAAACTTTTTGATGAGCCAGGGGCAGGCTACGCGGTCCACTTTGACACGCTCTCGGGTAATCCACTTCATGAAAAGTATTCTCCTTTGCCATTATTTGATAGATACGATTGATTCAACAACAGCCTCTACAAATTCCATTGTACTCCTTCTCCCTCCTTGATCGCGAGTCAAGCAAGCCTGAAACTTTTGCCCTTGATTTCCATGTTTTTGTATGGTAATCTCGTTATGAAATATAAACTATATGGAGGTAGTAATATGTCAGTAGTAGTCTTTCCTTCGGTATCCACGTTGAGTGGTGTTCTTCCTTGAGTTAATCTCTAGCTTACAACATCGAGACTGTGATTTCTCGCGTTCACCCGCGCATATCGGGCACTCAAATCTATTGTTTCTCTTATCCGCAAGAGCAATATTGAGAGTCGCTCGTAGTTCTTCCTCTAATGTTCAGCCTGAGATTTACTCCTTACTCTAATCAGACAAGGCCGTTCTGATACACCACTCCGGAGATACTCGCTTCACATCTATAGTTCTACTTGCGTGATTCCATGCCCTTGTTGCCGAGACAAACTATGCTGTATGCCTATTGATGCAACTCCAGGCAGCACTTGTGTTCCGAAAACATGCTCTCGTCACCAAAGATTTAATTAAAGGCAATGAGTTATGCAATTGAGACAAAATCGCACTCTATAGAAAGTAAATCATTCAACACACCCAAAGGAGCTAATACTTTGAATAGATCTTTCGAAGATGATTCTGAAGAAAAGCTTATCACATTCGAGAAAATAAAGCCTGGTTTGCGCGAGCGTGCTCGAAGTCGCTCTCATACGCAAACCAAACCTACAAGGAAGGCGAGTTATGAAAGTAGTTCTGATGTTCAGCGTTGGTTGCGCGAACAGTCATATGATGTCCAGCAGCCTGACACGGGTTTCCATCCAACATTGCTGGCATCCAGGCGCGATGCGCCCTGGATACTTTCTTCGCTTGAGCCATTCTATAAGCAACAATTGATTACAGATGTGCTGCATGAAGCTCATAGCGGCAAGGAAGCGACGGTTTACTGTTGCAAGGCTCATCCATCAACAGGGGTGGAATACCTGGCAGCAAAGATATACCGGCCACGCATGTTTCGAAGCCTGCGCAATGATGCCATCTATCGCTATAGCCGGGTTCAGCGTGATGAACAGGGTCAAGCAGAGCATGGTAACAGCCGCAGGGGGAGTGCTGCAACACGAAAGACCGAGAAGGGACGCGCAGCCCAGGTAGCATCCTGGATCGAGTACGAGTACCAGACTCAGCGCCTGCTCTACTCCAATGGCGCCAATGTACCTCGCACGTTTGCGCAGATCGGTAATGCCGTTCTGATGGAATATATCGGGGATGTTGGTGAACCAGCTCCCCGACTCAGCGATGTTGTACTTGAAGTTGATGATGCGCAACCACTCTTTAACTGTATCATGGACAACATCGAGCTTGCTCTGAAACACGGTCGCATTCACGGAGATCTCTCGGGATACAATATTCTCTATTGGGACGAGGAGGTGACGCTGATTGACTTCGCGCAGGCAGTCGATCCGTATCACAACTCAGATGTATTCTCGCTATTCCTGCGTGATATTGAGCGCATTTGCCAGTACTTTGCGCAGTACAACGTGCAATGTAAAGCAAATGAACTTGCGCGGGAGATTTGGAGCGGTCACATGGGACCAATCCCAGAACTGATTTGAGCAGAATCTCCATGCGCAGAATTCATCGATGGTTTGTAATAGTGCCGATACTCCTGCTTTTATGAGGAGTGTCGGTACTGAATTGTGGATCAGGCTTAGCAAAATTGTGTTTCCTTGACTTTGCGAAAGAAATACCATATAAGCTAATCATCCTAAGCTGTTCCTTGCTGACGCTGTTGTTTCGGCCAGCATCATAGGTTGATTAGAAAGAAGAAAATCTCATGGCTACTTCTGTTGCGCCTATTGGTGTGACTGGTTCCACAGGACAACTCGGAGGTAGAGTAGCGATCCGACTTGCAAATCTTGGCCAGCCTCAGCGGCTAATTGTAAGGAATCCTGCTCGTGCCCCACAACTTCCAGGCGCTGAGATTATGCAGGCATCCTACGAAGATGGACCATCTATGAAGACAGCCCTTAGTGGGATCAAGGTATTATTTCTAGTCTCAGGGTATGGGCTAGATCGACTGGAACAACACTATAGTGCTATCGATGCCGCAGTCGCTGCCGGGGTCGAACGTATTGTCTACACTTCATTCCTGTCCGCTGCCCCTCTTGCGACTTTCACACATGCCCGCGAACACTATTTCACAGAACAACGTATTCGTGAAAGCGGTTGCCGTTATACATTCTTGCGACCGACTTTTTATCTTTACCGTGCTCCTCGCTGGTTCTCCAATGAAGGTGTTGTTCAAGGACCTGCTGGTAACGGAACCATTACCTGGGTTTCACGCGATGACCTGGCCGATGTGGCTGTAGCTGTACTAACTACCAGCGGACATGATGGAGCAAGCTATGAAATTACTGGTTCCCAGGCTCTCACGCTCAATCAGGCTGCCGAAGAGTTTTCACGCGCCACAGGTATCCCGGCCTCCTATCGGCCTGAAACTATTGAGGAAGCTAAAGCATCACGCGCTAAGTTCAATCCTACTGATTGGGAACTCGAGGCCTGGGTAAGTACTTACGTCGCAATTGCTACAGGTGAGTTATCTGTGGTTAGTCACAGCGTCGAAGCCTTGACTGGTCATGCTCCCCAGACGCTGGCTGACTACTTGCATAAGCATCCTGAGAGCTATGAGCATATTACTGCGAACCGATTATAAATATCTTGAGATTTTGATGCGATCAAAGCAAGAATTTCCTCTCCCAATTTCTTGATAATGTAAGTATTTTCTATCTATTATCTAAAATACCGCTCACATACCGCTCATTTTGAGCGATAGTTTTTGGGCACAATAGTTGATGTTTTGTATGCATATGCTGGTTTTTGTACGCAGTTGAAATACGGTAGGACTCTTGTATATTTTTGTTGTGTTTACAAAGTGCATGAGTTACTATGGTGAAGTTACAAATTTCTATCATTTTTGTGGTTAAAAGATCTATATTCATGCACTCACAAATGAGACGAGGGATGGTTTGATGATGAATGATAACGTTGGACGTTTATTAGGAAATTATCAATTGATTCGCAAATTGGGAGAGGGTGGGTTTGGAAAGGTTTTTCTTGCTGAACATGTGCATTTAAAAACTCAAGCGGCTATCAAATTGTTGCAACATGTACAATTGCCAAGCAATGAAGAAGAAAAGTTTCGTGAAGAGGCGAAAACTATTGCCAAATTTGATCATCCACATATTATCAGGGTCTTAGATTATAATATAGAGGATAGTACCAGTACTCCTTATCTTGTGATGGACTATGCTCCCAATGGGACTGTACGTCAACGTTACCCGAGAGGGAAAATATTAGAACCGCTTCATATTTTATCGTACGTGATGCAGATCGCTGATGCTTTACAGTATGCCCATGACCGAAGAGTGATTCATCGCGATGTGAAGCCAGAAAACATGCTGCTAGACAGAGAAAACCAGATTCGGCTTAGCGATTTTGGTATTGCTATAGTTTATGAAACCACAAGCTCTCCGAAAACAGCTGATAAGTTGGGAACCCCAGCTTATATGGCACCTGAACAATTTCATGGTAAATCAATCCCCGCCAGCGATCAATACTCGTTGGGAGTAGTTGTCTACGAATGGTTATGTGGAACACTCCCTTTTCATGGAGGTATTGGAGAGCTTATGCACCAGCATGAACATGTTCTTCCACCATCGATGCATGAGAAAGTTCAATTTCTGTCACCAGCAATCGAGGAAGTGGTACTCAAAGCACTTGCCAAGAAACCAGCTGATCGGTATGGGGATGTTAAGGAATTCGCGCAGGCGTTTCAAGAAGCATGCCAGATTCCTGAGGTAGGAAATGGAACTCAGAGAACCGTTGTAATGTCTTCTTCTCAATCAGCAGTAACAGGTATGACCAGGCGATTTAAACAAAACGTGGTTACACCTCCAGATGATTCCTCTGTGATCTGGAACGTTCCCTTTCATCGCAACATGTTCTTTACAGATCGTGAGCAGGTGCTGACATCGCTACACGATACTTTCTGCTCACAAAAGAGGTCGACCCAAACACAGGCCTTGAGTGGTTTAGGTGGTATTGGTAAAACACAGATTGCAGTTGAATATGTGTATCGCTACCATAGTGAGTACAGATATATTTTCTGGGTGAGGGGGGATACACGAGAAAAGATGCTCTCAGATTTCGCATCTCTGGCAACTACGCTAGGCCTGAAAGAACAGAATGAGCAGGAGCAACAACTTAATATAGAAGCGGTACGATCCAGCTTAAGGAAGAACACTCATTGGTTACTGATCATAGATAACATAGAGGATCTCAGAAATGCACGAACTATTCTTCCTTCTTCGGCGCGGGGTCATATTCTTCTAACGACACGCACACAAACGACAGGAAATATTGCTAAACAGATCGATTTAGAAAAAATGACGTTGGATGAGGGAGCCTTGTTTCTGCTAAGGCGGACAAAGTTGTTGACACAAGAAGATTCCTTGCAAGAAGCAACAACCGCTGATCTTCAGAGCGCGAAAGATATTGTTGATACTCTCGATGGTCTCCCACTCGCGCTTGATCAAGCTGGCGCGTATATTGAAGAATCTGGATGTAACCTCTCTGACTACCTTAATCGTTACCAGTCGGGACGTTTGAAACTACTTCGCAAGCGTGGAAGCTTTGATTTTGACCATCCTGCATCTGTCACCGATACGTTTTCTTATTCCATTGAGAAGATCGAAAAGATCAGTCCGACGGCAGTCGAATTGCTACGCTTCTGTGCCTTTCTTCACGCAGATGCAATTCCCGAAGAGCTTATTATCAATGGAGCTTCAGAACTTGGTTCAACTCTGCAACCTGTGGCTAGCGACCCGTTCTTGTTAGGTGAAACCCTTGTGATTCTGCGTAAGTTCTCGCTTGTGCGCCGCAACTCTAAGACAAACACTCTTTCAATACATCGCCTGGTGCAAGCTGTACTTCAGGACAGTATGAACGAGAAGACACGACATTTATGGGCCGAGCGAACAGTGCGAGCAGTCAATCTGGCTTTGCCTGATATCAGTGAGTTTTCCATGTGGCAACGTTGCCGGCAGTACATGCCACATGTACAGAAAAGTGTTGCTCTAATTGAGGATTGGAAGATAGTATCGCCAGAGGCAGCGCGACTGCTTGAGCAAACAGGAATGTATTTGCAGATACAGGCACAATTTACGCAAGCATTTGCTCATTTCGAGCGAGTATCAGAAATACGTAGACTTCTGTCAGAGAAAGAATCAGCAATAACAATTGCTTCTCACATCTATCTCTTCAGGCACTACTATTTCCAGGGAGAGTATAGTCATGCAGAGCAGCCCATCAAGAAGGCGTTGAGACTTTTAGAGCAGACACCTGATTCTGAACCAGTGGCCAAAGCCACATGTCTAGAGGCAGTTGCTTTTCTTTCTTATCAACAAGGGAAGTATAGCCAGGGCGAAGATTATTTTCTACAGGCTCTCAACATTTATGAGCAGTGCATTGGACTACACATCCTCTGGTCGTCTGTACCTATTGCGGCCTGGGAAATATCAATCTTGCTCTCGCAAAATATGATCTAGCAGAGAGATTTTTCCAGGATGCTCTTGACATTTGGCTGCAGATGCCTAAGCCGCAGCATCCATTTATGGGCGCAAGTCTGAATGGTATGGCCCGTCTCTTTATTGAATGTGGCAAATATGGGAAAGCAGAGTTGTACCTCCAACAAGAACGTGCGCACCTGGAGCAAACTCTCCAACCTCTGCATCCCGCATTGGCTCACAACCTGAACGATTACGCTTTGCTTTACATTGCTCAAGGAAAATACAATCAAGTTGAGCCTTTCCTGAGACAGTCGCTGCATATCTTAGAGCAATCAGGCAATTTACGACATCCTTTTACCGCGTACTCGTTAGATACCCTTGGGCGGATTTCCTACCTAAATCGTGAGTATCAGAGTGCAGAACAGTTCTTTCAAAGGGCGCATAATATCCTTGAACAATCATTAGGGTGTGAGCATCCAGATGTTCTTTCTACGACAAACAAATTGGCAGATGTCTATGTTGAACAAAGTAAATTGAGCCTTGCAGAGGAACTGTATAAAGATGTGCTGGCAAATCGCAAACGAATATTTAGATCAGAACACCCCTCAATTGCCCAAACATACCATAGCTTGGGACATCTATTAGAATCTCGGGGCCGTGTTTATTATGAAAAATCGGTAGAATTTTACAAAAGCGCGCTGATTATCCGCGAAGAAGTACTAGGACCAGAACATCCTGCCATTGCCCAAACTCTTTACAGGCTAGCAGACATATACTATAGGAGATGGAAAAAGTTTGAGGATGCTGAATCCCTCTTTCAACGGGCGATATCTATCTACGAAAAAGCACAGCTGTTAGATCATCCTGATTTGGCTCAAATTTTGTCAACATTTGCAAGTTTATTATTAGTCCTCAATCGTCCTGCTGAAGCGAAAGAAAACTCCGAACATGCCAAAACTATTCGTGCGAAACAAGCTAATAAATGAGATTAGTAATGAAAGCGAATGTTTGAAAGAGATTTATGTGTAAGACAAGTCTTTTCTCGAACTCGCTTCACTAATCTGCCCCCGACTCCGCTCTGCACGCTGCTTGATGCCGAGCATCAGCTTGCGCATCATCGGGAAGTCACCGATTTCCATGAGGACTAAGTCGGTTACAATGGTGGGTCTGGTCCAACGGTATTGACACTTCAGCCGAATGATGAGGCGCGTAAACTCTTCATCGATGGGAATCAGTTTCCACGACCAGGTACTTGCTGCCTTAATCCATAGCATCCAGCGATTAGGTTCAAAGGCCATCACACGGAAAGCCGTCTCCTCGGATACCTTTTCAGACATGGGAATCCATGTACCCACCTCGATCTGTTGTAGTTCGGGGATAATGCGGTCGGCGCTCGGCTTGCCGAGGTTGTCCAAGAGATCGTAGCTGTAGAACCCGGCCCGACCGTACCCAATCTGAACAATCCAGGGCCAGATCTCTTCAGGGCGAGCCTGGATAGTGATGGCACGAGTAACGTTGAATGTTGGCTTCTCAATGACCTCATCTCCTGGCATCGCGAGCATGACCTCATCATCGGTCGCCCCCCATCTTGAGTGCCAGGGACGGTAGAAACGTAAGAACAAACCGAACGCAGTTCCGCCCAGGATGGCTAATCCTATAGCTATCTTTTTGAACATGAAAACCTCCTTTGCACCTTTCAGTACGATGGCTTATAAAGAAAAAGAGATATCTTGAAAGTCACGGAGGGCCGATAAATCGGCGATGTGCGCGATAAATCGGCACCTACGGATAGTCGGAATATTTTGTTAAAGACCATAATCGGTCCCCTATTTTAATCCCGTTTATTTTTAAAAACCCAACATAAGCCTATGCACTTCCTCATGGCCCTTAGAAGAAGAATGCAGAGCATTTCATAGATTTCTTCTTAAACGAGGGACTTATCCAGCCGAACTTGATGAGGTGTTATTCCAGCAATCCCTTCTGGTGCCTGCGCACTATTCCCCTCCACACGCTGCTTGATCGTTTGCAACATCATGCGCGCCATGAGGAAATCGGCGGGGAACAGTATCGGTCTGGTAAGCATCCTGAACATTTTAGGCTCATAGCTGGCTCGCGTGCGTACAATCAGCCTGGTCATACCTTCCTCTTTCTCATCGAGGATAAACACCCAACTAAACTCTCCGTGTAGCCCAACTTTCGGGTTGTCCCGCAAGGAAGCTGGTGCCATAAAAAGTATATGGGTAGTCGAGAACAGGGCAAGGACGTGCGATGGTTCTTTCTTGGCCACTGTGAAGAAAGCCGTTCCTGGAGGGCCATCTAAAACAGTGTCGCCAACCTCCAAATGTTGCAGTTCTGGGATGATATGGTCAGGGCTAGCAGGGTGGCTGGTATGCCAGATGTACTTGTCTACCCACTGGTACCAGCTCGAGTCTGTGTACCACCAGCCGCGGTCATAGCCCATTTGCACCAGCCACGGCCAGATGTCAGTTGGGGAAGCATGAATGGAGATAGCATGCGTTGTTTCTAGCATGGGATGGGGTACGAGATCATCGCCTGGTAAGGGCCGGTGCACTTCGTCGTCCGTTGCTCCCCAGCGCATTCCCAAGCGACGCAACAGATATGCACCGGATACTCCTGCCAGCAATCCAAGACAGAGTTTATTATTCATAGAAAAGTTTCTCCTTTCTATTTAATGTACCTGCGAACGCACAATTTGAGTTCCCTTAAAAGGCTCGCTTGCGAAACAGCGCCAGCGCCAGTATAAGTGGTACCACTGCTGCAACCAGGCAAATGGCGAACTCCTTAGCAGGGAATCCCTGACCCATGTATACAGCCTGGTTAGACCAATAGCTGATCAAATTCCAGGCGCCCCAGTCGGGGATAAAGCTGGGAATAACTGTGAGTAGGGTAATGACAAGCGCACAGATCAGCGGCCACAGAGCATCCTTGAAAAACACCGAGAACAGGAGGGCCAGACCCAGCCCAAATAACACTCCCAACCACAACAAGAAAGTAGAAATCACCACGCCTCCGATGTTCTGTGGATGTCCTGCAATTGCTGCTGTCACGAGCAATGCGATACAGCTTATAGCACTGATTGCAAGAAGGATCAAGGCACTGATAGCGTACTTGATCAGCAACACTCGCTCGCGGCTGATCGGCTTACCCAGCAGGAAAAAGATGGTACCTTTGTTCACTTCTCCCGCGATCAACCCGGCACCTAACACGATCGCCATGATGACCATGATTTCAGGGCCATTTTTGGCAAACCAATTTCCCCAGACATAAAGGTCGTAGCTGCCGGTCATCTGCTGCATCTGTTGCTGTAAGAACTGGGGCAACTGTTGCATGTTGCTCGTATTCAACGCCGATTTGAACAAGCCGTAGGTAGCCGTCGAAACTTCGACCAGCACCAGGGCAATCAAACCGCAAATGATCGCTTTCCAGCGAGCTTCAATGAGTTCCTTAATGGCCATGGTCCACCTCCTTCATGGATTCCAGGAATAAATCTTCGAGATTGAGATCCACCGTTTCAACATCACGCAACGTATAGGGCCTGGTCTTCAAGGATTGTTCCAAGATATCCACGTTGCCATGGGTGAGCAGCCTCACACTGCGTCCCTCCTGCGCTAGATTCATGACTTCAGGCAAACAACGAAGCGTTTCGATTTCAGTCGCAGGTGGTATATCAACATAGGTCAGCTTGACGACCTTTTTAGCTTGCTTGAGGTGGTTAAGCTCATCACACAGTACCAACTTGCCTGAACGAATGATGGCTACCCAATCAGCCACCGCTTCTACCTCGGAGAGGATGTGCGAGGAAAAGAAGATCGTCTTGCCACGAGAAGCAACTTCGCTGACCAGCGTGTTCAGGAATTCGTGACGCGCCATTGGGTCCAGCCCTGCCGTCGGCTCGTCCAGGATGAGCAAATCCGGGTTACTTCCCAATGCCAGACTCAATGCTAACTGGGATTTCATGCCTTTCGATAGGTTTCCCACCTTCTCCTTCGGCGGTAATCCAAACAAGCCAATGTAACGATCCACCACCTGCTGATCCCACTCCTGACTGACCGAGCGGCAGAATGCACACAACTGTGGAATGGTGAGAAAATCGTAGAGGCTGTTGGTTTCACTCACATACCCAACTCGACCACGTACCTGCAGGCTCTGACTCGCAACATCATAGCCGAACACGCGTGCTCCACCCGCATTGGGCGGGCGGAAGCCGAGAAGGGTTTTAATGGTCGTTGTCTTACCCGATCCATTAGGACCAAGGAATCCAAAAATACTTCCAATTGGTACAGTGAATGTCAATCCATCCACTGCTCGCTTTGAGCCGTACTTCACGACAAGATCTTGTATGTCGATGGCTATTGCTTGTTTATTCTCCAGGTACGACTCATTAGGTCCCGTTGTCAGTGTACTTTGCTGTTCGTTCATACGTTTCCTCCTCCTCTCATAACTAAAAACCTCCTTGATTGCCCTGTCACTACCGAAAACAGATCGCTACTGCACAAGACAAAGTGTGGCATCTTAAAAGAGCCTTGTACGCCGGGTATCCGAAAAGAAGCATTGTTTCGCTTCTATTTTCATATGTAATAGCATAAAGTTATGTCCTCTCGATATGATCACGAACAGAGGCTTTTTTCTCACAACGAGCGCACAAATATCGCCGGGTAGCTCTACATACCAGCTTCTTCTTATTATCAAATAAGAAATGGGCGGCTGCGGGAGCTTTTGTGACCGCAATGTGAGAAAACTACATTTAGGAGTTACTCATTTGTGGCTTCAAACTCCTATCTTTTAGTTAAAGACAATCTCTTTCCAGAAAGAAGGTGAAGAGATGAACATGAACCTTGCAGAAATTTATCGGGCTGTTACACAGTTACTCGATACAGGGTGGACGATACCTGAAATTGAGCGGCTTGATCGTTTTGCCAACAGATTTCAGCTAACGAGCGAGGATTTGCCAGATATCAACCTTGACATACGTCGTCTGGAATTTATCCGCTGGCTGGTTCAAACAGGTAAACTTTCAGATTGGTAAACGTTTATAGTTATACTTCTTACCCAGTTTTTGTAGGGGGGTTCGTAGTAGCAGGAGTAAGGATCAGTCGATAGCCAACTCCATGAACCGTCTGGATAAGTGTAGGATGTGATGGATCATCTTCGACCTTCTGTCGCAAACGGCTGATAGTTGGTTTCAGGAGTTCTGTTGCCTCACTGTAAGCAAATCCCCATGCTGCTGTGAGAAGCTGGCTATGGGTCAGAACCATTCCTGCATGTTTCAGCAAATGCTCTAGCAAGCGAAATTCTGTAGGAGTCAGTGCTATTGGTTTTCCGTACAGGGTAACATGGTGTGATGGTATATCGACTACCAGCCCGCCAGTATGGAAGCGCGTCTTCTGCCGATGTTGCTGGTTAACGGAGGGCATTGTGGCGCGACGGAGCATTGCCCGTATACGAGCCTGTAATTCTACAAAGCCAAAGGGTTTTGTCAGGTAATCATCAGCACCGAGATCAAGCCCTCTAGCTTTGTCCGTTTCCTCGTCCCGCCCGGTGAGCATAATAATCGGCACATCCGATACCTCACGAATGAGCCGACAGGTTTCCCAGCCATCAAGCTTGGGCATAGTGACATCTAACAGCACCAACGAGGGATGTTCCTGCTCTAGCATCTGCAAACCTGCAATGCCATGTTGAGCTGAGACGAAACGATATCCCGCTTTGGTTAGATTCAATTCGGTCAGACGCAGCAGAGGGGTATCATCGTCAATCATCAGAATAGTTGAACTCATATAATTCGTCCCTTTCCTCTCTTCGACATTACTTTACTCATCTTCTACAATCACAGAGACCTGGTCATCTCTAACCATCCATAATGAAAGCACAAAACATGCTCCAGACTCTCGATTTTCGGCTCGTATAGAGCCGTTATGTGCGAGCATCAGTTTTCGTGCTATATGGAGTCCCAGTCCATAACCGCGCGTCCAATTATCCGACGATTGGGACCCACGTGAGAAACGCTCGAAAATATGCTCAAGCTTGTTTTCAGGAATACCTGGCCCATGATCGATGACCCGAATTTCAACTCGCCCGGTCGAAGTGATGATTTCGGTTTCAACCTCTACCAACGTACCCGGCGGTGTATATTTACGAGCATTATCGAAGAGGTTTCTCATAACAATTTCAAGCAGACCTCCATCGGCCCATATCAGGGTCTTTTCACCAGGTTCGTGAAGGATGCAATAGTGATCACTGCTGATCCACTCCGCATTTACTTTTCCTACAAGGCTCTGTAGAAAGTGCGAGAGGGACAAAGGCTGCAAGCGAACCTCCAGGTGACCAGCCTCGAAGCGTGTGAGCTGAAGTACTTCTTCGACTACCTGGTGAAGTCGTTGTGTTTGCTGGTCGAGAATGCTCAAAACTTCATGGTACGATTCGGTATCAGTAGCCGGGTCCAACAAGTTGAGCATCTCCACTGAACCGGTGACAGTCGTCAAAGGAGCGCGCAGTTCATGGGAAACCATGGCTACAAAATCTGATTTCAACTGCTCAACAGCTTTGAGCTGCGAGATGTCATGTAATCCGATAACCATGTGATGTACTGCTCCCTTCTCTGGAAGAGGAACGGGGGCGCAGCTAAGAGCGAGCCAGCGCTCTTGCCCAGTGAGCGAAGTTATGGGCATCTCAATATAGGATTTTTCGGTCCTGGTTTGCAGGGCTACCAGAAGGGAGGAGAGTGGTTCATGTGCCTCTACTTCTCGCAAAGCTGTTTCTTTAAAACCCAGCACTTCCCAACAATATCTCCCGATTGCTTCGTTCGCTTGCCATCCAGTTAAATGTTCTGTTGCTGGATTACATTTCACTATTTTCTGTGCTTCGTCAACCACGATTATACCGTCAGCGGAAGCGTCGATAACCGCCTGGGTTTGTTGACGTTCCATGCTCAAAGAAACGATTGTGGAGCGCAAACTCAACCGCATTTTGTCATATGCTGATGCCAGACGGCCGATCTCGTCATTCCGCTCAACCTGAGGTTCAACATTCAGGTTACCTGCCGCTATCGCCTCAGTTGAATTCAGGAGCACTCTAAGTGGCCTGGTTAATGAACGTGTAATGATGACCGCCAGCGCCATAGAGAGTAGCAGACAAAGTGCTGTGAGGGCAAACACGAAGAATGTAGATCTCCCACTTTCCTGTTGTGCTTGCGCTGCTACATTCGACGCCTCGGCCTGTTCTGTCGTTACAAGTTGTGTTACAGTCGCTATGGTTGCGAGCCGAAGTGGCTCCATTTGTCTAAGATCAATTGTACGCGCTTGAGCAAATTGTGCCTGAGTGACGAGTGTCTGAATGTATTGTGAGAGCGCACTCGTCTTGAGTACACCGTCAGCTACTCTTTGGACCTGGGGCAAGTCCCTGGCATTTATGTTTCTCTGATCAAGACTCTCGAATGCGAGTAATTGCTGGCGGTCCCTGGCAATATCTTTGAGCACTAACGCCAACTCGGTCAATGTTTGCTGTGTTTGTTTGCTCTGTGAATTGCTTGTATCAAGTGTTGGTATATCTTGTTGAGCGGGGATTGATGACTGGTCACTATTAGGACTACCACCGTTGATTAACCTGAGTTCAAAGTCGCGCTGCCGGTAGAGTAGGGAACGTAAATGCACCAGGGTAATGGCTTCAGGCAAATCGTGCGAATTGAGTTCTGTTGTCGTGTTTGTCAACGAGGAAAATTGCTGAATAGCCAGTAGCCCGATAAGCCCGGTGAGGAGAATTATCAACATAAAGGCCAAAGACAGGCGAAGCCCAATCGATAAGCTGAATCGTTTGGTTTTATGTGTTTGCATGCTGCCAGATTGAGTTGTTTGTGTTCGTGCCATACTGAAAACCAATGAATGGCAAACGCTTTCAGGCTGCCATTTTACGTATCAAAAGCATAGACTTTAGCATAAACAATTATACAATGCAGGTCTATTGAGAGTTAGACCATGCAGCGGTTATGTATACTTACATGAAGATGTGTTCTCACACCGGGAAGGTAGGAGATCAGTGACTGTCCAGGTATCGACATATTTCATGAGGTACGCTTGATGGGATGCCAGTAGATCGCCTACCTGTGCTAGTTGATCTCTCCCTGATAGACGCACATTAAGAATATGATGTCCCTGGCGTGCTTCGTGCAGGTATACATCGGCAAAACCTTCATCCATAAAAGCATAGAGGCGCTTGAGCATTTTATAGAAGCCATTCTGATGCCGGTGCAACCGTTGAACGGCATCCTCAAAATCCCAACATGCCATGAAGTGAATGTCTTCGGCATCGTAGCCAGCAACCCGTAATGTAAAAACCGCTTTCACTGCGTCATCAAGACTTTCAATGACACAATGGACATGTTTTCGAGGAAAAGGGTTTGCCGGAAATGTCCGTTCAGAGGAAACAGGCGCTTGATTGTATCTTTCTAATAGTTTTGCAAAGTTCATAAGTAGTAGCCTCCACTTCGTTGCTATCGTTGTATTCTTCTATCACCGGTACATGCATTGATAGAGAGGATTCTTTCCTGATATGCATAAGGATAGCAGTAACTTGTTGCAATTCCATTACAAAAAAGTAACCATTCTGTTGTGATTTGCGTTGTTTCCTCATCAACCTCTCATGAAACTATTCGTGAATAGGATGGCAGACAACAGTGTGAGAGAAATGTGATGGCCAAGACCTCTTTTGAGATATCAATGAGAGTTCCATCCAGTAGACTTTGATCTGTAGTAGTTCATATATAAGTGTGTACCTCGATCAAAGTACCAACCTTTGTGGTTCAAATTGAATTTGTGATGGAACGTAAAATGCTCCTGGGCGTCAAAAAGAGGGCAGAACGTGTGAGTAGATATGCTCCGAAGCCTGTTAAGGTTGGTATATAGCGCAAAGCAAGATGTGGAGAGTCCCTAACTCAGGGAAACAGGGGAGAGCATCGCGCTCATGTTTCATCCTCTTGCTTCAGTTGAAGGAAACGTTCAAGCAGATTTCCGCGCCAAATCCAGCGTTGGATGATGCTCCAGATTAGCGCTGCCGCTCCAATAAAAAGGTAGTCAATAGGGTGCAGCGCAGTGAGACTGAAAAAGGCACGCAACGGCGGCATGGCAATCACCACCAGATAGACAACTAGCAATGCGGCAGCCAGCAGGGTTGGCCTCCAGTCACCACTGAGTTTACTCCCTCCGACCCAGAATCGTGCTGGTGGCACGACAAAGGGAACCAGCAACAGCCCGCTACAGACGGCGAACGTGGTCAAAGCGCTTTGCGCAATCAGTTGTGCGTCGTGCATACTCTGACCCGCCTGTTGGATCGCTTGAGAGAATGAGACCAGGTAAACGCCAAAGGCTATCAGGCTCAAGGGAACCGCCGCGGGGAAGACGAAATGCAGCAGCAGATGTCCCAATCCGCGTCGTGAAGGAGGGCCTGGATGCGCCCATGCAGCCAGCGCGATAGCTATGACGCTTAGCGTCTCGAACGTGATCAGCGCTTTTTGTTTTGGTGCAAAGGGAAACGCTCCGAGCATCGGGATAGTGAGCAATAACAATGCCAGGTACAGCACACGTGTCAAAAAGAGCTTCATCGCGCTTTCCATCCCATTGCGGATGCGCTGCCCTTCTGCGAATGCCGCAGGTACTGCCGCAAAGGAGTCATTGAGCAAGACGATATCGGCAATTCCTCGTGTAGCCTGACTCCCACTTTCCATCGCAATAGCCAGATCAGCCTGCTTGAGTGAGAGGATGTCGTTGACGCCATCTCCAATCATGGCGACGTAATGACGACGACTGCGCAGCGCTTTTACTAGCCGTTCCTTCTGCTGTGGAGTCACCCTTCCGAAGACGGTCGTTTCTTCGACGACCTGTGCAATTTGTGCCTCGTCCATCTGCTCCAGGTCAGAACCTGCAACCACCTTGTCGGTCATGGATATCCCAACCTGCCTGGCCAACGTTGCCACGGTTTGCGGATGATCGCCGGAAAGCACTTTGATCTGTACACCTACGTCAGCGAATGCAGCCAGGGTCTTTTGCACTTCATAGCGCAGTTCATCTCGCAGGCTCATCAGTCCCAGAGGAATGAGACCGGTGGGTAACGTAGGCTGCTGCTCGGATGTTTGTAAAGGAACGATGTCAGGGAAATAGGCAAAGAGGAGGACGCGCTTTCCGCCTCGTGTAGCTTCTTCGGTAAATGAACCCAGATCCGTACCAGGACGCAGAAAGGATTGCAATATCTCGGGGGCACCAAGAGCATAGATTCCATGCAGATGCATCCCTTCGATAGAGAGGGCACTCCACTTCCAGGCTGAGGAAAAGGCGACCTCCTCATTAACCAGCAGCCCTTCATTGCTGTCCTGCAAGGGGCATGCCGTTTCGATTGCTCGGCTGGTCGCGTTCCTACTCGACGTCTGTGAGATATAGATTGCCAGGAGACGCCGAAGCTGTTCCTCGTCCATTCCGAATGGGTGGACGTGTTCAAGAACGAGTGTATTGGTGGTGATGGTTCCAGTTTTATCCAGGCAGAGCACGTCCACATTGCTCAATGATTCGACAGCGCTCAGGCGTTGTACTAACGCGCTCTGGCCTACCATGCGTAACGCCCCTAACGCATAGGCAACCGTGGTTGCCAGCAAAAGGCCAATCGGGACGATGCCGACCACAATTACAGACATGCGAACGACATCCACCACGGCTGTCTGGTTCGCCAGAGCAATCAGGAGCAGAATGATCTCGATATAGAGCGCGACGAGCAGAAGCACTTGCATAATCACTGTGATGCGCCGCTGTAGAGGGGTCAACATCCGACGAAAAGCACGTGCCTTGCTGGTCAATTGCCCAGCCACGCTGGTCATGCCAATGCCTTCGGCACGGTAGCAGGCTGCTCCTGAAAGGCAGAAACTGCCTGACGAAAGCCAATCTCCGACGTGCTTTGTAATGGGTTCAGATTCACCAGTCAAGAGCGATTCGTCGACCTGTACGGGGCCTTCGTCGATGATGGGTCCATCGGCCACAATTTGATCCCCTGCACGCAGCACGAGAATATCATCTTGCACCAATTCCCCTGGATCAATGGCTTGTTCCTGCCCATCGCGGATCACGGTTGCCCTGGGCCGTGTGAGTAAAGCAATACGATCCAATGCCAGTTTGGCGCGTACCTCCTGGGCTACGCTGACGACCACATTGAAGAACACTACTCCTGCTGAGATGAGCGCCTCTGAGTATTGACCCAGCAGGAGTAAGGCCGCACAAAGCACAAATAAGATCGTGTGGATCAGCGTAAAAACGTCCTCGCGCACTATCTGGGCATAGGTGCGACTCGTCGGTGGTGGCATGAGCGCACCTTTGCCTGCAGCACGGCGGGCTCGCACTTCGTGTGTTGACAGTCCCGGAAGTATTGGATGTGTCATTTGTTGCTGGCTGCTCGTAGACAAATGCATGACCTCCTATTATGAATGACGATGAGCAAGGTCTCTGCGAGTACTGTTTATGTTCTTCCCTAGACAGTTTCCCCGTTACAACCTCAGTCGCTTCAAGCTTCCTCTCTTTCATGTTTATTTTTCATTGTCGACTTTAAAATCCAGGTATCTTTTTCTACCAAAGAGTAGTCGACTCAGCCACAGAAAGAAAGCCATCTGCACCAGTGTAGCAAGGATCCATCCCCTGCCCCCTGGATCAAAGGGACCTCCGATCAACTCTGTGGGGCGTATCCTCACCACTACTTCCGGCCCGCGTTTTTGCAGTATCTTCTCATCTGTCAATGTGAATGGATTGAGACCGACAAGAAGCGCGGCAAAACCACAGTTGTGTATAATCTGGATGAAGCTGCGCTGTGTTTCCTCACTCTCTGTGACGATCTCTGCACTCCCTCTCAACGCCGTTCCCGCAATGCGTACCTCAACGACGGGGTTGGCCTTCAGGTTTGCCAGCCAGTGTGTCCCTGAACCAAAACCTGCGATGCAGTAGATGTATCCATCTGCGAGCGCATAATTCAGAGGGGTAAGCCGAGGCTTTCCGCTTTTGCGGCCAATTGTTTGCAGAACCATGATGTAACCTGTGAGAGGGTTTTGCATCCAGGGGAGCAGACCCAGCTTGCTTAACGGCACCATATAATACTTGTTCATGCATTTGAATACAGTTCTGCTCGCTTTTGCGCGAGGTTCAGGTATAACATTGACCCCATTCTCTACTTTTAACATGTGTACCTCCATTGTTTCTATTCTCTGTCCTCACTTTTACCCTGTTCAGGCAAATCAGGTGCAAGGCAATGATAGTAGTGCAGGCGCTCCAACTGTGGTTGCCACATTGCGCTGCTCAGCCCTCCCCCATGTAGGAAGATAATGGTTGGGGCGCCTGCTGGTCCAGCTTCACGTACATAGAGTGACATGATAGTTCTCATACTTCTCCTCCTGTGTTTCTCTATGAGGGTACACCTGCCTCATCACAGCAATATCACAATCAAGGAAACAGACTCACAGAAGGTTCACAAATACTAGACAGTATTTGTGAATGATGTCGGGGAAAAGCTTTATCTGCTCCTGGAAGAGGCAGAGCATACCCAGTTCGGCAACCTGTGATCTCCTTGTGAAATTCCAGCTTCACAATGTGATAGGAAGGTGAGGTCTCAACATTATACTTCAAGTAGTGAGCGAGTGAACATTATTTTATCCACTTGATCGAGAACATTCGAATGAGTCATTCATTCCCTGAGAAAGAAAAAACAATCATGAAACATAAAGCCATGCGTATAACGAACTTCGTCCTGATTGTGTCCGGTGCGCTCACAACCTTAGCGGGCGGCATAGGTCTTCTCACAGGAGCTATTGCAACCCCGAAAGAATGGTTGGAAGGTTCGCCTTTTGTTGACTACACAATCCCCGGCCTGGCACTGGCAATCATCGTAGGGGGCAGCATGCTTCTCTCTGCAGCGACTATCTTGACCGGGCGCGAAATCGGTATACTCGCGTCGGGCTTCGCTGGTCTCGCCATGATGGTCTTCGAGATTGTAGAGGTCCCAGTCATTGACCACATTACAGAAAGTAGGTAGAACTATGCAGACATCAGTTTCAAAAAAACACATACCCTTGATCGTGCGAGTCTTCCTCGGATTACTTCTCGCTCCGATCGTTTTCGTGGCTGGGCTTTTTCTTCTCGTCGTTGTCTGGATGAGAACAATGCACATCCAGTGGTTCCGTGAGAAAGTTATTCGGTTTAACAAACAGACCTTGAATCCCGCCACACTTAAAATAGCTGGACGCCGCTCGAGCGTTTATGCTACGCTCAAGCATGTCGGACGGCGCTCGGGGCGAACGTATGTGACACCTGTTGTTGCTAAACCACTGGGGGATGGTTTCGTTATCCCACTGCCGTACGATGCAGGCGTTGATTGGTGCCGCAATGTACTGGCTGCCGGGTCGTGTACGCTCATCTGGAACGAACAAGAATATACCCTGGAGCGGCCTGAAATCATTCAGCCATCACAAGCGCTAAAGGCTTTCCCTTTAGGCTCACGATTGCTCTACCCGGCTGGCGGAATCAAACAGTACTTGTGGTTGCACGAGCGCAAAGAGGTTCCCGAGACAGTTCCAGTGGATGCTGTACTACATGTTGAGGCATCAATCTGAATGAGGTGAAGAATTTTAAAGAGTTGGAATAAAGTATGCGTACTGTTGATTCTCGGTATGCAAATCGAAGGGCGACTAACCTGAGAGAAATCCTCAGAATACTGACTCCTTTGGAGAGAGACTCTATGTTGAAAGAACAATACCTACAACCCCAGTTTGATAAAGTACAGGTGGGGGACAATTCACTCCAGTTGTATAGGGATGGGTATGAACTCTACACAGCGATGCTTGCCGCTATCGATGGAGCTAAGGAAAGCATCTACCTCGAAGCATCCATCTGGCGAGACGACGAGACTGGCAGAACATTCAAACAGCATCTCTCGCAGAAAGCGGCACAAGGAGTCGAGGTCTATGTGATGTGCAGCAACCTTGGGAAGCAAAAGGTATCACGCGCTTTTGGGTCATTCCCCACAGGAGTACACATTCTGAGAACTGTGCCTTTCCGTCGACCCTGGCAAGTCCTGGATCCACGACGCTATGCACCAGACCATCGCAAACTCCTGGTGGTAGATGGCTTGCTCGGATTCGTCGGAGGCTACAATCTGGGAAACCCCAATCGGGATACATTGCGAGACACGCATCTGCGTCTTCGAGGTCCTGCTACTGCCGATCTTGCCTATACCTTCAGTGCGAATTGGAACATGTTCTCCTCACCACGGGAGCAGATTACACGCCGCTACCCACGCCAATTCGATCCGTTGATCAACATACAGGCCAACGACGCATTGCGATTGACCTTTCCCATCCGCGATATGTATATTGAGGCTATTGATCGTGCTGAACAGACCATTTTGCTCACCAATGCGTCCTTTGTTCCCGACCACAGCGTGCTTGAGGCATTGACAGCGGCAGTCGCACGTGGAGTAGATGTACGCGTGTTGGTTCCATGGCCATCCAATCGTATCCTTGCCGACCGAGTGACATGTAGCTCGTTCACACAGTGTTTGCAAGCAGACATGCGCCTATACTGCTCTCGTCAAGAGGGATTGAGGTCTAAGACCTGCACCATTGATGGGCAATGGTCAACTATTGGCAGTGCGCATCTCGATCTGCTCAGTTCGGTCGTCAACTACGAACTCAATATTGAGATCTATGATGCGGCGTTTGCCACCCAGATGCAGGATCTCTTCGCAAGTGATATCGCCGATGCATATGAATTGTCCCTGCAAAAGTGGCTGAGCCGTCCAGGGTATAGTAAACTGAGTGAACGCATGCTGGCTCCATTTCGTTTTCTGCTCTGATCTAAGCCTCGCATATTTATTAGTTTATCGACATGTCATGAATTGGAAAGGACTTTATCATGATGCGTCAATGTGTATTCGCCCAAGCCAGTTGTTTACCGCGGACATGAGTCATCATTTGGCTGAGACTTTATTGTACAATGATCTTATAAAGCATTTTTCCTCCCAGAGGAGATCATGATTGGATGGATATAGGCAAAGAAACCAAGTCCCGCTTTTTAGTCATAATACCTATGGGTATCGGTGATGCTGTCGCTGTGGGATTAAGCGCTATCGACCAAATTGTCAAAAATGAGCCTGAAACAGTTGGGAAAATAGATGTCGTCTGCAATGAGTTGCAAGCCGATATTTTCACACACGACCCTCGTATACATACTATCATATGCATAAACGATTCCTTTTTTCCTGCACTGGATATAAGCTCGCTGGATAAAGATATCGCCCTGAAACCAGAAGCGATCAAATTGATTCATTTGCTACGAAGTAAACACTACGACGGAGTTTTTCCTGGCAATACAACTCCTTTCTTTTACCTTAGATTGCATGCACCTATCATGGATATAGGCTTACTCAATCTTTTCAGAGATTACTTGACACTGCGATCTCAAGGCGATATACCTATAAGCCAAATAACTCGCAAAGCTGTCAATGCCTTCTTTGGCAATCGGTTACCTGAACCTGCTGTTGATGAAGAAATCCCACTATACATCACTTCCTATCATATACAAAAAGCAATAACAGTAATAGAAAGCTTGAAAGGTCGGGCGAATGTTTCAGGGAAGCCTTGCCAGCTAGTTATGGTAGAGCCAGATACGAGTTCCTTCGTTACACGTCCTCCAACTGAACTGTTTGCTGGAGGTATCGCTGGTGCTCTACGAAGAAAACATAACTTCGATGTTTGCATTCTACCAGGATATACTGATAGAAATGCTGCTCAGAACTTGTACGAGTCACTCTCTCCTGACTTTAGCGGGCGTATTTTTATGGTCCCTCAAGACCCCCCACTCTCGCTGCTTGAGACGACAGCACTCATTGATCAAGCAGAAATATTCATTACCGGTGATACTGGAACGATGCACCTGGCAGTCGCAGTCAAGAAGCTCAGAGAAGATGATGGTGGTTATTCCCAGAGGAATTCGAGAAAAGTGATCGCTTTATTCGGCGGCACCAACCCGGGTGTGCATGGTTACAGCAAGCAAACAATTATACTTGGAAGAGGTCGCAAAGAGCAGTCTGCTTTGGTGCCTGGTGTTTTCAAAGAAGCCTACGATGGGAAGATACGCAATTTCTTCGATCATATTACCCCCCAGCAGTTAACCGATGCCATTATCAGACAGTTAGATTCAGAGAATGACAAATCTGATACACGGTAGGAAGAGACAACATATCTCTTGAACTAGCAAGACCAGGGTACCTTTACATCTGGGATGCTAAGAAAAACAAGCGTAATATTGGCCGGACAGCCGCCACTCACGGTGATCGTCACCGTTATCGACACTGACTGTCCCGGGCCAAAGGTTTCACCACAACAAGGGCTGAACGTTGCACTTGCCCCACTACCTGTCTGCTGTCCAGAGAAGTTAGTATACCCCTGGCTCTGCTGTGTCAAAGTTACAGTACATGTCCATGTATTACCTGACGTATTTTGGCAGCCTGTACCGCCATTTAGGTTGCCAGGGCTTGCTACATAATAAGGAGCAGTACAACTCCAAGGAACATTTACAGTATTAGGCCCGGTAAATGTCAGCGTCGCAGAGTACGATGACCAGCAAGAAGCTTGCGAACTGCCCGTTAAAATGGTGAGTGTGACTGACACCGACCCACCTGGAGATATCGAGCCGCCAGAGGGCGAAAAGCTTGGGGACATATTTGCTGCATCAAATCCAGAACTAGAAGCTGTCCAATTTAGAGCGGAGGAGGCATTTTGGACATTTCTTAAAGTCAAGCTACAGGTCCAGATTCCGCGACCCGATCCCCGAACCCATGTACAGTCATTATTAGCATTAACACTGGTCTGATCAGTCGAAAGAACTGCCGGGTTGGCTACAGTGCTCAATGAGATCGACAAGTTGAATGACCCGCCGTTAGAGCTAAAGCTGATAGTACCCGAATAGTTTTGACCGCCTGAGAGCCCACTGGCATTAGCAGTTAGATTGATGGATTGAGAACTTCCTGGATTAACTGTTCCTCCATTCTTATCCAATGAAATCCAGTTCACATTGGAGCTTGAAGTCCAGGTCAGAGGTTGTGCTCCACTATTTGAAAGGGACATTTGCTTTGTACTAGTAGTATTGATGAGTACGTTATTAAAGGACAAACTTTGGGGATTGATATTGATTTGTGGTGGAAAGAGTGTTGGACCTGGAGGCTGTGTCACAGGCTGCTGCGTTGTCGATGTAGCACTGACACCTAGTCTTACACTTACCGCTGAATTCCCGCCGTTTGATTGAATATTCAAATTTGCCGAGTAGTTTCCTGCCGAGAGATTCGTAGCATTCACACTCACTGAGAGAGTCTGTGGTACACCACCGGATTGAATAGTTCCTGAACTGCGACTGACGCTCAACCAGCTCACGTTTCCGGTATCGGCTGTCCAATTCAGCCCCAATGTTCCAGTATTAGCTATTGTGATTACGGATGTTGTTTGTTGTCCCACATTTACATTGCCGAAATTTAGTATGCCCGGGTTGATACTTAATTTTGCTTGTTTCTTGCCATTAGATGATATTACTATAAGTTTGACGGGTATCTGCGTAATACTAGCATTGGAATGAATATTCTCTGAAGCAACAAAGTTCCCTGGAACCAAATTAACTGTATCAGCAATAGTATCAATAATTTGTTGTGCTCCGCCCGGTTGAATTACCCCTGAATTTTTTTCTACTTTGAGCCAGGTAGCCCCACCTGTATCTATTGTCCAATCAAGTGGTTGCGTGCCTTTATTCGTAATTAATACTGTCTGGATCACCTTCACTCCAACTTGTAATGTTCCAAAGTCCAAGGTATTTGGTTGGATTTCCATTTGCGCTGTCGTAGGGATAGTCTTTCCCTTGTTACTTACTGATGTATGGAATGAAGAGTACATAATGAGAGATCCACCTATGAGACTTGCGATGATGCCAAAAGAGATAAGCGCCACAATCAACCAGTTTCTATCTCGCTTGTGTTGAAACGAAGTGGGTAACACAGGCAGCGGCGTGAGAGGAAGCAAAGTAGGTAATTCTCGTGAAGAATTATACTCTGGAGTTGCCGGTAATGGAGTATCTTTACCTGTGTTATGAGAGTTTGTTCTCACTCCATTATTTGATACCCCTTTCACGAAGGTGCTCTCATCATCAGATGAAGAAGCACTCCTGACGAAAGTGCTCTCTTCACCTGATGAAGAAGCACTTTTGATGAAGGTGCTCAGCTCTTCATTTTCGACGAACTTACGTTGTGTTACTAGTTTGGTGACATCTGAAGTCAATTCCTGAATATTATACGAGTCATCAATTGTACGTCCAGTTGTAGATTCTTCAACGGGTTGAATAACGGAGGGTGAGCACAAAGCTGTAATAAATGCTTTAACATCTGCATGACGGTCATGCCGATGTTTCCCCAAAGCCTTGAGAATAGCTTGCTCAACATTAGGAGGTATGTTCGGGTTAAGTTTGGAGGGTGAAACTGGTTCGTCGTTGACATGCTGATACATTAGAGAGAATGGATCATGCCCACCAAAGAGAGGTTGACCAGTCCATAATTCATATGCGATACATCCCAAAGCATACTGGTCGCTTTCCTTACTCACAATGCCCCGAAACTGTTCAGGCGACATATAGCGCGGAGTTCCAGCATTGCTTATATATTTGATGCTCGCTGTTGCCAACATAGTCGCCAGGCCGAAATCAGCGAGAAGCGCATCACTTTTGGCATTGAATAGGATATTTTCCGGCTTGAGGTCTCGATGAATGATGTTCTTCTCATGAGCGTATTGCAAAGCCTCGCCGACTTGCAAAAGTATCTTTTGTATCTCCTCTTCATTCAGAGGCTGTAATGTTTTATGCTTAATGCGATCTCTGAGTGAACCACCCGAGGCATATTCCGAAACGATATATGGCATGCCCTGATGAATTCCAACATCCAAAATAGGCAGAATGTAGTCGTGGCGCAGAAGTTCAAGAAAGCGAGCCTCTTGTAGAAACTGGTTACATTCTTGTTCTGAGGATAATGGAACAGTATGCATCAATTTGAGCGCGACAATACGATTTGTAAGCACGGTATGCTGCGCTAAATAAACACGACCAAAGGCGCCCATGGCGAGTTCAGAGATAATACAGTAATTCCCAATAATACTCTTTCCATCGATCATGTCCACTTCCACCCTTAAGTTATACAAGAATGTAAATATGGATATTAGATTGTCGCCAGTATAACAAATACATATTATAAAAACAAGCTAGTAGAGATAATAATTGTATTTGAAAGATAGGAAGAAGTTTGAAAAACCATAACATTGACGTAAACGGTAATGTTATGATATAATTTGTGTGTCACCAATATTTTGATGGGCAATTTTTGCTTTCCCAAAAAGCGGAAGATGGCAATGTTATGATTGATGCTAATGAACAATTCTCTATATCGGACATGAATTCTTATAACCTGTTTACGATTGATCAGGTCTCGGCTCGAACTGGTTTGACGAAACGCACGCTGCGTTATTACGAAGAAGTTGGGTTACTTCCTCCCACCGGTCGCACTGAAGGCAACTACCGGCGCTACAATGAAGAGGATATTCAACGGTTAGAACGCATCAAGAAACTTCGGGATCTGCTTGGTTTTTCTCTGGCTGACATTCGCGAACTACTGAATGCGGAAGATGAACGCGGGCAGATTAAGGTTGCTTACGAACATGAAACTGAAGCCGCAGCAAAAATTGCCCAGCTTGATAGAGCAGATGAGCTTATCCGCATTCAACTTCATTTAATAGAGCAGAAGATGGAGGGACTCGGGCAAATGCGTTCAGGACTCCTGTCAAAGCTTGAACGACATAAATATTCCCGCGAAGAATTATTACATAAAAATACATAATACGAAAAACATTTTTTAAACTAGATTGGATATTCATGAAAACTCTCACTCACCCACGGGAGGGACAGATTGTTCCTCAATTGGAAAACCAGCAGCAGGTCCATGGCCTGCTGCGAACATTTGTAGCATTACGTCATCGAAATTTTCGTCTTTTCTGGTTTGGTCAGCTCATTTCGTTGACCGGCACCTGGATGCAGTCCATTGGTCAGGCCTGGCTTGTCCTGCAATTAACGCATAGCGCCTGGTTACTCGGCGTTGTAGGAGCATTGCAATTTTTGCCAATCATGCTGTTCTCGCTTTTCGGTGGAGTTCTGGCTGACCGACTACCAAAACGTAAAGTGCTATTATTCACGCAATCATTCGCAATGCTGCAAGCAATCGTACTCTGGATACTTGTGGCAAGTGGGCATATACAGATCTGGGAAGTACTGGCACTGGCAGGCCTGCTAGGTCTTACTAACTCGCTTGATATGCCAACAAGGCAGGCATTTGTGGTTGAGATGGTAGGTCGGGAAGACTTACCTAACGCCATCGCTTTGAACTCATCGGTTTTTAACATGGCACGTGTTGTAGGCCCCGGACTAGGAGGTCTCATCATCGCTTTTCTTGGAATAGCGCCACTCTTCCTACTTAATGCAATCAGTTTTGTGCCCGTAATCGTAGGACTCTCTATGATCAGGATGAGCGAACTGCACGCACTTGCAAAACGTTCAACAACGATTGGTGAAACATCAAAGCAGAGTACGTTACAAAGTTTGCGCGAAGGCCTATCATATGTCGTCCATACGCCTTCCGTATTACTGATTATTACAGTTATTGGAGTAATTTCGCTGTTTGGCATTAACTTTAATGTTATTCTGCCTCTCTTTGCGACAGATGTGCTGCATACTGGAGCATTGGGATTTGGTTTTCTTTCCGCGGCATTCGGACTTGGATCATTGTGCTCAGCTCTCTGGCTTGCCTGGGGGAATCGAAAGCCTAGCGTACAGTACTTATTAATTGCCGCCCTGGCATTCTCAGTACTCGAGATCTTTTTTGCGCTGTCACATCTGTATGTGCTGTCACTCATTCTGATAGCAGCAGTTGGATTTGCTATGATTGCGTTCTCAGCAAACTCGAATACGGCATTACAGACTGTCACTCCTGACCACCTGCGTGGTAGAGTGATGAGCGTGTATATGGTTGTTTTCGCCGGAAGTGTCCCACTGGGTAATCTGTTTACTGGCGGATTAGCACACTTCTATGGCGCGCCCCTTGCACTGCTAGTTGGCGCCTGCCTGAGCCTGGTCGCTGCATTTGTCGGTTGGATACTGCGCTCATCAGCGGAGAAAAGTCTTGCAGAAGCCTCACTTATCCGTTCATAAATGGCACGTGCTACCATTGACTGTTGCTCCTCAGCAATATCATATTGATCTGAGCGAGCAACTACTCATGGCAGCATTGCCAGGTGAGCCGGCAACGGTTTACTGGTCACAGGCCGAATCCAGAGGACTTGTATTGGGATTCTCACAGAAAGAAAGCGTACTCAATCAAGCCGCACTGATAACTCAGGCTATCCCGCTTTATCATCGGCGTGCGGGAGGGACTGCGGTATTAGTTGGCCCCGAATTACTCAGTTTAGATGTTATTCTACCGGCAAACCACCCCTTGATACTATCTGATATTGTTGAGTCGTACCGCTGGTTTGGCACTGTGTGGGTAAAAGCGCTGGGAAATTTAGGAGTTGAAACACGCTTAGTTTTACCAGAAGAAGCACATGCACAACGTGCTTTACTCAAACAAGAAGCAACCCAAAACAGGGAAGCTATCCTCAATCGTGCCTGTTTCGGTTCGCTCTCGTCATATGAAGTGATAGCGGAAGAGCGAAAAGTTGTTGGATTGGATATGATTCGCCGCAGAAAAGGCAGCCTGTTACAGGCAGGGTTACTACTCAAATGGGACATAGAGCCATTGGTTGAACTGCTTGGCCATACCCCGGAAGAACAAACTATTCTACGTGAAGGATTGCCTGAACGCGCTGTAGGCCTGGATAGACTGACAGGCCACACAATTTCTGCATTGGAAGTGATCTCAGCGTTTGAAGAAGCGCTTTCAACGATACTATAAAAAAAGAGTACCAGAACGGAGCAATCGCCCCTATTGCCCACCATCCACAACTACGCCTCCAGGCCTGGAAGAAAATAGGCCATTGTTTTTGTTTACTCAATTAAGGAGCTAACACTTGACACTGCTATGCTTTACATCCTATAACAAAACGACTTAAACATCATTTACTAGAACGTGTTCTGAAAAATAGAAAGGGTACAGCAAGATGGCTGATAGAAATGCTCCAGGGGCATTAGAGGTTATTAAAACGCCTGATTACGAAGCTATGGTGATTGGAGCACACCCGGATGATGACGACTTTGGGGCTGGTGGGACAAGCGCGTTATGGGCTAAACAAGGCAAAAAGATAGTATGGGTGGTAATGACCGACGGAACTGAGGGGAGCGAGGTTCCAGCGTTGATTGATACAGAATTACTGCTCGAACGTGAACATGAACAGCGCATGGCGTGTGAAACGCTTGGAGTCCAGGCTGTTGAATTTCTACGTTTCCCAGATGGACATTTGACGAATAACGAAGCGGCCAGAAAATCTATCGTGCGACTGATTCGCAAATATCGCCCGCGTGTAGTTTTCACACATGACCCGACACAGCAATTTTACGCACCCGATCCAAATGAAAAACCTGATGACACAGCATATCTGAATCATCCCGATCATCGAGCAACCGGCAATATTGTCCTTGACGCCATCTTTCCTGCAGTCGGCAATCCACGTTCTTACCGCGAGCTGTTGGCAGAAGGATTCCCGCCATACCAGGTTCACGAACTTTACCTTTTCTTTACCGGGGAAGACAACACATACATCGATATTAGTGAGACCATCGAACTCAAAGCGAAAGGGCTACAATGTCATGTTAGTCAGTTTGGTCCAGAGGCAAATATTCTCGAGATGATTCGCAGGTGGGGGGCTGAGACTGCTAAAGAGGCAAAAGAAAAGAAAGGCTTTGAGATGGAGCACGCGGAGGCATTTCGTAGAATCAAGCTCTATGTCCCTAAACAAGAAGAGCCTGAATCAAAAAAAGAAGCGGAAATGGAATTGTAGGAGGGTACATCACATTCCCTGGGCACTATCTTTTAACACTCAGGGAATTTATTTTCTCATCTATTGCGGCGTTACAATTGCATAGAAGCCTTCCCACCAATTCAGGAACTGAGCACGAGAAAGCGCTCTGCGATTCCAGAGGGATGAATCGGCAAGGTTTACCGTGAGTCTATTACCACCAGTAACAACGAGTAGATGCCCACCAGCATATCTGTCTGGAGGGAAACTCACAATGACAGGCTTGCCAGCATTGGCAATAGAGATAATTTGGTCAAGAGATAAATCATGCCCCCACATCGTTTTAAAGCCAAAACGAGTGGCAGTGCGCTGTATGCCTACATCTTCCAATAACCCTGACTGGGGTGTAATTTCGCCGATTTGCGCTTCAACTTTCAAGACATCAGTTATGCGGTAATGACGACCATACGAGTCGAATACCTCGGTCATTGAGGCAGTTGAACAGGCAGAATATGCCCATAGTTGAAATTCTTGTGTTGAATTATATTGCGCCGGATTAAGTTGACTTAGACGCACAAGATTTTGTGATGCCTGAAAGTTCGATGGTTGAGTTGTCGTTTTTGCAGGTGAATTCAGGTTGAACAGGAGCAGGTTGATCAAGGCTTGATGGGGGAGAACAAAATTCAGGGCATATATACCAAGTATGAGAATGGAAATAAGACCGATTACGATTACAGACAAAGGAACTGCTTCACCCTTACGACGCCATCCGATGTGTTCCAATACAGCTGAAGCTGAAATATATCTTGCAACACGGATTTCACGTCCTACTCTTAGTTGGCCATAATGAACTGGAATGGATTCAACAACACGTCGTCGAGCAACTGATATTGGACTATCTATGTACCGCCGACCCGGGGGTATAGCATCAACAACGCGTGTCCCAGCAAGGTGTATTGGTTCGAGCGTATGACTTCTTCTCGATGAGGCAGGTTCAAGCATCCGTTCCCTGCGTATGGATGCAGAATGAATAACGCGATTACTCTTGCGCGCTTTGGGATATTCTGACTGCTGATCATGGTTCTTAGAATTTGTGGTAAGAAAAAAGCCGATCATCGTAATGATGAGGGCAAATACAAGCAACATGAGCAGGAGAAGGAACATAAATACGGACTCCTAGCTTTTTTTGCAAGCAAAAATAAGTTCGAAAATGAGTTCGAGTTAGTACAATTTTTCTAAATTGTACTAAAAAGTATAACATATGACATCAGCTAAAACAACGGTTATTTTGTACGGTTTCGCTGATTAACCAGGATAGAAAGCACCAATACTACACGTACTGACTTCTCAATACCTTTTTATCGAATTTTCCTACGCTTGTCTTAGGGATGACATCAACAAAGGCTATATCATCAGGTAGCCACCATTTCGCTACATGCGGGCGTAAGTAATCGATAATCTCCTCTTTCGTGATCTGTCCAGCATAATCTGGTTTTGCCACTACAAAAGCCAGAGGACGCTCATCCCACTTCGGATCTGGTATGCCTATCACACATGCTTCCAGGACCTTTGGATGACCCATTATCAGACCCTCAAGCTCGACTGAAGAAATCCACTCGCCACCCGATTTCACCAGGTCTTTCGTACGATCAACAAGTTGGATTATACCGTCTTCATCCACTACAGCAACGTCACCGGTTCGCAGCCAACCTTCGGCGAATTTAGCACTGGATTCGCTATCCATATAATAAGAGCGAGCGATCCATGACCCACGTACCTGAAGTTCACCGTAGCTCTTATTATCCCAGGGCACTTCCTCTCCAGTTTCCATACTCACAACACGAAAATCGACACAGGGTAGAACCGTACCCTGCCTGGCTTTGATGCGGAATTGCTCATTGAGCGGTAGATCTTCCTGGTAGCTGCGAAGTTTAGAGACACAAGCCAGAGGCGAGGTTTCGGTCATACCCCAGGCATGGACAATATGAATGCCTTTGCTATACAGTCCCTCAATCAAGGAACGAGGCACTGCAGAACCACCACAATAAATAGCCCGCAATGAGGAAAGATCGACAGGCTCTTTTTCAATTACACTCAACATGCCAATCCAGATTGTCGGTACGCCAGCAGCAAGAGTTACACGTTCTTGAGACATCACATGCGCTATTCTTGCAGGATCCATGAAACGTCCGGGGAAGACGATCTTTGCTCCCATCATAACGCTCGCATGAGGAAAGCCCCAGGCATTCGCATGGAACATTGGCACCACAGGAAGGACGGTATCTCGTTCTGATAATGCCGCGCCATCTGCAAGGCCAACGCCCATTGAGTGTAAGAACGTTGAACGATGGCTGTAGATTACGCCCTTGGGATTACCTGTTGTACCTGATGTATAACACATCGCGGCTGCAGCATTTTCATCGAGTCGGGGCCAATCATACTCTTCAGGTTGCCCAGCAATGAAGGTTTCATAGTCTACTGATGGTTGCAATTTACCTGTAGCAGCCGGCGCTTCGCCCATAATCACATATTGCTTGACGGTAGTCAGTTGATCGGCCAGTCCTTCAAGGACAGGTACAAGATCGCCATCGACGAAGATCATTGAATCTTCCGCGTTATTGATAATATAGATCAATTGATCAGCGAATAGGCGAATGTTGAGTGTGTGTAAAACGGCTCCCATACACGGAATTCCAAAATATAATTCGAGGTGACGATACGTGTTCCAACCAAATGTGGCAATGCGGTCACCTTCTTTCACTCCTGCACGGTGCAGCGCGTTAGAAAGTTGCGCTGTACGTTTACCCCAAGCACCGAATGTGTAGCGATGAAGGCCTGAGTCAGTCTGAGTGACGATTTCTTTACGAGAAAATAAACGAACGGCCCGGTTGTAAAAATGCTGTAATGTCAAGGGATAGTCCATCATTAAGCCTTGCATATATACCTCCTGAAAAGTGTGATGATGTTGTATCAACGTTAAATGCAGTGAACTACTGGTATTGTAATTCTACAAGGCCAGCATGAATAACTCAAGTTTTATTCAGGATTTTCTTTTTTTCATTGCCCCATCTTTTTCAACAACATGCAATATAGGAAAATATTCCAATCTGGTTGTCGCCTGCTTACTTGTTTAGTATGCTGTATACTGTAGAGTATAGAAGTGAAATTGACACTTTCTGTATTGACACTTTCTGTAAGGATGAGGCGTGTAAAGTGTGAACCTGTAGTCGACAAGAGCGAAAACGCAATTATAAGATGAAGCGTTTCTCTACATCAAGAATTAAGGAGCTTCAGAATATGACTTTACAGCAAACCACAAGACGTGCTCGCGGCCTGGCCGCAATGAGTCCAGAACGCCGACGAGAGATTGCCAGGATGGGTGGACGAACCTCACAGGCCCGTGGAACCGCTCATCAGTGGACAGCGGAGGAAGCTTCAGCAGCGGGCAAGAAAGGAAGCGCCCGCTACTCACTCAAAAAAGCGAAGGAAAGTAGATCCACTCAGTGATCTATACCCTCAATATTCGCTGCTGCAACTGTATCTCCCCTAGCTGCGGCCCAGCGGAGAACTTCACCTGCAAGGTAGAGTGAGCCGGTCGCGCAGATCAAGTCTTCTCTACTTGCTATGCTCAGGGCAAGATTCATAGCAGCACGGCTATCCTGTGTCGTATAAATCCGTACATTTTGTGCGTATTGGGCAAAAATTTCTTGCATATTTTCTATCGTCGCAGCACGAGGATGGACCATGCGCGTTAGTATTACCACGTCGACGGACTGCAATGCTTTCGCAATTCCAACAAGGTCCTTGTCACGTGCCAGACTCAACACCATAATCAAATGTTGTGATACAAATGAGTCGCGCAAGGCCTGTAAAAGTTTTTCCATAGAATCAGCATTATGCGCTCCATCAACAACAACTGTAGGGTTGTGCTCAACAACATCGATACGGGCAGGCCAACGCACATTGCGCAAACCAACACGCAAGGCCTGTTCATTCCAGGAAATGCCCTTTTTGCGTAGTTCATCTAAAGCAGTCAGGGCAAGTGTGGCGTTCTCGAGTTGATGCTGACCCGCGAGGGGAATTTCCAACTGGGTATAGGTGTGTTCTGGTGTCCAGACAGTAAATCGCTGGTGTTCCTCAGTACGTTGTTCTAACTGATAGCGATAACTTATCGCTGGTAGCCGACCTTCATCAACTTCAATCTGGGCAAGATCAGCCTCAGAGGAGCCAATGCGGACCATGCGAGCATGCTGTTTATTGCTTACAGATTCTATTGCCAGCAGCGCCTCAATAGGACGCGCAGAAGTGACTACCACTCCATTCGGCTTTATAATACCAGCCTTTTCGGTAGCAATGTGGGTCAAAGTTTCACCCAGAATCTGCATATGATCATAGCTGATCGATGCTATCACCGAGACGAGAGGGTTGGTAACATTGGTGGAATCGAGGCGTCCACCCAGGCCAACTTCTATTACCGCGTGCTGCACGTGTTGCTGATGAAAATAATACAGAGCGAGCGCTGTGGCTACCTCATAGGTTATGAATGGGCCCAACTCTCGACTCTGCTCTATCTCTTCAACAGCAGCACGCACAACTGGTACAAATTCTGCAACTTCGTCTTTGCTAATGAAGTTTCCATTGACACGCATGCGCTCGCGAAATGTATGTAGATCAGGTTGTGTATACAGGCCAGTGCGTATTCCGGCTTCACGTAAAACTCGTTCTACGAAAGCCGCGGTAGATCCCTTTCCTTTTGTGCCAGCGATTAATGTGTTCGTATAGTTGAGTTGCGGGTTGCCAAGAGCCTTGAGGAGTCGGGATTCGCGTTTCAAATTTTCTTCAGGGTTGCGAGTCCCTGAACTGCTTAGCTCAAAACCGCTAAGGCTGTAGAGATAGGCTAATGCTTCTTGATAATTCAATGGATTTCAACCCTCTTTAGATCTGAGATACACAGCTAATTATTCTTGCGGGCCTGCGGCCCGCCTTTGAGGAGGTTGTTGGGGCACTGCCCCAAACCCCAGGTTAAGGGCAGCTGCCCTTAACAATCCCGCCTCAGTTGGTACTCAGGACGAGATTGATCAGTCCGGCGCGAGGCCGAGCGGCTGCTGCCCTTAACAATCCCGCTTCAGTTGGTACCCCCAGTTATGAATAGATGTCAGTTGTATGGTAAGAAAGATGGTTTCATAATATCACAGTTGACAGAAATCCCCTCTTGACGCAAAATGCATGTAACTGTTTCAAAGGAAAATCAAAACGATGAGCGAGACAACTGAGTTAAAAGCAAAGCGCAGCAGCACACCACCAGTTCGTAGTTGTCATGAATGCAGTGAAGAAGCTCTGGGAAGATGTCCTCATTGCCATAAGAGTTTATGTATGGATCATTTTCCCAGGATGCTTCACGCGCCTTGCGCTCAACAGTATATGAAACAGGCACAAGCACATGTCTGCTACGTTTGTGGCGCCAGAGTCAATCCGGATCAATGGTCCCTGTCTCGAACATCTCATCGTATAGATAATTTCAGTTGCAACGGATGTGGTCGCTATATTTGTGACGAACAACACACCAAGATCAAAAAAGAACAAATCTCTGTTGTACGTGAAGGATTACGCGGCCATCGTTATCAAGTTACCTCGCGCTACTGCGAACTTTGTGCTCCTATATCTCGTATTGGCGGCATTAAAAGTCTGGCATACCTGACAGTGTTTGCGGGAACAGTAATCGCGGGTATCTTTTTCTATTTTCACCCATAGTACGAGCAATCAGGAGGAATAGGCAGTAATACTACTTGTATCTGCTTCCGAATACTATGTCATTAACGCCAACCATACAATCCACACTAAAACGCTACCAACCTGAAATACTTGCATCGCTCCAAAGCACGATTAAAAGAGCACTGTCCAGTTCGGCACTTCATGAAGAGAGCAATCTTGCACCTTTCTACGGACAAATGCAGTATCATCTTGGATGGGTAGATACCAATTTTTCACCCGTTTCTAGCAATCCTGGAAAACTGTTACGCCCGATATTACTTCTACTGGCATTTGAAGCCACAGGTGAACATAACTATGATGTCGAAACGGAGCAGTATACTTCAAGTCATTTAAGCCGCGCGCTACCAGCAGCCGCATCAATTGAGTTAACCCATAACTTTACTTTGATTCATGACGATATTGAAGATGGAGATAGGGAGCGCAGGCACCGCTCGACACTGTGGAACGTGTGGGGTATTCCACAAGCGATCAATACTGGCGATGGTATGTTTGCGCTTTCTCGTTACGCGCTATGGGATGTGGTAGATGAAGGTGTGGACCCGTCTATTGCCGTTCAACTAGGAGCCGTGCTTGACAAGGCTTGCCTTGTGCTTGCAGAGGGCCAATACCTGGACATCAGCTTCGAAAATCGAGATGATATTTCAGTTGCTATGTACGTTGATATGATTGGTCGCAAGACTGCCACTTTGATGGGCTGCGCCACTGAAATGGGGGCGATGTTAGGGACACGCGAAGCAGAAACTATTTTTCGTTTGCGCAGCTTTGGATTTTCCATTGGCATAGCTTTTCAAGTACGCGATGATTTGCTCGGGGTCTGGGCCAGCACTGAAGAGCTAGGCAAGACGCCAGCCGGAGATATTTATCGTCGCAAAAGGAGTTTACCAGCATTACACGCACTCGAAAGTGCAGTGTCATCTGATCAGCAGTTTTTACGCCAGGTGTATTCACAAAAGACACCCATTACAAGTACGCAGGTTGAAGAAGTATTGGCAATTTTTGAGCGCACTCACACCAAAGAGTATTGTCGCTCGTTCTTGATCGAACAGTGTCTAAAAGCACATGAGGCCCTTGCAAATGTCCCACGCAATTCAAATGTTATTGCTCATCGCGCTATCAGTGATATGGAAATGCTGATACGCTTTGTTGAAGCGACTGCAAAGGAATAACATTTCACTGCAATTGCCAGATAGTCACATTATTACCTGAAGCAGTCGCAACCTGTTTGTTGTCTGCTGACCATGCGAGAGCCAGTAGCGGCTGATTGTGTGCTATCTTCAGCAGTGGAGTTTGACTCTGAGTTGGATACCAGATTGCAAGTACGCCATCATCTCCTCCTGTAGCCAGGAAACGTGCATCAGGAGACCAGGCCAACGTACGCACATGACCTTGATGAGCCTGCAATCGCTTTGGTGTATCCAGACATTGGGAGCCAAAGCCATTCCCATTCTGATTCTGGCTCTGACACATGAGCCCGTTCCAAAGACGCACTATACCATCATCCCCACCAACAGCTAGCTGCTCACCAGCTGAAGCAAAAGAAACGGCACGCATGGGCAATTGCGCATCCATAAAAAATCCATGAACCTGTTGACCACTGTCAGCATTCCAAACACGTACAACACCTCCATGTGAAGAGGTAGCGATTGTTGTACTATCTGACGCCCAGGCAGCGGATTCGATTGCGGTCGTATGCCCAGTAAAAATAGTTTGTGGAGTATACGAGGTTGTATTCCAGACAACTGCCTTTTTATCCAACCCACCCGAAACCAGCAGTCCTGTCTGTCGATTCGACCAGGCGACGGTTGTAACAGCGTCAGTATGTATTTGCGTTGGTCGAGCAAGAAAAGTACCATTCATGGGGTTTAAGAATTGCACCTGGTTTGCCGCTCCTACCGCGAGTTGTTGGCCATCTGGCGACCAGGCCACACTACGCGCCACGCCTGCCTGTCCTTTCCGGGACAGCACAGTTCCGTTCAGATCCCAGATAAGTACCTGTGCATCACTTGCACCGCTCGCCAACATTTTGCCATCAGGTGACCATGTTATCGAGCGAACCGGCTGTTGATGTTGTGAAAAGACCAGCAGGGACGTTGCATTTGTAGGCACCGCCTGTTGTGTTACGATTGATGTAGCTGGCGCATGCTTCGCTGGTGCATGCTTCATTGTTGATAATATGGTAGGGTTTGTCACCATCGAACGATAGGCAACGTAGCCTAAACCAAGTCCCCCAGCGCCTAGAGCGGCTCCGCTTGCTACTAATAATGCCCTTCGCGTCCAGCGGCGACTTTTCTTTTTATGGCCCACAACTGGAAATGAGGCAGAAGTATCTTTTCCTAGCTCAGGGAAACCTTGGACATCGGTCATTGTCTGTGAAGAATAGAAGGAGGGTTGAGCATGCGCTGATTCGCTTTGAACCAATGTTGCAACTGAGCCATCCATCACATACGAATCGAGAGTGAGCTTTGAGCCGGGATCCACACCGGATGCCTCTAAACTCTTGTACTCTGGTATAACAGGCCCGCCTGAGTGATAGCGCAGGACGTAAACAAGCTTATTGCCAAAGAGGTCAGTTGGCGGCAATTTTAATTCTTCCACAATCGCAGGCACAAGCGCAGCAACAGGCGCTGTAGCAACCACTTCCATAGGACGTACTGCTCCGTACGCATTCTCTTCAATCAAAATCTGTACAGTTTGCATGTGTAACCTCCCCCTTTATCTGAACTTACAACACGCCAAAGTGTACCATGTTAGAACATTTTTGTTCAGGTTTATGGGGCAAATAGGCTATACACTATACAAGATAAGGATTTTGTTGGATGTGAGGTTTCATCGACGAAAGACGCATATATGGAAAGTAACAAAATAGCAGGGGTATGATGAAAACAACCGAAGGCCGATAAATCGGCACCTACAGGTGTCTGGGTTATTTTGTTCAAAGCATTGATTGTTCTTGTTTTGATATATATGAAGGCGGCGCTTTATGCTTATTCAGAAATTACGTTATTTTTGCTTACTTGTACTGACTTTATGTTTCCTTATTCCTGCTACTGTCAATGCTTCTGCTCTCAATTCCTCTCACCAGCAAGCAACGGCAGATTTTCCTACAGTTGATCCCAACTATATTTATGACCAGCTTTTTTATATGGCGACCCACTTTCAGCGCCGTGAAGCAGGCTATGATAATAATTTACCCGTAACTGTGAATGGACATGATGAGTTCGCCGCCTATTGGGCACAAGAAATGCAACGGAATTTAGGCGGTTTTGGAGCACAGGTGAATCACGATACATTTTCCGTGCAGGGCTGGCAGGGGAGACCGGCTACGGTTCCAGCATACAATGTGGAAGTAACCGTCCCGGGTATCTCTCATCCAGAACAGGTGGTAGTTATTGGCTGTCACTACGATGGGGAAGCGAGTTCAACACAATCAGCCAACGATGATGCCAGCGGCTGCGCCATTGAACTGGGAGTAGCAAAGGCAATGGGAGCATATTGGCTAAGCCATCATGTCTATCCAGCACGAACGTTGCGTTTTGTGATTTTTGACGCGGAAGAACAAGGCCTTTACGGTTCATTCCACTATCTTAATAGCACGATTAATGGTGATGTAAAGAACCTGGTAGCGATGTTTAATGAAGAGCAGAACGGAATTGCTTATCCTTTACGCTACCTCGGGCAGTTGTCAAATCCAATCCTACCTTTCTATATCGACATGTCTCCATTACAAAACAACCAGCTCTATGCGCATCAAGACCAGCTTTCACAGCAGCAAAAAGATGCTATTTCACATTTTCGATCACTCATGCAGCAGGCCATTATTGCCTCGTTCGCGCAGTTCCAAAAGATGGGATACCAGATGCTTTCGTACCACAACGGCAATCAACAGGATGTATTGCAACCTATCTTTACATCAGATCAGATGAAAAACATACAGCAGGCGGACGATACCCTGGGTGGCAGCGATCAGATCCCATTCACGCTTGCAGGTCTGCCCTGTGCCACATTTGTAGGTAACTCCAGCTACTACGATCAAAATCCTCCTCCCTGGTCGTATCCCTATGATCAACCACAGGATACCATTCAGTTGATGAACACCTTCGCCGATGGTAGTTCGCTGAAGTCATATGCACTCGTTATGGCGCTAGGACTACCGGGGATGCTGACTACCTGGATGCTGAATCAACCAGAAATACTTGGCCAGTCGTCTTACAATCAAAGTCCTTTCGCGACGATTAGTGATGTTGGGCAGACCATAGCAGGTCAGAGTATCACCCTTGATGGAAAGGCTTCATACGACCCATCCGGAGATAATTTGACATATGCCTGGGATTTTGGCGATGGTACCAGGGCAAAAGGCATTGCTGTTTCTCATACTTATTCCAGAACTGGCACCTATGATTTGAAATTAACCACCAGTTCAATAAATGGCACGCGTATCATTACTAAAATGATCAAAGTTGTTAAACAGCCAATTAATTACAATAATCCATATGAACGTTACCAACAAAATGGTATTCCACCGACTAACCAGGCAGTTATACTTCCCACACCAAATGATCAACTTTCAGATAAAGTTACAACTACCACTGCCGCAACTACATCAGAAACCGCGACGCCAACTGTTACTGCATCGACGCTACCTTCCAGTTCAACAAACTTTTCCTTTGGATGGATAGTTGTTGGCCTGATTCTTGCCGTGCTGGTGATTGGGGGTATTGTGTTGGTTTTTGTGCGAAGAAGGGCACATGTTTGACAAAGACAATGCTATACCTCCAGCAGAAGACCAGAGAGAAGTAGGTTCATAGCATGCAGTTTCAGGGTTATTAGATTAAAATTTGAATCTTGCCTCCTCATCAGAATCAGGGTACTATAGATACGGGAATCGAGATACGGGAATCGTCATCAAGCACATTCATCGTAATCCAAATTGACTGCAATACCATCATATTTAGATACATATCAATCGAACCTAAAACTGGGGGAAAATATGCCAAGGCCAATCTATGTGATTGGACATAAAAACTCTGATCTGGACTCTGTCGCCTCGGCCTACGCATATGCACGCCTGCTACAACTACAAGGCGAAGAACAGGCTATCGCGGCTCGCAATGGTGAACTCAAGTCAGAGGTGCGCTTCGTGCTGGAACGCTATAAGGTTGAAGCGCCGGAAGCACTTGAGGATGTCTATTTGCAGGTACGCGATGTGATGAAGCGAGGCGTCATATCTTCCTACCTTGATCAGACGCTTTTGGAAGCCGGACAACTTTTACAGGAGCATAATCGACGTTCAATGCCTGTAGTTGACGCTGAAAATAAGGTACTCGGCATTATCGCAACCGAGGATTTCGCCAAATTATTCTTTAATGACCTGGATCCGCAGTCTGTTAATCGCGTGCCACTACAAAGGGAGAACCTGGTACGAGCGCTCAAAGGCCGTGTATTAGTAGAGGGTAGACGAAAATTAGGAAATCGCGTTATCGTTGGCGCAATGCAAGCTGAGACAATGGTTGACTATGTTGAGCAGGGGTGCCTTGTGGTTCTGGGAGACCGCGAAGATGCACAAACGGCTGCCATAGAAAACGGAGCGGCAGCACTCGTAATCACCGGTGATTTGCTGGTATCGGAGCGTACCCTGGCTGCAGCAAAAAAATATGGCGTGCTCGTCATAAGTACTGGGCACCATACATTTACAGCAGTACGTCTCATCAATCTGAGCATTAGCGTACAACACATCATGAATCGCGAGTTTGCTTCCTGTCATCCAGAAGACCAGATGAGCGAAGTGCAGACTATACTGGCACGACGACGATCACTGCCGGTGGTGAATAATGACGGCAAACTCGTAGGATATCTCTCAAGAACCGACCTCATCAATGCACGTCCTAAACGAGTCATTCTGGTAGACCATAACGAGCAATCACAGGCAGTCGATGGAATCGAAGAGGCGGAACTGCTGGGAATTATCGATCATCACCGTATAGCTGACGTGCATACGAACAAACCAATCATGTTCAGAGCCGACCCTGTTGGTTGTACAGGCACTATTATCGCAGGCCTGTACCACGAAGCAGGCATAGCCATACCTCGCGAAGTAGCCGGGTTGTTACTTGCCGGACTACTCTACGATACTTTGATTTTACGTTCGCCCACCTGCACTGCGCGTGACGAACATGTGGCCACCGAACTTGCCGAGATCGCAGATGAAGACATTGAGCAATATGGGCACGAGGTGTTCGCCGCTTCAGCAGCCAATTTGAGCGAGCGCACAGCCAGAGAATTGCTAACAGCAGATTTCAAAGAGTTTGCCGTTCGCGACACAAAGTTTGCCATTGGTACAGTTGAAACAGCAAGCCCATTAACGATTGAAAAACGTAGCCCGGAACTACTGCAAACAATGCAGCAGCTTGCTCAAGAACGTGGATACAGCTCATTTCTGTTTATGATTGTCGACATCATCAATATGCGTTCACGTGTACTTATCTATGGTGGAGAACATGCGGTAGCTGAGATATTGGGAGTATCCCTGGAGCAAGATGGGCATTCAGTCGTGGCTGAGAACCTCGTTTCTCGCAAAAAACAACTGGTGCCATTGCTTTCACGAATTCAAGCTGCTCTTTGATCTCTTCGAAACTTTGTAACAACTGCACAAAAAACAAGCTCATCACATACATCATATGCAAAATTGGATCGTTTAACTGTTACGATTCTGCTTCATAATATACTTGTCAGAGAACAAACACTATGCTACACTTAGGTTCGAATTGATAGCTTCAGCTAGAGAATTGTGGATGGTCGATATAGGGGCCAGAGGACTACCGCTTCTGCCTTCCCCTATGCATTCGTAT
>Ga0209048_10000476_pt1 | contig 42847 bp, 36 predicted proteins | sample FrelakmetCRP12CR_FD_187146 | JGI IMG/M metagenome (GOLD analysis project Ga0209048, IMG submission 187146) | Freshwater lake sediment microbial communities from the University of Notre Dame, USA, for methane emissions studies - CRP12 CR (SPAdes)... | ecosystem: Environmental > Aquatic >...
CTTTGCGCATACCGGCCCACTTCAACGCTCGTTCTGCAGGTGCTGAGAACTGGGTAAAGATTTCGCATACCACGTCGTAAGCGACCTCCGGATATGCCCAGTTGTGGACGTCGGCAAGTTCGAAATTCACTTTCACGCTACGCTCCCGCGCGAGCGCACGCGCCTTGTCCTGCGCCGTCGGCGAGAAATCGATCGCATGCACGTCGAGCCCCTGCTCTGCAAGCCAGATGCTGTTACGTCCCTCGCCGTCGGCAACGGCCAATACCCGGCCTGACACCGGCAACAGGGGCTTGCATTTGGCAAGAAAATAGTTTGGTTCCTTGCCAAAGATGCAATCGGGCGCACTGTAACGTGCTTCCCACCGCCTATATTCCTCACTCAATCGCTCTCTCCTCGCTCACGACGCCAACCAACATCGTCAGAATTGGTAGAACCCGGGCGTCGTCGGCCCGTAGCTTATGATTTATGGTCAACGACCCGCCAGGGCTCCGCAGGGGCAAGACACCACGCTTAATCAGGGCAGTTTTTCAGATAAAAATTGCTTGCGATAGTCCGCGCGCCAACGGTTGGCATTGGACGCATAAAATATCTTCCTGGCGCCACCTACGTGCACGGTGGTCAGATGCGCAAAGGGACCTCGATCCCGTATGTGGCACATCTACTCGCAGTAGCTGCGACCGTCCTCGAATTATGGCGGTTCCGAGGATATGGCCATAGCCGCCCTTCTGCATGATGCCGTCGAAGATCAAGGTGGAGAGCCGCGTCTCTCCGATATGCGCAACCGTTTCGGGGATCGTGTAGCGGATATCGTGTGTGCTTGCCCCGACAGCGTCGTCAACACCTCTGCCGGCCACCATAAGAAAGATTGGCAGACACGTAAGACGCAATATATCGAACACCAGAATACAGTGGATTAGGATACCCTTCTGGTCTCATTGTCTGACAAGATCCATAATGCTCGCTCAATTCTCCGCGATGTTCGCAAACCTGAAATCGGCTCAGCTGTATGGGCGCGATTCAAAAACCCGAAAGAACAGACACTTTGGCACTATCGGGAGTTGGCAAACGCTTTTCAGAACCTCTTGCCGGGGCAGCTGGCGGATGAGCTAGTCGAAATCGTAATTGTTCTCGAAAATGAGTAACTGACAGTTATTTGGTTGCATTCAAAGCCCAATGCCTGGCGTTTAACCGGTGCATTATTAACACTGGAGCGCCGCGGTCAAACTTCGAGGAATGGGCGGAGCACCCCGAGGACCTCATCAAGCTTGTCATGATGAAGCCAGTGTCCAGCCCCTGCAATCGTCACCAAATGCGCCTGTCTGAAATGCGCAAGCGCACCCGCTGTTTCCGGGTCTGGAAGGAAACTTTCATTCCCGCGCAGCAATAGCGTAGGGCAAGTGATGCGCGACCACAGCGCGATATGATCATCCGGCGACAGCCGATATGGCGCCCTTGCCTTCTGATATTCATCGAATTTCCAGCTGTAGCCGCCGTCGGCGTTCCGTTTGACGCCGTGGCTGGCAAGATGCAGAGCCTGCTCGGGCGTCAGCCGCTTGTTGTGCGCCGACATTCGCTCGGTCGCTTCCGCAATGGTGCGGTAACCGCGGGTCTTTTGTTCCGCAATTCTGTCGAGCTGAGTAACCCACTCCGCGATCTGTTCGTGGATCGGTGCTCGCGGCGACCCAGGCAGGACTGTCACACCATCCAAAACGGCAAGACGTGACATTCTGTTCGGATAAACCCCCGCATACATTAGCCCAATCATCCCGCCCATCGAATGCCCGACAATTGCCGTTCGGTGCACTGACGCTGATCGCACCAAACATGTTAGGTCGTACACATAGTCGGACAGACTGTAGCTGCTGCCTTTCGCCCAGTCGGAGTCTCCATGGCCACGGAGATCCGGGGCCATGACGTGAAAGTGCGGTTGCAATGCGCGAGCGACCTCGTCCCAGCTGCGGCAGTGGTCGCGGCCGCCATGGATGAGGATCAGCGACGACGCCGCGTCATTACCCCAATCGGCGTAATGCAGCCGGAGGCCCTGGGATTGGTAGAAATGGTCTACCGGACCGGCCGATGACGCGATCATTTCATTCTTTGGCGCCTAACGCCCGTGAAAGCAGCGGAAATCGACCAACTGTATACTGCCCCTACAATTCCTGTAAAACTTGTAGCGTCAAGATGACGAAATCACCACCGGATGAGGTTTTCGGTACACACAGGTGGCAGGACCAAGCCCTGCCGCCCCCGCCAGCACTGATATCACTCAGCGACGATGTTGGCCTTGCGCACGATCGCTTCGTTCGCGCTGGTGTCCCGCTTGATGCGCTCCACAAAGGTCTTCATATCTTCGTTGGCCGGGATCGCACCGAAGGCTGCAAACTTTTTGGCGACATCCGGCTGTGCCAAAGCTGCGTGGACGTCAACCTCCAGCTTGTGTACGATTTCAGCCGGCACGCCTTTCTGAACGAAAAGGCCGGACCACACCGTGTATTCGAAATTCGGAACGCCCTGCTCGGAAACGGTCGCCCAATCGGGCTCCGAGGCGATGCGTTGCGAGGTTGCCAATCCGAGCACCTTTAAACGGCCGGAGCTGATCAATGGCATGACGCCCGCCATGGCATTAAACCCAATCGGTACGTCCTTGCCGGCCACAGCAACGGCGGCAGGCGAACCGCCTCGGTAAGGCACATGTTGGATTTTAGTGCCGGTCGCTTCTTCGAACATTATTGCCGCAAGATGGGGCGCCGTCCCGATTCCAGGCGATGAATACAAAATCTCGCCCGGCTTGGCTTTGGCCGCTGCGATGACCTCCCGCACGTTCTTGTAAGCGCTATCTGAGGCAGTCACGAGAACCAGTGGATTGATCGAGACCAGCGATACCGGGATGAAGTCGGTGACGAAGTAGTTCTGGGCGTTTTTTTGGATAAACGGCGTCGTGGTCACCTCCGGGCTGGAGGCCAGCAGGAGCGTATAGCCGTCAGGTTCGGCGCGGACGGCGGCGGCATCCGCAATCATGCCGCTGGCACCGGAACGATTCTCGACGATGACCTGTTGGCCCCATCTTTCGGTAAGCTTTTGCGCGACGATACGGGCGGCAACGTCGGTGATGCCGCCGGGTGCCCAACCCACCATGATGCGGACTGGCCTGGTCGGATAGTCCAGAGCATGAGCGGAACCAACAAAGCAGAACGAAGCAACGATAGCCAAAAGCAGACGCATATTATCCTCCCTTTTGTTTTCTCCTTACGCGTTCTTCATCTCCGGCGATCGTTTGATCTAACGCCGTTAAGCTGACTTTTTACTCCATTTCTCAACGAACGGCTCCGCGACCGCAGCGGAGCCCTTCCCCTGCCGTTCAAAGATCCAGATAAGGATCGTTCATGCGCTTGTCGTTGCGCCTTTTCTGAATCAGTTCCTCGCCGGTCTTCCAGTATTCTCCGCGCACCGCGCGGTCGGCCTCGGCTTGGAATTCCTCCGGCCACTGGCCCAGCGAATAGCCGTACCAAGGCATTTCCGGCTTCAGCGCCGGCAGACCCAGCTCCTCCCAGATCGCCTTGGCGCCTTCCATGTATTGTTTAGCCGGCAACGAGATCGGCGGGAATGGGCGCTTTAGCATGGCGTTGATCAACATCGCCGAGTCGGTGGCCTCGTAATGATTGTCGTCGGCGCCGGTTCTTGGCCCGTGACCCATGTCCTTGTGGTCCAGGACGCGCATGTCCTGATGCGGCCGCATCCGGTAGGCCATCGCCCAGAACACCATGTCCAAATTCTCGGGCTCGATATCCTCGTTGACCGCGATCGTCATCTTTCCGACCGACGAGGAATAGGCCGAGGCGCCATAGAGGGCGCGCCAGACTTCCGCTTCCAGCGTATTGGATTTCATCTGAATGATGATCAGCTTGCGTAGGTTGGTCAGCGGTTCGTGCATGAACACGCGGCTGACGCCACTGATGTTGAGGTGGTGACGCAAGTGGTGCAGGAACGCCGGCTCGTAAGCGACCCGCTTGATAAGGCTGCTTTCGCTGGGCGTCACCTGGCTGATGATCGAGACCAGAACGGCATCCTTGCGGCGGGTGATCGCGGTCACGTCCATGAAGGAATTGTATTCCTTCAGGTTCATGTAGCCATGTGACTCGCCGAAGCTGCCTTCCGGCTCCAGCCATTCGGTGTCGATATAGCCTTCAACCACAATCTCGGCTTCCGCCGGTACGATCAAATCCACGGTCTTCGCCTTGCAGACATGGATCGGCGCGCCGACCAGCCCGCCGGCGACCGCGAGTTCATCCATATGTTTCGGCAGTTTGTGAACCGAGGTAAAGGTGATCGCCGGCGGCGCTCCCAGCACCAGCGCAACCGGCATCTTTTCTCTGCGCGCCTTGTATTTCAGCCAGTGGTCGTAAATGCCTTGATTGAGTTCGACTTCAGGATTCATGCCCAGCCTAGTTGGGCTTTTCACCATGGCCCGGTAGTTGCCGATATTCTGAAGTCCGGTGTCGGGGTCCTTGGAAATGAACATTGAGCAGGAAGCATAGGGCGCATTGTCGAAGCCAGGGGTCGAGATCGGAATCGGTAGCCCATCCACGCCTTTGCCGGGCTGTTTCAGTTCCTCGCCCTGCACCACGATTTCATGGCAGCGCGGGTTATCGACCAATACCGGCGTCACCGGATGCTGCTCGGCGTGGTCCCACTTCTGTCGGATCTTCTCGACGGCGCACCCGATGCCAATACTGTAAATTTCTCGATTGGAGGCGAGAACCCCCACCGCCACCGGAATGTCGTAGCGGCGGCCGGTGCTGTCGGTGACGTTCTCGAACAGAAATGCCTTGCGCTGCGACTCCGGAATGCCGCCGCGGAATTGCCAGCGCACCAGGGGGTGCATCTCGGTATCTTTGTTGATCGGCCGCTGCACGCGGATCAGTAGGCCGTTCTTCTCCAGTGCCGCGATGTGCGCATGCAAGTCCGGATATCCAATATTTTCCATTATTTCTCCCCGCCGGTCCGTCCGGTCAATTAAGGTTAAGCGCTTTCAGACTGTCCATCACTCCAGTGTCGATGTTGTTGTGAGATCGCGCTTCTCTTCGGAAGCGTGCCGCAGCCTGACATCCTCGCGCTCTTATTCCTTCATCCAATACCCCTGATCAAGATCAAGGCCACATTTCTTGCGCCAAGATGCCTTGCCCATACAACTTTTCACGCTCTCGGTATCTGCTTTTTGACGTTGCGCACCTCGGTGTTCATTCGGACGTCCTTGCGCCGCCGCTTCTTCACCTCTTTGCCGGTTGTAAAATAATCCCCGCGCGTCGCGCGCGCGGCGGCCTCGTCGAGGTCGGCCGACCATTCGCCGAGCGAATAGCCGAACCACGGCGACTCCGGTTTGAGTTTGGGGAGTCCCAGCTCCTCCCAGATCACCTTGGCGCGCTCCATATATTCGCGCTTAGGCAGCGAGATCGGCGGGAAGTTCTCCTTGAGCGTCGCATCGATCAATACCGATGCGTCCTGGCCGCCGTTGCGCTGGCTGCGCGGACCATGGCCCTGGTCGCGATGCGGCAGGATGTGGAAATCAAGGATCGGATTGGCGCGATAGGACATCGCCCACAGGATCGCATCGGCGTTTTCGGGATCGATGTCATCGTTCACCGCGATGACGTATTTTCCCGCCGCGCGATGTAGCACGGCCGCGCCGTACAGTGCGCGCCACACCTCCGTCGTCGGCGCGTCGCGCTCCACGATCAGCACCAGCACCTTGCGGATGTTGGTCAGCGGCTCGTGCATCGACACGCGCTTGACGCACTTTATACCGAGCGCGCTGCGCAAATGGTTGAGGAACAGCGGCTCCATGCCGATGCGCTTGATCAGACTCGATTCCGAGGGCGTCACCTGCGAGATGATGGAGGTGAGGACCGCGTTGTGCCGCCGCGTGATCGCGGTCACATCCATGAAGGCATTGAATTCCTGCAGGTTGACGTGGCCATGCGATTCGCCGAATGGAGCCTCGGGTTCGAGATATTCGGTGTCGATATAGCCCTCGATCACGATCTCCGCCTCGGCGGGCACGAGGAGATCGACGGTCTTCGCCTTCACCACGTTGATGGGCGCGCCGACCAGCGCGCCGGCGACGTGCAATTCGTCGAGCGTCTCGGGCAGCTTCTGCACCGAGGCGAAGGTGACGCAGGGCGGCGCGCCGAGCACGACGGCAGTCGGCAGCTTCTTGAAGCCGCGCTCGCGCAGCTTTTCCCAGTGGTTGTAGATGCCGGGGCGCAGCTCGAGCGACGGGTTCATGCCGAGGCGCCTGCGCGATTTCACCTGGCCGCGGTAGTTGCCCATATTCTGGACGCCGGTGTCGGGGTCCTTTGTTATGTATTGCGACAGCGTGGCGTAGGGGGCGACGTCCCAGCCCGGCGTCGAGATCGGAAGCGGAATGCCGTCGAGCCCCTGCCCCGGCTTGTCGAGCGCCTTGCCGGTGATGACAACCTCATGGCACGGCGCGTCGTCGACAATACGCGGCGCGATCGGGTTTTGCACGGCGCGCACCCAACGCTCATCGATCTCCTCGAACGGGCAGCCGATGCCGATGCGATAGATTTCGCGATTGGCGGCCAGCCCGCCGACCAGCACCGGGATGTCGTATTTGCAGCCCTTGCTATCGACGACATTGGTGAACAAAAAGGCCTTGCGGTCCTTCTCCTCGATGCCACCGCGAAACTGCCACCGCACGAGCGGGTGCATTTCCGTATCCTTGTTGATCGGCCGGTCGACCCTGATCAGAAGGCCCGCCTTGTCGAGTGCGCGGATGTGATCGTGGAGGTCGGGATACGCCCGGCTCAGGGGGTATGGCGATTTTCGCTTCTGCTTGGTGCCGGCGTCCATGGAATTCCCCTCAGTGATTTGGCTTGAGCCGTTCATTGGCCAGCTCGCCATTCTGTGGTTCGAGAACAAGAGCTAGAGATAGAATTGTAGAAAGCCTTATTATCTAGGGGTGATTCCTGCGGCCTTAACGAGCGCCGCGTTCGTTACCAACTCTTCCCGCACAAAGGCGCCGAACTGCTCCGTGCTCATGGGCATCGGCTGCACGCCGAGCTTCTTGAGCTTCCCCTGAACCGCCGGCACCTCTAGCGCTTTCGATAGCTCGGTACTGAGCTTGTCGACGATGGCGCGCGGCGTCATTGCCGGCGCAAACATCCCGATCCAGAAATTGTAGTCGGAATTTGGATATCCCGCCTCCAGGGTCGTCGGAACGTCGGGCAACGCAGCCGCGCGTTTTCGGCTGCTGACTGCGAGCGGCAGCAACTTGCCGCTCTGAATGAACGCAAGCGCGGATAGGATCGGGGAGTAATAGACGTCGATCCGACCGGTCATCGCTTCAGTCAGCGCTTCGGGCGCCCCCTTGAACGGGATCAATCTCGCATGGAAGCCGGCGGCCTGCTGGAATCTCTCCATGGTGAGATGAATCGGACCACCGATTCCAGTCGTCCCGAAAGTGATGGGTGTGACCCTCGCAGCTGCCACCAAATGTTGCACGGTCAGAATATTTTTGGAGGGCGAAATGACGAGCACGTTTGGCAAGTTGCCGAGTGACGTGATCGCGATAAAATCCTTGACTGGATCATACGGCAGGCTGGCGAACGTCGCAGGCGCGATCGTGTACCCCGACGAGGCGGCAAGCAGCGTGTACCCATCCGCCGCAGCGTGAGCGACGATGCGCGCCCCGATGGTTCCGCTCGCGCCCGGTTTATTCTCGATGATGATCGACTGCCCGATCTGACGCGACAATTGCTCTAACACGATGCGTGGAATGATGTCGGCCGCGCTGCCCGCGCTGTACGGGACGATCACGCGAATGGGGCTGCTCGGCCAGTCTTCGGCACGAGCCTTGCCTGCCGCGCTAAGTGACACGACAACGGTCGCGGCCAACATGCAATTTAGAGCGTGAGGGACCAAACGGGACGTCCGCCCTGCACGAAACACATCGGAGACCCGCAGGCCGAATGTATTTCGCTGCGACCGCCTTTCGGCGTCAGTCTTGCGCGGCGTAATTGTCTGATCGACGTAGCCGCCGTGGTGACGGCGCGTAACAGCGGCGTTGAGCATGACGTTTCCTCATATTTTTTAAATTTTAGCACCGAACTTTTTTGTCTTGGCACGAGGCTTGGCACGAGGCTTGGCACGAGGCTTGGCACGAGGCTTGGCACGAGGCGGAACGCGTCCCCGAATGATTTAATCCACCGTACAGTTAAGCGATTCGCACGACAGCGGGATACTGGACGGCACGGATTGGAGCCTCGCTAAAATCTTCCATCTTTTTCCCTCCTTTGACGTATCCGCTAATCGACAAGGTCAGGCTTGGGGACCGCATCCCAGTCGGCACCGTGGCCGGCCGGCCGGAAACGGCGAGTTCCCTTCCCACCCGTCCAGCGCTGAACCTTACCGATATCGATATCGATATCGAACAGGTCGAGCACGCGGCCGAGCGTGTGATCGATCATATCGGCAAGCGACTTTGGCTGCGCATAGATCGCACCCGCCTCTGTGACAGCTGCCATGGTGCGACTTGCCGAAGAACAGCATTCGGTCCAGGCACTCGCAACGCACGGTGGAATTTTGAAAAAAAGCTCCGGGCGCGCATCGGGCAATGCGTAGATCGAACCTCCTCAATCCGGCAGGAAAGCCACCGCTTCAATCTCCACAAGCCACTCCGGATCAACGAGTGAAGCCACGGCCACTTGCGTGCTCGCGGGATAAGGTGGGGTAAAGACCTCACTGCGAACCTGGTTGATCGTGTCGCGATAGCGGATATCCGCGGAGAAGATGGTGATCTTGATGACGTCATTCAGGGTAGCCCCCGACTCCGCTAGAATAGCGCGAATGTTCTCAAAGACTTGGCGCGTCTGTCCCGCCACATCTCCTCGGGCTACGGTTTGTCCTCCGGAATCCCACGGGATCTGTCCGGCCACATAGATCAACCGTCCTCCGGAGACTTCCCAACCCGGGCTATAACTCCCTTTGGCCTTGACGGACGCCGGTTTTAAGACGCGTTTTCCCATGAGCTACCTCGTCCCTACGGGGATCGTATCATGCGGCGTTTCCCGCAACAACAAGACGACCCGCCGGCGTTCCTTCAAGGCAACGTCCGCCAACCGTGCGATCAGGTTTCCGGTCGTGCCCGTTGCGATTTCGGACATTGTCTTGATCGAGCACGGGGCGATAATCATGCCCATCGTCTTGAACGATCAACTCGAGCATGCAGCCCCGATATCATTGTACTAGTGAACGACGCTCGCCAACTGCTCGACCTGGGCGACCTTCAGATCAGTCTCGTATGCCAGCGTCGTTTGGGCTGCGCGCGACATGATGAGGTGGGTCTCGACACCGCACTCCTTCAGCAGCTCAAGCAACGCGCCCCATAGACGGCGCCCGACGCGCCGCTGATGCCGATAACAAGCCGGGGCCTTTGATTGTCACTTGACTCGATCATGCATTCTCTCCGAATGCGTTCACGCCCAGAGCAGCGGCCTGCCTAGAGATTACGGCACCGAAATTCCGGCAGCCCTGACAAGCTCGGTATTGATGACAAGCTCTTGCTTAACGAACTCGGCAAACTGCTTGGCATCCATCGACATCGACTGAACACCGAGTTCGGCGAGTTTTTTCTGGACCTCCGGCACCTGCAAAGCCTTTCCGATTTCCTTGCTCAGCCTGTCGACGATCGCAGGTGGTGTCTTGGCCGGTGCGAAGACCCCGATCCAAAACCGGTATGCCGAATTCGGGTAACCTGCTTCCTCGGACGTGGGAACGTTAGGAAGCGCCGGCGAACGCGTTGGGCTGCTAACCACCAAGGGAATCAGTTTGCCGTCGCGGATGAACGACAGCGCTGACAGGACCGGCGAGTAATAAGAGTCGATACGGCCAGTCATGGCCTCGACGAGCGCTTCGGGAGCCCCCCTGAAAGGGATCGCCTGCACTTTGAAGCCGGCGCTTAGACGCAAACGCTCCATCGCAAGTTGGATTGGACTGCCGACTCCGAACGAGCCGAACGTGATTGGACGCTGTTTGCCTAAGGCGACGAATTCTTGAATCGTCGTAATATTCTTTGAGGGCGAAACGACGAGGACATTGGGCAGATTTCCGAGCGCCGCGACCGGAGAAAAATCCTTGATCGCATCGTAGGGGTGGTTCGCCACGGTCGAGGGCGCGATCACGAAGGCTGTTGAATGGGCCAGAATAGTGTAGCCATCCGGGTCTGCCACGGCCACCGCACGGCCCCCGATCGTACCGCTCGCGCCCGAACGGTTTTCGACGATGATCGGCTGCCCCAGTTGCTTCGACACTTGTTCGAAAACGAGCCTTGGGACGATATCGAGCGCGCTCCCGGCGCTGATCGGCACGATTACCCGAATGGGTCGCGTCGGCCACTCCTCGGCGTGCACAAAACTGGCTATCGTGAGCGCCGCAAGTGCGACCGCGACCAACAGAGCCATTCGCTTGCGCATTTTGTTCTCCCCTATTCAGATTGTTATTGGATTGAGCTTCAACCGCTTCTGCGGCGGTTCTTAAGCATTGGATCGGCGATAAATTCCGGCGCCAGTCAGTGCGAACTAGCGTCACTTGTTCAGACCGGCAGCTTCATCCGCGCCACCCAGTCCTCACGAAGCTTGTCGCGCAAGATCTTGCCGCGGTCGTTCTTCGGCAAATCCGGCACGACGAATATCTGCTTCGGTGTCTTCGCCGGCGTCAGATATTTCTGGCAGTGATCGCGCACGCTGGCCTCGGTTAGGCCAGGCTCTTTGGCGACGACATAGCAGACGACTTCTTCGCCATAGATTTTATCAGGCACGCCGATCGCCGCGCCGTCGAGAACACCGGCATGCTTGAGCAGGACCGCGTCGATCTCGAGCGGAGCGATGTTCATGCCGCCGCGGATAATCAGATCCTTCGTCCGCCCGGAAATGCGAACGAAGCCCTCTTCATCCATAATGGCGAGATCGCCCGTTTTGATGCGATTGGACCGGATTGCCTCGATCGTGCCGTCATCGCGCAGATAGCCAACCGCGGTCTGCGGGCCGCCGATGGTGACCTCGCCTTCGACCCCGACCGGGCAAGCCTGGCCCTTGCTGTCGACGATCTCAAATTCCTGATGCAGTGCCGGCACCCCGACGGTGCCCAATTTGAACCTGTAATGGCGGTTGCCGCAGATCCAGCCTGCTTCCGACATGCCATAGAGCTGAAGCAGGCGCACGCCGTACATCTCTTCGAATTGTTTCCACTGCTCCTCGGTGATCGGCGCCGTGCTGCAGGTCATCATCCGCAGCGTCGGAATATCCTTCGCGGTGTAGCCGAGCGGCTTGTTAAGCAGCATGTTGAGCACGGTGGGGACACCGGCGGAGAAAGTGATGCCGTGTGCCTTGATCCACTCGAAGAAGCGGCTGTGCGAAAACCGCTTGGCTATGTGCATCGTCAGGCCCTTCTCCAAGAAGGGCATCAGGCTGAGAACCTGCGCCGAGTTCCAACCGAACGAGCGATATTCGAGCGTGCGGTCGCCCTCGGTAAGTCCCAAGAACTCCAGTGTCGATAGCCCGTTGAGCCAATAAGCCGCGTGATCATAAACGACGATCTTGGGCCGCGCAGTCGTCCCGGAGGTGCAGAACATGCAGGAGAGGTCTTCCGGATTGTTCCGCTCGGGCAGGTCTTCCGCGCGTGTTCCCTTCGGCACGACGGCGAAAAATTCATTTTCGGGATCGGCCGTACCGTCCGCGGACCAATGGCCGAAGCGCATGCGCGGCGCCGGGTGATCGCCAACGAGGGCGGCCATGTCCATATCCTTGTGGCAAAGGATCAGGGCCGGATCGACCGCCTGCGTCAGCTCGATCATCACCTTCTCGTTGACCTCGATGTTGAGCGGGCAGATAACCGCACCGATCCGCCATGCACCCAACCAGATCAGGAGCTTCTCGAGACACTCATCCGAGAGGAGCAGAACGCGGCTTCTTTTCGTAACTCCCCTGCTCTTGAGTAAGGCCGCGATATCGGTCGCGACCTGATCGAGCTCGCCGAAAGAGATCGATGAATTCTGATCGAGATCGACGATCGCGGTCTTCTGCGGATCGCGCGCCTTGTATTTGGCGAGCAGCTCGGCAATCGGCTGATAGGGAACGCCAAGCTGATGATTTCCGAAAACGCCCGCCATACCACCTCCCAACTCCCCAGCTTTAGCACCCGGTCTTTGCCAGTAACTGAGTCCACCCCGTCAGACGTCCAGTCGCGTTGGCGATCTGGTCCTTGGTAAAGAAGTCCTCGAGCTTCACGCGGTCTACCGGATAGGCAGGCCGCATGAAATCCTCCGCGTATCCGTAGGGGACAGTGGCATCGATGCCCATGCCGCCCTCGTAGCTCGTATTGGTCGCTGTCCATTCGCGATTGCCCGCGGTCATACGTTCCGCGGGCATGAAGGTCTGGCCACGGCCACCCGGAGTCGGGTTGAGGATGTCGGTTCGCGGGTTCACGCGCGTCGTGATCGACCACATCACTTCGTCTATGCTGTAGAGGTCGGTGTCCTCGCTGACCGCGATTGCGACGCGCATACCTTGCGAGGTCGCGAGCAGCGTGGTGAGGAAGTTACGCTGCCAGCCCTCCTCCAGGCGGTTGCGCTTCTTCACCTGGATGATGACGCCGCCCCAGTCGGTCATGCAGTAGGGAATGTTGACGTCCTGGATGATGCCCGGCTGCAACCGATGGCAGAGCTCGAACATCGCCGCCTCGCGGATCGAGGTGTCGATGTTGTGTTCGTCGAGGGTGTGTGCCCCCAGACAATAGATGATGCGCTTGGCCTCTTTGCGCATGGTGATCGCGGTGACATGAAAGGTCGGCGCCTTGTAGGCCTTGCCCATGTAGCCGGCCCATTCTGGGTGGAAATGGTGCCGGCCCTGCTTTTGGTCGGCCTCGGATTCTGCCGTCTCGAAGCGCCGGTCGCTGGGGTCAACATAGCCTTCGATCACCACCTCGGAATCGGCGATCGCCCAGGCGTCGACCGTGCGCGCCTTCACCACCCGCACCGGGAAGCCCTGCACGGCGCCAGCCACGCCCAATTCATCGCAGCCGTAGGGGAGGATCACATAGTCGAAGGCCGCGCCGGCGAGCAGAGTGCAGGCCGGCGGCACACCAAAGCAGAACGTTAACGGCACCTTCTCGTTACGCCGATAGGCTTCGCTCACCACCTGCCACATGTGGGACCCGGGAGAAATCTGGAAAGTGCCGACATTCCCCCAGCGGAAATTCATCCGGTTATAGCCGACGTCAGTACCGTCGCCGAATTGCGCACCGGAGACGCAGCGGATGCCGGAGCCGATCGTCAGCTCCGTCTCGAGTTCCGTGTGGCGGATCGGCACCAGATGTTCATTGACGTCGTTCGGCTGCTCGATCACGATTTCCTGGCACGGCGCCTCGGATTGGGGGATTTCCTGCGGCGGCAGCGGCTTCGACAGCGCCCGCGCCAACTTCTGAGTGCGCTCCTTGTCGTTCGCCCAGCCGAACATGGCGTTGACCACTTTGATGTCGCCAAACAAGTTGGTTATGACCTGGTGGTTCGGCTTGCCTTTGACGTTGTTGAAGATAACCGGACAGCCGCCGTCCATCAGCTTTTGCAGGCCGGTGATCTCGAGGTCGGGATTCACCTCCTTGTCCGTCTCGATCAGATCGCCACGCGCCCGAAGCCAGGCGAGCGTGCTGCGCAGGTCCCGAAGGTGGGTCAGTGTACCGGCCGCGGCCGCTACATTCTTGGCGCTAACGCCCATCGTCATTGTCCCTTTCTATTCGCAGGCTTGTTAGCCCGGATCGTTAAAACGAGGCGACTTGAACGTCGCCGGTTGTTGTGCGCCGATAGTGAACACGAGAACGATCCTCGATCATCCGCGCTTGAGCAGTTCCGCAGCCGCGAGCATCGCCGAGAGGCGCACGCATCGCCGTCGAGCGCCGCTTGCATCGACTGTCCGCCCGACGGAATAGGCCTTCGCTATCGCCGCGGACTTGTCGCGCGCGACAAACCTTCCGCCATTCACCGCGATCACCGCATCGCGGATGATGCGGCGGCCCGGATCGACAGTGATGAGCCAGTCGATATTGGCGACAATCAGATCAACGGATTGCACTTGATCCTCGGTTATTTGTTCTCACCGACATAGGTGAGTTCATCTGCAATCTTAAGCTCGATCAGCACGTTCTCATTCGTCGAGTCCTCGCATAGCAGCGAGCGGTGGCCGATGCCTTTGGGGATGAACAACATGTCGCCCGGGTGCATGATGCGGACGCCCATTTCGGTTTCCCATTTCAGCGCGCCCTGCACGCAGAAAATGATCTCGTGGGCATCGATATTTCGATGCCAGAAGCCCATGTCGTGCTTGCGCCGCTTCGAGACGTCGATCTTAACCCGGTCGGAGGTATAGAGGCGCAGCGGCGTGCCATCCGCCTTGTCGATATTTGACGGCGAGAACTCCTCGGCGAAAATATTGATCATGCGGAAAATATCGCCGTTCTCGAGCACGCCGGCATTGATCACCGGCGGCTCGTCGTGGGACAGTACGACGTTCTTGCCATTGATGGTCACGAGTTCGCGATAGAGCTGCTTCGCAGCCTGAGGCGTTTCCTGCGGCTTGTTCACGGCTTTCCTCCCGTGTTCGAATCCCGAGTACCGGCCGCCTCGAGAACGGCCGAGACGATGCCGGCGTAACCGGTGCAGCGGCAGATGTGGCCACTCAGCACATCCACTACCTGCTCTTCCGACGGCTTCGGGTTGCGCCGTAGGAAATCAGTGAATGACATCAGGATGCCGGGTGTGCAAAATCCGCATTGCAAGGCGTGATTATTGCGGAACGCCTGCTGCAGCGCATTGAGCGCGCCGTCCTCGCCGGCTAGCGACTCGACCGTGGTGATCGCGCGGCCATCGGCCTGCATGGCGAGGGTCAGGCACGAGCGCACGGCAACGCCGTCAAGCAGCACGGTGCAACAGCCACAAACGCCGTGCTCGCAGCCGACATGCGTTCCGGTCGCGCCCAGCGCTTGGCGGATGAAATCGCTGAGCAGCATGCGCGGTTCGGCCTCGGCCGAAACAGCGCGGCCGTTGAGTTTCACGCTCACCTTGGCGAGCTGGTCGCGGGTCACTCGGCGCATTGCAGGGCCTCCTCGATGACGACCGGCCCAACGCGGCGCAAGATATCACGACGCATGCGGCTGGAGGCGTGCATGTCTTCGTAGCCCTCAAGCTCCCAGGCCAGCGCGTTGATGGCGTCGCGCAAATCGGCTCCGACCGCGAACTCACGCGTGGCCGGACGGCCTGCCATGCCGCCGACCCCGAGCCTGATCGTGTTTCCGTTGGCGACCGCAGCGATGGCGATGATGGCAAAGTCACCGTGCCGGCGCGCCACTTCGCGAAAGGCGACGCGGCCGGACGTTTGCACGGGAAAACGGATGGCCGTGACCAGTTCGTCCGGCTTGCGCGCGGTCATGAGCATGCCGCGCTGGAATTCGCTGACTGGCAACACGCGCGTGCCGCTGCGCGAACGCAGAACGACCTCGCCTTGCAGCGTGGCAAGCGACAGCGGGATTTCCGAGCTGGGATCGGCATGCGCGACCGAGCCGCACACGGTGCCCTTATTGCGCGTCTGGAAATGGCCGACGAACGGTAGCGCCACCGCCAGGAGCGGAAGCTTCGCCTTGAGGCCTGGCCATGCCAGCAGACGGTTCTGCGTCACCGCCGCCCCGACCTCGACCTTACCGCCGACCTCCCGGATTTCGGAGAGTTCGGAGATGCTGGCGATGTCGATCAGCACTGCCGGCTCGAGCAGCCGCAGATTGAGCATAGCCAGCAGCGACTGCCCGCCGGCGAGCACGCGAGCGTCGTCGCCATGCTGCGCCAGAAGTTCGGTCGCTTCGTCCACTGAATCGGCGCGCACGTAATCGAAGGGATGCGGTTTCATGCTCCGCCTCCGGCCAGCGAGCGCAGCAAGCCGACCAGCCGCCGCCACAGCGATTCGTCAACGGGCGCGGACTCCGGTTTCAACTGTCGCGCCAGCCGCTCGAAGAACTGCCGGATGATGATCGCCGCAGCACCATCAAGCAGGCGCCCGCCGACCGAGACGACCTTGCCGCTCACCGTGACGGCATAGTCGTAGTCGATGCGAGTACCGGCGGCGATCGCTTCCAGACGGAGATTTCCTGCGCCCGATGCGCCGCCGAGCGGCCCGTTGAGCGTGCCGGCGATGCGGCCGGATTTCTCGGTCACCAGATCGCTCAACTTAACGGTTGCCTCGAACTTGCCGCGCACTGGTCCCACGCCGAGCGAAACCAGCGCGCGATATTCGTTCTCGCCGAGCCGTTGCAACTCGTGGCAGCCCGGGATCACCGCCTTGAGGCTTTCCGGATCGAGCAGCGACCGCCACACCTCCGCCGGCGCCGCCGGCACCTCGAACGAGCTCTGACCACGCAGGTTACGGCCGCCCTCTGCCGCCGAAGCAGCAACGGCTTTGCGCTCGGGCACGGCGATGGGAGACGGCGGTTCGGGTTCCGCCATCAAGGCGTGGATACGGCGCGGCGTCACCGGCAAGGACACGTCCTTCACGCCGAGCGCGTCGGCAACCGCATTAGCGATGCAGGCTGGCACGCTCATGCAGTTGCCTTCCGCCAGCCCCTTGGCGCCGAGCGGCGTAAATGGCGACGGCGTTTCCTGGTGGAGTAATTCAACATGCGGAATCTCGCTCGCCGTCGGCACCAGATAATCGGCAAAGGTGCCGGAAAGAAACGCCCCGGTCTCGTCGTAGACGAATTCCTCATATAGCGCAGCAGCGATCCCCTGCGCGAAGGCGCCGCGCATCTGACCGTCCGCAATCAGCGGATTGAGGATCTTGCCGGCGTCATGCATCGAAACGTAGCGATCGACGTGCACCTGGTTCGTCAGCGGGTCGATCTCGACTCCGCACATGTCGAAGACAAAGCCGTAGGTGAGCGACGTGTTGATACGGTCGTCGTTCGACGGGGGCTCGAGCTCCGGCGGTGACCACACCGCGGTCTCGCGCAGGCTTGGCGCCATGCCGTCGGGCAACATGACGGGCGACCAGTGTGCCGTGCCGGCAACACGGCCGAACGGTATAGCATTGTCGGGATTCCGCTTGCTGCCGATCTTACCCTTGGCAAATTCGATATCATCGGGAAGCGTGTTGAGCTGCTTCGCTGCGATCCGGCCCAGCTTATCGCGAATCTGGTTCGCGGCCATATACGCGGCCACCGCGGTGCCCGGCGTAAAGCGGCACGAATAAGTGCCCGCGGCGATCGACCACTGGTCCTTCGCCGTGTCCATTTCGAGAGTGACGTTCACGTCGTCCAACTCGAGGCCCAGTTGCTCAGCGACAATCTGGGAGAGCACGGTCTCGTGCCCCTGGCCCTGCACCGTGACATCGGCGGTCACCGACACCGCTCCGAGCGGATCGACGTTGACCGTCACCATCGATACGGCGCCGTTCTTCGGACCGGCTTTCTCCCGCGCCTCGGCGGTCAGCAATGTCGACAGATAACCCATGTTCGACATGCCCGGCTCGACAATGGCGGCGAAGCCGATGCCATAATGCCGGCCAGCCGCCCGCGCTGCTTCGCGCCGTTTCTTCAATTCATCAAGCCGCCCGCTGCCGACAGTGGTTTCGACGGCACGCAAATAATCGCCCGAATCGTAGAGCGAACCGGCCGCGGCCTTGTAAGGAAACTTGGCTGCTGGAATGAGATTGCACTTGATGACTTCCAGATGGTCGAGATCGAGCTCGATCGCGATCCGTTGCACCAGCCGCTCGATGGCCAGATAGAGCTGTGGTCCGCCGAAGCCGCGAATCAGGCTCGCCGGCATCTTGTTGGTGAGGACGACGCGATTGGTCACGTCAACATTGGGAATGTCATAAGCGCCGGTGACCGAGCCGTGCATGCGATAGAGCGGGCCCGGCATCGGCGCGCGCAAGAACGCGCCGTAATCCTCGAGCTGATCGAGCTTGAGTGCAAGAATCCGGCCGTCCTTGGTGACGGCCGCCTCGATCTCGGTAATGCGGTTCGGTCCGGAACTTGCGGCGACGAGATGCTCAACCCGATCCTCGACCCATTTCACCGGCCGGCCCGTGATGCGCGCGGCAATCGCCATGAGCACCATGTAGGGAAACACGGAAAGTTTGATGCCGAAACTGCCGCCGCTGTCGGGAGGAATGCGTACCCGAAACTTCGGCCCGGGCACGCGCAGCGCGCGCGCCATCACCGGGTGCGTGCTGAATGGGCCCTGGAAATTCGCCAGCACGTCATAACTGCCATCGGTCGGGTTGAATTGCGCGACCACGACATAGCATTCCATCGGCGTGTAAGAGAGCCGCGGATAACCTGTCTTGAGCTTGACGCAGGCATCGGCCTGCGCGAAGGCGCTCTTGGTATCGCCATAGGAGAAATGGCGGACCGAAACCTCGTTGCCCGTCGTTTCAGGGTGCAGGAGCGGGGCGGATTTTTCGCGCGCCTTGAGGGGATCAATCACCACAGGCAGCTCGCGGTATTCGATGCGCACGAGATCGGCTGCATCCTCGGCGAGATAGCGGCCCTCGGCTACGATCAGGACGACCGGCTCGCCGACGTAACGGACCCGGCCGACGGCCAGCGACCATTGATGCAAAGGCGCCTTGAGGGCGATCAGGAACGGATCGGACAGGCGTTTGACGTCCTCGCCGGTGATCACCGCCCAAACGCCGGGCCGGGCCAGGGCTTCGGCAGCGTCGATCCGCACAATCTCGGCGTGGGCAAAGGTCGAGCGCACGACGTGCGCTTGCAGTGTGCCAACTGGAACCGCCAGATCATCGGCGTAGCGGCCGCGACCGGATAGCAGGGCCGGATCTTCCTTCCGCAGCGTCGGTTTACCGAGTAGCCGTGACACAACTGCCCTCAAGCGAGCATAACGGATCGAGCCATGGCCGCACCTTCCGGGCACAACCGCCCACGTGGGCCCGCTGCAAAGCCACAATGCAGCTGAACGCTATTGTCTCCCACCCGGGAAGTAAAGGTATTCTTGTATCATAATGAGTTTATGTTTTTCCCGCGCTGCGATATGGTGGCTCCTGCGTAGATTTTCGTGAAATGAAAACTGAAATCAGACGGCAGGTAAGGGAACCCCATGAAAGGCGCGACCCGGGCTTACGTTCGCGACGGACAGCGCGGCATCACGGTAGTCGAAGCCGATGCCGCCGACCTTGCCGAAATCATTGCCCTCGACGCGCGGATCACAGGGTTCTCACGCGCTGAGTTCTGGAAAGACCTTTTTCGCCAGCTGGAAACAAGCAAAACCTTATGCGTGCTGGTCGCCAAGAGTAGCGGCAAGATGATCGGCTACGCACTCGGGGAGGTCCGCTCATGGCCGGTGCGCGCCCCGGCGTGCGGCTGGCTTTACGCTATTGGGATCGAAAAGGAATACAGGCTGCATAAATTCGCCTCGGCTCTCATGACCGAGCTGATTTCACGATTCAAGAAGAGCGGCGTTGGCGCAATCCGCACGGTAATCGATGTAGACGATAGTTTGTTGATGTCATTCCTGCGAAGCTTCGGAATGACGGCAGGACCTTTCGTAGAGCTAGAATTGACCCTGGATCGCAGCTGATTGTGACGCGGATTCGATGTACAGGTCTTGATCGAAATGAAATTACAACAAGCAACACGATACGCCATTTGGGCTGTGATCGAGCTCGCTTCGCGCCCCGATGAATATATCCCGGCACAGGAGCTGGCAAAACTTTATCAAATTTCCCAGAGCCATCTAGTGAGAATCCTGCACGCGCTGACACGCGCGAACATCGTCACCTCGGCCCGCGGCCCGGGCGGCGGATTTGCGTTCTGCGGAAACGCGAAACGCGTGACCCTTTATGATATCATTTCTCTTTTTGAAACAGGATGGCCCAACGAAGAGGGCGATAACATGCAGACGGGCAATCCCTTGGCGGGAGAGTTGAGCCGGGTTTTGAATGAAGTCGATCGAATCACATCGGCTACGCTGAGATCGGTGACGGTGCAGACGATCATCAACAGCACACGCCGCCCCTCCCCCTTCCGACCGATCTCCAAACATTTGTCGCAGGCCTTGTGAAATCCCACCGACCTGTTCGTACAGGCAACAAGCAGGCCGGTCCGCTGCCGCCGCGCCAGCGCGACGAATTGCCAGAGCCCGGCACGGCTACCGCATAAAAACAGCGGAGGAATATCGTGACTTTTGAACTTCCAGCTCCCAGCGCGATTTTCGACGTCGACCTCGATGACGGCGCCAAAATTCGCGTACGGCGTCACGGCAATCCAGACGGCGTTAGGATACTGCTCTCGCACGGCAACGGTTTTGCCGCCGACGCCTATTTCCCATATTGGCGCCATTTTCTTGACCGATACGACTTGGTAATCTTCGACTTCCGCAACCACGGGCAAAATATCCCCGTCGAACCACCCAACCATAACTACGCCCAGCTCAGTCGCGATCTGGAGCGCGTTGTGCAGGAGGTCCGCTCCCGTCTGGGGGCCAAGAGAACGGTCGGCATTTTCCATTCGATGTCGGCCCGCAGCGCCATGAAATACACCATTGAAGTTGGCTGGCGATGGGATGCGATGCTGCTGTTCGACCCGCCGGACGTCCCCCCGCCAAGCCATCCCAATTACGGCGCTATGGAAATCTTCGAAAAGCGTCTCACCGAATTTGCCCGCAAGCGGCGACGGAATTTCGCATCAATTGAGGACCTGACGCAGGAGTTCATGCAGTCGCGCGCGACAAGAAACTGGGTTGCCGGTGCTCACGAATTGATGGCGCGTTGCGTGCTGCGGAAGAATCCGGACGGTGACGGCTTCGTCCTGGTCTGTGCGCCCGAGAACGAGGCTGGCATTTATGAACAGGCCATGACCTTGAACCTTTGGCCCGCGGCGAAGGAATATGGCGGTCCAGTGAAATTGATCGGCGCAGATCCAACCGCCAAAGGAGCCCCGGCAACCGCTGCAGCAAACCAGGCGCTCGGAACGGAGGGTGGCTACGACTACACCTACGTCGAAGGAACGGGGCATCTGCTGCAGATAGAGAGACCCGAGGAGTGTTTCCGTATTACGATGGAGTTTCTCACGAAACACGCGCTTGGGTGAGCTGCTTTGGGCGCATAACGAGAGCGCGCTCCATTCGAAGTGAACCGGTGCGCCCTCATATTTTCATTTGCGCATGACCTTGTCCGAAAAGCGGCTCCCGCTTTTCGGACAAGGTCATGCGTGTATAGATAAGGCTCGAAATGATGGGGACGTAGGTGATCACCATTCGATAAGTCCGATTGGCGCCCATGCCTGAGACGCCGGCCGAGGTTCTTTGTCGAATTCGCGCGCGCGTCAGTGCATCAGGCGGAGCGGAAATAGCGTGATCGCTGGGATATAAGTGATGATCGCGAGCGCGATCAGATAGATGACGAGGAATGGCACGATGCCGCGATAGAGCTGCGGCAGCGGTATGCCGAAGAGCGCATGCGTGGCGAAGATATTGAGGCCGAACGGCGGCATGAACAGGCCAATGGCGAGGTTCACCGTCACGATGATGCCGAAGTGAATCTGGTGAACGCCCGCCTGCTGCGTCATCGGCGCCAGCAGCGGCGTTAGGATCAGAATCGCCGCCGGCGGTTCGAGCACGCTGCCGAAGAACAGCAGCACGACATTGATAGTCAGCAAAACAAGCCAAGTTTGCATATGCTGATCCGCGATCAAGCTGACGAGATTGGCCGGAAATCCGCTGGTCGTCACCAGCCAAGAATAGGCGCTCGCAGCAGCAACGATAATCAGGATTTGCGAGATCAGCCGGGCCGAATCGAGCGCGGTTTGCCAGATCTCTTGCCAGGAAAGCTCGTGATAGACGAAATGCGCGACGAAAATTGCGTAGATGCAGGCAATTCCCGCAGCTTCCGTCGGCGTGAAGATGCCGCCGTAGATGCCGCCAAGAATCACGACTGGAGCAAACAGGGACCACACCGCCTCGCGCGTGGTGGTCCAGATGTTCTCCCAGCGCATTCCGTCCGTGAGCGGAATAACTTTGATCCGGGCATAAACGAGCAGATAAACGGAAATCAGCGTGCCAATGAGCAGGCCGGGCACGATCCCGGCCAAGAACAGCATCGGCACGGATTGTTGCGCCGCAATGCCATAAATGATCATCGGGATCGAGGGAGGAATGATGACCGCGATCGAACCGCAGGAGGCGATCAGGCTGCCGGCGAAGGCCGGGTCATAACCTCTATTCTTGAGCGCCGGCACCATCAGGCGCCCGATTGCCGCGACGCAGCCAACGCTCGATCCCGACATCGCGCCGAATAGCTCCGAGGAGGCAATGGTCGCCAGCGCGAGTGATCCGCGCACGCCGCCGATGATGGAGAGCGCCCATTCCACCAGGCGCCGCGCCAGACCGCCGCGCCCCATGATCTCACCCGCGAAAATAAACAGCGGAATGGCCAGCAGCGGGAAGTTGTCGAGGCCGCCAAACATCGCGATATGCACCGCGTCGATCGGAGCCGACCCAGTCGCCAGCAGACCCGCACCGGCCGCCGCAATGAGCGCCACGTAAATCGGAGTACCGAGAGCGAGAAGGACGATCGGCAGCAGGATCAGCGTCAGGACGGCCATGCGATGTCCTAGCTGCTTTGATTAGGCGAATTGGCATCTGGGCGCGAAACGGGCACCAGCAGTCGAGCCGCCATCATCAAAATGACCAAGAGGAGTCCCGATGCGAAAACACTGTGCGGGACCCACATCGGCAAGTGAAGGGCATCGCTGCGCTGGTCAAAATTGAACATCGACAACGCCACTCTGCCGCTGACAAGACAGAGCGAAAACACGATGGCGATCGAGATCAAGCTTGCGATGGCCCGCAAGATGCGGTGCAGGCGGCCGGTCGTAAGATTGACAAAGGCGTCAATACAAATATCCACCTGGTGCCAGGCGACCGCGGTCGCCCCCCAGAAAATGCCGGCGATCATGATGTAGAGCATCGTCTCTTCCGCCCAAGAAAACGGCGAGCGGAACACATAGCGTGCGACCACATTGGCGCCGTTGATGGCGACGATCAGTATGAGGCCCGCGGCCGCGACCAAGAGGCCGAAGCCGGAGATACGGTTGCCGAACCCGACGAGAAATCCCCTCACGCCGCGTGTTCCCCGTTCAACGGATGATATTGTTCCTCATCTCGTGTTGAGAGGAGAGGAAGGCATCATTTCACGGTCGCGGCCAGCGACTTGATCTTGTCGTAGAAGGTTTTGAGCCCGGCATCCTTGGCGAGCAGCGGTTGAATGGCCTCGGCCACGCGCTTCTGGGCTTCGGCTTGCTCGGCGGGGGCAAGCGTGGCGATCTTGCCGCCATTCTTGATCCAGTTTTCACGGTCGGCCTGGATGCGCGCTACTTGCCAATTGTGCAAATCGGATTCGACCTTGGCGCCGGTCTCTCTCACGGCCTTCTGAAGATCGGGCGGTAACTTATCGAGCCAGACCTTGCTGATCTGCGCCACCGAAATCAGCGCCCAAAGTCTGGTGTCAAGCAGATAGGGCGCGGTGTCGTAATAGCGAAAGGTGTTGTACATGCCGATCACAGCAGTCACGCCATCAATCGTGCCCTGCTGCAGCGCTGGCAGCGTCTCCGGCAGCGCCATCGGAATGGTGGATGCGCCGAGCGACTTAACCTCAGCCTGCTCGGCGTCCGAGGCAAGAACGCGGATGCGCTTGCCAGCAAAATCGGCAAGCTTCGTCATCGGCACCTTGCTGTTGATCATCTGCAGATCGTAGGGCACCAGTCCCACGGTCACAAATCCGCGCCCCTCACCAATGGCGTTGATGGTTTGCCGAGCCTCGGGCAGATCGAGCACGCGGCGGGCATGGTTCACATCATCAAATAGCCCGGTCATGGCGAGCCCCTGGTAGCGGGAATCCGCGCCGGCAAAGAATTCAGCCGGCGCAATCAATCCCTCGACCGTTCCAAGTCGGAGGCCTTCCAGCATGCGATTAAACGCGCCGAGTTGGCTGGCGGGATAAATTTCAACTTTGATCTTCCCGTTGGTGGCCTTCTCCAGTTCCGTTTTAAAGACCTTCATGTATTCATGCTGAATATCGTTGAGCGTCTGGTTTCCGAACTTCAGCACGAAGTCCTGCGCGCGCGCTGGCGCAGCAGCAAACACGAAAGCGGCCGCCAGAAAGAGTGTGGTGATGAGCTGCCCAAATTTTCGGAAAGTTGCAGTTTGATGAAATGGCATATGGCGTCTCCCTTAAAGCCGTTTCAAGAATTCATGCTGACCATCATTCAGGGTCGGCGTTCCGAGCTTCATGAGAATGGGCTCCGCCGCGGTGGGCGCGGCGGCGAAGGAGCACAACGTTGTTGCAAAAAAACGCTGATTGCGAGCAGCGCAGCTTGGCTGCAACGGCATTTCATTGAATTCCCCCCGCGTTCGTTGTTCTTACTTCCTGCAGGCCGACTGGAGCCGTGCAGGCGCGCCATGCAAACCAGCCAACACCGCTCGACAATATTGCCAGCACCAAAAAGCTGGACGTCCCCTAAATAATAGCATTATCGTACAATATAGATAGCAAGATTTAGCATCAACCAAAAGTTCGGACGCCGAGAGACGCGCTGTTGTCGCTCTAAGATTTCATGGCCGCGACTTGGCGCGGCGTTTGTCGCGCTGCGCCAACTACGGCCTGGATCTAGCATTCAACATCGATCAGGGCTCGTGAAAGCCAGGAGAACGGGATGAGCGTGGAAAGGAAGCCAGTTGCCTTTGGGGATCTTCGCGGCTGGGTTGCAGCGCTGAAGGCCGCCGGCGAATTGCAAGAGATCAACGCTGAGGTCGACTGGAATATCGAACTTGGCACCATCATGCGACTGGCGCAGGGGGCGGGAACGGGTCCAGCGCTGTTGTTCAACAACATCAAAGATTATCACAAGACCGACAGCCGTTGCCGCCGGATTTTCGGCAATGGTCTGTCTAGCTACCGGCGCGTTGCCATGATGTTGGGGCTCTCGCCCGATACGCATCCGCGCGACCTCGTGAAGATCGGCCGCAACGTTCTCAACGGCAGCATTCCGCCGAGGACCGTCAAAACCGGACCGGTGAAAGAGAACGTTATCATCGGTAAAGACATCGACCTATACGACTTTCCGGTGCCTCATTGGAACCGGCTCGATGGTGGCCGCTACATTCTCACCTATGGAGGCGTTGTCACCAAGGATCCGACGACGGACGTGATGAACGTCGGAATCTATCGGGGCATGGTGGCGAGCCGCGATCGAATTCCAATGCTGATGTGGCGGGCGCAGCATATCGGCCACCATGTGACCGCCTGGCAGAATGGCGGCAGCGCCGAGATGCCGATCGCAGTGGCGATCGGATGGGAGCCGACGCTCGGCTTCGTCGGCGGTACACCCGTGACGAAAGGCGTCTGCGAATACGACATCATGGGCGCGATCCGTGGTGAACCGGTCGATCTCGTCAAATGCGAAACCGTCGATCTCTACGTGCCGGCTACCGCCGAAATCGTCATCGAGGGATATCTCGGACTCGATCCTGCGACCTACACGATGGAAGGGCCGTTTGCTGAATTTACCGGCTACCTCGCCGGTGACCGTTCGCCCAAGCCGACCATCCGCGTCACTGCCATCACACATCGCAATGATCCGATCCTGCGCGGTAGTATTGAAGGCTCATTGCCCGGCAGTTACTCGGAGAACGCAATCTGCTCATCGATCATGCGCGCGGGCACGGCCTGGAACGTGCTTGATCGCGCCGGGGTCCCCGGGATTACTGACGTTTGGTGCCCGCCGGTGCACGCCGGCATCAACCTACTCATCGGAATGAAGCAGAGCTATCGCGGGCAAGCCAAGCAGGCGGCAAACGCAATCTGGGGCTCGTCGGCGGCACATGTGCGCTATAAACACGTTACCGTCGTCGACGACGACATCGACATACATGACTACGCTGCGGTCGACTGGGCCATTGCCTACCGGGTCAATGCCGGCGAGGACGACATCGTGATCATGCCCTCGACATTTGGCGCCGGACTCGATCCATCGACACGCCGGCGCGACCGTAATCCGGCGCTGTTCGGGACTGGCAAGTGGAACCGCGTGCTGATCGATGCCACCATGAACCTAGATTACGACCCAGATCCCGATCTCGGTGGTGCCCGCTTTCCACCAATGGTATGGCCGGAACAGAGGGACGTCGAGGCGGCTTATGCGCGCTTTGCCGACCTCGGGCTCCGCAAGCCGCCCAAAGCGGACTTATGAGCCGACGGCTTAAGTGTCTCTTGTGCCTGATCCGGCCGAGTCGGGAAAAATCATATTCTGCTGTAATTCGGAAGGGTCAAGTTATGACTGCATCCAAAATAGGGAGCCCCGCTCTCTTAGGGGACGGGGCTCTCGTCAAAGTCGGAGCCGCCCGCCCCCTTGGGTTGTGCGGCAATGACGGTGCCCAATCAGCTGTTCCGAGAGCGCGCCTATGCACATCAGAAAAAGTTCTTGTCTGCGATAAACGTCGCGGACGCCGGATAAGATTTATGGTAGGCACAAGCGAAACTTGTTCACTACTTGAGGCTGAATGTCGTCTTGCCGCCCTTACCCGCAGCGCCGGCCGTTGGGACATGGGCGCGCAGATCCCGCCAATGCACCTGTCAAGCCGCGCGATGCCGCCTCGATGATTGTCTGGCGCAACGGCCCCGACGGCGCCGAGGTGTTAATGGGTCGGCGCTCGCGCCGCGCGGCATTCGTGCCGGATTTCTTCGTCTTCCCCGGTGGCCGCATTGATCCCGCCGACCACGCGGTCCGCGCGGCAACGCCGCTCCATCCGGCCGCCGCCAAGCGCATGGGCGTGCGCCGAGATGCGTCGCTGGCTGAGGCCCTCGCCATCGCGGCAGTGCGCGAGACCTTTGAGGAAACTGGTTTACTGCTCGCGGAGAGCGGTGATGTCGGGGCGGTAGCACACCCCGAATGGGCGCATTGGAAGGCACGCGGCCTCGCCCCCGGGCTGCATCGCCTCAGCTATTTCGGCCGAGCGATAACCTCGCCTGTCAGTCCAATCCGCTTTCACGCGCGTTTTTTCATCGCCCGTGCCGAGGCGCTGCAAGGAGAGCTCGCTGGCTCGGGCGAGCTCGCCGAGCTCGGCTTCTATCCAGTCACCGAAGTGCTAGCGCACATGCCGGTCGTCGACGTGACCGAATTCATGCTCAACCGCGCAACCACCTACGCCGCCGCTCCCGATCGTTTCAATCCTCGGACGCCGGTATTCTCGTACAAAGACGAAGTGCCATTCGTGCGCTACGAGTAAAGAGCTGGTCCCGGAAATCTGCACAGGACGGTTGGATCCCCGCCTCAAAAAAGCGGATGGCCCAGATAAATGAAATGCCAATAGTGAATTGCGATTTCAGCGGTAGAGAACATGCACTAGGCTCCATTAACAAGATTGCAAGCCTACGCCGCGACTTCAGCCATTACGAAACGAACTCCGGTATCAGACCTTGCGGAGGCTTCCCGTGGAAGACCTTTGCAATATTGGTCAGCACCGCCTCGGTTTCGTCGATCATGTAGTCCGGCTCTCCCCCGCAGATATGCGGCGTCCAAAGAACGTTCTCGAGGTCAAGCAGAGGCGTATCCGAAGGCACCGGCTCGTACCGGTAGACGTCCAAAGCAGCGCCGCCCAAGTGCCCGCCTTTGAGGCTTTCGTACAGGGCGGCTTCGTCGAGGATACCGCCGCGCGCGGTATTGATCAGATATGCACCGCGTTTCATCTTGGCAAAAAACTCGCGCTCTGCATACTTCTCCGTATCCTTTCCGTATGGCAGATGCAGCGATACAAAATCGGACTGCGCCAGCAATTCATCAAGCGGCGCGTAGGAAACGCCTCCATATCTTCTTTCTTCTTCCGGGTTAAGTCGAGTCCGTTTGAAATAAAGTACGCGCATCCCCATGTCGCACATCCGCCGAGCGACAAAACCGGAATTCTCGCCAAGCCCGATGAACCCGATGGTGCTGCGCGCGAGGATCTTAAAATTGCGGATCCCCGCCCAGTTGAACTTATTACGCGGAGGATCTTTGGCAAACGCGGGCGACTGTGCTGGATCTCGGCGCCCGACAACTGCGCGATGGGCGTGAAGCAGATTGCGAGCAAGCGCGAGTATAAGCGCCGTAATATGGTCCGCGCTTGATTGACTGCTCAAGCGAACCAGGTTGGCAACAGGAATGTTCAGCTTACGCGCCGTTGCGACATCGATATTGCCGTAGGAACGGCCGAATTGTTGAATGAGCCGTGTTTTGGTCCCACAGGCCTCTACCCGCTTTTTGCCGAGCGTCGAGGCTTCCACGACGACAAAATCGGCAGAGGGCAATGTCCGATCAAGAATTTCATCGCTCTGACATACGGTTGTCTCGATTCCCCGCGGCAATTCGAGCCGATCGGCCATCGTGGTCAACGTTTTAAGTGGTGCGGAGAACTCCCCGCCAAAGAAGTATCGCAACGTCTTTTCGCCTTCGGGCGTAAGTCCGCGCCGTAAGCCCATTTCCATAAGCCGAAACAGAGTGTCTTCTTCGGCAAAAACGACGTGAATTGGTTTCTGGCTCACTGCGTCATCCTGCTTTTTGCGATTTCTTACCGACGTCAATTTTACTCTGTCATTTCGCGCGGCCGATGAAACCTCCAGCCACCACGAGATTCCTCAATCCTTTATCACAGTCGCCGCGTCGATTTGAGTATGCTAGGCGCTCTTGCACGCTTGCCGGCGGAATAGGAATAACAACCTTTGCCACTACTGAATTTTGATATCGGCGATTTTAATAGCCTCTCGCCACAACTCAAGATCCGCGGAAATCATTTTGGCAAACTCCTGCGGACTGTTGCCCAGCGGATCGACACCGAGAGTTGTCATGCGTGCGGCAAATTCAGGGTCTTGTGCTGCGCGTGCAACTTCCGCTGCTATTCGGTCGATGATCGCTTTCGGTGTCCCCGATGGCGCCATCAAGCCGTGCCAGCTGCCGGTATTAAAGCCCGGGAATCCGGACTCACTGACGGTCGGCACGTCGGGTGCCTGCTGCGTGCGCTTCTCACTCGATACGGCGATTAACCGGACAGAGCCGTTGCTCGCTTGCGACTTTGCATCCGACAAGAGAGAAAACATCACCGGAACGTGACCGGCGATGACGTCGGTCAATGCCGGAGCATTGCCTTTATAGGTTACATTGGTCATTTCCAGTTTGGCGCGATTCAGCAGCAAGACCATCGATAGATGGCCAATACTCCCCAAACCCGCTTCCGCATAGGTAAGTTGACCGGGACGGGCGCGCACATAGTCAATGAATTCCGTCACTGTTTTAACCGGCATTTTGGGATTTGCGATAAGAACGAAGGTATTGGTCATTACAGCGCTGATCGGCGCAAAGTCCTTCACCGGATCGTATGACACCTTCATCATGTGCGGTGCGATTGCTATCTGCGGCGTTGTCGCCCAGAACAGCGTGTACCCGTCGGCCGGCGAATGGACGGCAGCGTCAGCGGCAATAATCCCGTTTGCTCCTACTCGATTCTCGATGATGAAGGGCTGGCCAAACACTTTGGAAAACCGCTGAGCAAGCAGCCGTGCAATCCCGTCGACAGCGGTGCCGGGAGCGTATGGAAAGACGATCTTGACGGATCGCTGCGGCCATTCTTGAGACTGCGCCGGTGAATTCAGCACGAGCGCGGCGAATGCAATTAGAAACGAGAATAGCTTCCTACGCGCAAACATTAGTTCCTCCGTCAGCATTGAACTTCTTTGCTGCGATGGCGCATGCCGCAGCTACATCGATGCCGATGCCGGCCGGGCGAAGCGCGGAAATAGTGTTTTAGCGTTGCTCCGCGCCATAGCATCGAAACGTTTACCGGCAAAGTATGGCATCTCTCGCAGGTTTTCGATCTGCTCCGTGACGAACGACTTTTCCACGAACGGCCAATCGCTCCCGAACCGCTCCCGAACAGAATGTGATCGGGGCCCGCCATTTTGGTAAGAGCCGCCATCGGCCCCGCCGCACCGGAAAATGCCGTATCGAAGTAGAAACGCCCGAGATGCGGCGTCACGCCTTCGGGCACGCGTTCGATGAACGGGCGTCCAGCGCCAACAAACGGGAACGGGGGCTTCCTGCCAACTTCCATCTCCTCCATTAGCCGCAACCGCATTGACAGGTAGGGGAGCGTCCCGCCCGCGTGCGCAAGAATCCAGCGAATGTTCGGATAGCGGCCCATAAATTCGTGGTAGATGAGATTTGCTGCAACCCGCTTCGTGTCGAACGCATACTCGATAAATGCAGGCCACAGCTGCAGCTTAAGGCTTTCGATATAGGGCGGCATGCCGGGATGAATGAATGCGTTAACCGCACGCAGATTCATTTCTGCATAGAGCGACTCGAACGCGGGATCGCCGATATAGAACCCATTTTGGTTAGTCAGGAATATAACGCCATCGGCGTTCAGGGTATCAAGCGCATATTGCATCTGTCGCAAAGCGCCATCGACGTCCGGTAGCGGCAACGTGGCGAAAAAGCCGAGCCGATCAGGGAAAGCGGACACATAGCGCGCCATCGCCTCATTTACCAACTCGGTGAGGTAGCACGCATTGGCATCATCCCCATGATGCACTCCCGCAACCGACAGCGGATTGAGAATGGCGGCTTCAATGCCAAGGTTCAGCATTTTGTCGTAAACAATCTGCGCCGGATCGCCTTTGCGCAGTGGACGCGATGGATTGCTGGCGCCGGAGCGCACAAGCGCCTTTTCATACTCCGGCAGCATAATGTGATGATGTACGTCGATCAGATGCGAATCAGAATGATCTTCGTTGGCTTTATCCATGAATCCGCTCATTGCCCGCGCTTCATTGGACAGCCACGGTGATGATTCAACGTCTTGCGCGTGCTTCCAACCTCGTAGGCCCGCCGTCAAAGCGGCGTCTTATCGACCTGCCCCGAGGCGTTAACGAACCACCGTTCATTCGGGAAGGGCTTGCCGCCAAGCCGTGCGGCCATCCACTCACTAATCAGCACGTTAGGCGTAGGCCCGAGGTTGACTGAAGGCACGCCACTGACCGTATGGCGCGAATCCTGGTAAATGACCAGCCGCTTCGGTCCCGGCAGCGTCTTTGCAAATTGCTCCGTATAGACAAGCGGGCTCAATTCATCCGATTCACCTGTGAGCGTGAGGAATGGCTGCTTGATCTTTTCAGCATACCCCTCCCATGTGAGTGATTTGGCGAACTCGTTGAAAGCGTCCTCGTCGGTGTATCCCGACATCCACATGAATCGTTTTTTGAACGTGGGCGAAGCTTCTTCAAAGATTGTGTGACAACCGGGTTCCAGGCAGACCGCCGTCACCGCACAGGCACGAAATCGCGGTTCGTTTGCAATGGCAATCGTCGAAAACAGTGAGCCGAAACTTCGGCCTGTGATACCGATGCGCTGCGGGTCGATTTCGGACCGCTGCAAGAGCCATTCCATGATCGCCGGTCCGGCAGCTGACCAAGCAGGCATGCTTACATGAATGCCGAGCAGCGGCGTCTCGTATTGGCCCGGGCCCTCGACGACGAGCACCGCAATTCCGCGATTAAGCCAAGGATCGCCATAGAGCGGCACTGATCTTTCCTTGTAACCGTCCATGCCGGGGATAAAGACCACCGCCGGAATGCGTCCGCCTGTGTAGTTGGCTGGCAAATGAAACCAACCAGGAAGCTTTTTGCCTTGAAACGGAATCCAAGCCGCTTCGATATGGTGGTCGGCAAACTTGGCATATTTTTCGAAACACTCGCGCTTCCTACCGTTATAAAAATGATTTTGTTCGCTGCTCTCGTCGATCGGCCACTGCGCGGACCCCCAGTAATTGGATGCCATGTAGTAGTTTTCGCGCGCCGTAACGAATTCTCCAGCTTCCTCGGAAGCCTTCGCCCTGGCCTCTCGGCGGCGCGCGACCGCAACAAAAGCACCTTCAATGTCGGCGAATTTTTTTATGCACTGACGGATTCCATTGATGTCAGCGGTGGACTCAGGACCGAGGGCCGCATTCAGATGCGGCAGACGCGGCGCATCCCAGTCGGCACCGACCGCTTGAATAATATTGTCCAGCAGCCAACGCTGTTCATTCCACCGCCGCATTTGCGGTGCGCCGCCCGTCACACTCATATTTCACCTCTTGCCGACCCGTGACCTTCGGCCGATCTGGCTGGTCTTAGCTGGTCACTGCGATACCGCTTCAAATATTATGCTATAATAAAATACAGCATGACGACAATGCTATTCGGCGCGGGCGCTGCTGTGAACCCTCTCGCCTTGCTGGCGTGACGACATGACAAGCCACACGCTCGTTCAGGCCCCAAACTGCTGTCAAATTTTCAGATAGCTACCCTGCTCTTTCAGAGAAGGCCAAGCGCTGGTGTCATTGATCTAGGTCAATACAGCGTTTTAATTTTCCAAGAAACAGCTCGTTGTGTAACTTCGCCAACGCGCTTTCAGGGATGGATCATTCAAACTTGCAACCTATTTGCAAGCGTTCAAAGTGAAACCAAGCGCAGAAACGTTCGCTTGCTGGACATAAAAAATAAAACTAGGCTCAACTTTAATGCGGCCCTGACCGTTTTGGCAATTCAATTCGCGAAAAGCGACGCCAACAACTTCGGGTTGGTACACTCAAAAGACAGCCTGAAAAAGGGAGCGAGGGAAAATGTCTAAGAGAGATTTTTTGCGGACGATGTTCTTCACGTTGTCGATTTTTGGAGTGCTATCGGCCTGCGTTCCCGCACCATCCTGGGCTCAAGGGAACAAGTGGAAATATTACGGATTCACTGCGGCGCGCAACCCGGTGACCATACTTATGGTTGATTTCGCGAAGGAAGCGAAAGAGCTGACAAAAGGTCAACTGGACATCAGAGTATTTTCTCAAGGTGAATTGCCCTATGAACCTGGCGACGCCGTATCGATCACCTCCAAAGGTTTGGTTGAAATGGCGAATACCGAAGTTTCCTACATCGCCGGCGACATACCTGTTTCTCCCCTTGTTTCAATGCCCCTCATGGTGGACACAAAGGAAGAAGCTTATAAAACCGGGAAAATTTTCATCCCGTACCTCGATAAAGTAATTCAAGAAAAATATAACGCGAAAATTTTATGGTGGTACGGGTGGCCTCCCAGAAAAATCATGGGAAAGGGCCAAGCGCCGGGCAAACTGGCCGATCTCGCCGGAAAAAGAATCAGATTTCCCGGTCCGATCGGATCCGAATTCCTCATTCGTCTAGGAATGGTGCCGGTCAACATCAATCCGGGAGATGTGCCGACGGCAATTCAGCGCGGGACTCTTGACGGCACCTCCGGCGCCTATGTCTTCCTCGCCGCGACAAAGTGGTACGAACAATGCAACTGGGCATACGAGATGGATTCCGGCGGGGTATTCAATCTCACGCTGATCAATAAGGACGTCTACGACAAACTGCCCGCAGACATCAAAGTCGCTCTCGACGGGCTTGGAGCCAAATATACGAACAAGGCAACCGACCTCGGGTATTTCTTGGAAAGCAAAAGCAAAGCGGATTTTGAAACGTTCGGCATCAAAATCGTTCAACCGTCCCGTAGCGAGCTCGACGAAGCGAGAGCCAAAATAACTCCCTTCTGGAATGAATGGGCAACATCAAAGGGACCGGCCGCTGTCGAAGTTCTTCAGCAGATTCGTCAGGCCATAAACAAGTGACGCATGTGTCCAGCGCGTCGCGCGATGGCCGGATTACCTAAAACACGCACTTCGGTCGAACCTCTGGTCTAAGCCGATTTAATCTTGGCTTTGATCAACAGCGGGAGGTGAAATTGATTCAAATATTACCCCGGCTCATCGACAACCTTGCCCGCTATGCAAACTACGTGGCGGTCACCAGCCTCGTCGCGATGACGTTGCTAATTTGCGTCGAAGTGTTCAGCAGGACACTTTTCGGCGTCTCGACGCTCGTCGGCGAAGAATGGCCGAGCTATATGCTGGTTGCCGTCGTCTTCCTCGGCCTTGCGACGACGTACAAGGAAAATGCCTTCATCATCGTGGAAATCGTTTTTGCCCGATTGAGCAAATCGCATCAGAAAGCACTCAGATTCGTCTGCATTTTGCTGGCGATTCTTTTTGTGGCGCTATTTGATTATCAGCTGATTACATTTGTCGTTTCCTCGTATTTCAAAGGTTCAAAATCGATCAGCTTTTCGGAAACCCCTCTATTTATCCCGCAAGCTGCAATGCCGATCGGCATGACATTGCTCGGATTGCAGCTGATCAAAGACGCTGTTCTTACCTATCTTCCGAAACAAATGGACATCAGCGAATAAAGGGCGGCTCCTATGGGTTGGGAAGTCGATTTATTTCTGATCGGTTTTGTCTTGGTGGCTTTGCTTGCCTGCGGCCAGTGGATCGTCTTTGCGCTCGGACTTGCCGGCATTTTCGGGATCGTGTGGGACGGGGGCCTGGAAGGACTGCGGCCTTTAGGCTACGTCGCCTGGAATTCAAATAACAATTTTAATCTGACCGCAATTCCGCTGTTCATCCTGATGGGAGAGCTGATCCTTCAAAGCGGCGCCAGCGCTAAATTTTATCGCAGCCTGGGAGTGTGGTTCAATAAAATCCCAGGCGGGCTGCTCCAAGTTAACATGATAGCGTCTGCCTTTTTTGCAAGCTTGACCGGCGTCAGCGTCGCGTCAGCGGCGGCGTTGGGTACGGTCGCTATCCCAAGTCAAAAGCAGCTTGGCTACGACCATAGAATGATTTTCGGATCACTCGCCGGCGGCGGCACGCTTGCTGTGCTTATCCCGCCGAGCATCCCCATGATCATTTACGGTGCAATGACGGAAACATCGGTCGTCAAACTGTTTCTCGCCGGAATTATCCCTGGCATCGCTCTGACCGGGATATTTATGGTTTATATCGCCGTTCGCGTTTGGTTTCAGCCTAACCTTGTTCCAAGAGACGAGTCTAAGCACTCATGGCAACAGGTCATCGCCGGCCTCGCCGACATACTCCCAATTCTGCTGATCGCGTTCATTATCTTGCTCGGAATATTTTTCGGCCTGACGACCCCGACCGAAGCGGGGGCGATAGGAGCGCTGTGCGCCGCGGCGCTAAATATCTACTACATGCGGAGCAACTGGCGGTCGGGCGTCATTGCCGCGCTGAAAAACAGCATCAAAACAACCTGCATGCTTTTGTCGATTATGATCGGCGCGCAGATATTAGCTTATTCTTTCGTAAGCACCGGGCTCAATCATCAGATCACCGATTGGATCGTTGGCCTCAATCTGTCTAAATATAACTTTCTAATTGCAATAGATATGATCTATCTCATTCTCGGATGTTTCATGGATCCCGTTTCTATCCTCGTTCTCACTCTTCCTATTGTCTTTCCGATCATCGATGCCATGGGTTTTTCGCCGGTTTGGTTTGGCATAACGTTGGTAGTTTTGATCGAGGTTGGCTTGCTGACACCGCCGGTCGGAATGAATCTATTTGTCGTTCACGGCATTTCCGGAGGAAGCCCCTTTGAAGATGTCGTGCACGGGTCGGTTCCTTATATTTTCATTCTCATTCTGTTTCTTGCGGTAATTTCGATTTGGATTTAGATACGCATTTTACTCGACCGGCCATTGCAGTTTGACGATCTTCTTCATGTTGAGGCGGCCGGCGATGCGTTCGGCGGTCTTGCTGACCTCCTTCATGAGCTGATCCTGATCGATCTGGGTCAGCTTCCCGTCACGCACGACCTGGTCGCCAGCGACGAAAACATGCTTCACAGTGTTGCCGGTCGCGCTGTAAACGAGATTGGAGACTGGATTGTACAAGGGCTGCCATTCGGACACGGTTGCATCGAACATGACGAAATCGGCTTCCTTGCCGGCTTCGATCGAGCCGATACGGTCAGCCAAGCCAGCTCCCTTGGCGCCGTTAATCGTCGCCATCTCGACCGCGGTCTCGGGGGGCATGACCCGTGGATTCATCCGCGCCTCCTTGTAGCCACAGGCGCAGTAGCGCATTTCCTGAACCATATCGACCGAGCCGGAGCAGGCATGATCCGAGCCCAGGCTGACGTTCACGCCGAGCGCCATCAACTCGGGCAATTTGCCCACAACGATATTCCCATAGCCATTATGAATCGAAGACGAAGGTGCGCACACGAGTGTCGGTTTGCGCTTAACCAGCAGCGCGACTTCGTGCGGCTCGAGCCAGCCCGAATGCACCACCAGCATGCGCTCATCGAGCACGCCCAACGATTCGAGCCGCTCGATCTCGGGCATGCCGCTCTGGGACACGCTTGAGTCGTGGGTGGAGTAAGAGAAGCAGGCATGCGTCTGCAGCGTCGCCTGATGCTTGTCGGCAATCTCCTTCAATCCGAGGATCAGCTCGTCGGAGGCGTTGTTCAGCCCACGAAATGAAGCGCTGACCAAAATTCGATTCTTGTGCTTGCCTTTGTGTTTTTCGAACATTTCACCTGCGCAGGCAAGGCAGTGTTCGGTGGTTTCTATCATGCTCGCCGGCAGCAACCCCATCACCGACTTTGTTTTGTCGAAGCTCGAACGCGCCACGACCATACGCATCCCGCTGGCGCCGATCGCCCGGACAGTCGCATCCGGATGGTAGTTGCCCGGATCGATAAAACAGGTGACGCCGTGCCGCAGTAATTCGACCGCGGCGAGGGATGCACTCACGTACACATCCTCTTCCGTCATCGCTCCCTCGTAAGGGTACATGTGATCGAAGAGGAAAGATTGGGCGCTGGCTTCATCGGCCAGCCCGCGCGACATTTGGAACGAGGAGTGCAAATGGTTGTCGACGAAGCCTGGGGTAATCACCATACCCTTTGCTTCCACCACGTTGTTTGCACGCCACGCCTTGTCGATCTCGGCGCTCTTGCCGACGGCGACAAACTTCCCCCCCTTGACGGCGATCGCGGCGTCGCGAATGACGCGGCGCTGCGGGTCGACGGTGATCAGCCAGTCGATATTACGGACCAGGAGGTCGGCTTGCTGCCCAGTATCCATTTGCTTTCCTTATAGCGTCGAATTTTGTGCGTTCTACTTTTTGTCGCCGACGTAGTTCAGCTTGTCGGTGCACTTGAGCTCGATCAATACGTTTTCCTCGATCGATTCCTCGCACAGCATTGAGCGATGCGAAATTCCTTTCGGGATGACGAGAACTTCGCCTTCCTTCAGAATAACCGCGCCCATTTCTGTCTCCCAGCGCAGTGAGCCGCGCACGCAGATGATGACTTCGTTGCAATCGATGTTGCGGTGCCAAAACCCCATATCTTCTTTCGAACGCTTCGAAACGTCGATCTTGAGCGTCGACGAATCAAACAGGCGCAGGGGCGTTCCGTCGGCTTTGTTGTAGTTTGAGGGTTTGAATTTCGGATCGAAAATATTCAGGTAATGCAACAATTCTTTGGACTTCAGCACGCCGAGGTTCTCGACGGGATTTTCCTTGACTTCCAATTCGACATTGACGCCATCGATGGTGATAACTTCGCGCAACGGGGCTTTGGGTAGTTTCATGACGTTGATCTCCGCTTGAAATCGGGGAAAAGCGCTGGGTGAGTAATAGGCAAAGCTAACGAAACGGGTCGGCACTGCCAAGGAAAAATGCGATTACATCCTTCGACATAGGCTAGCGCATCAGCGTCCTGGCCGACGTTGATCACTTAGATGGAAAACTCAACGTAACCTCCTCGTTGAAAATCCTAATTCAAGCAGTGGCCCGGCGCTTTGCGAGCGCTGCTTCGGTCCATTCGGCGCTGCCTAGCGCCACGCTGCGGCCCGCCAAGCGGCCCGATACGAAAGCCCAACCGAGATGATGCCCATGGCCTTCCAGTAGCACGCCGCCCTGCCCGGCAGAGCCTGCGGCATATAGTCCGCGGATCGGCTGGCCACTTCCGTCGACCACCTGAAACTTGCTGTTGATGCGGGCGCCACCGTCGGTAAAGACGATCCAACTTTTGGCCGGTCCAAGCGCGCAATAAGGCGCGCGGTCAATCGGCGCCAACCCTGCTGGGAGATTGCTGTTGTACTCCGCGACCGTCTTTTCGAGCGCATCGGCCGGCATCGCAAGTTTCTTCGCGAGTTCGGCGAGCGTCTCAGCTTCGAAGAAGACGTCCTTGCGGTTACGGCGATAATCCGCGAGGTAGGCGTAGGCCACCCCAGGGGCCGTGGAGATGAAATTCGGCCACGCGCTGAACTCGGCCGCAATCTTATGATCCATCAGGACGTAGGCAATGCGCCCGGGCTGACGCGGAATTGCGAGCTGTGGACCGTTGCGCTCGTCGACGAACCGCTTTCCTACCTTGTTGACGAGAACCGCGCCCTTTTTAAACAGATTAAGCGAAGGCGCCAGGTTGGTCGTAACGAACATCATCAGAAACGGCCGTAGCAACGAGGACGGCAGATAATTCATTGCCCAGCGCATCGCTAGCGCAATCGGTTTGATCGGCGGAATCAGTTCGATGAATTTCTTGCTGGGCGGCGCGACGAAGCGAATTTCCGGCCCAAGCATGATCTCGCCGTTCACGATGTCGCCGCCGGCCTCCTGCACCATGCGCTGGCCGTCGCCGGTGCTGGTCGGATTGATGCCTTCCACGTCGGCAAGATCAGCCGACATGAACTGCCCCTTGATCTCCTTGGCCGAACTGTAATCGCCAGTGGCGAGAATGACGCCGAGCTTCGCGCCGATGCGGCGCGTGCTGCCGTGGTCGGTGGAAACTTCGACGCCAGTGATCGTCGCATCGTCGCGCATCAGCTTCACCACGCGCGCGCCAACGCGTATGCCGACGCCCAACTGCCGCGCGCGCTTCTCCAAGTGATAAAGATACGAGCGCGCGTGCGGCAGGACATTGTGCATGCGCGGCAGGCGGTGGGGCGGCTCGGGCATAGCGCCGAAGAAGACGACACCCATATCCATCAGCCACTGCACCATGTCCGGTGAATGCTCGACCAACACCCGCCGCAATTCGAGATTATCCTTTTCTGCGAAGCCGCGATCGTCGGCAAACAGCGCCATGTCCTCGAAGTGCGCCTGCGGGTAATCGTGAATTCCCTTGTCCCACTGAAGAGGCGTACAGGTCGAGGTCACCGAGCCGACCGAACGAATAGTGGTGCCGCCGAGCGTCGGGTTCTTTTCGAGCAACACCACTTTACGTCCGAAGCGCGCCGCTTCGACCGCTGCCGCAAGGCCACTCCCGCCGCCGCCGACAACCACGACATCAAAAGTTTCGTCACTTTGACTGCTCATTCGCGTCGTCCCTAGTTTTTTCTTACGGCGCCGTCATTCCGTTGACGACGGCAACATAACTGGTGCAATACGATGACCCGTCGCATGCGAGGAAAGCGTTGGCGACGTCCTTGGGCTTGCCCACCTGGTTCATCACATTGAGCACATCTAGCTTGCGCCGCAGCTCGGCCAGCCGGTAGCCCTTGCGGAAGATTTTCTTGAGATGCGGCGCCTTTCGCCCAATGCGGTCAATCTTGGTCTTGTGGCCGATATGGGCCTCGGCTGCGAGGCGTATTCCGAGGACCTTAAGCATTTACACAGAAGCGACCGTTACTGGTTTGGGGCCCTAAATCTGACTTGATCAAAGCGAGTCAAAACATGGGTGGATAAACGTACGGAGGCCTAGCCGTGTGTTCGTCATCGCGATCGATCTGCATTTCCTTCGCAATACGCTCGTTGCCCATGGAGAGAGCGCATGGGTCATTCCGTTTGCAATCTCCACCTTTAAAGCGAGACAATTGTAGCGACATCGCAATTCTGTCCGCCAACTTGAAGAATACCTTCCAGATTTTATTGAGCGCGAGCATGCGTTTGGTGCTTTTCTAGTGTCGAATTGCCCCACGCCTGTAACGCAAGAATTCTTCTTGCTTGAACGAGCAGCCTATTCCGTCTTTTTCAGACGGACCGCGCCCAGATCCTGGTCGCCATCCGTCGTCACAACGGCACGGAAGTCTTCGTAGCCTCCCTCCTTAATCTCGACGACATACTTCCGATCCTTGTCCAAGTTCCTGATCCAGAAGTCGCCAAACTCATCCGAACGGACAGTGACGGCGCGATCGTCGAAAAGATCGAGCGATGTTATCGCCGCGCCGGAAATCACCTCGTCGGCGGCTGCATCGATTACGATGCCGGCTATCCACGGCTTCGGCAGACCCTTCCAATGGACCCGCGACTTGGTTTGATATTCCGGGTGATAGATTTCGAGCGGCTTTGCCTGGCCCTCTTGCTTGAAGATGCTGTCGGCCTCGTCAGCGAAGACGATGGCGTCGTGAGGACACACTTCGGCGCAGCGGGGCAGTAATCCTTCGTCGACGCGGTGTGCGCAGCCCGTGCATTTCTGCGCAATTCCGAGGTCGTCGTTTAGATGGATGACGTCATAGGGACAGGCCTCCTGACAGAGCTTGCAACCGTTACAGGTTGCCGGATCAATCCAGACCAGACCATCGTCTCGCCGCTTGATAGCGCCCTCGAGGCACACCTTGATGCAAGGGGCGTTCTCGCAATGCTGACAGAGCACAGGCAGGTACGACATCCTGACCCTGGGTGTCTTGCCCCGCTCGACCCGAACCACGTCGATCCAAAAATGGCCGGTGTCGGGCTGAGGTGCCGTCCACGGCGAATAGCTGTTGCCGACATGCTCGTCTTTGCAGGCGACGATGCACAGGCTGCAACCGCTGCACTTGTCGACATCGATCAGAAATGACTTACCCATTCGTGCAATCTACCTTTTTCAATCAACCCTGCAGCGCCGACCCGCGATCGATATCCGCACTCGCCACGATGTCTGCTGGGTCTACTTTCATCACCTGCACCAGAAACCCGCTGATGTTCATCTCGGGAATGGTGATCTCCTTCCCGGCTCCGTACTTGTCGATCAGCGACGGGGTGATCAGATTGATGCACCCTCCCCTGTCCACGAGCTTATTCTGCAGCGTCGCCATGTCGATGTTGGCGCCATGATCGATGGACAAGGCGCCCGGTATAATCCTCTCCGTCACCACGGCACCGCACAGCACGCCGCCGCGGTCGTTTTGGACCATGATGATGTCGCCGTTCACGATGCCTCGAGGCGCGGCGTCGCTCGGGTGGATCCAGCACGGTTCGTACATGTAACCGTCCGGCCCGCGGACTTTGGAAAGCTCGCGGATCCAGTCGATATCATCGCCCTGAACGTGGAACCTGAATCGCGGATGGTTCGACATCACCGACAGCGGATATTCCTGAGACCTGACGGAGCCCTGCTGTTCGGCGTGCGAGATCCACTTCGCCAGCGCCGGCCGTTCCTTATTATCGGGATCGAGCGCCGCGATCCGCGACGATACGAATTCGATCTTGCCCGACGGCGTCTCCAGCCCGTTCGCTGCGGCCCAGTACCAGTGGAGACCGCCCTCGTTCGCGCCGTAGCCGTGGTCCTTCTTGATGTCGACCCATTCATCCCAGGTCGGACAGTCGTAGATGACGTATTGCTTCTTTTTGAATTCTTCCCAGCTGAAGCCGAGTTTGGTCTTGGCCAGCGTGCCTTCGTAGGCCTTCTTGAGCCATTCGCCGGCGGGCGGGAAAGCGTCATCCAATCCCAACCGCATTCCAATCATGCGGTGAATCTCATAGTCGCTCTTGGATTCGCCGACCGGCTCAATCGCCTGCTCCTGATAGAATAGGGAGAGGATGTCACTGCGCTGCACTGCGAGCAGATCCTCGTGCTCGTAATTCGTCTGCGCCGGCAGGATCAAATCGGAGAACGGGATGTCATTCTCAAACCAGGGATGCACGCCGACGACGAAGTCGATGCGCGGACTACGTAGCGCCTCCAGCCATTTCCAGCCGTGGCCCCAACTGCCCGGCTGACTACCGTTCTCGTTCCACACCATCCGGATTCCGGGATGGTCCTTGTTGGGAGGAAAGTGATATTGCTTGAACTGATCCTCGGTCTTCGCCAGCGCAGCGGTCGTGCTTCTCCACTCGATCGAGGGATTGAGAATCGCTTCCGTCGCAAGCGTGCGCGGAATGAACACCGGTGACTTCGGCCCGTGCCCGATCGCATACTCGATCATGGGATTGAAGGGGATGCCGTGCCGGTCGACCTCAGGATAGCGCGGCACTTGCGCCAGCGATTTCTTGTAAAAGGACGGCGCTCCCGTTCGCAGAAACTGCCGTCCCGGGCGGCCGATGCCTTGCATCGCCAGCACATACGCTTCCAGCCGCCCGACGAGATGCGACAACGTGCCTCTGATCTTGGGGCCGCCGAAATAGACCGACAGCGTGGTCTTCTTGCTCGCCCACTCTCTGGCCAACGCGCGAATAGTGTGCGCCGGCACGCCGGTAATCTTCTCCGCCCAGACCGCCGTCTTCTCGATTCCGTCGTCTTCTCCCATCACGTGCTTCTTGAACTCGTCGAAGCCATTGGTGTGCGTCTTGACGTATTCCTTGTCGTAGTTGCCCTCAACGATCCAAGTATGCGCCAGCGCAAAATAGAGCGCCGAATCCGAATTCGGCTTCACCGGAATCCATTTGTCGGCGTGTATGGCGGCCGCGTAATTGAGGTCGGGAGAGATGGCGACGATCTTGATGCCGGCGCGCTTCAGCCATTTAGGCATTTCCAGCGCAATCGATCCCGACATACCTAATCCGGTCGCCTCCGGATCGTTGCCGGAGAAAATCACCATCTCGGCATGCTCGAGCACATCGTCCCAGACCGCATCCTGATATGGCTCGCCGAGAGTGCTATCGAACCCCCAAACGTGCTTGGCGCCC
>Ga0209048_10000477_pt1 | contig 42745 bp, 36 predicted proteins | sample FrelakmetCRP12CR_FD_187146 | JGI IMG/M metagenome (GOLD analysis project Ga0209048, IMG submission 187146) | Freshwater lake sediment microbial communities from the University of Notre Dame, USA, for methane emissions studies - CRP12 CR (SPAdes)... | ecosystem: Environmental > Aquatic >...
CTCAACGGGAAAATCGCGGACTGCTTGAACCAGTTCTCGCCGCGCCTCGGCCTGACCTGGTCGCCGGGCAACGATGGCAAGTCGGTGCTGCGCCTGAGCATGGGGCGGTTCTGGGCCCGCACACCCTCTGTTCTGTTTGCCCAGCTCTACATCTCGAACGGCATGCGCGGCACGCAGTACACGATCGCGACCGCCGCGGGCAAAGCGCCCACCGACCCGCTCTCGCCCGGGTGGGGCGCCGCCTTCGACCCGACGATCCTAGCTCCGATCAACTTCGCCGCTGTGCCGAACCCGACGGGTCTGGGCGTGTTCACGATCGACCCCAACTACAAGAACCCCTACGCCGACCGCATCACGCTCGGGTTCGACCGCGAGTTTTTCAAAGACACCGCGGTCAGCCTCAACGCCACCTATGCCAAGGGCCATCAGCTTGAGCGTCTGACCGACATCAACCTGCAGTACAAGAAAGACGCTAATGGCAACATCGTGCTATCGGCGATCAATGGCCAGCCGATGTTCAACGGAACGTCGACTGCAGCTCGTCCCAACCACTACTACGCCCGCGTCACCGAGTACGTTTCCGATGCCGCGTCCGACTACAGGGCGATCGACATGGTGCTGCGCCGCCGCTTCAGCGAGAGACTGTTCGGCTTCCTCGCGGTGACCTACTCGATCGACAAGGACAGCGACTCCAACGAGCGCAACTCCAGCGCGATTGTGGCCGAGAACGTGTACAACACCGGCAACGACTGGGGCTACTCGGTCCGCGATCAGCGCTGGAAGGTCGCGCTCAACGGCGTCTGGAACACCCCGTGGTGGGGGATCAGCCTTTCCGGCGTGTATCACTACGTCACGGGCTCACCCTTCAATCCCATTACCACATCCGACGCGAACGGCGAGGGCAACTTCACCGACCGCCCCACCATCAACGGCGTTCACCTCGCGCGCAACAGCTACCGCTATCCCGACCAATACGTGCTCGAGCTACGCCTGCAGAAGGCCTTTGCCGTCGGGCCGGGCAACGTGGCCGTGATCGTGGAGTGCTTCAACTGCACCAATGCCCCCAACTGGGGCATCTCCAACACCACCTGGGGCGACGGCCAGACGCCGCTGACGTCCTTCAATGTAAAGGACACTCCGACGAGCTACGTGCGCACGTTCCAGCTCGCGCTGCGCTACGACTTCTGATCGTGTCTCAGCGTCGCGGCAAGGGGGGCTTCGGCCCCTCTTTCTTTTCTCTGCCTTCCTCCTCGAGGGGTGGTCGGGCCGAGCCGGACTTTGGCGGGGGTTTCAGCGCTCGGCGACAGCGTCGCGATCGTGGTGCGGCAGTTCCTCCGGGATCACGAGCGAGATCTCGATGAAGCCGCCGAAGACCCCGTTGCTGGTCCACGGGAGCTGGTGGATGATCTTGCGCACGCCGCGTGTGCGCACCGTGTAGTGGTTGGGCTCGCGGCCGGCATAGAGCGCGCGCGTTCTCGTCAGCGCCGGCTCCGGGTGGCAGTCAAAGATGCTGTGGCCGACGAGGGCGCCGCCGCCGTCCGCCTCGAAGAGCCGGCGCGAGGCCGCATTCATCGCGAGGATCGTTCCGGTCGCGTCGGTCACCGTGATGGGCGCGGGGAACTCCTCGAACCACGGGGCGTCTTTCATCACTGCACCTCCAAGCATGGGATGCGCGGCGGCAGGGGAACGAGGAGCAGGTGATCCGCGCGCCTCAGGATTTCGTCGTGATCATCGCGATGGCGTCGCGGATGTCGTTGTTGTTGGGCTCGTAGGCGAGGATCCTCTCAAGGCAGCGCCGCTGCTTCTCCGGCTGCCCGCGCAGCGACCAGTAGTTGGCCAACAGCAGCCACGCCCTCGTGTTGCGCGGGTCAAGCTCGGTGGCCTGCTTGAGGTGTTCGAGCGCCTTGGCGTGCAGCGGCGGGCGATCAAGCTCGAGCTCGGCGAGCATCAGCAGGGACTCGGCCGTGGGCTTGAGCTCGACCGCCTCGGTGAGCAGCCGGACAGCGGTCTGCACGCTGCCCTTGCCGATCATCTTGCGGGCAAACAGCACGTTCGCCTCAGCCTTGTCTGGTGGCGGCGCTGCTCCCGGCTTCTCAGGCGCCGGCTCGAGCTCCTCGGGCGCTGGGGTCTGCTCCGCTGCCGGTGGCGCGCCTTGAGGCTCCTCGTCGACCACGTCCATCACCTCCGCGCAGGCCTATTTCATCACAAATCGGCGCGCGCGGCGAGGGGTTGCGCGTGGCCGTGGCGGACCTCGCTGCGCCCGTGTAAGCTCTTCTGAGTGCGCCAGACACGACTGACGGTAGGGACAGCTGCGATTTCGCGTTGGTGGCCCACTGCCGCTCTGCTCGCCTACGGCGTCGTGCTCTGGTTGCTCCGCCCGCGCACGCCTTTCGAGTGGGACGAGGTGCTGTTCCTTCAGGCGCTCGACAGCTACGACGTCGCGCTCCACCAGCCGCACCCGCCCGGCTACCCACTCTACGTCGCGATCGGCAAGCTGGTGCGGCTCCTCGTCGGCGATCCGGTGCGTGCGCTTCAGCTCCTGTCCGTGCTGGCCACGCTCGCCACGCTCGCGCTGCTCTGGCATCTTGCGCGGCGGCTTGACGCGGGGACGTGGCCGTCACGCCTCGCCGTGACGATCCTGGCATTGACGCCGACCGTCCTCTTCCACGCCAACGTGGGCTTCTCCGACCTGCCGGGCGTCGCGCTCGCGCTCGCTTCGGCGGGGGCGCTCACGGCCGCGCTTGATCGGCCCGAGCGGCTGCCCGGTGCGGGTGCGCTTGCCGCGGCCACGGCCGCCGTGCGGCCCCAGCTCGTGCTCGCGCTCGTGCCGCTCGGCATTGCGGCCATGGTCTGCGCCGTGAGGGAGAAGCGCTGGCGCGCGCTCGCAGGTGGTCTGATCGGCGGCGCGACGGTGTCGCTCCTGTGCTGGGTGCCGGCCGTGGTCGTCACCGGTCCCGGGCGGTTTCGTCAAGCGCTGATCGACGCCGGCAACTGGTTGGCCGAGAAGGAGACCACGGGCCGGCTGCCGGGAGCGCCGCTTGACGTGACCCGGGACCAGTGGTTCGTGTTTCCTTTCGGCACGCCGCTGCTGGCGATCACATTCTGGCTGCTCGTCGTGCTTGGCGGCGCGTTGCTCTGGCGCGCCGGCAAGCGCCGACTCGTGCTCGTGGCCGGCGGCTCGGGGATGTTCTATCTCATGGCTGCGCTGTTCACGATGCACTACGCCGAGTCGGTGCGCTACGTGCTGCCGGCGCTGCCTTTCTTCGCGCTCCTCGCTGGCGGCGTCGGGGTCCTGCCGAGCGGGTGGCCGCGGCGCGCGCTCGTCGGCGCGGTCGCGGCGTGGTGCGCGGCGGCGGCGGTGTGGCTGGCGCCCGTGCTCGCACTCCGTCATCGCGAACCGGCCCCGGTGTGGGAGAGTCTGACCTGGGTTGCGGAAAACACCGACCAGCGCCTCGTGACCGTCGTGTTCGACGGCGCCTTCAAGCCACACGTTGCGTACCTGTTGCGCGCGCGCGGCTTCCGCACCAACGAGAAGCGCGAGGCGATCGCGTACGCGAACTTCGTCCCGGACGGCGCGGTGGTGTATGTGACGCGCGACGCGCGCTCAAGCGGCGATGTTCTCCTCGCGCGCGCCTGGGCCGGCCGAGCCCTGCCCGGGCTCACGCGCATGCTCTACGAGCGCTGCTTCGTGACGCGCAACGCGCCCGAAGAGTCGGTGCGGTTCTCGTCGGACTTCCGCGTGACGAACACGGCCTGGGAGTTGCGTGACCACGGCGAGCTCTCGCTGCCGACCCGGGTCCCCATGCAGCTCGTGCATGCCGTCGCCGGCGACCGGGCGCTCGCATTGCGGCTCGGCCGCGAGCCCGGCTTCGAGCTCGACCCCGGCGCCGAGGCGTTCGTGCCGCTCAGCCCAGGCACGGCGGGGCCGCTCGCGGTTGCGGTCGTCGGCGGCGGCACGACGCTGTTTCCCGGGCTCGACCTGCTGCCGGTGCGGGAGCAGGACTGGCGCTGGCTGACAGGAGGCGCGGGCGAGCGCGAGCTTGTCGTGCCCACGGCGGCACACGTGAGCGGGCGGCTGCAAACGCTGTGGATCACCGACGTGCTCGTCCGCAACGCCGACGCCACGCACCCGCTCACGCTCATGGTGGAATTCACCGAGCAGCGGGGCCAGGAGGTCAAGCTCATTTCGCGCGCGCGCACGGTAGCGGCCGGAGCGAGCACCTTGCTGCGTGATCTCGTCGCCAGGACGCTGGGGGCGGCGGGAGGCGGTGGCCTGCGTCTCAAGGGCGACCGACCGTTCCTGGCGCTCTGGCGTACCTACAACCAGACCACGCCACACACCTTCACCGACCCGGTCTTTCTGCCCGCATTCGCACCCGGCGAGGCGCTTGCAGCGGGCACGCTGGCCCCATTTGTGTTCCGGCCGGGGAAGACCGGCGTGCGCTCCAACCTCGGTCTCTTCAACCCGGGCGACGTGCCGGTTGAGATTGCGCTCACGCGGCGCGGCGGCCCGGCGCTCGCCAGACCCGACGTGCGTCTCGCGGCCGGCGGCTCATGGGTACTCGATGGCGAGAGGTTGCTTGGTCTCGACTGGCGCACGCGCGCCGAGGAATTCGCGCTCAGCTTTCGCGCCGACCAGCCCGCGTTTGCGTTCATCTGCCTCATCGAGAACGACTCCAACCGCGTGACCTACGTGTTCCCCGCCGCGGCTGGCGAACGGCGGCAGCCGGCGCGCATCCCGCGTTAGCGGACCGCGCCTGCGTGAGGGCGAGCCCGGGTGGGCGCGTGCACGGCCACTGTGGGCTTCCCGGTGCGGCGGCGCGCGCGTATGCTGGGACATGCGATTCCAGGGACGCGTCGCCTTCATCACCGGTGCTTCGCGCGGCGTGGGCCGCTGTCTCGCTCTAGCGCTCGCGCGCGCAGGGGCGGACATCATCGTTGCGGCAAAGACGGCCGAGCCCAACCCGAAGCTGCCCGGGACGATCTACACCACGGCGGCAGAGGTCGAAGCGCTCGGCACGCGCGCGCTGCCAGTGCAACTCGACGTGTGCGACGACGTGGCGGTGGCGGCGGCGGTCAGGCTGGCGCTCGATCGCCTAGGCCGGATCGACATCCTGGTCAACAACGCGGGCGCCCTCTTCTGGCAGGACCTCGCCGACACGCCGCTCACTCGCTTCGACCGGGTCATGGGTGTCAACGTGCGCGGCGCGTTCGCGTGCACCCACCACGTGCTGCCCGCCATGCTGGCGCAGGGCTGGGGCCATATCCTGATGATGTCCCCGCCGGTCGTGCCGGCCGCGGCGACGGGCAAGATCGCGTACTCGGTGAGCAAGTTCGGCATGACGTTGATCGCGCACGGGCTCGCCGGCGAGCTCGCCGGGCGCAATGTGGCGTGCAACGCGCTCTGGCCCGCCACCCTGATCGAGAGCTACGCAACAATCAACTTCGCGCTCGGCTCCCCGGCGATGTGGCGCAAGCCCGAGATCCTCGCCGACGCGGCGCTGCGGATCTTCGAAAAGCCGCCGGCGGACTTCACCGGCCACGCCCTCATCGACGAGGACTTCCTGCGCGCTGAGGGCGAGACCGACTTCGCCCGCTACCGCTGCGATCCGGCCCACGAGCCACCACACGTTGGCTTCGACCTCAAGTACAAGACGGGGTAGCGCGTCGGAGGCGCGCGGACCGTCAGGCGCTGCCGGCGAGGAACAAGCGCGCGAGCGCGATGTTGTCGCGGTGGCCGGTGAAGCGCGCCGTAACCTTGCCGCGCACCGGATAGCCGAGCAGGTAGAGGTCGCCGATGATGTCGAGGATCTTGTGCCGCACGAACTCGTCCGGGAAGCGTAGCTCGGTGTTGATCACGTTGTCCTCGCCGACCAAGATGCAGTTGTCGAGGCGGCCGCCCGAGCCGAGGCCGAGCTCGGCCATCATGGCAAGGTCGCGCATGAAGCCAAACGTGCGCGCGGGCGCAATCTCCCCCATGAAGGCGGCGAAATCCGTCATCGCGAAATCGTACTGCTGCTCGCCGATCGGCGGGGGATAGCGGAGCTGGTAGGAGACGGAGAACGTGTCGGCCGGTTCGACGCTGAGCAGCCTGTCGCCACCACCCTTGATCTGGTACGGACGGTCAATGACAATCTCGCGGCAGGGCGCATCCTGCTCTACGACACCGACCTCGTCGAGGCGTTGGCAGAACTCCCACGCCGAGCCGTCGAGCGCCGGGATTTCGCCGTGGACCTTGATGAGCAAATTACCGATGCCGCGCGCGTGGAGGGAAGAGAGCAGGTGCTCGACGGTGCGGATGCTCTCGCCATCGTGCGTCAGCGTGGTGGCATACTCGCTGTCTGCCACCACCCCGATGTGCGCCGGGATCTGGACGCCTCGTGGAAGCGTTAGGAAGTGGACGCCGCTGTCCGGCGGCAAGGCTTGGAGAACCATGCCGGTGCGGCTGCCGGAGTGAAGCCCGAGGCCGTAGATCACCGTGCTCGAGCGAATCGTCCGCTGCGGCTGTCCCGAATCTCGGAGCAGCGGCGCCACCGGCGGCGTGAACGTGCGCGGCTCCGAATGCACGCGCGCCATGTCGAGGACCGCGGTTGTGTTGCGGGCGGGGCGTGAACGCTTCGCTTCGAGTGCCCCGTCGAGCGCCTCGGTGACGGCGCTGTACGCGAGCGGCTTCTCGAGGTACTCGTACGCGCCCATCTTGATCGCCTTGACCGCGGTGGGCGCGCTGCCGTGCCCCGACATCATGATCACGGCGGCATCGGGATCAATCTCACGCAGCACCTGCAAGGTCTCGAGCCCGTCGCGGTCGGGGAGCCAGATGTCGAGAAAGACGGCGGCCGGCCGACGCAGCCGGTAGAGCTCGATCGCCTCGTTGCCACTGCCGGTCGAGACGACCTGATAGCCTTCGTCCTCCAGAATGCGCGCCAGCATCGTCACGATGCCGGGCTCGTCGTCAACGATGAGAATGAGCTCTTTCACAGTTCGGAAGTGTGCGGCCTACCCCCCGGTGCGGTCAAGTCGTCGAGGATGACCTCGCGCACGGCCCGAACCAGAGGCGCGACGTCGGCGCTCACGCCGACCGCGGCAAGCACATCCTTCAGGCCGGGCGTCGGACCGTCACCCTGGCGGGCGTTCACGGTAATGAGAAGTTCGTCGCCCTCGACGCAGCACTCGAGGATCCCACACGGGCGCGCCTGTGCGTCGAGGAGGGCGGGCCACGCGGCCAGCTCGCCCGGGCGGCGCAGGCGCCAGCGCAAAGCGGCCACGGCTTTGCCGAGCGACCTCGTGGACCCGGCAAGGCTTTCGCAGGTGAGAATCTCGACCCCTGCTGGCAGCACGCGATTGGCGCGGGCGATCATCTCATCGGTCACGTCGGCGTGGCAGTCGACGTCGAACATCTCCCCGAGCGCCTCGGCGCCGAGCGGCAGCGCCGGCCCCATCGAAAGGCGTATATGCGGGTTGTAGCCCTCCGTGTAGCGCACGGGCACAGCCGCTGCGCGCAGCGCGCGCTCGAGCACGTCCATGGTGTTGCGGTGCGAGAGGAAACGGGCGTCGCCGAGCTTGCGGAAGGTGAAGCGCCAGGTGGCGGCGCGCTCGGCCTGGGTGGGGGGCGGGAGCCCCGGCAGCGCGAGCGGCAGTGGCCGCAGGCGGTACGCGGCGTTGTTGGCCGGCGTGAGCTGCGGCGTATCCTCGTAGATCAGCGGCAAGGTGGGTCGCGCGAGCTGCGTGTCGGCGCTGTTGCCCGGCACGCCGCAGCGCAGGCACTCACCCCAGCGACAGTCCGGGGTCTCCTGTTCCAAGAAGGCGCGCCGCCGCTCGGCTTTGAGAAAACCTTTGTGCACACGCGCGTCGAGCACGTCCCAGGGCAGCACCGCATCAAGCTCGCGCGCGGCCAACTCGGCGGCGACATCGAGGCCGGATTCCTCGAGCGCCTGCCGCCACGCGGCGCGGTTGCTGTGCTCATGCCAGCCGTCGAACACGGCGCCGAGGTCGTGAGCGCGCGCGATCACGCGACCAAGGCGGCGGTCGCCGCGGGCGAGCAGCGCCTCGAGCTGCGAGTCGTCAGGATCGTTCCATGTCAGCTTTGCGTGCCGGATGCGCCGAAAGCGCTGCCGCAGCAGACCGATACGGCGCTCGAGTTCTGCCGCCAGGACGAACGGCTGCCATTGGAACGGCGTCCATGCCTTGGGCACGAACGGCCCGACCGCGACCTTGATCTCGGCCTTGTGGTTGCCGACCTTGTGCGCCGCCGTCAGGATGCCCTCGGCAAGCCGGGCGAGCTCCTCGAGGTCGTCATCGGTTTCGCTGGGCAAACCGATCATCGCGTAGAGCTTGATCAGGTTCCAGCCGCGCGCGAACGCGACCTCAGCGGCCGCGATTATGTCGGCGTTGGTGAAGGTTTTGTTGAGCACGCGCCGCAGCCGGTCGGAGCCGGTTTCCGGAGCGAATGTGAAGCCGGACTTCCGCACCCGGCTCACGGCGTCAGCAAGCGCGACCGAGAACGACTCGGCACGCAGCGATGGCAGCGAGACACCCACACGACGGGGTGCGAGCGCCTCGGCGAGGTGATGAGCGAGCGGCTCGATCTGAGAGTAGTCAGCGGTCGAGAGCGAGAGCAGGCCGACCTCCCCATAGCCGGTGGCGTCCACATGTGACGTGGCCGTCTTGAGCACGGTCTCGGGATCGTGCTCGCGCACCGGCCGGTACCAGAACCCGGCCTGGCAGAAGCGGCAGCCCTGCGTGCAGCCGCGCACGACCTCCATACCGAGCCGGTCCTGCACGACTTCGATCGCGGGCGCGATCGGGGTGGCGGGGACATCGGCGGGGTCCAGCTTCTCGACGAACACGCGCGTGACCGGCAGCATGGCCGCGTCGTCGAGCTTCTCCCAATGGCCGCCTGCAGCCGACATTGGCGCGGGTCTCCAGCGGTAGAGCTGTGGCACGTACATGCCGGGCGTGCGGGCGAGTGCCCGCAGAACCTCGTGCCGCGACCAGCGCTCGCGTTTTGCCTGCTTCACGGTATCGAGCAGGGCGGGCAGGAGCACCTCGCCATCACCGATCGCGAGGACGTCAAAGAAGTCTGCGATCGGCTCGGGATTGGCCATGCACGGGCCGCCGCCGATGATGAGCGGGTGCGCGCCGCTGCGCTCAGCCGCAAAGCGTGGTAGGCCGGCGAGGTCGAGCAGGTATGGGACGTTGGCGTAGTTCAGCTCGGTCTGGAGTGTGATCCCGACGATGTCGAAGTCGTGCGCCGGCCGGTACGACTCGAGGGCATAGAGCGGTATTCCGGCAGCGCGCATCGCCGCCCCCATGTCCGGCCAGGGCGTGAACGCGCGTTCGCACAGCGTGTCGGCACGCCGGTTGGCGATGTGGTAGAGGATGCGCGTGCCCTGGTGCGACATGCCGACGCCGTACTCGTCGGGGAAGGCGAGCAGCAGGCGCACGTCAACCGCGTCCCACTCCTTGCGCACCAGGTTGCGCTCAAGCCCGAGATAGCGGCCGGGTTTCTGGACGCCGGGCAGGACGCGGTCGAGCGCGGCGCGGATTTGATCTGGAGTCAGCCCAACCCCCCGCGAATTGTAACTGAGAGGGTGCGCGGCCGATTCCGGGCCATCCGCGTTGTTGCGCTCGCCGCGGAGGTCCGGCAGTACTACCGGGAGCGGATCAAGGTGCCTTGCACCACGTGCGGCTACTGCCTGCCGTGCCCGAGCGGCGTCCTCATCCCGGACGTGGTCTCGATGGTCAACACCGTCGCGATGTTCGACTCGCTCCGGGCCACGTCGGGACCGTACAAGGGGATCATGGTCGCGCGCCGGATCGGCGCCGACTCGTGCTCCGAGTGGGGCGAATGCGAGCCGAAGTGCCCGCAGTCGATCCCGATCCGCGACGCCCTCCACGCCGCCCCCAACCTGCTCGGCACACGAGCGGCTTCGTGCGGTGGCGGCCGGAAACTCCCAGACGGAAGGAGATTGCGATCCAAATCCGGAGCATGTCCATTGGTGCGAGCAACGGTGTAGTCTGAACCAATGAGACTCAGGCACGTCATAGTGCTGGCGGCCGTGGCAGTGGCTTGCTCCCTGGAAGCACGCGCCTTCGTGCCCATAACGGTAAAGCTGGGCGATCGCCCACTTGTGGTCACGGAGGTGCACCGCGACTTCAATGGCGATGGCGAGCCCGACTCGCTCGTTATCGCCCTCGTGGAGGGACGCAGATTCGAGGACAAGGTTGTCTGGTGCGGCGAAGGTTGGAGGGACGAAGGCAGGTTTAGCCTCTCGATCAAGATCTCGGATGGGCCGGAACACACCTATGACTTGAATGCGGTCATCGGGGCCGAGAGCCTCTGGTTTCCAGCGGGCAAGGTCCCTCTGCAGTTCGCCGACTACAACCATGATGGACAGGAGGACGTCGCCGTCTGGCAATACGGGGGCTGTACGATGCCGGTCTGGTTCCTGCTGGCGATCGACGACGGGGGCAAGGTGATGCCCTTGCGCGTGCCCAAGAACGGTGTCTACGGCGGGCTTGTCCTGACGCAGGATGGGTTCTCGGAGCAGTCCTCCTCGGGCGGACATGAACGTAGAGACTTCGTCTGGGTCGAGAGCGCAGGTGCGTTCATCGAGAAGAAGGTCCAACCCGGGCCGACGATCACGATCCGGAACCTCTCACAGGTCGACGTTCACTACGTCTACATTTCGAGGTCCGAGGAGAACGTCTGGGGAGATGATCGCCTTGGTGATCAAGGGATCCTCGAAGCCGGTACCGCGTGGCAGTTCGAGGTTCCCGACGGCACCTACGAGGTCAGTGCGGACAACGCCGACGGCATAACGGTGGAACGCTGGGGCGACGTCAAGGCCTCTGCAGAGCTTAGACTCGGCGAGAATGCGGATGCCACAATCGAGGTGGTAAACAGCACTGGCGAGTGCGTCTGCGAGCTCTTCGTCGGGGGGTACAATCTCCTCGCCCGCGGCGAGGAGATCTCCCCAGGCGACAGGCGCATCCTGCTTGTTGCCTCAGGGACGTATGACCTGTCGGCAGATAGTTGCGACGGTACAGCCACGATTGCCAGGCAGCAGGTAAAGGTCAGTAACAAGTTCTCGTGGGTTCTCTCGCCCGGCGAGCTGAAGCGGCATCCTGTGCCGAACCCGCGGTTCATTCACAGACGACCCTCAGGCTACTAGACCTCTCGGTGAGATCGACCAGCGTCGTCTTTCGACTCTTCACTCGCGACTCTGAATTGTTCACTGCGGCTGTTGAATCTTCGAACCTGCCAAACGTTCGAACATCCAAACGTCGTTGCTCCTCTGCTCCTCCGCCGCTCTGCTGTCGTGAGCCGAGGTGTCAGACCTTCCGATCGGTTCCCGCCGCCAGCCGGGCGATCGTCTCGATCGCAATCGCCGACACGGCTGCGCCATAGTCGAGGTCGATGTTCGCCACCGTATCGTGGGTGTCGTGGTAGCCCTGCCGGGCGATGTCGTAGTCCTCCATGAACAGCACCACGGGCACGCCGAGGTCGGAGAAGATCTGGCCGTCGGTGTTGAAGAGTGAGCTCCTCGCCGTGAAGTGCAAACGCACTTCGCCGTCCATCACCGGGTGTTCCGCGATCTCCGGGATGACGGCCGGGTCGGCGCTCCTGCGGGAACGGCCGCGCCCTTGTCGCTCCGGCGCGAGGTTCCAGTCCGGGGCGAGCCGGTTCCAGGCCGCAACGGCGGCGTGTGCCTCGCGGGCCAACGCCAGTGAGCCCGGGCTGTCGCCGGGGGCGATTTGGAAAACGTAAGGCTCGCTTTTCCTGTTGTGGGCGATCATGTCCATCACTAGCACGCCCACGACCCGCGCAGCCGACAGGTCGAGCGGCGCCCCGTCGCCGTGCAGCGCGAGCGACCGGGCGAGCAGTGCGTGGCAGAACGCCCGCGCCCCCATGCAATCGGCGGGGAATTCCTCGCCTGTGAGGTGGAGCAGCCAGACATCACGCTCGAGCCTCCCCTGCTGCGCGAGAGCGAGGAAGATCGGCGCCGCTTGCAGCAGCGTCGCGGTTGCCGAGGCGTTGTCGTCTGCACCGCACGCCGCCAGGCGCGCCCCCGAGCCGCCGCGCGCCTTCTCGTAGATGTCTTCCATGTAGGCGGTGTCGTAGTGGTCGGCCATCACGACCGCCTCGTCGCGGTTGCGGCCGGGGATGACGACGAGGAGGTCGCGCTCGTGCGCGCGCCCATCGTGGTTGGCGAGCCAGCCGCCGAAGAGCGGAAACGAGAAATCGGTCTCCCACCGGAACGGCACCTCGCCGCACCAGGCCTTGCCTGCCATGCCGGCGGTTGCAATTGCCTGGCGGTGGCGCATGATCAGGTAGTCTCCGAGCGGTTCGAGATCGCGCGTGTGGTGCTCGAGCTGAGCCTGCGTTGCGGGGTCGAGGGCGCAATCGGCGTTGTCCTTCGTGCGCCAGTCACCGTGCGCCAGCGTGCCGATGTCGCGCCAGTATGCCTCTTCGTAGGCACGCGTGGCGGTGCTCCCGAAGGTGAGCAGGGCCTCCCCGGTTGCTGCCGAAGTCCCATCCGCTGCGGCGGGTGCAGGCTCGAGGATGGGCTCGAGCTCGTTGCGCACCATGCGGCCCTGCTCGGGATCGGCCGCCCGCGAGGGCAAAGAGTCAAGCCAATCCTCCAACGACTCCCGCCTGGGCGCCCGTATGAGCGCCCGCGCGAAGGAACGCTCCAACGGCCGCTGACCGCGGCTGAGCCATGCGGTACGGAGGGCGAGTATGTTGTGAGCGGTCTGGCGGGGAGTCTGATCGTGGAGATGGGGGAAGCCGGTGACGGCGGCCAGCTCCGTTGGTCGTTGGAGGAGGCGCGGGTAGAGCTCGACAGCCCCACTGAGATCGCGCGAAGCGGCCGGGTACGCGGTGAGGTAACCGGCCGGAGATGGATCGAGCACGGTCACGCGGTCGCTGCCAGGAGACACATAGGCGACCAGCGGGCGCTGCCAGAAGACGTCGTAGGCGCCCACCCGCATGGGCGGAAAGAAGAAACGGTAGCCGAACACCCCGCCCTCGTGGACGACCTCGCGAGCGCGCTCGATCGCTGCGGGCGTCGCGGTCGGCCCGTCAAGCAGGAGGCGAAAGTCATCGGTCCAGAGCTGGCAGTTGCGCGCCATCGGCTTGTGGTAGAGCCCGATGGCATCCGGATCGGTTGAAAAGAGCACCTTTGCGACGCGGTCCTCGCGCGCCCCCGCCTCGACCTCCTCGGCGTGGCGGTGCACGCGTTCCCAGCGGTGGGTCCTCGCGACCGTCTCGCGCAGGAGATCGTCGTGGACATCGCGCGGTGCTCCGCGCTTCCCCGGCTCGTGGATCCAGCCGGACTGGGCGATGCGGATGCCCGGCCCGCCATGGCGGCGGGTGAGCCTGAGCAGCGGGAGCTGGCGGCCCAGCGGCAGTTCCCGCGCGAGGCGCCTGTAGGTGGGCATGCCCCAGAGCACCATGCTGCTCGGGGAGGGCAGCAGGTGCAGCCTGGCCGACAGGTAGCGTGCGCGCACCGGCGCGGGGAGGGCGGAGAAAGGGCGAAAGCTCAGGAGGAAGCGGACGGCGTCAAACGGACCGGCTTCACCGATCACGAAGGGCCGCGTCCATGCGGGAAGAGGATCGCCGCGCCACAGCGGATCGGGGTGGTGGTCGCCGGCGGGCAAGATGCGGAAGCCAGCGGCGAGAAGGTCGGCCTGGTCGCGTACGGCCTCACCGTACGCCTGTGCGAGCAAGCGCGCGCATAACCCGGCACCCTCGTCCGCCGGTCGCTCGTGACCGGGAGCCGTGGAGAAGCTCTTCCAGAACCCCCGTTCCGGTCCCTGCTCGCTGGCGCCGAAGAGCGTCCAGCACACTCGCCCCTTGTCGTCCTGGGTGCGTGAGAGCGCGAGCGGCAAGATCGCAACCAGGGGCTGTGCGGGTTGGCGTCCGATGCTGGTGGCCAGCTCCGGTGGCCAGTACGGATTGCCTTCGAGGTTGCGCCCGCGATGACCTTCGAGAAGCGGCGCAGACGCACCGCGTGCGAGAGCGAGCAACGATGTGAAGACCTCGCGGGCGATGTGCTCGAGGCCGGGCTTGAGCTCCCACTCCTCCTCCGCCTCGCTCACCGGCCAACCGAAAGGGTCGTCCGCAAAGAACGCCTCGGGGTCGCGCTCGCCGTACGGCTTGCGCGCGAGGTGCGGCCCCGGCATGAACTCGGAGTAGGCCGATATTTCCACGGGCCCGGCCGCTCCGCAGCTCTCTAGCAACGTTTTCCACGCGCCTTCCATCGCCTCTCACCCCTGCGGCCAATGGCCGTCCTTCGTCGATGTCGGGGCATTCTGGAAGAAGCGGCCCACCGTCGCAAGAGTGCGGGCTACAATCCGCGCGTGCCGGGCATCGTGCGCATCGCCGGCGCGGGGGCCTCGGGTCTTGCCGCCGCCGTACTGCTCGCCCGCCGTGGCGCAACGGTCGAGCTCTACGATCGCCGGGCCGGCGGCGGGGGCCGCTTCCACGGCGGCTGGCAGGTGATGGAGAACGGCACCAGCGACCGGGACGCGCTCGACGAGTTGCGCGCGCTCGGCCTCCCCGATGGCTTCACGGCGATCCCGGCAACGCGTGCGCTCCTTCTCGACGGCAGGGGTGGAGCGCACGAGGTCGCGAGCACGCGCCCGTTTGCGTACTTCGTGCGTCGCGGGGCGGGCGATGCCACGCTCGACGGCGTGCTGCGTCGGCACGCGGTGGAGCTCGGCGTGCGCCTGCGCGAGCAGGAGGCGGCGCCAGCGAGCGCCGACGTCGTGGCGACGGGACCGCGCCAGGCGGACGGCGTGGCGCGCGAGAGCGTCTTCACCACCGACCTGCCCGACACCGTGGCCGTGCTGTTCGACCCGGCGCTGACGCCCACCGGGTACGCGTATTTCTTCGCCGTCGCCGGGCACGGCACCTTCGGGGTCGCGCAGGTGCGCCAGGTCCGGGACCTCGCTCGGGCGAGGACGGCGGCATGGCAACAGTTCCGCGACGTGCTCGGGCCGTTCTCGGTCGAGGTTGTGCACGAGGGTGGCCAGTTCATGAACTTCTCGCTGCCGCGCTCCCTGCGCGCCGGGGACGGCACCTGGCACGTGGGTGAGGCGGCCGGCATTCAGGATTTCCTCTTCGGCCTTGGCATCCGGCTGGCGCTACGCAGCGCCGCTCTTGCCGCCGACGGCATCGTCGGGAGCTTTGATCGCGCCGGCTTCGAGACGACGGTGCTGCGGCCGATGCGAACCAGCATTGCGCTGCGGTTCATCTACGAACGCAGCGGCGTCGCCATCCTCGCCCGCGCCTGCCGTGTCGCGAGCCGCCGCGACTTCCGTGAGCTGTTGCTCCGGGTGCAGCGCCCGAGCCCGGTCAAGGACCTGATCGCGCGGGCGGTGATGGCAGCGTGGCGGGAGCGTTCGGGCTGTCGGCACGGCCCCTTGTGCGCCTGGTGCCGGCGGAGAGAGACGTGACGGGCAGCCGCGCCGTCGTCCGCGCTCTTGCCCACCGCCGCGGGGCCAACTTCTCGCTCGGCTTCCGTCTCTTGCCACCTGACAAGCGACGCGCCGTGTACGCCGCCTACGCCGCCTGCCGCATCCCCGACGACATCGTAGACGAGGCTGGGCCGGAGGCGGAAACCGGCGCGGTGGCACGCCGCCTCGACGCCTGGACGGCGGAGCTCAAGGCGACGTACGCGGGCGCGCCGGGGTTGCCCGAGACGGTCGCGCTCGCCGAGGCGCTGGCGCACTTTCCCATCCCGCGCTCGGCGCTGCTCGGTCTCGTCGAGGGCTGTCGCATGGATCTCGACCGCAGGCGCTATGACACCTTCGCCGAACTCGAGCGCTACTGCGAGCTGGTCGCGGTGACGATCTCCGAGATCTCGCTCGCGATTTTCGGCGTCTGCGATGACAGGGCGGTCGGGCACGGCCGCGACTTGGCGATGGCGCTGCAGCTCACCAACGTTTGCCGCGACGTCGGCGAAGACGCAGGCCGCGGCCGCATCTACCTGCCGCTCGACGAGCTCGCGCGGTTCGCCGTCACGGAGGACGAGATCATCAGCGGGCGTGCGGACTCAGATCGCTACGCGGCGCTGATGGCGTTCGAGTGCGCGCGCGCACGCAACTTCTTCCGCGCCGCCAACCCGCTGCCGAGCATGCTCGCCGCGGACGCGCGCCCGGCGGTGCGGGTGATGGGCGGGGTCTACCGGCGCGTGCTCGACCGCGTCGCAGCCGAGCCTGAGGCCGCCTATCACCGGCGCATCGAGCTGCCGGCGTGGCAGCGTGTCGCCGCGGTGCTGGCCGGCCTCGCTGGGCGGCCGTTCGTGGGGTAGGGCGGTGCAGGCCGACGTCCTGGTGGTCGGAGCGGGGCCGGCCGGAAGCGCCGCGGCGACGGCGCTCGCGCGCGGCGGCGCGCACGTCGTGCTCGCTGACCGGGCGACATTCCCGCGGGAAAAGATCTGCGGCGACGGGCTGCTCCCGGATGCGCTCGCCGTGCTCGAGGAGCTCGGCGTGCGCGCCCGGGTTGAGGCGGTGGCGCGGCGCGTGCCGACGTTCACGATGCGCTCCGCTTCGGGCCTCGTGATCCGCTTCGACCTCGGCAGTCTGGTCGCGCCAAGGCGGACGCTCGACGCGATCCTGCGCGAGTGTGCCCAGGGAGCGGGGGCCGAGCTGCTGTCGCAGGCTGCGCTTGCGAACGTGAGGGTAGACGGGGATGTGATTGCGTCCGCGCGCTTCGCCACGTCGCGGGGAGAAATCGAGGTTGCGGCGCGCGCCTTCGTGTTGGCGACGGGCGCGGCGCCGCGCCCGCGCGCACTTTTCGGTTTGCAGGCCGAAGGCGCCCGCCCGGCCGCCGCGCTGCGCGGCTACGCGCGCGTCGCGGGGCTGCCAGACAATGAGCTGCTCATCGCGTTGCTTGGCGAGCTCTCACGCGGCTATGCGTGGGCATTTCCAGGCCCAGATCAGGTTTGGAACGTAGGCTGCGGGGTCTTTGCCGGTTCGCGGCAGGTGCTTTCCTTGCGTGCCACGCTCGAGCTCTTTCTCACCGGCTGCGGTGGCGATTGGATCTCACCGCCGCGCGGCGCTCCGCTGCTGACGTCGTTTCCCAAGATTGGTTGTGCGCGCGGCAATGTGCTGGCGGTCGGCGATGCAGCCGGGCTGACGCGGCCGTTCTCCGGGGAGGGGATCGGGCCGGCGCTCGCAAGCGGCGTGCTGGCGGCACGCGCGCTGCTGGTGGCCAGGGGCGAATCGGCCGCCGTGCGCTACCGCCGCGCGCTCGTCGAGCGCTACGCGCGCGACTTCCGCGCCTGGCGCTTCGGCGAGATCTTCCTGCGCGCGCCACGCCTCGTCGACCTCATCATCCGGCGCACACTCAAGCTCCCCGGCGCGCAACGGCGCTGTGCCGCCGTGCTCGGTGGCACGCTGACCGCCGATCATGTGCTTTCAGCGCGTGGGCTCTTCCGCTTAGTGCTCGGCGCCTGAATCGCCGCAGCGCTTTGGCCGGCGGGGTTCTTTCTCGCCGGAACGCTGCGTGCGGCAGGCCTTCGCAGGCAGGATCACGGCGTACACTTGACCCGTGCGCGTGGTGACCACACACCTCGGCGCGGATTTCGACGCGCTCGGCGCAGCGGCCGGCAACCTGCTGCTCGAGCCGGGAGCACGGCTCGTCTTCCCGGGCTCGCAGGAGGCGGCGGTGCGCCGCTTCCTCGCGGCCGAGAAAATCGAGCTGCCTGAGATCCGGGTGCGCGAGCTGCGGCGCGCGGCAATCACGGCCGCGACGGTGGTGGACTGCTCCTCGTGGAGACGTCTGGGCGAGGTCGGGGAGCTGATCAAGAAGGCAGGCTGCCCGGTACGCGTGGTGGACCACCATCCCGAGAACCGGGATGCCATCGCGGCGACCGAGCTGCTCACGGCGCCGGTCGCGGCGACGTGCACGGTCGTGAGCGAAGAGCTGCGGCGGCGCGACCTCACCCCGGACGCGACCACGGCGGCGCTCTTGCTGCTTGGCATCTACGAGGACACCGGCGGCCTCACCTACGCCGACACGACCGCGCGCGACTGCGCAGCGGCGGCGTGGCTGCTCGAGCGCGGCGCGCGCCTGGACTGGGTGCGCCGCTACGTGTTGCGACCGCTCGAGCCCGAGCAGCTCGAGCTGCTCAACCAGTTTGTCGAGGGCGCGGTCGAGCACCAGATCAGTGGGGTGCGCGTCGTGATCACGATCGCACGCCCAAGCGAGCAGGTCGAAGAGGCCGCCTACGTCATCCATCGCTACGCCGAGATCTTCGACTTACCCGTGGTGATCGCGCTGCTCGAGGTCCCGGCGCAGCTCGTTGTGATCGCGCGCTCGACCTACCCGAGCGTGGACGCCGGCAAGCTGCTTGCGGCGCTGGGCGGGGGCGGCCACGCCACAGCCGCAGCCGCGCGCGTGCGCGGGCGCAGCGCCGTGGAGGTCGCCCAGAAGCTCCTTGCCGACATCTCGGAGATGGTGAGCACGGGCTTGACCGCCGGCAAGCTCGCGACGCCGCACCTGCATGTCTGCCCGCACGACGCGAGCGTGGCGGAGGCGAAGGAGCGGCTGGTGCGGCTGCGCATCAACGCGATGCCGGTGGCCCAAGGCGAGCTGCTCATCGGCATCGTGACCCGGCAGATCCTCGACAGCGCGCTGGCCGGTGGGCTCGGAGTGCGGCCCGTGACGACCGCGATGCGCCCGGGCGTGCCGGAGGTACCACCTGACACGCCGGTCGAGGAGCTTCAGCACCTGTTCATGGAGGGCCACGCGCGGCTCGTCGTCGTGCCACTGCCAGGCGGGCCCGGCATCATTACGCGCATGGACCTGCTCCGGCGCCTCTACGACCGCCAGCTCGCGCACGGCGCACGCGTGGACCGCCGCGTGGCGGGCGCCCGTCTCGTCGTCCACGACGTCGAGGTGCAACTGCGCCGGACCGTGCCGAAGGCGCTCCTCGACGTGCTCGCGGTCGCGGGCGAACTGGCACAGAAGGCGGGGATGCGCGCCTTTCTGGTCGGCGGCGCCGTGCGCGATGCCTTGCTTGGCCGCCAGCTCGAGGACGTGGACGTGGTGGTCGAAGGCAACGGCATCGAGCTTGCGCGCCTGCTCGTCGAGCGCTTTGGCGGCCACTATCACCCACACGAGCCGTTCCTGACTGCGGCCGTTCACCTCGTCGGCGACGTGCGTCTCGACGTCGCCACCGCGCGCACCGAGTTCTACCGCTCCCCGGCGGCGCTGCCGGAGGTCGAGACCTCCGCGATGCGGCAGGACCTCTACCGGCGCGACTTCACCATCAACGCGATGGCGATCAACCTCGAACCGGGACGCTTCGGTGACCTGCTCGACTTTTTCGGTGGCCAACGCGACCTCGAGCGCCGCCAGATCCGAGTGCTGCATTCGCTCTCGTTTCTCGACGATCCCACGCGCGCGATCCGCGCCGTGCGCTTCGCCTCCCGTCTCGGCTTCGAGATCGCGGCGGAGACGCATCATCTCGTCAAGGTGGCGGTTGGAGAGGGCGTGTTCGCCATGCTCTCGGGCGAGCGGCTGCGCGACGAGCTCGCCGATCTGCTCGCTGAGGCGCACCCGGTGGAGGCCCTCGTCGAACTCGACCGCCTCGGGGTCTTCTCCAGCGTGCTGCCCGGGCTGACGTGGCGGGTGCCGCTGCGGCGCTTCCTCAACGAGGTCGAGGCGGTGCTGTCGTGGTCGCTGCTCGAGGAGGTCTTCGACGGCCCGCGTTACCTCGTCTACCTGGTGGCGCTCGCGGCACGCGCGGGTGAGGATGCCGGCCGCACGCTGGCGAAGCGCCTTTCGCTCTCCGGTCGAGCGGCGGCGACGGTGACGAGGGCGCGGGAAGGGGTGGAGAAGCTGCTCGCGGTGCTGAGCGGCAGAACGCCGCGCCCGAGCGAGATCCTCGCCGTGCTGGCGCGCTGCGAGCGGCCGGTCGCGCTCGTCGCGATGGCGGCGGTCGGCAAGCGCCACCGCGCCTTGCTGCGCAAGGCGCTGACGTCCTGGATGCGCACGCCGGCACCGGTAAGCGGGGCGGCGCTGCGCGCGGCCGGCGTGCGTCCCGGGCCCGTGATCGGCGCGGCGGTGCGGCGCACGCACGCGGCGCTGCTCGACGGCGAGATCTCCAGGGAGGGCGCGCTCGAGTTCGCGCTCGCAGCGGCGCGCGAGCTGGAAGAGCGGAGATGATCGCCGCGCTCGCGCTGCTCGCGGCCGTGGCGCCGACGTACGTGGTGGAGCGGGTCGCGAACGTTGCCGGCGAGGTGCGGCGCGTGTCCGTGTTTCGGGACGGCAGCGCGGTGCTCGTGCGCACGGTCGGCACGGAAAAGCGCGTCGTCCGCCAGACGCTCTCGGAGATCGAGCTCCAAGCGCTGACGCAGATCGTGAGTGAGAGCTACGACGATCTCTCCCGCTTTGCGTCCTTCCGTGAGGTCCCGGGCACGGAGGCGGCGGAGCTGCGGCTGGCACCGCCGGGGCGGGACCCGCTCACCCTCCGGTTGTCGAGCGCCGGCGTTCCCGCGCTCGGGTCGGTGCGGCTGCTGCGGGCCCTCGACGATCTCGAGGGGCGTCTCGCCCTCGGGCGCAGCGAGCGTGAGGACCTGCGCGCGTGGGTGCCGCAGGTCGGCGAGAGGGTCGAGCTCGAGGATGGGCGCATCGCCGAGGTCGTCGAACTGCTCGACGCAGGGCAGACCCAGGTCATTCGCGTTCGGATGAACGAAGGCCCCATCAACATCTTCTTTCCGCTTGCAGAGCTGCGACGTCTTGCCGTGCGCCGGGTGAGGCCGTGAGGGTCACCGGCGGGGTGTGGGCCTCTCGCCGCGTGCCCGGGCGGCCGGCGGGTAGCGCGCTGAGGCCGACGCCGGACGCGCTGCGCGAACAGGCGTTCGCCATTCTCGCGCCGCGCCTGCCTGGAGCGGTGTTCCTGGATCTTTTTGCCGGCACCGGGATCGTCTCGCTCGAGGCGCTCTCGCGCGGCGCAGCGAAGGCGCTGCTCGTCGAGCACAGCCGCGTCGCTGGCGGCCTCATCCAGCGCAACTTCGACGCCCTGGGCGTCCCGGCCGAGCGCTTCGAGCTTGTCAGGCTTGCTGTCTCGCGCGCGCTGCCGGTGTTGGCGCAGGCGGGCGTGCGCTGCGATCTCGCGTGGTGCGATCCGCCGTTTGCCGATTGGGAGGAGGGCCTCGCAGCGCTTGTCGTGGCGCACGCACAGGGCGTGCTCGCCGCCGGGGCCGCCGTCGTGCTCGAAGCGCCGCCCAAGCGTGTGCCCGCGATTCCCGGGTTCGCGCTCGTGCGTGCGCTTCGGGGCGCCTTCCTGCTCGAGGTCACTACGAAACCGCAGCCGCCGGCGGCGAGGGATCCGGTCGCATGAGGCTGGTGTTTGTGTTACACAGGGGCGAGCTCGGTGGGGCCGAGCTGTTCCTCTGTGAGCTGGTCTCGGCACTACGGCGCGCCGGCGCGGCAGAGCTCGAGGTTGTCCTGCCGTGGCACGGAGCGTTGCAGCGCCGTCTGCAGGCGTGCGGCGCCACGCCGTGATCGGCGTCAGAGCCAGCGCCACCACGGAGCTGCTCGACGCGTCCCGGGGCGGGATGCTCTACTCGGTCGGCGATTTCCGGGCACTCGCGGACGCGATGGTGATGCTCGGCACCGATGCCAGCGTGGCGCACCGTCTCGGCGAGTTGGGCGCCCGATGGGCGCGTGAGAACTGCAACGAAGAGCGCTACCTCGCGGGATTCCTCCCGCTGCTGCGCCGGGTGCTGGCGGTCGCTCCCACGACTTGATCATGGGCGTGCGCGCGGGGAGCTGCGCCGGCCGACGAGAGGTGAGATAGGGCACGGTCTCAACCGCTGCCGGGCCGTTATACTTCTCTTGGTGCTCAATTTTGACCTGCCGGGCTTCCTCGCGGCGGCGCTTGCAGCCGAGCCGAGCGCCGCGGACGTGCTGTTCGCCGTCGGCTGCCCGCCCCAGGTTCTCGTGAACGGTGTGCTCAAGCGCCGGGCGGTCGGCGGCCTGGAACGCCTGAGCCCATTCCAGACTGAAGCGATCGTTCTGCACCTGCTCGCAATGGCGCCGCCCTCGGCCGGGGAGCGGTTGCGCCAGCACGGGGCGGCGAGCTTCGCCTACTCCGTGCCGGGCGTGGCGCGCTTCCGCGCCGTTGTGTTCACTCAACGCGGCACCTTCGCGATCGCCCTGCGCGCGATCTCCGAGCACGCCCCCGCGCTCGAATCGCTAGGTCTGCCGCCGGCGGTGCGGGCGGCATGCTCGTGCCCGAACGGGTTGATCCTGGTCAACGGCCCGGCCGGCTCGGGGCGGTCGACGACGCTCGCGGCTATGGTCCACGAGATCAACCACACGCGCGCGTGCCACGTGGTCACGGTCGAGGAGCCGATCGAGTTTCTGCACCGGCACGACCGCTCCACCGTCAACCAACGTGAGGTCGGCACCGACACGCCGTCGCTCGCCCAGGGCTTGCGCGACGCGCTCCAAGTCGGCGCCCAGGTGTTGGTGGTGGGCGAGGTGCGCAGCGGCGACGAGGCCCGCCTCCTCGTCGAGGCTGCGGACACCGGTCTACTGGTGCTGAGCTCGCTGCGCGGCAGCGACACCGCCTCGGCTCTGGCCCGTCTGCTCTCGCTCTGGCCGCGCGATGAACGCGCAGACGCCGCGCGGCTTCTGGCACGGGTGCTGCGGTGGTCGTTCACCCAGCATCTCCTGCCGCGTCCCGACGGCCGGCAGGCGGTGGTCGAGGTGTGGCGGGCGACGCAGGCAACCACCGGGATGCTCGCCGAAGGCGCTCCCGGCGCGAGGGAACTCGCGCAGATCCTCTCGGACGGCGAGGCCGAAGGCCAGATCGCGCTCGACCGCGAGCTCGAGCGCCGGGTGCGGGCAGGGCAGCTCGACTTCGCGGCTGCTCTCACTCGGGCCGCGCTGCCCGATCAGCTCGAGCAGCGGCTGCGTCAGTCGGAGGGCGCGCAATGAGAAGAGCGGTGGTGCTACGGCTCGGCGGCGTGCCCGTGGACGCGACGCTGGGCGCTCTCGCCGCGGCCGGCTTCGAGGCCGTGGCCCTCAACCATCCGGGAGAGCTGCGCGCCCAAGTCGAGGCGGGGGCGGCTGCCGTCATCCTCGCCGATGCGGAAGCGGAGCGCATCGTGGAGCACTTCGCGGTGCTGGCGACAATGCCGCCGGCGCTGCGGCGCGGATGCGTGGTGCTCGCGGTTGCTCCCGGCTTCGTCACCGGCGACGGCCTGCGTGCGTTCACGCTGGGCGCGGACGTGGTGGTGTCGCCGCAGGACCTGCCACAGCTCGGGGAGCTGGTGAGCGCGGCGGCGGCGTGCAAGCGCATGTTGGTGGCGCCGCTCGACGCTGCGGCGGCCGCGCGGCTCGGGCCATGACGGGGCCGGGCCGGCGCAGCGCCGCTGCGCGGGCCAGCCGGGAATGGGAGGGAGCAGGTGCAGGCGACGGATGTGGCTGATCGGCTCACGGCGCTCAAGGGTTCCGTCGCGCGGGTCATCCGGGGCAAGGCGGAGGCGATCGACTGGATCATTGCCGCGCTGCTCGCCCGCGGCCACGTGCTCATCGAGGACATCCCCGGCGTCGGCAAGACCACGTTGGCGCAAGCGCTCGCGCGCTCGCTGAACCTGCACTTTTCCCGCATCCAGTTCACCTCGGACACGCTGCCCTCCGACGTGATCGGAGTCTCGCTTTGGCGGCCCGAGCGCGGCGAGTTCGAGTTCCTGCCCGGGCCGATCTTCACCAACGTGCTCCTCGCCGATGAGATCAACCGCGCCACGCCCAAGACGCAGGCAGCGCTGCTCGAGGCGATGAACGAGCGCACCGTCACGGTGGAGAAGACCCGCTATCGCTTGCGCGAGCCTTTCCTCGTGCTCGCGACGCAAAATCCGGTCGAGTACCTGGGCACCTACCCCTTGCCGGAGTCGCAGCTCGACCGCTTCCTGCTGCGCATCTCGCTCGGCTACCCCGCCGCCGAGGAGGAGCGCGAGCTGTTACGGCGCGGAGGTGTTGAGGGCGAGCTGGAGGCCATCGAGCCCGTCCTCGACGGCGGTGAGCTGCTGCAGTTGCAGGCGCAGGTGAAGCAGGCACGCGTCGCGGAGCCGCTGCTCTCCTACCTGATGGAGCTGGTGGAGCGTACCCGGCGACATCCTGGCCTCGCGCTCGGGGTTTCGACCCGCGGCGCGCTCGCGCTCCATCGCGCCAGCCAGGCGCTCGCGGTCGTGGACGGGCGCGACTACGTGATTCCTGACGACGTGAAGCGGATCGCCGTAGCGGTGATGGCGCACCGGGTCATGCTCGCCGGCGGCGAGACCGGGGAGGGCTGGAGCCGGAGCGAGGCCGAACGCGCGCTGATCCGCGAGATCCTCGACACGACTCCCGTGCCGCTGTGAGTGCTATCGCCGCCAGCTTCAACGCGCGTTTCCCCGGCTTCACGCTGCTGCCGACGCGGATGTTCTGGGCATTTCTGGCCGCGGTTCCGGTGCTTGGCATCGCCGCGCTCAACACAGGTAACAATGCGCTCTACCTCTTCCTCGCGCTCGTGCTTGGCGCCTTCGTCGCCTCGGGGTACTTCTCGCGTCATACCTTGCGCCACGTGCGCGTGCGCTTGAGTTTGCCGGGGGAAATGTTCGCGGGCGCGCCCGTGGCGCTCCGCCTCGCGATCAGCAACGAGTCGCGCTGGCTTCCGGCTGCGGGCGTGGTGTGCCGCCTGGTGGGCTTGCCGGGTGCGTTGGTCGCGCCGGTCGTGCCGCCATCGGGCACCGCAACGGCGACGCTCACAACCGTGTTCCCGCGCCGGGGGCGCGTGTCGCTGCCGGCAGTCAAGGTCGAGGTGCGCCTTCCGCTTGCTTTCTTCGTCAAGGCGGTGCGCTGGCCCCAGGACGGCGAGGCGCTTGTGTTCCCGCGCCGCGTGCGCGCGGGAGCGGCGCGCTGGTCGGCACTGCGGCGCAATGAGGAGACAGTTCTGGGCTTGCGCGACCGCCGTGGCGCCGAGGTGCAACACCTGCGCGAATTTCGCGCCGGCGACGACCGGCGTGACATCCACTGGAAGCAGACCGCGCGCCAGCAGCGCATCATCGTGATGGAGCGGCGCGAACGGCTGCACGGTTCGCGCTACCTGGTACTCGATCGTGAGGTCGCACGCCCCGACGATCCACTGGTGCGGCAGCGCTTCGATGACCTCGTGAGCGAGGTGGCCTCCGCCGCCCTTGATCGGCTCCACCGCGGCGAGGCCGTCGGGCTCGTGCTGGGCTCCGCCGTGACGCCGCCGGGTGCGGGGACCGCGCACGCGCGTCGCGTGCTCGAACTGCTCGCGCTCGTCGATGCGGTCGCGCCCGGGGGCGATCCGCTGTCGTCCGTGCTGGTGGCGGGATCGGTATACCGCCTGGTGGCGGGGTGATCGCGATGGCGACGGTGCGCGAGCGGCAGCGGTGGCTAGCGGCGCTGGCCCTCCTCGTGGCGGCGCCGCTGCCTCTTACCGGCATCGTGAGCTGGCCGTTTCTGCTGCCATTCCTGGCGGTGGCGATCGTGTGCCTGGGCGCGCCTCGGGCGCTCGCGCCGGTTGCGCTCTGGCTCGAGAACGTGCTCGCGCCGGTGATCGTGGTCGCGGTGGTGGTAGCCGCTGGCGGCATTCGCTACGGGATGTTGCGTCCGTTCGCTCAGCTCGTCGTGCTGCTGGCGACCGTGCGCCTGCCCGGGTGCGGCCTGCGCGCCCGCTTCGCGAAGACGGCGGCGATCTTGTGCCTGATCGGTGTGGCCGGAATCGCCTCCTCGACGCACCCGGCGCTCGCGGTCTATCTGCTGGTGCTGCTTGTGTTCGCGCTCATCGCCGTCGGGCGCGCGAACTACCTGACGTGGCGCGAGGAGGGGATGCGCGTCGAAGGCCGGAGCGCGTGGGCGCCGGCGCGCTTGGTGGTGGGCACGACGCTGTTGGCGCTGCTCGTCGCCGCGCCCCTGTTCGCGCTGCTGCCGCGGCTGCGCTCGCCGTTCTCTGCGGTGGCGTTCGGCGCGCGCGGGGTGAGCGGCTTCCGTGATGCCGTCGCGTTGCACGCGCTCGGCGAGATCAAGAGCTCGCGCCAGGTCGCGCTGCGCGTCGCATTTCCAGACTCGTCGCGCTTCAGCCCCGAGTGGCTGCGCCTGGTGGGGACGACGCTGAGGTACTACCGCGCTGGAGGCTGGGTCCAGGGGCGACTGCAAGACGAGCTCCTGTCCGGCCGCGGGCGCAGGCGCGTGGCGCTCGTCGAAAGCCAGAGCGCGAGCGGCCTCGAGCGCGGCGAGATCGTGCTCGAGAAGGCCGCGGACACGCTGTTCGTGCCGGTCGGAACGCGCGTGCTTGAGCCTCCGCCCGGCGTGCCCGTGCGCCGCGAGCCGACCGGCGGGCTGCGCATCCCGCGCAGCACGGAAGCGCCGGTCGCATATGCCGTGCTCTTCGGCCCGGGCATCCCCGAGCAGCCGCCTCCGACGGCGGCGGACCTGGAGCTGCCGCGCGAGGTCGGGGCGCTGCCGGCGCTGGCCCAGTCCGTGGCCGCGGGCAAGACCAACACGCTCGCGGCGGCGCTCGCGCTCGAGGAGCATCTGCGCCGCTCTTACCGCTACGTGCTGCGGTCCTATGCGCCCGTGCGGGAAGACCCGGTGCAATGGTTCCTCTTCCGCGCGCGCGAGGGGCACTGCGAGTTCTTTGCCTCGAGCATGGTGCTGCTGCTGCGCGCGCTCGCGATCCCGGCGCGCCTGCAGGCGGGTTACATCGGAGGCGAGCCGGACGGCCACGGCGCGTTCCTCGTGCGCGATGACAACGCACATGCGTGGGTGCTCGCCTGGGTCGCGGGCCGGCAAACGGTCGGCGCGGGGCAGGACCGAACCCAGGGTGCGTGGCGTGTCTTCGACCCGACCCCGCCCGAGGGCGTTCCGCGCGTCGGGGGCGGGCCGCAGAGCGGCGGGCTGGCCGCGCTTTGGCCCCGATTTGAAGCAGCGTGGGACCGCTGGATCCTGACCTTTGGTCTCTCAGACCAGGCCGAGCTGGTGCGGCGCGCGCTCGAGGTCGTCGTCGCAAAGAGCGTTGTCCTGCTGCGCGCACTGCCTGCGTTTGTCGCAGTCACGCTGTGCTTCTGGCTCCTGCGCTCGTCGTGGCGTGCGCGCCGCACACGGCAAAGGCGGGACGGGTTGCCGCCCGTAGGGCGCGCGATGGCCGCCGTGATGGACGCTGCGGCGGGGGCGGGCGTGGTCATGGCGGCCGGCGTCACCCCGCGCGCACTGCTACTCGCGGCGAGTTTGCAGGGCCAGCCGCGCCGAGCCCTGGCCTGGCTGGTTGACGCACATGAGCGCGCGCGTTACGCGGCCGCGGCGGCGCCGGAACGCAGCAAACTACGGCGCGCGGTTCGTACGATCGAGCGCGCGCTCGCCGCAGCACGTTCCCGGCCCGGCCCCAGCGCGACGGACGGCCTCACGCGGCGCGCGTAGGAGCGTCGCTCGCTCGCGTCTTGCCGTGGTCCGCTGCCGGTTCTCACCGACGCCGGGGGACCGGGCCGGCAAGAAGCGCCGCGGCTGCGACGCTCAGCGCCACCAGCGGCAGCGCCGCCAGGACGTCCACCACGTAGTGGTAGGTGAGGAGGATGGTGGCGGCGATGAGGAGCGCGCCGATGGGGAGCAGGGTGTTGTAGAGCGGCCGCAGCCGCCGGCGCGCGCAATAGAGCACGGCCAGCGTCACCATCGTGTGCCCGGAGGGAAAGGCATCGGTCTTGGTCTTCTCCCAGTGGTCGAGCAGGTCACGGACTGGCTCGCCGACGACGCCGTGGGGCAGCGAGGCGTATCGTTCTTGCGCCACGGTCGTGCGGGGACCGTAGGCCGGGACCAGGAAGTAGCCGGCAAACGAGACCAGGAAGGTCAGGACCACGGCGGCGACGACCTGCGGCAGGCAAGGATCGCGACGACTCGCCAACACCACGAGCAGGACGATAGCGAGGAAGAAGAACGTCGAATAGGCAAGCGTGAGGAGGTCCGCAAGCCACCACGGTAGGTGCAGCGCATAGAGGGCGTCCTGCGCGTCGACGCCCAGCAGAGCGCGGTCGAGTGCAAGCAGGCGCTGGTCATAGATGCGCTGGTTTACGAGCGGCACGAGCCGGCCCAGGCTCAGGTAGATGAACGGCACGACCGGGACCGGCAACAGCTCGCGCGCCCAGTAACGCCAGCCATGCGGCTCGGCGCCGAGGGCAAGCGCGGCGATGGCGAAAAGGACCCCCACCGTGATGAAGGAGTTGCGTGTGGAAAATGGCACTTCATCAGGGTGCAGCCAGGCGATCGCGGTCAGCAGCGCGAGGGCGACCAGGAGCGCCACTTCAGCGACACGCAGCGCTCCCTTGCGGGGGCCTGCCGCAGGTTCTAAGATGGGGTCGATGACGTGGCGCATCTGTGTCGCCTGTGCACTCGTGCTGGTTGGTGCCGCTACCGCGGTCGCCGGCCAGCGTGTTGTGATTCTAACCTTGAGCGACTCAATCCAGCCTGCCTCGCTGCGTTACCTGGAGCGGGGCCTCGACGTCGCTGATCGCGGCGGGGCCGCGGTCACGATCCTCGAGCTTAATACTCCCGGCGGCCTACTCACATCCTTGCGCCAGATGACGACGGCCATCACGGGCGCGAGCCGCCCGGTCGTGGTGTACGTGACGCCCACGGGCGGCCAGGCGGCGTCGGCGGGGTTCTTCCTCCTCGTGGCGGCGGACGTGGCAGCGATGGCGCCGGGCACGAACGCAGGCGCGGCTCATCCTGTGAGCGGGGAGGGGGTGGAGCTGGCCAAGACGATGGCCGAGAAGATCACCAACGACGCGGCCGCGCTGATCAGGTCGCTGGCCGAGCACCGTGGACGCTCCAGCGAGTGGGCCGAGAAGGCGGTGCGCGAGTCGCTGTCGTATAGCGACGGTGAGGCGGTCACGAAGAAGCTCGTGGATGTCGTGGCCAAGGATCGCGGCGAGCTGCTAAAGTGGCTCAACGGCCGCGAGATAAAGCGCTTCGACGGACGCGCGGAGACGTTGCAGACGGACACGCCCGAGATTGTGGTCGTGGGGCCGAACGCGGGCGACAAGCTGCTCTCGGTGATCGCGCACCCTAACATCGCCTACCTGCTGCTGCTCCTCGGCATGGTGGGTATCTACTTCGAGCTCTCGCACCCCGGTGCGATCCTGCCCGGAGTTCTCGGCGGGATCAGCATCCTGCTCGCCCTGTTTGCCCTCTCGGTAATGCCAGTGAACTACGTTGGGGTGGCGCTGATCCTGCTCGCCATCGTCTTCTTCATTGCGGAGGTCAAGATGGCCAGCTACGGTCTGCTGACGGTCGCGGGTCTGGTGAGCTTCGTGCTCGGCTCGCTCATGTTGATCAACTCACCCTTCCCGGCGATGCGCGTCGCGCTTTCGATCGTGCTGCCCTCGGCGGTTGTGGTCGCCGCTGTTGTGCTCTTTTTGCTTCGGCGCGTGCTCGTGAGCCATCAACGCCCTCCGATCACGGGCGCCGAGGGCCTGCTGGGGGAGCACGGAGAAACGGCGTCGGCGCTTGCGCCGACGGGCAAGGTATACGTGCACGGTGAGTATTGGGAAGCCACCAGCACGACGCCGCTGGCGGCGGGCGCGAAGGTGCGCGTCGTGCGCGTGGATGGCATCGTCTTGGAAGTGGAGCCGGCAGGGTCAGCGACCCCGCCCAAAGCGTAGGAGGCAAACATGAGTCCGCAATTTCCCTTCGGGTTGTTCATCGCCATTTTTGTCGTGGTGGTGCTGATCTTCAAGTGGATCAACATCCTCAACGAGTACGAGCGCGCCGTGATTTTCACCCTTGGCCGTGTCGACAAGGATGCCAAAGGACCGGGGATCATCTTCGTGCTTTGGCCGATCCAGCGCATGGTGAAGGTGAGCTTGCGCACGGTCGTGCTCGAAATCCCACCGCAGGACGTGATCACGCGCGACAACGTCTCGGTCAAGGTCAACGCGGTCACGTACTTTCGCGTCATCAACCCGGTGCACGCGATCATCGATGTGGAGAACTACGTTTATGCCACCTCGCAGATCGCACAGACCACGCTGCGCTCGATCCTTGGACAGGCCGAGCTCGATGAGCTGCTGGCAGCGCGCGAGAAGCTCAACGTGAGGCTGCAGGAAGTGATCGACCGGCACACCGACCCCTGGGGCGTCAAGGTCGCCAATGTCGAGGTCAAGTACGTTGACCTGCCTGAGTCGATGCAACGCGCGATGGCCAAGCAGGCCGAGGCGGAACGCGAGAAGCGCGCCAAGATCATCCACGCTGAGGGCGAGTTCCAGGCGTCGCAGCGTTTGGCCGATGCCGCCGCGGTGATCCAGAGCCAGCCCGCTGCCTTGCAGCTGCGCTACCTGCAGACACTCACCGAGATCGCCACGGAAAAGAACTCCACCATCGTGTTCCCACTCCCGATCGACACCATTAAGCAGTTTCTCAACCCGCCGAAAGCGAGCTCGTAAGAAGCCGTGGCGCGACGCTACTTCGAGATCATCATCAGCGGGGGCCAGCTCGCGGCCCTGATCGCACTGGTGGCGCTGCTACTGGCCGTCGCGTTCGGGCTTGGCGTTGCCGTTCGGCTGTTCGAGCCACAGGCCACGAGCACGGCTGCGGTGACACTCTCGTCGCCCACTCCCGCACCGGCGCCGACGGCCGCGCCGGTCACCACGGCGGCGACGCCGGTCGCAGTCCCAACTGCGACGCCCCCCGCCGCAACGCCCGAGCCCACCCCGACAACCCCGGCGCCCAAGCCGACGGCAACGCGCCCTCCCGTGCGGGCCAAGCCGGCGCCCGGGCGCTGGGTGCAGGCGACTGCCTTGTCGAAGCAGACCGAGGCCGAAGGCGTGCGCAACCGTATCATCGCCCTCGGGTTCACACCAAAGCAGGTGGCTGTGGTGCCGTTCGCGGGCAAATACCGGGTGCGCGTTGGGCCGTTCCCGGATGGCGAGAGCGCGGGACGCGTCATGGCGAGGCTGCAAGCGAGTGGGTTCGCGGCCGCCTTCGTCGTCAAGGAATGAGCTCCGCCTCACTACCGGTCTGGATCCGCGAGCGCAGGTTGTCTCTCGGTGCTCTGCACGAGGTGCGCCAGGTGATAAGCCGGGGCAGGCTGAGCACGGTGTGCGACGAGGCGCGCTGTCCCAACCGTGGCGAGTGCTTCGCCCGTGGCACCGCAACCTTCCTCATCATGGGCGACACGTGCACGCGCGCGTGCCGATACTGCTCGATCGCGCATGGGCGGCCGCGGGCGCTCGATCCGGAAGAGCCGGTCGCGCTGGCGCGCGTTGCCGCGGCGATGGGGCTCAAGCACGTCGTGGTCACGTCGGTGGACCGCGACGATCTGCCCGACGGTGGCGCCGCGCACTTCGCTGCCGTTGTCGCTGCGGTCAGGCTACTCAAGCCGTGCCCCACAATCGAGGTGCTGACGCCGGATTTCCGCGGCGACATGGGCGCCGTGGACATCGTGCTGGCCGCCAAGCCGGACGTGTACAACCACAACCTCGAGACCGTACGGCGACTGTATCCGGTGGTACGGCGCTCGGGTAGGTACGACTGGGCGCTCGAGGTGATCCGCCACGTCGGGCGCAACTGCGACCAGGCGTTGACCAAGTCGGGGTTGATGGTCGGCCTTGGCGAGGAGCGCGCCGAAGTCGAGCAGGCATTGTGCGACCTTGCGGCCGCCGGCTGCCGCGTCGTGACGGTGGGCCAGTACCTGCGCCCGACGCGGATGCAGGTACCGGTGGCGTGCTACTGGACGCCGGCAGAGTTCGCCGAGCTCGAGCGCTTTGGGCGCGCGCGGGGCCTCGAAGTGATCGCGGGCCCCTTCGTACGCTCCTCCTACCGCGCCGAGGAGGCTTTCTTGAGAGTGCGCCGTTAGCGCACGAGGCGAGAGGGGCGACCTCCAGGTGCGGATCGCGCTGATTCAGCAGCACGTGGGCGCCGACCGGAGCGCCAACCTGCGGCGCGGCCTCGCGGCGGCGGAACAGGCCGCTGCCGACGGCGCACGGCTCATCGCGTTCCCAGAGCTCGCGTTCACGGCCTTTTACCCGCGTCACCCGGCGTGCGGCCCGCCGCCACTCGAGCTGGCGGAGGAAATCCCCGGCCCAACCACCAACGCGTTTGCCGCGCTCGCGCAAAGGCTCGGGGCTGTCGTCGTTCTCAACCTTTACGAGCGTGACGGGGAGCGCACGTTCGACAGCTCGCCCGTCATCAACGCGGATGGACGCGTGCTCGGCGTCACGCGCATGCTGCATGTCGCGGAGATGCCAGGGTTCCACGAGCAGGGCTACTACGCGCCTGGAGACCGCGGCATGCCGGTCTACCAGACGGCCGCCGGCAGGGTTGGCGTCGCGATCTGCTATGACCGGCACTATCCCGAGGTGATGCGCAGCCTGGGCCTACAGGGGGCCGAGCTCGTCGTGGTCCCGCAAGCGGGCGCCGTCGGTGAGTGGCCGGATGGGCTCTACGAAGCGGAGCTGCGTGTGGCGGCGTTCCAGAACGGCTACTTCACCGCGCTCGTGAACCGGGTCGGCCGCGAGGACCCGCTCGAGTTCGTCGGCAGTTCGTTTGTGTGCGACCCGACGGGGACGGTGGTCGCGCGTGCGCCGTGCGGCGAAGATCACACCCTCATCGTCGATGTCGACCTGACACAGGCTGCGAGCTCCTATGCGCGGCGCTTCTTCCTGCGGGACCGACGCAGCGAGCTCGTGCCGCAACTGCTCGGATTCGGTGCGCGGCGAGACTCCTAGCAGAGCGGGAGGGAGCCGTGCTGGTACTCTTGCGTCGGGAGGCCAGATGAGCACCCACACCCGTGACACCGGAAATGCCGGCCCTGCCGGCAACCAGGGCGGCCCGCTCGGCAAGGCGTTCATCGGCATCGCCGGCATCATCGGCGCCGGCAAGACCACGCTCGCCACGGCGCTCGGCCAGCATCTCGGCCTCGACGTGCACTATGAGCCGGTCATCGACAACGAGTACCTCGCGGACTTCTATCGGGAAACCAGGCGCTACAGCTTTGCGATGCAGATCTACCTGCTCAACCGCCGTTTCCAGCAGCACCAGGAGATCATCTGGCGCGGCCGGGGCGGGGTGCAAGACCGCACCATCTACGAGGACGCAATCTTTGCGCGGACGCTGCGCGACATGGAGCTGATGGAACCGCGCGACTACGAGACCTATGTCAGCCTGTTCCGCAACCTGTCGAACTTCATGTGCCGGCCCAACATGATCATCTACCTCGATGTCACGCCGGAGAAGTCAATGGAGCGCATCCGGGAGCGGGATCGGGGTATCGAGTCGGGGATCACGGTGGACTACCTCACCCGCCTGTACAACAACTACGAGGAGTTCCTCGCTGAGATCAGCCGCTTGATTCCGGTGCTCAGGGTCAGGTGGGACGAGTTTTGGGAGGTCGAGCGCCTCGCCGAAGCGATCACCCGCGAATACCACGGCGGCAGCTTCCTGCGCGAGGTGGCGCGGCTGGCGTGATCCCGCACACGGCCGCGCCTGCGCTTGCCGCTCTTGGTGGCAGGCGGCCCTCTCTGTTAGGGTGCTCGCGATGACGCAGAAATCGTGGCAGCCGTGGTTGCTCGCCGCCGCTGCCGGCGTTGCCCTCGCACTGGCTTTGCCCGGCCCCGGCTTGGTTCCGCTCGTGCTGGTGGTGCCGGGGTTGCTGCGACGCGCGCTCGTCGGCACCGGTGGCTGGCGGGCGTTCCGGCTCGGATGGGTGGCCGGGTTCGCCCAGTGGGTGATCGCAGTGGCCTGGGTTGTGATCGTCATGCACCGCTATGGCCACCTCGCCGCCGCTCTTGCTGTCCTCGCTACCGTCCTAATGGCGGCGATTCTGGGTCTGACGTGGGCGATCGCGGGCTGGGCCGCGAGCACGGTGCCGGAGAGCTGGCGCGTGGTGGCGCTGCCACTCGCGCTCGCCGCGTTCGAGGAGCTGCAGCATCTGCCGCCGTGGATCTTCCCTTGGAACCCGGTGGCGGCCGTGCTGACGCCGGTGCCAGTGCTGCTGGCGCCGCTGCCGGTGACCGGTGCGATCGGTCTCTCACTTCTTCTGCTTCTGCTGGGTAGCTCGCTGGACGCGCTCCTAACACCGCGCCTGCGCCGCGTCGGTGCCTGCTGGCTCGTGGCCACGGTCGCAGCCGGAGTGGGCGCGGCTATTTTCGCGCCGCCCTTTCGCGCCGTTGGGCCACCGGTGAAAGTGGCCGTATTACAGCCGAACGTGGCGCTGGAGACGCGCTGGCAACCGGCAAACGAGCCCGCAATCGAGGACGCGGTGTGGCGCCTGTCGCGGCAGGCGGCCGCAGCGGGCGCGCGCTGGATCGTATGGCCAGAGAGCGCTGTGCCGCGCATTCTCGAAGCCGACGGCGGGTATCGAGCGCGCGTCGAGGCGTTCGCGCGCGACACACACACCTGGCTGCTCGTCGGCTCGATCGGTCTTGGCGACGAGGCTGGCGAGTACTACAACTCGGTTCACGCGGTGTCGCCCGGCGGCGTGTCGCCCTGGCGGTACGACAAGATGCACCTGGTGCCGTTCGGGGAGTACGTGCCGCTGGCAGGGCGGATCGCCGCGTTGCGCGCGCTCGTGCGCGAGGTGGGCGCGTTCACCCCCGGCGCCTCGGCGCTCCCGCTACCCGGTCCGGCGGGAGCAACCGGAGTCGCGGTCTGCTATGAGGTCGCCTTCCCAAGCCTCGCGGCAGCGCAGGTACGGCTAGGAGCGCAGATCCTGGCGACGATCACCAACGACGGCTGGTACGGCGACTCAGCGGCGCCACGCCAGCACCTCGCGCTCGCCATCCTGCGCGCAGCCGAAACTCGGCGTTACCTCGTGCGCGCCGCCAATACCGGCATCTCCGCCGTCATCGCGCCCGACGGGCGTGTCGTCGCCCGCCTCGGGTTCGGGCGCGAAGGTCTTGTCATGGCTGAGGTGCAGGGCGGCGCCGGCGTCACGCCTGCGGCGGCGCTGTCGGCGTGGCTGCGTGGCGGAATCGTGCTGCTCGCCGTGTTTGCTATCATGACTGGCCGTTGGCGGCGGCGCGCAACACGCTGATGGCGGACCGCTTGGATATCGAGGTGAACGATGCTTGACGATGTCGTGGCCCGGGCAACCGAGATGCGGGCGACACTCCTGAGCCTGCGGGGGTACCTTTGACGCGCGCCGGCTTGACGGCGAACTGGCTCAGCTAGTCGAAGAAACTCAGCGCAGCGGATTCTGGAACAACCAAGAGCACGCCCGCGAGGTGATGCGCCGGCAGCGTGCGCTTGAGGCGAAACTCGCGGCCGACCACTTTCTGGCGGAGACCGCCGAGGAGCTTGAGGTCATGGTCGAGCTCACGCGCGAGGATCCGAGCGGCGAGCAGGAACTCGTCGCGCTGCTCGCGCGCGTTGAGCCCAAGCTTGAGCGCGTCGCGCTCGAGACCAAGATGACCGGCGACTACGATGGCAACAACGCCTACCTCGAGATCCATCCCGGAGCGGGAGGCACCGAGTCTGCGGACTGGGCCGCGATGCTCTTGCGCATGTACCTCAAGTGGTGCGAGCGCCGAGGTCTCGGCTCGGAGATCCTCGACACCCAGGACGCCGAGGAGGCCGGCATCAAGTCGGCCACTGTGCTCGTGCGCGGCGAGTACGCGTACGGTTACCTCAAGGGCGAGTCCGGCATCCACCGCCTCGTGCGCATCTCGCCGTTCGACGCGCAGAAACGGCGCCACACCTCGTTTGCGTCGGTTCACATCTACCCCGAGGTGGACGAGGAAGTCACCGTCGAGATCGACGACAAAGACCTGCGCATCGACCGCTTCTGCTCGTCCGGACCGGGCGGCCAAGGCGTCAACACCACCTACTCAGCGGTGCGCCTGACCCACCTTCCGACCGGCATCGTAGTGAGCTGTCAGAACGAGCGCTCGCAGATCAAGAACCTCTCCCAGGCGATGAAAGTCCTGAAAGCGCGCCTCTTCGAGCTTGAGCGCCGCAAGAAGGAGGAGGAACTCAACAAGATCAGGGGCCCCAAGAAGGGCATCTCGTGGGGCAACCAAATCCGCTCGTACGTGCTCCAGCCGTACCGCATGGTCAAGGACCTGCGCACCGGCCACGAGGTCGGGGACGCCGACCGCGTCCTCAACGGCGATCTCGACGCGTTCATCGAGGCATACCTGAAGCAGCAGGCCCAGGCGCAACAGTGAGGAAGGCGCGCATCCTCTGGGGCTCCCCGCTGCCACCGACGCGCTCCGGCGTGGCGGATTACGCCGCCGAGCTCCTGCCGGTGCTCGCCGAACATGCCAAGATCACGCTGCTGCAGCCACCCGACTACACGGTCTGCGAGCCGGACCTCGATGAGTTTCCACGGCTCGCCTGGGACGCTCCCAACCCGGCCGGGTTCGTGCCCCTCTTGCACCTCGGCAACAACCCCTACCACCTCTGGATTGCCCGGCGCCTGCGACGTCTCGGCGGCATTGTCGTGCTGCACGACACCGTGCTTCATCATCTCCTCGTCGAGGAGGCGGCTGCTGACGATGCGTGGGGACGCTTCGCCGAGGAACTCAGCGTGGCACACGGGTCACAGGGTCGAGCGCTTGCCGAAGCGCGGCGCTGGGGCTACCAGGGCCGCACCGACCCGTTCCTGCTGCCTGCGCGCCGCGTCTACCTGCAGCACGCTCAAGGCGTGATCGTACACAGTGCCGCGGCCGCTGAGCAGGTCCGGCAGGCATGCCCGGGCCTGAGCGTGCGCACGACGCCGCTCGCCGTCGCCGCGCTCACAGCGGGGAGGCGCACCCAGTGGCGCGCCAGGCTGGGAGCCGACGAAGGCACGTTACTGCTTGCGCACCTTGGTTTTCTCACCCCGGCCAAAGGCCTCCCGATGATCTTGAGCGCGCTTTGGGCGCTGCGAGAGCTGAAGGTGAGCTGCCGCCTGGTCGTGGTCGGTGAGGGAAGCGAGAGCGACGCTGTCCTCGACCAGGCGCGCCGCGCCGGGCTGGCCGACCGGATCGTGCTCTATGGCTACGCGCGCCACGCCGAGCTGGGCGGGATCCTGGGCGCCGCCGACCTTGGGCTCGTGCCCAGGTTTCCAACCGCAGGTGAAACTTCGGCTGCGGCGCTGCGCTTTCTCGCTGTCGGTACGCCGGTGGCCGTCACGGGCCTGGCCCAATTCCTCGAGCTGGCGCCTGCGGCAGCGTTCCGGCTGGCGCCTGGACACGCGGGCGTGGCTGACTTGGTGCGGGCGGTCCTTCAGCTGGCCGGTTCGGCGCGTGCCCGACAGCAGGCGCGCAGGGCCGCGAGAGAGGCCTGGCGCAGCGGTGGGCATGAGCCGACACACGCTGCGGACGCCCTCCTGAAGGCGGTCGCAGAGCTGGGCGCAAATGTGGTTTGAGCAGGTTCGGCAACTGCTGGGCGCGTTCCCTGTGCGCCGGCTCGCGCTCGTTCCGGGGGAGAGCGCGGCGGGCATCCTGGTGCCGATGTACGTCGCTGGCGGCGAGCTCATGGTGCTCTTCACCCGTCGTTCGGAGTCGCTGCCGCACCACGCCGGCCAGTACTCCTTTCCCGGCGGGGTGCGCGAGGAGCGTGACGAGGACGAGGTCGCGACCGCTCTGCGAGAGACGCATGAGGAGCTGGGCATTGACCCGTCCGTGGTCATGGTGCTCGGACGTCTCGACGACGTGCGCACGCCGACAGGTTTCCTGATTTCTCCGGTTGTCGGCGCGTTGCCGCACCCGGTCGCGATCACCCGCGCCGATCGTGAGGTTGAGACGGTCGTGCACGTTCCGTTTCGCGCTCTGGCGCAACCGGAGACGGTGGAGCGCCAGGAGTTCATTTTCGAAGGCGAGCGCGTCACCGTCCCCGTGTACCACTACGACGGGCACCGCATCTGGGGCGCGACCGCACGCGTCGTCGCCGATCTCGTCCAGCGTCTGACCGGGCCCGGGCTCGGCGACTTTACGTAGCGGCCGGCTCGGCCAACCGGACGCAGTCGCGCTGCGGCGCGGCCCGTCAAACCTCAACCTGTCCGGGGGAAGGTGGTACGCTGCCTGCGTGCGCCGTCTCTTTCGTGCCGCATCGTGGCTCGCACTCGCTGTCGCGTCGGGCGCCGCCTGCCACAGTCGGCTGGCGCCACGCGTCACGGCGCCAGCAACGCCGATGCCAGCCACCCCGATCGCCGAGGCTGCCCTGAGCGCGGCCGACGTCACAATGTTCATCGCGGTGCGCGGAAAGGCGTTGCAGAGGCTTGAGGATGCGCTCGAGGCCGTGGAGACGAACGGCGGCGACATCGTGAGCCAGGTGCAGGACCTGGGCGCGGCCGAGCGCGATGCGGCTCGCAGCCTCGGCGTTGATTGGCTGCGGTACACTTCGGTGAGGGAACGCGTCGGCCGACTGCTCTCTGCGCACCGCCAGCAGGAGGACCGGCGTCTGCTTGTCGCCGAGCTCACGCGCGCCCGGCAGGACCTTGAGGCGCAGCTGGCGATTGCAACCGACGTTGCCGGCCATCAGTTCCTGGAGGCGCAGGTCAAGAGCGTCTCGGCACAGCTCGACAGGCTGGCGCGCGAGACGCTCGCGGCCGGGCCGCAGGCGCAGGAGATCGAGCTGCTGGCGAGCTTCCGCGCCAGCCTTGCGACGCAGCAGGGGCGGCAGGAGCACCTGCTTAAGCGGCTGCAGGAGCTCATGCGTCGGACCGTCAGCAGCGAAAGCCCGAGCCCGGCGCCGAGCACACGCTCCACGAAGTGACGCGCCGCACCCGATTACTCGGACAGGCTCCTAGCTCATTGACGCGATGCGCGATGCGTGGCCGAGGAAGAACGACAGCAGCTCGAGGCTGATCTTCAGATCGACGTGCTTGAGCTTGACTTCGGGGTGGCCCTTGAGCTGCGCTGGTGCAAAATTGAGCACTGCCTGCACGCCGGCTGCGACAAGCTGATCAAACACTTTCTGCGCTGAAGTGGCCGGGACCGTGATGACGCCGATGTGGACCTTGCGTTCCTTGACGATGCGCGGCAGTTCGGCAACGTCCTCGACAGTGAGGCCGCCGGGGACACGCTTGCCGATCTTGTGTGGGTCCGCGTCGAGGATCGCAACCATGCGGAACCCGCGCGTGTTGAAGCCGGAATAGTGTGACAGCGCAGTGCCGAGATTGCCGGCGCCCACGAGCAGGACCCGCCGCTCTTCGTTGAGGCCCAAGATGTTGACGAGGTGCTCGCGCAGCTTGGGGACGTTGTAGCCCACGCCCCTGGTACCGAACTCGCCGAAATAGGCGAGGTCCTTGCGAATCTGGGCGGAGTTGAGATGAAAACGTTCTGCCAGCTCTTGCGACGAGATCGTGGTTGTGTTTTCGTTCTCAAGCTGTTGCAAACATCGAAGGTATACGGAAAGGCGGTTGATCGTCAGTTCTGAGATGCTCTCGGCGGGGATGTAGTACTTGAAGGCCATGGCTCACCTCACCAACGCTTTCACCGCGAGCTCGGCAGCGGCCAATAGGGTGCCGGGAAGCACGCCCAAGAGGAGGATCACGACGGCGCACGCCCCAGCCACGACCTTGGTCCAGAGCGGCTCAGAGAACTGTGGAGCGCGCTGTGGGACTGGCTTCATGTAGAGAAAGTATACCACCCGTACGTAGAAGAACACTGACACGAGGCTGTTGAGCACGCCCACGACGGCGAGCCAGGCCAGATGCTCGTTGACGGCGGCGCGAAACACAAGGAACTTCGCCACGAAACCGACCGTCGGAGGCAGGCCCGCGAGCGAGAACATCGCCATTGCCAGCGCGAAGGACAGGAACGGTCGCTCCCAACCCTGGCCGGCGAGATCGGTGATCAGGTGCTGTTCCGACTCGCTCTCCGAAAACGCCGACACCACCGCGAAGGCAGCGATGTTCATGCAGGTGTACGCGGCCAGGTACACGAGCACCGCGGCAGCGCCATCATGGCCGAAGGCAATCACGCCGACGAGCGCGTACCCCATGTGCGCAATCCCCGAGTACGCCAGCATCCGCTTGATGTCGCGCTGCGCGATTGCAACCAGGTTGCCGAGAGTCTGCGACGCCACCGCCAGGGTCGCGAGCAACGGCAGCCAGTGCGGTGCAAGCATCGCCGGCGTGAACGCGACCACCGCCCGCATGAGGACGACAAGCACCGCGCCCTTCGGGACGACTGAGAGAAACGCTGTCACCGGGGTCGGGGCGCCCTGGTACACGTCCGGCGCCCAGGCGTGGAAGGGAACCAGCGCGAGCTTGAAACCGATCCCCGCGAGGATGAATGCGAGGCCGGCGATCGCAAGCGCGTTGCCGTTGGCGGCGGTCCTGACGCTCAGAGCTACGGCCGCGAGCGAGAGCGTGCCCGTGCCGCCATAGATCAGGGCGATGCCGAAGAGCAGCAGCGCCGATGCAAACGCGCCGACCACGAGGTACTTGAAGCCCGACTCGAGCGAGACCAGCGTGTCGCGGTGAAACGCGTTGAGGACGTAGAGTGCGATCGACAGCAGCTCGAGGCCGATGAAGACCACAAGCAGGTGGTCAGCCTTCGCGAGCACCATCGCACCGACGGCGGACCACAGCAGCAAGGCATAGAACTCGCCGAACGCGGCGCGTGTGCGCTGAAGGTAGGGCACCGACACGAGTGCAACGAGCACCACCGCGGCGAGGATGTAGCTGTCGACAAAGCGGGCGAGCGCGTCGACGGCAAGCACGCCGCCGAAGACGGCCCCAGGGGCGCTGAGAATCCAGCGCAGCGCGAGCGCGACGCCTGCGCTGGCCGCGGCGAGCAGCCCAAAGCTCGGGCGCAGACGAGGGCCAAAAGCATCCGCGAGAACCAGCAGCCCTCCCGCCAGGATGAGCACAAGCTCCGGCACGATCGCGGCAAGGTCGTTGGGGCTCACGCTCAACCTCCGATGAGTCGGCGAACCACGGTCTCGGATAGGGAGAGGAACGTGCCGGGTTGTACGCCGATCCACACCATCATCACCGCGAGTGGGGCGAACGCCGCGATCTCGAGCGAGCTCAAGTCGGAAAGCGTACGGTTCTCATCGCGGGCGAGGGCGTTCCAGAATACGCGCTGCACGAGAGAGAGCATGTAGACCGCGCCGAGCACGATGCCCGTCGCTCCCAGGATCACCGCGACCGGATGGCGGCCGAACGAGCCCGCCAAGATCAGAAACTCGCCCACGAAACCATTTAGGCCGGGAAGGCCAATGGATGAGAGCGTGGTGATGAGAAACGCCCCGGCATAGAGCGGCATCACCTTGGCGAGACCGCCGAAGTCGGCGATGAGGCGAGTGTGACGGCGGTCGTAGATCACGCCGACGAGCATGAAGAGCGCGCCGGTCGAAAGACCGTGGTTGATCATCTGCAGGAGTGCTCCCTGCATCGACGCCACCGTGCCGGCGAATAGGCCCAGGATGATGAAACCCATGTGCGAGACCGAGGAGTACGCGATCAGCTTCTTCATGTCGGGCTGCGCCCACGCCACAAGCGCCCCGTAGATGATCCCGATCACCGCCAAGGTTATGAAGAGCGGCGTGGCGAGCTGCCAAGCCTCCGGAAACAGCGACCGGTTGTAGCGCAGCAGGCCATAGGTGCCGAGCTTGAGCAGCACACCGGCCAGCACGATCGAGCCGCCGGTCGGCGCCTCCACGTGGGCATCGGGGAGCCAGGTGTGCAGCGGGAATACCGGCACCTTGATCGCGAAGGCGAGCGCAAACGCCGCGAACAGGAGCAGTTGCGGGCTGTGCCAGAACCCCGTTCCGAGCGGAACGGCGAAGTTCAGCATGTCTTGATAATCAAACGACCAGACGCCGCTCTGGCCGTGGTAAAGGAAGCTTAGATAGATGATGCCGACCAGCATGAGGAGCGAGCCAGCGAGCGTGAAGAGGACGAACTTGATCGCAGCGTAGATGCGGCGCTCGCCGCCCCATACGCCAATGATGAAGTACATCGGGATCAGCATGAGCTCCCAGAACACGTAGAAGAGGAAGAGGTCGGTGGCAAGGAAGGCGCCGAGAATGCCGGTCTCAAGCACGAGCATCGCGACAACGTAACCGCGCACGCGCTCCTTCACCGAGCGCCACCCCGACAGCAGCACAAGCGGTTGCAGGAACGTCGTCAACAGGACGAGCAGGAGCGAGATCCCATCCATACCGAGGCGGTAGCCGATGCCGAGGCGTGGCAACCAGGCGTGCGCCTCCTTGAGCTGAAAGCCCGTTGTGGTGGGATCGAAGCGTGACCATGCGAGCAAGGCGAAGCCGAATGTCGCGAAGGTCGCGAGCAGGCCGCCCCAGCGGTGCAGGCGGATTACCGCGCGCGGCATCAGGAGAAGCAGCAGCGCCACCACGCTCGGGGTGAAGATGATCGCGGAGAGCAGGAATTCGGTCACCACCTTCACCCCCTACAGCAGGAGCCACACGGCCGCCGCCATTGCGCCGGCCAGCACGAAGAGAGCGTAGTTGCGCACGTTCCCGGTCTGGAGGAAGCGCAGACCATCACCCGCCATCTCGGTCAGGAACGCCGTTGTGTTGAGCGTGCCGTCGATTGCGAGTGCATCGACCCGACGCCAGCTGAAATCGGCCACAGCCCGGAGCGGCCGCACGATGATGCAGTCGTAGATTTCATCCACGTAGTACTTGTTGGCGATGGTGGTGTAGAGGGTTGGGAAGCGTGCGGCCAGGCGTTTGGGTCGCTCGTACGCGTGCGTGCCGGTGTAGAAGCGTCCCGCGAGCGCGATGCCGGCGAGCGCGACCGCGACCGAGAGCGCGATGAGCCCCCAC
>Ga0209048_10000478_pt1 | contig 42743 bp, 32 predicted proteins | sample FrelakmetCRP12CR_FD_187146 | JGI IMG/M metagenome (GOLD analysis project Ga0209048, IMG submission 187146) | Freshwater lake sediment microbial communities from the University of Notre Dame, USA, for methane emissions studies - CRP12 CR (SPAdes)... | ecosystem: Environmental > Aquatic >...
CGCGTCGGCAACGTTGTAGGTCCCAGCCGCCGCCCTCGGCCGCGTCTGGAACCCCGTGTACTGCGCCCCGCTGGTGAGCACCGTCGGCGCGATCGGGTATGCACTCATGCCCATCCACACCGAGCCTGTCTCATGGCAGCTGTTGCAGCCGCCGGTGATGCCCGTGTGGATTTGCGCCGTCGTCGGCGCCGGGGAGCCGTATACCGTGCCTGGCGGATTGCGCGGCGCGTTCGCAGGGACGAGCCAACCGGGCATGTTCGCCAGGTGACACGTTTCGCACGCCGTCGACGAGGGAATGTGCGAACCCGCACCCGGGGGCGAGCTTGGCGGCATGACGACGATGCTGGCGATTCCTGCGAACGAGGCTGCGGCGACGCTCGGCCCGTGGCAGTTCACGCAGCCGCTGGCGATGCCGGTGTGGTCCATCTGGCCACCGGCGAAGCTGACGAAGCCGTTCAGCGTCGATGCGATGTGGCAGCTCCCGCATTGGGCGGTGTTCGGGGCCGGAATGTGATTCGCCGGGCGGCCGACGGCAAGCCGTCCGTCGTGACAGGTCGCGCAGGTGGTGATGTTGCCGTTCAGCGCCGAGTGGTCGAACTTCAGCGCCGGCGCGAACGCAATCGTGCTGTGGCACTGGTCGCAGCCGAGCGTGGTCGGGATGTGGTTGGCCGGCTTCCCGGCCGCGCGAACGCCGTTGTGGCACGAGGCGCAGGGGGTTGTCGCCACCAGCGAATGGTTGAACAGCGCGGCAACGAACGACGCCGTCGTGTGGCAGACGCTGCATTCCTCGCTGGTCTGGATGTGGTTTTCGGGCGCGGCCACCGCACCGCGCGGGTTGCCCGGCACATGGCAGATACGGCAATCCCTCGGTGTTCCCTTGAAGATGCCCTTGATGTGGCACGTCTCGCAGCGAACGATCTCGTGCGCGCCGGTCAGCAGGTAGCCCGTGGCAAGGTGGTCGAACGTCGGCTGCTGCGCGGTGGCGCAGGTCGATACCGCGGAAAGTCCGGCGAGCAGCAAGGCGCCGACGAACGCTGCTGAGGCGAAGCGCCGCATCGAGGCGAACGCGCGGCTCAGGACAGGATTCAACGAACCGCGGTTCATGACAGCCACCCTCCACTTGCGCCTCGCCCGACGCGGACTGAACCAAGGCTCGGCGGCATCGGCGCCGGCGCAACCGAGCCGACCGGAGTGACCGTACGCGATTTGATGGTCTTGAACGACGAGCTCACGTGGCACTGCTGGCACTGGCGGCCATAGCTGCCGTCGTGGACATCGTTCTTGGCGTGGCAGCTAACGCACTGCGTCGAGGTCACGACCTTGGCCTCCATCGGCAGCTTGTGACAGGCGCCGCACGCCAGTCCCTTGTGTTTTCCGTCGAGGACGAACTTGGTCTGTTTGTCATGGTCGTACACCCAGGCTTTCCAGCTGCGCGCGTTGTGGCACAGCCCGCAATCGGTGCTCAAGGCCTTCTTGTGCTTGTCGTCCTTCACGTGGCACGCATAGCAGTCGATCTTGGCGTCCTTGAAGCGCGGGTTGACGTGGCACTTCTTGCATTCGAGCGGTTCGTGCTTGCCCAAAAGCGGGAAGCGTGCCAGGCCGTGATCGAACTTCGGCGCCGGCTTCCAGGCCTTCTCGTCGTGGCACTTCTCGCACAACCGTCCTTCCTGGTCCTCGTGCTTGTCGTCCTTCCTGTGGCAGGAGTAGCAGTCCTTCGGCGCTTCCTTGAAGTTGATCGACTTGTGACACGTGTTGCACTCGGCCTTCTGGTGCTTGCCCAGCAGCGGAAAGTCGGACTTCGCGTGATCGAAGCTGGTCTTCTTCCAGTCGCGCTCGTAGTGGCACTTGCCGCACGCTTCGCCGAGCGATCCCTTGTGCTTGTCGTCCTTCTTGTGGCACGCGATGCAGGCCTTGGGCGCCTCCTTGTACATCACGTCCTTGTGGCAGTCCTTGCACTGCACGGTGGCGTGCTTGCCCAGCAACGGAAAGTCGGTCTTGGCGTGATCGAACTTGGCCCGCTCCTTCCAGTCGCGCTCAACGTGGCAGCGTGCGCATTCGTTGCCGAGCGAGGCCTTGTGCTTGTCGTCCTTCTTGTGGCAGTCGACGCAGACGTTCGTCAGCTTGTCGTGGTACAGGTTGCCGACGTGGCAGGTGTCGCACTTCACCGTCCGATGCTTGCCGAGCAGTGCGTAGTGCGTGTCGACGTCGTGATTGAAGTTGATGCCCTTCCAGTCCTTGGTGCCGTGGCAGGTCTCGCACTTCTCGCCGTAGCGGGTCTTGTGCTTGTCGTCCTTCTTGTGGCACGCGAGGCAGGCATGGGGCGTTTCCTTGTAGTTCGTGTCCTTGTGGCACTCGGCGCACTTGACGGTCTCGTGCTTGCCGGTGAGCGCGAAGCGGGACTTGCTGTGGTCGAAGCGCGCTTCCTTCCAGTTCGTCTCGGTGTGGCAGTCGACGCACTTCGGGCCGAGCGAGCCCTTGTGCTTGTCGTCCTTCTGGTGGCACGCCACGCAGTCCTGCATAGCGACTCGATAGCCCTTGGTCGGCAGGTGGCACTTCGCGCAGTCGACCTTCTGGTGGCCGCCGCGCAACGCGTAGTTCGTCTGCGCGTGATCGAACTTGGTCTTGTCGAACGCCGCGATCTTGGCGCCAGGGCCCTTGTGTTCGGTGTGGCACGTCCGGCAAGCCTGCGGCTTCATGCGCCCGTGATAGCCCGTCTGGGCCCTCGTGTCCTGACCGACGTCCTTGTGGCAGTCCGTGCACAGCTTGTCCTGGCCGTTGCGGTCGAACCTGACGTGACACTTCTCGCAGTCGTCCTCGTACTTGGCGTGAGCCTCGGACATCTTCCCCGGTGCGAGCGCCGATTCGAGTGCCTGCGCCGCGACCGTCGATGCGAGCACCCAGTGCCCGATCAGCAGCGCCGCCATCGCCAAGCGCCGCCATCCGCGCGCCGCCGAAATGTCGCGCGTGAGGACCCCGGCGCACGCGGCGACGGCCATGCTCAGTAAGCATGTACGGCGAATACGTGGAAGCAGGCCGTAACGATCAGCAGGTACAGGAACGGCACGTGCAGCATGTGCCAGAGGGCGAACAGGCGCACGTAGGCCGAAAGCTGCGCTACGCGAACGACGCTCAGCAGGTAGGAGCGTGTCAGCGACACTGCCTGGCGGCGGCACCGGCGCAGCGTCTGGGGCGTCCAGCCACGCTCGGCCGCGATCGTTCGAAGCCGTTCGGTGATGTCTTGCGAGCAAGCCCGGCAGACGGCGCGCTGGCGCATCGGAAGCAGAACAACGCGCCGCAGCGCCGGGACGAAACCCCCGTCCTCGGCGAGCGCCTGCGCTTCGAAGTCAAGAAGACTCTTGGCGACCTCGGGCGCAAAGCGCAGGCGCAACTTCACCTCGCCTTCGGCCAGGCCGGCCTTGCGCTGAAGCTCGGCCAGATTGGTCTGTTCGCCATGCAACCCCTGGTGGACGTGCAGGTAAAGGAAGCGCCCGACGACGCCGCTGGCGGCGACGATGAGCATACTGGCCAGCGCGACGGTTCCGTTCAGCGATCGAAGGTGAAATGTCGAGTGGAGCAGGATGAGTGTCGGGCCGCCGATGCCGAGCACCATGTGAACGACGAACCACGACTTGACCTTGCCCCAGCGATGCGTGAAGCGCACGTGCTTGCGCAGCGGGTACGAGAGCAGCAGAAGCATCATCACGCCGCCGGCTACGCCGAGCCAGTAGCCGACGTTGTCGCCCGACTTGTAGAGGCCGAGGCGGGAGACATACCAGGCGCCGGCAACGAGCAGCATCAAGACGCCGTAGAGAACGAGATCGCGGCTCGGGCGACGCGACCGCCGCGCCTTGGCTCGCTTGGCCGTCGTGATCGGAAGGGGAAGCGCCAGTGTCGTCATTGTCCAAATGTGTGAATGAGAGTCTCACCCGCCGCGAAAGCAAGCGTGCCGGCGCGAGCCTAAATATCGATCGGAACCGGTACAAGGGATTTATTCACATTCTGGCCCAACCGGGCACCGTCTCGAGCCTGGACAACAAAGAGTTGCAACTCTGACGCAAGTCGGGAATTGCCAGTCCTCGGCGACACCGCATGCTCGGGTCGCCTCTGCCTCTCGTTCGATCATCTTCGGACGCCCGCGCACCAACTTGAGGACAAGCGCTGGCACGGCGCAGGCGCTGCGCCACCGCGCCGGTCGGCCGGGGGCAGAGAGTCAAGACGGGTGTCGCGACGCTTGTCCGTGCAACCGCGCCTACCGCCCCCCGGAGAACAAGCGGATCGCGACGTCGAATGTCCAGACGCGGCGAATGGGTATTTCGTCGTACTCGCGCGCCAGGTCGGGAGGAAACGCGCCGTAGGGTGCCAGGCTTTGCACGATATGACGGATCGCATCGTCGATCTCCGCCACGCCGCTGGAGCGATCGAACGTGACGCCCTCCACGTTGCCATCGCTGCGCAAGACAACCGTCACGAGCGGATCGGTGTGCGGCTGCTTCTTCGGCTCCCGAAGCGGGTCGAGCGACGCGTTCATCTCGATCCGCTGGCGCCATGCTTCCTGATACATCATGAGAACGATGTCTCGATCCGCGCGGCCGAGCGGCGCGCGCCGTCGGGGCCCGCTCGTCGCCGCCGGCTTGGATGCGGCGGATCGAAGCGGAGGCTTTGAGTCCACGCTGTTGCCCGGTTCGCGCGCCAACGACGGCGGCCCTTGTCCCGCCACAGCCGGCGCAGGCGCTGCGGGTTGCGGCGGGACGCCACCACCGGACTGCTGCTGGCTGGTCGCAGCATTGCGGCCTTCGTCGGCACCGCGGTCGCGCTGACCCGATCGTTGCCCAGGCTCAGCCGCCGAAGAGGGCACTGCGGACGAAGCCGCCTGGCGTCGCCCGGCGTCCTCGGCCTGTCTTCGTGCAGCCTCCTGCTGTGCCGCTTCCTGCCGCGCAGCATCCTGTCTCGCCGCCTCAGCTCGCACCGCTTCCAGCCGCGCCGTCTCTTGCCGTATGGCTTCCTTTTGCGCGGCCTCCTGTCGTGCGATCTCCTGCCGCGCGGACTCCACTCGCGCCGCTTCCTGGCGAGCTGCCTCCACTCGCGCGGCCTCGGCTCGCGCGGCTTCCTGGCGCGTCGCCTCCTGTCGTGCTGCCTCCTGCCGAGCTGCTGCCTGCCGCGCCGCTTCCACTCGCGTGGCCTCGGCTCGAGCAGCTTCAACTCGTCCGGCTTCCTGCCTTGCAGCCTCTGCCCGCGCCGCTTCTTCCCTTGCCGCCTCCGCTCGCGCAGCTTCGGCTCGCGCCGCCGCCTGTCTCGCAGCTTCCAATCGCGCAGCTTCCTGCCGGGCTGTCTCGACACGCACGGCCTCCTGCCTTGCAGCCTCCAATCGCGCCGCCTCCGCTCGCGCCGCTTCCTGCCTTGCCGCGTCCACTCGCGCAGCTTCGACTCGTGCCGCTTCGACTCGCGCGGCTTCCGATCGCGCCGCCTCCACTCGCGCGGCGTCTGCTCGAGCTGCTTCAACTCGCGCAGCTTCCTGCCGGGCGGCCTCGACACGCGCAGCCTCCACTCGCGCCGCTTCCATGCGAGCAGCTTCCTGCCGGGCTGCTTCGACTCGGGCCGCTTGTGCGCGCGCTTCCTGCCGGGCCGCTTCCAGTCGCGCTGTCTCTTGTCGCGCCGCCTCCAATCGCGCGGCGTTTGCTCGAGCTGCTTCAACTCGCGCAGCTTCCTGCCGGGCGGCCTCAACACGCGCAGCATCCACTCGCGCCGCATCCAGGCGAGCGGCTTCCTGCCGGGCTGCTTCGACTCGGGCCGCTTGCGCGCGCGCTTCCTGCCGGGTCGCTTCCAGTCGCGCTGTCTCTTGTCGCGCCGCGTCCAATCGCGCGGCTTCCTGGCGCGCAGCCTCTTGTCGCGCTGCCTCCACTCGTGCTGCTTCCAGCCGTGCCGCCTCCTGTCGTGCGACCTCTACGCGCGCCGCCTCCTGCCTTGCCGCCTCCGCTCGCGCGGCTTCCTGTCGCTCTGCATCCTGCCGAGCGGCCTCTTGGCGAAGCCGTTCCTGCTGCAGCGCCGCCTGCCTTTCTGCTTCCTGTCTCGCCGAGTCTTCCTCACGCTTCAAGCGCGCCGCATCCTCGACTGCCTGTTGTCGCGCCAGCTGCTCTGCCAACCGATCCGCCTCCCGCTGCGAGCGCTCGAGCCTTTCCTGCTCGAGCGCTCGCGCCTGCCGTTCCTTCTCGACCCGCTGCCTGGCAGTCTCGTCCTCGGCACGCGCGAGCGGGCCCGACGCACTTTGCGCTACGCCGACAACGGGGGCAGCTTGCGCGGGCGGGATGACAAAGGTGTCAGGGTCCGGCTGCTCCATCGCCAGCACCTGCTCGTGGGGAACCGGCGCAGGCGCGCGCCTCGGCTCGGGGTGCGTGCGAGGGTTCGAAGCGCCCGGCCTTCGGGCCGGCGCGGGCGCCGGTTGGGCGTGGCTGCTGGTCGCCGCCGGCGACGTGCGGGCCGTATTCGCTGCCGGTGCAGGCCGTACGGCAAGCGCCGCGACCGTGGCGGACATGGACTCGCGCTCGGCGGCCTGCGCCGCCGGCGCAACCACATCCGCTGACGGTGCTGCACTCGGCGTCAGCAACGGCGGCGTCGTCGCTGGCTGCAAGTTCACAATCGGAACCGGCGGCCCGAGACCCGACGTGGCAGCCGGCTCCGAAGCCGCCGGCTCGGGCGGGACGAGCACGACTCGCAGGTCAGGCGCTTGGATCCTTCGGTCTCGCCACGGCTCGCCCCCACCTTGAACCCCGGGCCCGCGTTCCTCGAACGTCAGCACCACCAGAAGCAAGTGAACCAGCAGCGATATCAGCAGCGCGTTCCTCAGCCGCCTGCGCTCCCGCCGCAATCGCCTTCTTCGCCACCGATTGCGGCTCGAAGACGCTCGCGAAGACGACTTTCGGACAGGCGACGGGCGCGCCGACTCCGTGCTAGAGGCTTCGACGCTCATGCACGATCCGACGTCACGGGTCGATGGGACCTACCGCGCGCAGCGCAGCGACGCGCTGCAATGCGTACACTTCGCGCCCCGACGCGCCGCTGAGCTGGGGCCGCGCAGAGAACGGGTGTCGAGACTCGCGAACGACATGGGACGGCTTTCCACTTCGAAGGGGGTGCGGCAGCGATTCTCCCGCTTCCGCGACAGACCACCTGTGCCGCCCCGGCGGGAAACGGGCCGTGCCCCGGCGCGGCAGCGCGCCGCAGCCATCGAACCGCGCCGGGTGCGCCGTATGGCGGGACGTCGCGTTTGCCGGGGAAGTTTCCCGAGCGTGCCATAAACGCGGTTGGCAAGGTCGCATGACGCGGGCCGCATCGTAGCGCGACCTCGAGCGCGAGTACGGCCCCGGGCGTGCAGTCTCGCGCCCGACTCCGGCGGCCGCGCGCCCCGGCGCTCCAGCGCGGCGCCAGGGCAGCGCGCACCTGCGACCAGGAGTACTTTCGGCGCGCCGTGCGATTCGAGCGACAAGGTAACGATTCGTACGAAACCGCAGCCAGGCGGCGCAAGGTCGGCGCGCGGCCTGGTGCAGCATCCGGCCGGCACGCGGTCGAGGCCGCGCTCGACGCCAGCCAAGCGCGACAGTACAGGTCCACGACAGTGCGGCGCATAGACCGCGCAGGCCTTCCGCAGCGTGACTTCGATCACGCCGCGTGATGAACGATGCCGTGTCGAGGAAATTCATGCGCCTACAATGTGGACGGTGTTCCCATCTCGGAACGGGTCGATTGTCTGATGCTTGACTTGACTTGGTGAAGCAGCGCAACAGACCCGACTGCCTCGAAGCCGCGAGGCACAGACTCTTCGACAGATCGCCGCGGGGATTTAGGAGCCCATGAAGCGCGCGCCACCGGCGAACCGCGAACACCCGCTGAAACAGCAGGTGCAGCCCAGCGCCGAAAACGCCGAGCTAGCCCTGCGCGAGGCGGCAACGCTGATGGCGCCGGTCGCGCTGTGGCTGCTGCGACACGGCGTGTCGTACCCGGTCTTCGCCGACATGCTCAAGGCGGTGTTCCTCAACGCGGCGCGCGACGAACTCGAGCGCGGCGCGACGAAACCGACGCAGTCTGCGCTGAGCACCCTGTCGGGAGTGCACCGCAAGGACGTTCGTGCAATGCTGCAATTGCCCACCGCCGAACATCGCGCCCCGCGGCCGCCACTGTCGTCGCAGGTGCTTACCCATTGGTTGACCAGCGCACGCTACCGCGCAGCCGACGGCACACCGCGCGTCTTGCCGCGCGCCGGCGCCAAGCGCAGCTTCGAAACGCTGTGCCGCGAGTTGTCGAACGACGTTCACCCGCGAACCGTGCTCGAGGAGCTGCTGCGACTCGGGCTGGTCGCGCTCGACGGCGAATGCGTCGTCGCCGTCGCGCACTCGTTCGTGCCTTCGACACGGCTCGACAGGCTGACGACGCTGTTTGCCTCGAACGCCGCGGACCACATCGCGGCGGCCGTCGGCAACCTGACGCTCAGCGGACCGAAGTACCTGGAACAGAGCGTCTACGCCGACGGGCTGACGGCGGAATCGATCGATCTCCTGCACCACGCCGCGCGTGAAGCGTGGGGTAAGGCGTTTCAATCGATGGCGACGAGGGCACGCGAGCGCGTCGACCACGACTCGCAGGGCGACGGGATTCTGCGCATGCGCTTCGGCGCCTATTTCTACAGCGAGCCCACCACCGCGTCGTCCACGCCTCGCGCACCGCGCCGAACCAGGCCGGCGACGCCTGCGAACGGCATCCGGGTGAAAATCAAGCGATGAAACCACTGGTCATGCTCCGAGGGCGCGCCGGGTCTGCCGTGCTTGCGCTGTTCGCGCTGGTCGCCGTCGCGTCCTGCGGTGGCAGCGGCGTCGTCGGCTCCGGCGGCACCGGAAGCCCGCTCGGCGTCGCGGTCGGCACGGTCAACGGCTTTGGCAGCGTGATCGTCGACAGCGTGAGCTACGACGACCGCGGCGCTACGGTGGTTGCCGAAGTCACGCCCGGAGTGGACGTGATCGCCGAGGTCAAGCTCGGCCACCGCGTTGCGGTGGAGTACCAGAGCGCGGGCGTCGCCAGCGTCGTTCGCATCGAGGCAAGCCTTGCCGGACCCGTGGCGAGCATCGTCTCCCCAACGCAGTTCTCGATCCTGGGCCAGACCGTGACCGTCAACGCCAGCGGCGCTGCGGGCCCGATCACCCAGTTTGGCGGCGGCTACGGCCAGGCTCTGGACATCCGCAGCGGCGACTCGATCGAGGTGCATGGCGTGCTCGTCCGGCAGGGCGACGTGAGCCAGATCCAGGCCACGCGCGTCGACAAGCTCGCGGCCGCGCCTGCCTACCTGCGCGTGACGGGTGCCGTGAGCAATCTCGGCGCCGCCGGCACGGCGACGTTCGCGCTCGGCGCGCTGACCGTGGACGCCAGCGGCGCCGACATCCTCCCCGCAGCGACGGCGCTGGCCAACGGCCAGACCGTACGCGTGCTCGCCCGGCCCAGCACGCTGACGACGCCGAGCGCCGGCGCATGGTTGCTGCAGGCGGCGCAGGTCCGCGTTGCGGAGTTGCGCGACGGCGGGCTCGACAGCGCGGTGAGTGGCTTGGTCACGCAGCTCGACCCGCTGGCGAAGACGTTCATGTTCGGCAGCCTGCGGGTGGACTATTCCGCGGCAACCGTGAGCCCGGCGTCCGCGACACTGGCCAACGGCCAGTACGTGCTCGCACGCGGCGCCGTTGCCGCCGACGGCTCGCTCAGTGCGTCGACCCTGACGATCCGCGATACGGCGACTGACGACGAGGCCGAGCTGCGCGGCAACATCGTCGGCTACAACGCTGCAACGGGCGGATTCAGCGTGCGCGACGTGACGGTCGATACGAGCGGCGCGACGCTGCAGGGCTGCCCGGCGAGCGGCCTTGCAAACGGGCTGTTCGTCGTCGTCGCCGGGACGCTGAGCGATACCGGCGTCGTCGCGAGTGCAATCCAGTGCGAGGCTGAGCCCTCGGGCGCGGAGGTCGACCGCGACGGTATCGCGAGCGCGGTCAACATCGCCGACATGAGCTTCTCGATCGCGACGGAAAACGGCACCGTCGTTGTCAACTGGACGAGCACCACCTACTTCGGCGGCGTCACGCCGCAGACGCTCTCCGGCAAGCAGGTACACGCGCAGGGCGTGCTCGTCGGCAGCGTGCTCGTCGCGAGCAAGGTCAAGCTCGACGACTGAGGCGCGGATCCGGTTTCGGCATGCGCGAGAGACAGCGTGCGGCCCCCGCATGACGGCGCGCCGGACGGATAGCCGTCACGCGACATTTCGATGCAGCGATGGCCAGCCAAGATCCGACCGCGCGGCTGCGGCCCGTGCCGGTCACACCAGCCCCCGCGCTCGCAGGCTCGCCGCGAGCAACAGCGCCGCCTCGAGCGTGAACTGCCCAGCGGCGAGCCGCTCGATCAGCGCTGGCGGTGCCAGGCACTCGAAGCGCTCGACTTCGCCGTCCTGGTTCTGCGGCGTCATCCCGTCCGGCACCACGGCTTCGAACGCGTCGATGTGCTCGACCATGTAGCCTTCGCTCACCGGTCGGCGGACCGTGACGCGTCTCGCCGGTTGCAGCGCCTGCAGCGCGGCGACTCGCAGCCCGGCTTCCTCCCAGGTTTCGCGCTCGAGCGCGCTGGAGCGGCTTTCGCTGGCAGCGACCATGCCGCCCATCAGCGTGTCCCATTGGCCGGGGTCGGTCGCCTTGTCGAGTGCGCGCTGCTGGACCCAGACGTCGCCTCGCGGCGTGAAGCCGATCAGATGCACGGCGAAGGTTGCGATGCCGAGCGGGCGCACCGCGGAGCGCTCGACCACCGCGTGGCGGGCACCTTCCTCGTCGGTCACCGGCAACAGTTCGTCACGCCACCTGCCGCCGACGCCATGCTTGTTCATCCACAGTGCGACGGCCTCGAGTCCCGCGTCGGGTCGACCGACCAGCCGCTCCGAGCCAGTTGCGTTCAACCGCAGCGGCAACCCCGCTTCGCGCAGACGCTCGGTGAGCGCAGGTTCGATCGAGCCGACGGGCAAGTGCACGCCATCGATCAGCAACGGTCGGCGCGGACGCGCTGGCGGCTGCGACGCGCGCTCGGCCAGGCGCTGCCACCATGCGTGCTTCGGCGGCATCACATGCGGCTCACCAGGTATCGATGAAGCGCGCTTCGCCCACCTGCCGCGGTGCTGCCGAAGCCAGTGCACGCAGCAACCAACGACGCGATTCCGCGGGGTCGATGACGGCGTCGATCTCGAGCACACTCGCCATGTTCAGCGCCTTGCCGCGCTCGTACCCGGCGGCAACCATGCGTTCGAACAGCGCCTGGCGCGCAGCCTCGTCGGGCGCCGCTTCTAGCTCCTTGCGAAACCCGAGCCGCACCGCGCCTTCGAGCCCCATCGCGCCGAACTCGCCGCTCGGCCAGGCGACGCAGAAGAACGGTGCCGCGAAACTACCGCCGGCCATCGCCTGCGCACCCAGGCCGTAGCCCTTGCGCAGAACGATCGTGAACATCGGCACCTGCAGTGCTGCCGCGACGGTGAACATGCGCGAAGTCTTGCGCACCATCGCCATCGCCTCCGACGCGACGCCGACCATGAAGCCCGGGGTGTCGCACAGCGAGACGATCGACAGGCCGAACGCGTCGCACAGCTGCATGAAGCGCGCCGCCTTGTCGCAGGCCTGGGCGTCGATCGCGCCGCCGAGGTGGCGCGGGTTGTTGGCGATCAGGCCCATCGCCCGGCCTTCGATGCGAACCAACGCAGTGATCATCCCGGTGCCGAACGCGGCGCGCAGCTCGAGCACCGAGCCGGTGTCGCACAGCAGCTCGATCGCGGCGCGCATGTCGTAGGCGCGAACGCGGTTCTCGGGCACGCAGTGGCGCAGCGCACGCTGGTCGGCGCACTGCCAGTCGGCAAGCGGGCCCTGGAAGTACGAAAGGTATTGCTTCGCCGTGCGCACGGCCGCGGCTTCGTCGCCGACCAGCACGTCGATCACGCCATTCGGCGCCTGCACCGCGACCGGCCCGACATCGCCAGGCGCGACGACGCCGAGGCCGCCGCCCTCGATCATCGCCGGCCCGCCCATGCCGACGGAGCTGTCCTGCGTCGCGATGATCACGTCGCTGCAGCCGAGCAGCGCCGCGTTCCCGGCGAAGCATCGCCCGGCGACGATCCCGACGCGCGGCAGCTTGCCCGACAGCCGCGCGTAGTGGTGGAAGGTCGTCACGTCGAGCCCGGCAACGCCGGTGAAGTCGGTATCGCCCGGCCGGCCGCCTCCGCCCTCGGCGAACAGCACGATCGGGATGCGCCGTTGTTCCGCGAGCTGGAACAAACGGTCGGTCTTCTTGTGGTTGAACATGCCCTGCGTTCCCGCGAGCACCGTGTAGTCGTAGGCGAGCACGGCGCAGCGCGCCGCCTGCGCGCCGAACTGCGCGCCGTTGACGGTCGCCAGGCCGGCGACCATGCCGTCGGCAGGCGTGTTGCGGATCAGCTCGTCCATGCTGCGCCGGCCGCGCTGCGCGGCGACGGCGAGCGCGCCGTACTCGACGAAACTGCCTTCGTCGACCAGGTCGGCGATGTTCTCACGCGCGGTGCGCAGGCCGGTGCCATGACGCCTGGCGACCGCTTCGGCGCGCTGCGCGTCGAGGCCGATCGCATGGCGCTCGATCGCTTCGGCAAGGTCAGGACGGATGTGATCGAGGTCCACGCTCGCAACCTCCGCTAACGCCTCGACCGGCGCGTCGCTCGCCTCGACCCAGACCATCGGCTGGCCTGCGCGCACCGGTTCGCCCACCCGAACACAAACGCTGTGCACGCGCCCGCTGGCGCCTGCGAGCACCAGGTGCTCCATCTTCATCGATTCGATCACCGCGACTTGTTCGCTGGTGGCGAGCTGCGCGCCCGGGACCGACGCGATTTCGATCAGCACGCCGTCCATCGTCGCAACGATCGCGCTGCATCCCGCCGGGCCGCTGCGGATCACGTCGGCGGCAGCTTCGGGTTGTGCGGGAGCCGGCGACGCGTGACGCCGAGGGTGATCGACACTCGCGGCTGCCAGCGTCGCGCCGTGGCGATCGACGAACCCGGTGTCGACGCGGTTGGCCTGCACATCGGCATCACGCAGCAGTGCCTGCAGGAAGCGCAGGTTGGTCGCAGCGCCTTCGATCCGCACTTCGCACAACGCTCGGTACGCCTTGCGAACGACGTCGGCGAACCGCGGCGACGCGCTATGCACGACGAGCTTGGCGAGCAGCGAATCGAAGCGCGGGTTCGGCGTGTAGCCGCTGTAGGCACAGGTGTCGATGCGCACACCCGGCCCGCCCGGCCATTCGATCGCATGCAGCGTGCCGGTGGCGGGCAGCGGGTCGCCGTCGACACCCATCGTCTCCAGATTGATGCGCAGCTGCATTGCATGACCGCGCGGCGCGGGCGGCGCGGCGAGGCCAACCGCGGCCAGGTTCTCGCCTCGAGCGAGGCGCAATTGCACCTGCACGACGTCGACGCCGGTCACCATCTCGGTCACCGTGTGCTCGACCTGCAGCCGCGGGTTGGCCTCGATGAAGAACCAGTGCAGCGGCTCGCCGGCAGGATCGAGTTCGACCAGGAACTCGAACGTGCCGACGCCGCAGTAGCGCGTGACCTGCGCGAGCTTGAGCGCCGCAGCGGTCAACTGCTCGCGCAGCGCCGGCGAAACGTTCGGGCTGGGCGTGATCTCGACGAGCTTCTGCCGCCTCCGCTGCAGGCTGCATTCGCGCTCGCCGAGGTGAACCGCAGCGCCGCTGCCGTCGCCGGCGATCTGCACTTCGACGTGGCGCGGGCGGCCGACGAGGCGCTCGACATAGACGTCGCCGCAGCCGAAAGCCTTCGCAGCCTCTGACGTGCAGCGCGCGTGCGCCGCGGCGACCTCGCCCGCGGCGTGAACGGCGCGGATGCCGCACCCGCCGCCGCCGGCGACGGCCTTGATCATCATCGCGCCGCCCTTGCCCAGTGCATCGAGGAACTCCTGCGCCTGTTCGACCGAGGTGGCGCTGCGCGTACCGGGCAGTACCGGCACGTGGCAGCGTTGTGCGAGTGCCCGTGCCTGCAGCTTGTCGCCGAAGAGTTCCAGCACTTCGGGCGCAGGTCCGACGAACGTGATGCCGGCCTCGGCGCAACGCCGCGCGAGCGCAGCGTTCTCGGCCAGGAATCCGTAGCCCGGATGAAGCGCGTCGCAACCGCTACCCAGCGCGGCGGCAACGATCTGCCCGATAGCGAGGTAGGCGCCAGGGCCGGTTCCGCGGAGCGCAACGCTCGCGTCGGCCTTTTGCACGTGCAAGGCCGACGCGTCGTCCTCGGAGTACACGGCGACACTCGCCAGCCCGAGTTCGGCCGCGGCACGTGCGACTCGGATCGCGATCTCGCCGCGGTTGGCGATCAGCAGTCTGTGCGAGCTCATGATGGCTGGGTGGTGACTGGAGTGACCAGAGGCAACACCGCATGCGCGAGTCGCGACGGGTAGGCTCGTGATCGTGCCGCCACTTCCTGACAAGGATTCACTCGCTCGCCAGCGTGCTGAGCAGTCGCGTCGTCAGGTACAGGCGCGGCACGATCGAGTCGATCTCGATGTATTCGTTGTTGGCGTGATAGCCCCAGCCGGCAAGACCCAAGCTCTCGAGCACCGCTGCCTTGCCCGAGCGGCCGGCATAACCGGCATCAGTCCCGCCGCCCGTGCTCGGGTGAAGAAGTAGCTTGCGCCCATCGAGCTCAGCGTAGATCGCCTGTGCGCGGGCAGCGAGCGCGCGGCCCTTGTCTCCTGCCACGTACGGCGGGCGCCCGACGTCAAGTGTGACGGTGACTTCGGTCTCGGGAACTCTATGGCCTTCGGCCACCTTGGCACGCAGCGCAGCGAGGAGCTTGTCGGCAGCGTCGGGCGCGAGCAGGCGGACGTCGGCGCCGGCTTCGGCCTGGTCCGGAATCTGATTGCGCACCGATCCGGCCTTGGCGCTGGTCCAGTTCAGCTGCGCGCCGGGAATCGACTTGGCGACGCCCTCGGTCTGCAGCACCTGATAGGCGAGTTCGATCAGCGCGTTGCGTCCCTGCTCCGGCGCGGCACCAGCGTGCGAACTGCGGCCCTTGACGACGAGCCTGCCCTCGGCCGTTCCGGCCGCGGCGAGCAGCACGCCTTCGTCCTTGGCCATCGCTTTGGCGGCGGTCGGCTCGTAGGACAGCACCACGTCAGCGGCGTCGCCCAGCGTGGCAATCGTCTCGCCCGAGCCGCGCGAGCCGACTTCCTCGTCCGGATTGAAGAGCACGGTAAGGCGCGCGTAGTCTCGCCAACCGATGTCGCGCAGGATCGCGAGCGAATGCAGGATCACCGCGATGCCGCCTTTGTCGTCGGCGATACCAGGCGCGAACAGCTTGTTGCCGTCCTGGCGATAGGGCTCGGTCGCGAGGATGCCCTTGCCGTAGACCGTATCCATGTGCGCGATCAGCAGAAAGTTCTTCTTGCCGTTGCCCGACAGCGTGCCCTTGACCAGCTCGCCCGGGCCGACGCTCGCCCTGGTCCGTTCGGTGACGGCACCCAGGGCACGCAGCCTCGCCTCGACATAGTCGCTCATCCCCTTGAGTCCCGCCGCATCGGCTGAACCCGATTCGATCAGCACCATTTGGCGCAATGACTCGATCACCGCAGGCTGCGCAGCACGCGTCGCGGCGAGCAGCTTCTCGTCTGCACTGCTAGCTCGCGCCGTGCCGACCAGTGCGAGCGCGCCGATCAGGGCGAACACGGTTAACGTCATTTCACTCATCGCTCACTCCAGTCAGGATTTCATCGCCGCGTCGCGAGCGCGGCTACGTAAGGAAATGCTTCGACTCGAGAAGTGTGCGAAGGGCAGCCGAGTCAGTTCGGAAGACATCGGGATCGTACTTGGCCTCGCTGGTGTAGAACTGCGCCAGCGAGGTGATGCCCAGCGCCTGCATCTTCGCCTTCAGTTCGGGCACCGCCATGTAGCGTTCCCAGCCGAGCCGCTCGCGCTCGGCATACGTGGCGTCGATCTCTTCGTCGCTCGGCCGATGGTAGGTCTCGTCGTGCAGCAGCGCCGCGAGCGGCAGGCGGTCGCGCCGCTGCGGGCTTTCGTCCGGGTACCCGACGACGAGGGTCGTCACCGGCAGGCAGGTGTCGGGCAGCTCGAGCAGTTCGGCGATCGCGCGCATCGAATGCAGCGTCGTCCCCATGTAGCAAATGCCCAGGCCTCGGGCCTCGAAGCCGAGGCAGAGAGTCTGCGCGAGGATGATCGCGTCGAACGCGGCGACGTGGTAGCCGATCAGGTTGTCGAAGTTGTCGCGCGCGCCGCGTCGACGCAACCACTGCCGGGTGCGGAACCAGTCGGCGCAGAACGTCATCACGAGCGGTGCCTGCAGCACCATCGGCTGTTCGAAATGCAGCTCGTAGAGCCGCTGCTTGCGGCTGGCGTCGCGCGTCAGCACGATCGAGACTGCGTTCAGATTGCCGGATGACGAAGCGCCGGCAATCGCGTCGGCGCAGACCTGTTCGATCAGCGTCGGATCGATCGCATCGGGCTTGTAGCGGCGGATCGAGCGATGGCGCTTGAGAAGGTTCGAGAAGTCGTTGTTCATGACTGGCGTGGCGAGTCGATGCCACGTTGTCTGCAGCGTGGCCGGCGGCTTGACCCGCACTGGCCATTTCGAGCCGATCACTCCTGGGGGGACGGCTCGGTTGGGGACAGTGTGATGTTGCTGCCTGAACTCCGTCGGGGTCAAGTAGTTCAGCCGGTGGCGGCCTGGTTGGCTTGCATGCGCGTGGCGCAGCTGGTATCGGAGAGTTTGAGGCTCAGGCATTGCCTTCTGCTGGCGGTCCAGCCTTGGACCAGAGTGCAATTCGGTAGGGAAACAGCTCCGCCCGCATGACGCCGTACTTCACGGCTGGGTCATTCTTCATGATAGCCTCGGCTTCCTCACTTGCGCTGGCAACGAGAACCGCGACTCCGAAAGTGCGTTCGTCCGTGGTGAGGGTTCTGCCCGCCATCAGCACTGTTCCGCGATCCGTGAGTTCGCTCAGGTAGGCGAGGTGTTCGCCAATGACCGAGGCCTCACGCTCCGTCGGTCCACTGCTGAGCATGCCCAAGCGTGTCGGCTGAATGCGATAGAGAAACTGCGGCATACGGGCTTGGTGACGCCTAGCGAGCTAAGCGGGCGACGACGGCTGGACGCCATGCCCGCGCGGTGCAGGAAAGACCACGGCGCCGCGCGGGCCTGGTGGCCTGCCGTTGGCGCTCCGCTTGAGAGAGGTTGGCAGCACTGCGCGCGGACCTTGCCTGCATTGCTTTGGTGTAGCCATATGCCAGGGCGCTACTTGACCTTTGCTACAGAGAAGTGCGGATTCTGAATGAAGCCGAACCGATTACCGAAGGGGTCTTGCACCGACGCGACCTTGATTCCCTCCCCTACATCTTGAACCGGTTCAAGCTCTGTCGCACCAAGCTGAACAAGGCGAGTCATCGTGGCGAGCGCGTCCGTCACTCCCCACAGAGGCTGCGGGCCAAATATTCCGCTCTTTCCGCCGGGAACGAGCCCAAGCTCGAAGCCGCCAACCTCAAAGCCCACATAGAACGGCTGATCAAAGTACGGCGGATGGCCAACGACCTCCGTATACCAGGCTCTTGCAGCCGTGAGGTCTTTGACCGGGTAGATCGCAGTTCTGAGACCGAGAAGCATCGGACACTCCGTGTGTGGGCCGCGAGAGGTGTTTCTGAGCTGCCTAACGCCGAACTGTGACACAACGACCCTGGCGAGAAGTTGGAATAGTCCGTCCGAAACGGGTACTTGGGGCGGCAGGTGAGGCATAACGCCTCGCTAAACGACCGGCAAGAACCGCACGGAGCGGGGATTGCTCCCCGCTGGGCCGACACGGGGTCTACGAATACCCAGCGGCCGTCCTATGCCTCCCGGACCCTGTTGGGCAGTCCACGCATCCCCGAGTTTTCTACGGTGGACGGTAGGAACGTCGTGTTCGCGCTGCCCGCGCGGGCCCAGGTTGAACCCTGAGCCACCGCCCGCGACCTCGCAGTGATCGACCGCGAGCTGATCGACCTCGGCCTGACCGCCACCGAGGATGAGCGTCGGCCTGGTGCGCAGGACGGGACTCGAACCCGTACACCCGTGAAGGCCGCGGGTTTTAAGCCCGCTACGTCTACCAATTCCGTCACCCGCGCACGACCGTCCAGATGATAGGCTGGTGCGCAGTTGGTGCGTAGCACCACGCTACAGGGCAACATCGGGCGAACACGTCGCACTACGTTCTCACGAATGAGGAACTTGGGTCCGGGTGGCGCTGTCTCGTGGTGCGTTGCTCGGTGTCACCACTTGAAATCTGCCACTGCGCAAGCGGTGTGTGGGTGCGAATCCCGCCTTGGGCACCATCTTCGCGAGCGCCATCCCGGCGCTTGGGAGTCACAGCTCGCCGTGCAGGCGCAGCGCGAAGATCGAGACCGGACCGCGATCGCGGTTGTAGGCCGGGTTCACGACGTACTGGTAGTTGGCGGTAATCGTGATGTGATCGACGAGGCGCAGCGAATAGAAGGTCTCGACGATGTTCTCGCTCGCGGCGTGCGGCAGTTGGCCATCGCCGATCAGGAGGCCGAGACCGCCGGCTGCGAAGTAGGCCCGTGCCGACGCTGAGATAGCGTTGAACGCGCCGGCAACACCGAAGCTATCGGCCGGGCGGTTCCACGCCGTCCCCTTCCACAGGACGCCGAGCGAGGCGGACTTGTTGACGTCGGTGAACTCGTACGCCTCCTTGCTGCCGTCGTTCAAACTGAGGCGCACGAACGCGCCCAAGTCGGCGCGGAGCTCCTGCTCGAGGTTGAGCGCGACGCCGGGACGCGACGCGAACTGGCGCACCGAAGCCGTGTCAGGCGTCGTGCCCGTGGCCTGGCCGAGACTCACCGCTGCGCTGTAGGCGCCCATCCGGCCGTGATTGACGAACCCGAGCAGCCTGGCCTTGCCGGGGTGGCCGTTCCAGTCGTAGCGGCCTTCGAATTCGCCGACGAGTCCGAACTCCTGAAATCCAGGATCGAGCGTCTTGCTGTTAGGAACGTTCGACAGGTCGAAGAAGCCGCCGCGCAGCGTCCACCACGAGTTCGTCCACTCAATCGCGACGCCGACCGTGTAGCCCCAAGCGTCGGCCGCGTAGTCGAACGCCGCGGCGTCGATGACCGACCAGTTGAGGAAGTCACCGCGCGGATCGTGGGCGTAGGTGTTGGCATCGAAGATGTCGACGACCGAGAACTTGCCGACGGTCAGCGTGACGTTGTCGGCGGCGAGCACGCCGCCGAGTTCGTTCGGGCCCGGATCGATCGTCTGGCCTTCTCCACCGAGGTCGAAGCGCTGACGCACGAAGGCGCGCTGCAGCCGCAAATAGGGCTGCGCCTGCCCCACCTTGTAGGCTTCGCCGCTGGGGAAGCCTGCGACACCCAACGTGTCGCTCAGGCCGAAGCCCTGGTCGACCTCGGGGTTGAGGTACAGCGCAGCGCCACGCCAAAGGCGCAGGCCGGCGAACAGTGTCAGGTCGGCCGTCTGCTCCGCGCTGTGCTCCGGCCTCAAGCTGTTGGCGCCCTGATACGGGGACCGAAAGCTCGGGTGAAACTGCCTGACGAAGGTGAACTGTCCGTGCGCGTTCCAGGCTTCGGGCTCGGCGCTGCCGCTACCATCGTGTGCCGCGGCAGACGCCGACGCAGCGGGTGAATCTTCCGTGCTCGCCGGCTCTGCCGCATGGGCTTGGCCGATGTGCAGTGCACAAGCAACAGCGCATGCCAGCGAGGTGCACCAAGAGAATTGGAACGACATGAATCTGCTCAGCGTATTGATATTGGCGATGGTTCAAGGCATTTGCGAACTGCTTCCGGTCTCGAGCTCGGCGCACGTCATCATGGCCGAGAAGTTGCTCGGCCTGGATCCGACCGCGCCCGAAATGACGATGCTGCTCGTGATGCTGCACACCGGAACGATGTTCGCTGTCATCGCCTACTTCTGGCAGTCCTGGCGCGCGACGTACTTCGCTTCGGCGACCGATTTTCGGCGCAACGGCCTGCAGGTCGTGCTGGCCACCGCGGCGACCGGCATTGTGGGGCTCGCATTGTTGCAGTTGATCAAGGGCCTGTTCGCGCACAGCTCGCCAGCGTTCGAGATCGAGCACCTGTTCGGCAACCCGGCGATCATGTCCGCCGGGCTGGCGACAACGGGCCTGCTGATCCTCTTTTCGGCGCGGCGGGGCGCACTGCCGGGCGCCGAATTGTCGAACCGAACCGCGGCATGGATAGGCGCGGTGCAGGGGTTGTGCCTGCCGTTTCGCGGCCTGTCGCGCTCGGGCGCGACGATCTCGGCCGGCCTTGGGCTCGGCGTGGCGAGGCGCCGTGCCGAAGAGTTCAGCTTCGCGCTCGCCGTCGTGCTGACGCCGGCGGTGATCGCGCGCGAAGCCTACCGGCTGTACGAGACACCGGCCACCGCGAGCGCGCTGCACGGCGGCGGTGGGCTCTGGCCGCTGCTTATGCCCAGCCTGCTCGGCATGGTGTTCAGTTTCGGCGCCGGGCTGCTCGCGCTGCGCTGGCTGTCGGGCTGGCTCGAACACGACCGCTGGCATCTGTTCGGCTTGTACTGCCTGGCGGCGTCGGTCGTTGTATTCGTGGCCGGTTGAGAGCGCTGGCGGCGCGCCGGGTTGCCTGCACAATGCACCCGAGCGCAGCGCCGTTCAGCCGGGTCGCCTCACCGGCGGCAAGTCCGTGCAAACGCCTTCGAACGCTTCGGCAGCAAGACCGATGCTTTCTCCGAGCGTAGGGTGCGGGTGGATCGTGCGGCCGATGTCCACCGCGTCGGCGCCCATCTCGATCGCGAGCGCGATCTCGCCGATCATGTCGCCGGCATGCGTGCCGACGATGCCGCCGCCGACGATGCGGTGCAACTCTTCGTCAAACAGCAGTTTGGTGAACCCTTCGTCGCGCCCGTTGGCGATCGCGCGGCCGGAGGCGGTCCACGGGAAGAGACCCTTCTTCACCTTAATCCCGCTGGCCTTGGCTTCGTCCTCGGTCACGCCGACCCAGGCGATCTCGGGGTCGGTGTAGGCCACGCTCGGGATCACGCGCGGGTCGAACGCCGCCCTGTGGCCGGCAGCCACCTCGGCCGCCACGTGCGCCTCGTGCACCGCCTTGTGCGCCAGCATTGGCTGGCCGACGATGTCGCCGATGGCGAAAATGTGCGCCACGTTGGTTCGCATCTGCGCGTCCACCGCGATGAAGCCTCGCTCGCCGACGGCGACGCCTGCCTTCTCGGCGCCGATCCTCTTGCCGTTAGGTACCCGGCCGACGGCCTGCAGCACCAGGTCGTATACCTGCGGCGCCGATGGCGCCGCATCGCCTTCGAACCTGACCAGGATGCCGTCCTTAGTCGCCTCGGCGCCGACGGTCTTCGTCTTGAGCATGATGCGATCGAAGCGCGGCGCATTCATCTTCTGCCACACCTTGACGAGGTCGCGGTCGGCGCCGGGCATCAGGCCGTCGAGCATCTCGACCACGTCCAGGCGCGCACCCAGCGTCGAATAGACCGTACCCATCTCGAGGCCGATGATGCCGCCGCCGACGATCAGCATGCGCTTCGGGCTCTGGCGCAGTTCGAGCGCACCGGTGGAAGTGACGACGCGCGGGTCGTCCTTGGGCAAGAAGGGCAGCTTCACCGCTTCTGAACCGGCAGCGATGATGGACTGCTTGAAGCGCAGCGTCTGGCTGCCGCCCTGAGCGAGTTCGACCTTCAGGTGGTACGGGTCGACGAACTCGCCCGTCCCCTGCACCACCGTGACCTTGCGCATCTTGGCCATCGCGGCGAGGCCGCCGGTGAGCTTGCCGACGACCTTCGCCTTGTGGTTCCGGAGCTTGGCGAGATCGACCGCAGGCTTGCCGAAACTGACGCCCAGCGCCTCGAAGTGCGCCACCTCGTCGATGATCGCCGCGACGTGCAGCAGCGCCTTCGAGGGAATGCAGCCGACGTTCAGGCACACGCCGCCCAGCGTCGGATAGCGCTCGACGAGCATGGTCTTCAGGCCCAGATCGGCAGCGCGGAACGCCGCCGAATAGCCGCCCGGCCCGGCGCCGAGGACGAGCAGGTCGCATTCGAGATCAGCCGCGCCGTTGAAGGTCGACGCGGTGGGCGTCGGCGCGGCAGACGCCTGCGCGGCAACAGGGGCCGCCGCCGCGATCGCCACGTCCGGCGATAGCGCCGCACCGGCCGCCGCGCCTTCGGTTTGCAGCGTCAGGATCGCCGAACCTTCGTTCACTGTATCGCCAAGCTTGACTTTGAGCGCGGTCACGACACCGGCGTGCGACGATGGGATCTCCATCGACGCCTTGTCGGACTCGACCGTGATCAGGCTCTGCTCGGCCTTCACGCGGTCGCCCGGCTTGACCAGCAACTCGATGATGGCGACGTCCTTGAAGTCGCCGATGTCGGGTACCTTGATGTCGATCTGTGGCATGTTGCAACCCTACAGCAGGACGCGGCGGAAGTCGGCCAGGATCTGACCAAGATACGCGTTGAAGCGGGCCGCCGAAGCGCCGTCGATGACGCGGTGATCCCAGGAGAGAGACAGCGGCAGGATCAGCCTCGGCGCGAAGGCCTTGCCTTCCCACCGCGGCTCAATGCTGCTCTTGCACACGCCGAGAATGGCGACCTCGGGCGCGTTGATGATCGGCGTGAAGTAGCGCCCGCCGATGCCGCCGAGCGAGCTGATCGAAAAGCACCCGCCGCTCATTTCGGCCGGAGACAGCTTACCCTCGCGCGCCTTCCTGGCCAGCTCGCTCATCTCCTGGCTGATCTGCAGCACGCCCTTGCGATCGGCGTCCTTGATCACCGGGACCATCAAGCCACTCGGCGTGTCGGCGGCGAAGCCGATGTGGAAGTACTGCTTGAGCACGAGTTGCTCGCCGTCGAGCGAGGCGTTGAAGTCGGGAAAGCGCTGCAGCGCGGCGACCGAGGCCTTGATCAGGAAGGCGAGCATCGTGACCTTGACACCGGACTTCTCGTTCTCCTTGTTCGTCAGCAGGCGGAAGGCTTCGAGGTCGGTGATGTCGGCGTCGTCGTGGTTGGTGACGTGCGGGATGACGACCCAGTTGCGGTGCAGGTTGGCGCCGCTGATTTTCTTGATGCGCGAGAGGTCCTTGCGTTCGACCGGGCCGAACTTGGCGAAGTCCACCTGCGGCCACGCCAGCAGACCGGGGAAGGCTCCGCCGGCCGCGGCTGGCGCGCTGGCCTGCTGCGCCGCGGTCCGCACGCTGCCGGCCATCACGCCCTTGACAAAGGTCTGCACATCCTCCTGCGTGATGCGGCCTTTGGGTCCGCTGCCGCGCACCTCGGCCAGCGGCACACCGAGTTCACGCGCGAGCTTGCGAATGCTCGGCGACGCGTGGGGCGGCACCCCGGCCGACACCGCCGCCTCAGGCGCAGGCAGCGCCGCCGTAGGCGGAGCGTGGACGGCGGCCGCGGCCGTCGGCGCCGCGAAGGGGGCGACGGAAGCCGCGTCTGCCGGTGCCGCGCTGGCGACCTCGCCAAGGGGTTCGACCAGAGCGATCAGGCTGCCTTGCGAGACCTTGTCGCCGAGCTTGACGCGCAGTTCCTTCACCAGCCCGGCATGCGACGACGGGATCTCCATCGACGCCTTGTCGGACTCGACCGTGAGCAGGCTCTGCTCGACCTTCACGTTGTCGCCGGGCTTGACCAGCAACTCGATGATCTCGACGTCCTTGAAGTCTCCGATGTCGGGGACCTTCAGTTCGACCGTTGCCATGGCATGTCTCCGTCGCGGTTCTTATGCGCGCAGCGGGTTGACCTTGCCCGCATCGATCGCGTACCTGGTGATCGCCTCGGCCGCCTTGGCCGCCGGCAATGTGCCGTCTTCGGCGAGCGCCTTCAACGCGGCCACCACGATGTAGTGGCGATCGATCTCGAAGTGCTCGCGCAGCTTGCTGCGGAAGTCGCTCCGCCCGAAGCCATCGGTGCCGAGAACCTTGTACGTTCGGCCCTTGGGCATGAAGGCGCGGATCTGGTCGGCGTAACTCTTCATGTAGTCGGTCGACGCCACGACCGGACCGGCGAAACCCTGGAGCTGCTGCGCGACGAACGGCAGGCGCGGCTTCTCGGTCGGGTGCAGCAGGTTCCAGCGCTCGGAGTCCTGGCCGTCGCGCGCGAGTTCGTTGAAGCTCGGACAGCTCCAGACATTGGCGGCGACGCCCCAGTCGCTCTCGAGCAGCGCCTTCGCGGCGATGCTCTCGCGCAGGATTGTCCCGCTGCCGAGCAGGTTCACGCGCGGAGTCGTTTGCGCACCCTCCTCGAGCAGGTACATGCCCTTGACGATTTGCTCCTCGGTACCGGGCCTGAGGCCCGGCTGTGGGTAGTTCTCGTTGAGCAGCGTGAGGTAGAAGTAGACGTTGTCCTGCTGCTCGACCATGCGCCTCAGGCCATGGTGCAGGATCACGCCGACCTCGTGTGCGAAGCTCGGGTCGTAGCTGATGCAGTTCGGGATCGTTCCCGCGAGGATGTGGCTGTGCCCGTCCTCGTGCTGCAGGCCCTCGCCGTTGAGCGTCGTGCGCCCCGACGTGCCACCGAGCAGGAAGCCCCTGGCCTGCATGTCGCCGGCGGCCCATGCGAGGTCGCCTACGCGCTGGAAGCCAAACATCGAGTAGTAGACGTAGAACGGCACCATGATGCGGTTGTTCGTCGAGTACGACGTCGCCGCGGCGATCCAACTGCTCATGCCGCCAGCTTCGTTGATGCCTTCCTGCAGCACCTGGCCGGCCTTGTCTTCGCGGTAGTACATCACTTGGTCCTTGTCGACCGGCGTGTAGTTCTGCCCCGCGGGGTTGTAGATGCCGATCTGGCGGAACAGGCCCTCCATGCCGAAGGTGCGTGCCTCGTCGACTAGGATCGGCACCGCGCGCGGCCCGAGCTCCTTGTCGCGCAGCAACTGCGTCAGGAAGCGGACGAAGGCCTGCGTGGTCGAAATCTCGCGCCCCTCGGCAGTCGGATCGAGCACGGCCTTGAACGCCTCGAGCGGCGGCACCGTGAGTTTCTCGTCGGCCCGCGTGCGCCGGCGCGGTAGGTAGCCGCCGAGCGCCTTGCGCTTGTCGTGCAGGTAGCGCATCTCCGGCGTGTCCTCGGCCGGCTTGATGAATGGGATGTCGGCCAGCTGGTCGTCGGGGATCGGTAGGTTGAAGCGGTCGCGGAAAGCCTTCAAGTCCTCGTCCAGCAGCTTCTTCGTCTGGTGCGCGGTGTTCCTGCCTTCGCCGCTTTTGCCCATGCCGAAGCCCTTCACGGTCTTGATCAGCAGCACCGTCGGCTGGCCCTCGTGATGTACGGCGCGGTGGAAGGCGGCATAGACCTTCTGCGGATCGTGGCCGCCGCGGTTCAGGCGCCAGACGTCCTCGTCGCTCATCTTCGCGACCATCTCGAGCAGCTTCGGATGCCGGCCGAAGAAGTTCTTGCGCACGAAGGCGCCATCGTTAGCCTTCATCGCCTGATAGTCGCCATCGACGGTGTCCATCATCACCTTGCGCAGGATTCCCTCCCTGTCGCGCGCAAGCAGCGGATCCCAGTAACTGCCCCAGAGCAGCTTGATCACGTTCCAGCCCGAACCGCGGAATTCGCTCTCGAGTTCCTGGATGATCTTGCCGTTGCCGCGCACTGGGCCGTCCAGCCGCTGCAGATTGCAGTTGACGACGAAGATCAGGTTGTCGAGCTTCTCGCGTGCCGCCAGGCCAATCGCGCCCAGCGATTCGGGTTCGTCCATCTCGCCGTCGCCGCAGAAGACCCAGACCTTGCGCTTGGCGGTGTCGGCGATTCCGCGCGCGTGCAGGTACTTCAGGAAGCGTGCCTGATAGATCGCCATCAGCGGGCCGAGCCCCATCGAAACGGTGGGGAACTGCCAGAACTCGGGCATCAGCTTCGGGTGCGGGTAGCTCGAGATGCCGTTGCCGTCGACTTCGCGACGGAAGCTCAGCAACTGCTGCTCGCTGATACGCCCTTCCATGAACGCGCGGGCGTAGATGCCGGGGGCCGAGTGACCCTGGATGTAGAGCAGGTCGCCGCCATGATCGGCGCTCTCCGCATGCCAGAAGTGATTGAAGCCGGTGCCGAACATCGTTGCCACCGAAGCGAAGCTCGAGATGTGGCCGCCGAGGTCGCCGCCGTCGGCCGGATGCAGGCGGTTGGCCTTGACGACCATCGCCATCGCATTCCAGCGCATGTAGCTACGAAGGCGTTCCTCGATCTCGACGTTCCCGGGCGTTCGCTCTTCCTGGTCGGGCGGGATCGTATTGACGTAGGCCGTGTTGGCCGAGAACGGCATGTCGATGCCGGCCTGGCGCGCGTGGTCGATCAACTGTTCGAGCAGGAAGTGCGCGCGCGCCCTTCCTTCGTCGGCGCCATCGGCACCGATGACTGCCGACAGCGCATCGAGCCACTCGCGCGTCTCCTGCGCGTCCACATCGCTTCCTGCAGCCGGGAGAAGTTCGGGGTTTGCTGACATGCTTGTCTCCTTGTCTGCGCCGCGGGCCACGCGCGCGGGAGCCGGGCGGCAGATCATTCAAGTTTCCCGACTCTTCGCAAGTGTCGCACAGCGGATCAAAATTTCAAATAGTGCTTATGCGTTTCATATTGCGATCTTTGCCGATTCGAGCGGGACGCACCGTTGATGATTGCACCCGCAACGCCGTCTCCGCTTCGACCACGCCACGATAATCCGCTGATGCGAGCTCCGGACAGCCCCACGCCGACGCCGGCTGCACCGCGCGGGCGACTCGAGCGCCTGCTCGGCCGCTGGTGGCGCAGGCAAACGCCGGCACGGCAGGACCGCTTTGCGACACTCGGACCTCTGCTGTCCGTACTGCTGTTCCTGGCGGCTATCGTCTCCGCCTTCTGGTATTTGCGCAACGAGGAATTCGAGCGCGAGCAGGAGGCCGTCAAGCGAGACGCCGAGATCTCGCAACAGCAGATCCGCCTGCGCCTGATCGAGAACCAGGAACAGCTCGTGCGGATCGCACGCGAAGTGGCGACGCGCGTGATCGACGCCGATGAATTTCTGGGCCAGGCAGCGAGCTTCACGCGCGAACGCCCCGAGATCAACCACCTCGCGTGGATCACCGCAACGCGCAAGGCCAAAGCGAGCTACCTGGCGAGCGGGCTGTGGGACCCTCCCGGGGACGCGAACGAGCGCGAGGCCCTGACGCTGCCTGCGGAAGGCAGCAAGACCGAGACCGAGGCCGCCTTTCTCGCAGCACGAAACCTGCGCCAACCCGTGTATTCCAGGCCCTACACCAACGCCGCAGGAAGCAAGGTCTTCCAGTTGCAGGTTCCGCTGATCGACCGCAGCGCCTTCGCCGGCACGCTGCTGGCGGAGTACTCGATCGAGAACCTGCTGCGCTACTTCGTCCCGCCCGAGGTCACGCAGCGGCACGCGATCACGCTGTTCGACGAAGAGGGGCATACGCTGGCGAGTTCGGTGATGCCGCTTCCGGGCCAGACTGCGCGACCGGCACCCTTCCTGCACGACGTGCCGCTCGCGCCGGCAGGCAACGGCATCGTGCTGCGCAGCGGCGGTCTGCGCACCTCGATCGGCCTGATCGGCAACACGTTGTTCTGGATGGTCGTCGCGCTCAGCGTGCTCACGCTGTGGATGCTGCTCGGCACCTGGCGCCACATGAGGGGACGCTTGCAGATGCAGAGCGCGCTCGTCTCGGAAACTAACTTCCGCCGCGCGATGGAGAACTCGATGCCCACCGGCATGCGCGCGATGGACCTTGAAGGCTGCATCACGTACGTGAACCCGGCGTTTTGCGCGATGACCGGATTCAGCGAGGCCGACCTGATCGATCGCCGGCCGCCGTACCCGCACTGGCCCACCGACCGCCAGGAGGAGCACCACCGCTTGTTGCAGCAGACGCTTCAGGGGCGCAGCCCGGCCGGCGGCGTCGAGGTCAAGGTGATGCGCAAGAACGGCTCGGTGTTCGACGCCCGCATGTACGTCTCGCCGCTGATCGATCCCAAGGGGCAGCAGACGGGCTGGATGACTTCGGTCACCAACATCACCGAAGGCAAGCGCGTGCGCGACCAGCTCACGGCGTCGCACGAGCGCTTCACGACCGTGCTCGAGGGGCTGGACGCTGCCGTCTCGGTGGTCTCGGTGCAGCAGGGCGAGCTGCTGTTCGCCAACCGTTCGTACCGGCTCTGGTTCGGCGCCGAGAGCACGGGTCATGCGATGCTCGCCGGAGGCGACTTCGGTCCGCAGCAGCCGACGAGCGAGTTCGACGATTCGATAGACAGTTTCGGCGGCCTGCCGACGCACGAACTCACCGGCGCCGGTGCCGACACGCGCGAGGTGCATGTCGATGCGCTCGGCAAGTGGTTCGACGTGCGCGCACGCTACCTGCAATGGACCGACGGCCGGCTGGCGCAGATGCTCATCGCCACCGACATCACGGCGCGCCGCAGCGCCGAGGCGCTCGCCGCGAGTCAGGCCGAGAAGGCGCAGATGACGAGCCGGCTGGTGACGATGGGCGAGATGGCCTCCTCGGTCGCGCACGAGCTCAACCAGCCGCTGACGGCGATCACGAACTACTGCAACGGCATGGTCACGCGTGTCAGGGGCGACGTGATCGACAAGGCCGACCTCATCGCCGCACTCGAGAAGACGGCGCGCCAGGCGCGGCGTGCCGGGCAGATCATCCACCGCATCCGCGCGTTCGTAAGGCGCAGCGAGCCGCAGCGACAAGCGGCGCAGGCGCGAGCGATCGTCGACGACGCGGTAGAACTCGCCGGCATCGAGCTGCGGCGACGCGGCGTCGCGATCCAGACCTATGTCGCCCAGCGGCTGCCGCCGCTGAATGTAGACCCGATCCTGATCGAGCAGGTCGTGCTCAACCTGCTGAAGAACGCGGCGGAGGCGATCGATGGCGCCGGCCTGCCGCCTTCGCGGCGGAACATCGAATTGCGCGTCGGGCCCCGACACACGGCGGAGGAAGGCGGGATGATCGAGTTCAGCGTCACCGACACGGGGCCGGGCCTGAACGACGTCGTCATCGCGCGCCTTTACGAGGCGTTTTTCTCGACCAAGCCAGAGGGCCTGGGGATCGGACTGTCACTTTGCCGATCGATCGTCGAGTCGCACCGCGGAAGGATGCGGGCGGAGAACTTATACAATGGAAACGTTGCCGTGGGCTGCCGCTTTTCGTTCACGCTGCCTGTCGACTCGTCCCGAATCGAAGGCCATGCCAATCCCGTGAGTCTGCCTTCATGAGCCTGATCCCCAAGCGCGGCACCGTCTACGTCGTCGACGACGACGAGGCCGTGCGCGACTCGCTCCAGTGGCTGCTCGAGGGCAAGGACTATCGGGTCAAGTGCTTCGAGTCGGCCGAATCGTTCCTGTCCCGATTCGACCCGCGCGAGGTTGCGTGCCTGATCGCCGACATCCGCATGGACGGCATGAGCGGCCTGGAGCTGCAGGACCGTCTCGTCGAACGCCACTCCCCGCTGCCAATCGTCTTCATCACCGGCCACGGCGACGTGCCGATGGCGGTGACGACGATGAAGAAGGGAGCCGAGGACTTCATCGAGAAGCCGTTCAAGGAGGACGCGCTCGTCGCACTCGTCGAGCGCATGCTGGAGAGGGCGCGAACCTCATTCACGCAGCACCAGGAAGCCGCCAGCCGCGACGCGCTGCTCTCGCGCCTGACATCGCGCGAGGCGCAGGTGCTCGAGCGCATCGTCGCCGGCCGTCTGAACAAGCAGATCGCCGACGACCTCGGGATCAGCATCAAGACCGTCGAGGCGCACCGCGCCAACATCATGGAAAAGCTCAATGCCAACACTGTCGCGGACCTGCTGAAGATCGCACTCGGCGCGCAGGGAAGATCCTGACACCGTCAGCCCCGACGAGGCCGCTCGCGAAGCGGCCTTGTTCATTTGAAGGACCGACATGACCGCCCGCCTGATCGACGGCAACGCACTCGCGAGGACGATCCGCGCCGACGTGGCGCAGCGCGCCGCGGCACTGACCGCACGCGGCCACCGGCCGGGTCTTGCCGTGATCCTGGTCGGCGAGAACCCGGCATCGCAGGTGTACGTGCGGCACAAGGTGAAGGACTGCGAGGACAGCGGCCTGCGCTCGGTGCTCGAGAGGTACGACGCCTCGATGGCCGAGGAAGCGCTGCTCGCGCGCGTGCGGGCGCTCAACGCCGACCGCTCGATCGACGGCATCCTGGTGCAATTGCCGCTGCCGCCGCACATCGACGCGAATAAGGTGATCGAGGCCATCTCGCCGCTGAAGGACGTCGACGGCTTTCACGTCGCCAACGCCGGGGCACTGATGATTGGCCGCCCGGGTTTCAGGGCGTGCACGCCCTACGGCTGCATGAAGATGCTCGAAGCCATCGGCTGCGACCCGCGCGGCAAGCACGCGGTGGTGATCGGGCGCAGCAACATCGTCGGCAAGCCGATGGCGATGCTGCTGTTGCAGGCGAACGCGACGGTCACCATCTGCCACAGCGCGACGCCGGATCTGGCGCACCACACGAGGCAAGCGGACATCGTCGTCGCCGCGGTCGGCAAGCCCGCCATGCTCGGCGCACAGATGGTCAAGCCGGGTGCGGTCGTGATCGACGTCGGCATGAACCGCGACGCGGACGGGAAACTCTGCGGCGACGTCGACTTCGAAGGCGTCGCCAAGGTCGCCAGCTACATCACACCGGTACCGGGAGGCGTCGGGCCGATGACGCGCGCGATGCTGCTCGTGAACACGATCGAGGCCGCGGAACGCGCCGAACACGCGGCACGCTGAGTGACCGACCCGATGAATCCCGACCCGAGCAACCCGCTGCTCGACGCGCGCTCGCTGCCCGACTTCGCCGCGATCTGCCCGCGTCATGTGACGCCGGCCATCGACGCATTGCTGTCAGATGCGAACGCCGCGCTCGAACGCGTCATCGGTGACGCCGTGCCGGCGGAGTATGACGCGCTCTCGGCCGTGCTCGACGTCGCCACCGAGCGCCTTGGCCGCGCGTGGGGGATTCTGCGTCACCTGAATGCCGTCGTCGACACGCCCGAGCTGCGCGCCGTCTACAGCGAGAACCTGCCGAAGGTGACGCAGTTCCACACCCGCCTCGGCGCGGACGGGCGCCTATACGCCAAGTACAAGGCCGTGCTCGCCGGACCGAAGGCCGCCGATCTGGACGCGCCGCGTCGGCAGGCAATCGCCAACGCGCTGCGCGACTTCGTGCTCGGTGGCGCCGAACTGCAGGGCCAAGGCAGGCTGCGCTTCGCGCAGATCCAGGAGCGCCAGGCTGAGCTCGGGCAACGGTATTCCGAGAACTTGCTCGATGCGACTGACAGCTTTGCCTACTACGCGCAAGCGCACGAAGTAGCCGGCGTGCCCGCCGACGCGCTGCAGGCCGCCCACGCGGCGGCGACGGCCGATGGGCGGGATGGCTCCAAGGTGACGCTGCACTACCCGAGCTTCTTGCCATTCATGCAGTACGGCGAGAACCGCGCGTTGCGCGAGCGGCTCTACAGCGCCTACGTCACCCGCGCCAGCGACCTGGGGTCGCCGCAGCACGACAACAGCGCCGCGATGCGCGAGATCCTCGCGCTGCGCCAGGAGGAAGCGCGACTGCTCGGCCACGCAAGTTTCGCTGAGCTCTCGCTCGTGCCGAAGATGGCGGACTCGCCAGCACAGGTCTGCGCGTTCCTGCGCGACCTCGCCGCTCGCGCCAGGCCGTACGCGCTGCGCGACCTGGCCGAACTGCGCGAGTTCGCGCGTGACGAACTCGGCCTGCCTGACCTGCAGGCGTGGGACATGGCATTCGCGTCGGAGCGTCTGCGCGAGCGGCGCTACGCATTCAGCGACCAGCAGGTCAAGGAATACTTCACCGAAGCGAAGGTGCTCGAGGGCCTGTTCCGCATCGTCGAGACGCTGTTCAAGGTGCGCATTCGCGAGGACAGCGCGCCGGTCTGGCACCCGAGCGTGCGCTTCTTCCGCATCGAGCGCGAGAGGCCCGGCTCCGCGCGCGGCCCAGAACTCGTCGGCCAGTTCTACCTCGACCCGCATGCCCGGCCCGGCAAGCGGCCTGGGGCCTGGATGGACGACGTTCGCGGGCGCTGGGCGCGCCCCGAGGGCGCGCTGCAGACGCCGATGGCGCAACTGGTCTGCGACTTCACGCCGCCGGTTGTCGCGGGTGGCCGCCCGCGGCCGGCGCTGCTGACGCATGACGACGTGACGACGCTCTTCCACGAGTTCGGCCATGGCCTGCACCACATGCTGACGCAGGTGAACGACCTCGCTGTAGCGGGCCTCTCCGGCGTCGAATGGGATGCGGTCGAACTGCCGAGCCAGTTCATGGAGAACTTCTGCTGGGAGTGGGACGTTCTCAAGCGACTGACCTCGCACGTGAAGAGCGGCGAGCCGCTGCCGCGTGCGCTGTTCGACCGCATGCTCGCGGCGAAGAACTTCCAGAGCGGCCTCGAAACGCTGCGCCAGGTGGAATTCGCGCTGATCGACATGCGACTGCACGCCGAACCGGGCAGCGAGGAGCGCATCCAGCAGGTGATCGACGAAGTGCGGCGCGAAGTCGCCGTCGTCTCGACGCCGCCGTTCAACCGCTTCCAACACAGCTTCTCGCACATCTTCGGTGGCGGCTACGCAGCCGGCTACTACAGCTACAAGTGGGCCGAGGTACTGAGTGCCGACGCCTGGAGCGCATTCGAGGAAAACGGCGTCTTCGATGCCGCCACCGGCCGGCGCTTTCGCGAGGCGATCCTCGAGACCGGAGGCAGCCGCCCTGCGCTGGAGAGCTTCAAGGCCTTTCGTGGCCGCGAACCGCGCATCGACGCGCTGCTGCGCCATCGGGGCATGGCGTGACCGCGGATCGAAGCACTTGATCTTTCCAGCGTCGCACCGATAAACTCGTCCGGGGCATTGCCACCACGTGACCAAATCAGGAACTCCGATGAGCAAGCAAAGACCTCACGATCGGTTTGGCGTGGCGGTGTGCCTGATCGCACTGTCCGGCGTACTGCTGTGTGCGCCGGCGCATGCGCTGTACAAGGTGGTCGGTCCCGATGGAAAGGTCACCTACACCGACCGATTGCCGAGCCCTGCAGACGGCAGGGTGACACCGCTCAATGCAGCCAGCAGCGGCGCCAACGATGCCGCTGCGCTGCCGCTCGAATTGCGCCAGGTGGCCGCGCGCTACCCGGTAACGCTGTACGTGATTGCCGATTGCGTACCCTGCGACAGCGCCCGTGCGCTGCTGCGCCAGCGCGGCGTCCCGTACGTCGAGAAGATCGTGCAGAGCGTGGAGGACGCCGAGGCGCTGCAGCGCCTGGCCGGATCGCGCGACGCGCCGACGCTGATGATCGGCCAGCAGCCCCTGCGCGGGCTGTCCACCGACACCTGGAACGCGTATCTCGATGCGGCCGGTTACCCACGCGAATCGCGCCTGCCCGCCGGCTATCAGTTTCCTGCCGCCACGCCGCTGTCCGAGCGGCGTGAACCCGCGCCGGCAGCCTCGGCGCCGCCGATGACCCGCGCGCCAAACGTGCCCGCGGCGGAGCCCGTGGCCCCTGCAACGCCAGGTATCCGGTTCTGAGCTAGCCCCGGCTTCGGCTTTGAGCCCGCCTCAGAGCCGGCGCGCCTGAAGGCTTCCTGCGCAGACGGCCGAGCCCATCAACCAGAACAGCGCCCCGGCGCCGAGCGCCGCGCCGCCGACGCCGAACAGCAGTGGCATCGCGGTGCTCGAGCAGTTGATCGCCATCGAGCGCAGCGCGATCGCCTCGCCATGGCGTTCGTGCGGCGTGATCTGGTGCAGCGTCGACATGATCATCGGCTGCACCGATCCGAGCGCGAGCCCTAGCAGCACGGCGCACGCGGCCATCAGCCAGACCGCGTGCACGAGCGGGTAGACAGCGAGCACGGCGGCGGTGGCGAGCATCGCGCCGACGAGCATCTGGCCCGAACGCAGCCGATGCGCCAGCATCGGCACGAGCAGCCTCACCGCTGCAACGGAGAACGCGAACAAGCCGAGGATGGTGCCGATCGCCGACGCGCTCATCCCGCGCTCGTGGCCGAGCACCGGCAACACGAAACTGTGCATGTCCCAACTCGCTGAAAGCAGCCAGTTGACGAGAAGCAACCGGCGCAGCTGCGGCAACTGCAAGAGCTCCCACGTGGCGCGGCGCGCTGGCGCCGCCTCCCGCGGAGCGCGCACCGCTTCGCGCTCGACCAAGCGCGACCAAGCAAGTGCTGCCAGCGGCATCAGCGTGAGCACGGCGAACGCGGAGCGAAAGCCGGCGTGGTCGATCAGCACGCCGGCGCTGACGGCGCCGACGACGTTGGCGATCGCTGGCGCCAGGCCGAGCCAGCTGAAGACCCGGATGCGCTCGGTCGCGTTGCCGGCGAGCCGACCCGCGCTGCGCTGGATGGTGATCAACCCGACGTTGGCACCTATGCCCGTGAGCACAGCGGCGAGGCACAGCGCCAGGTAGTGCTGCGACACGCAGGCCGCGAGTCCGCCGGCCACGCACAGCGCGACGGCCAGACGCAGCGGCCGATGGTAGCCGTGGCGATCTGCCAGGCGTCCGGCCTGGAGCGCGAACGCGATCGGGCCGGCGGCGAAGAGCGCCATCAGGATGCCGACGGCCCAGGCGCTGCGGCCGTCCCGCAGCGCCTGCAGGGGCGCGGCGACGCGTACACCGGCCATGCACGCATGCAGACACACCTGGCCGACGATGATCGCCGCGAGTGGCAAAGCCGCCGCTGCGCCCTCAGCAACACGCGGCGTCGCGGCGGGCTCAAGAGACGTCTTCATCCGCGTCGGGCTCGTCGGCACGCGGCAGCAGCAGATCGGTCTGCATCTGCGGCAGCGCCTCGACGCTCTTGAGCTTGCGCGTCATCACGTTGGTGCGAACCTGCGCCTGGTCGATCGTGTTCGACGCTTCGTCGAGCTTCTTCTTCGTCTTCGCCAGCACGGCGCTGAAAGCGCTGAATTCGGTCTTCACCGCGCCCAGCACCTCCCACACCTCGGCCGATCGCTTCTCGAGCGCGAGTGTGCGAAAGCCCATCTGCAGGCTGGTGAGCGTCGCGAGCAGCGTCGTCGGCCCGACGAGAACGACCTTGTGCTCGCGCTGCAGGCCTTCCATCAGGCCGGGCCGCCGCAGCGCTTCGGCATAGAGGCCTTCGGTCGGGACGAACATGATGCCGAAGTCGGTCGTGTGCGGCGGTGCGATGTACTTGTCACGGATCGTTCGCGCCTCGGCCCGAAGGCGGTACTCGATCGCCTTCGCCGACACCTCGGCCGCGACCGGATCGGCGCGCTCCTGCGCTTCGACGAGGCGTTCGTAGTCCTCGCGCGGGAACTTGGCGTCGATCGGCAGCCACAGCGGCGCGCCATCGTCGCGCCGGCCCGGCAGGCGAATCGCGAATTCGACCCGCGCCCCGCTGCCCGGCACCGTCTCGACGTTTGTCGCGTATTGCTCGGGCGTGAACACCTGCTCGAGCAGCCCGGCGAGTTGCACCTCGCCGAAGATGCCGCGCGTCTTCACGTTCGTCAGCACGCGGTTCAGCGACCCGACGTCCTTGGCCAGCAACTGCATCTCGCCGAGGCCCTTGTGGACCTGATCGAGCCGGTCGGCGACCTGCTTGAAGCTCTCGCCCAGCCGCGCCTCGAGCGTCGCATGCAGTTTTTCGTCGACAGTGGCGCGCATCTGCTCGAGCTTCTTCTCGTTGTCGGCCTGCAATGCCGTCAGGCGCTGCTCGACCGTGTTGCGCACCTCGAGCAGGCGTCTCTCGTTGGCGTCGGACAGCAGTCGCAACTGTTCGCCGAGCGTGTCGGAAAAGCGCTTCAGCGTGTTTGCCTGCTGCTCCGCGATGCGCCCGAGCGTCGCGTCCTGCCCATCGCGCGCGGCCTGCGCCTGCGCCGCCTGCGCGCTTGCGGCGGCCTGCAACGCGAGGCTCACCGCCTGCTGCATCGCGCCGAGCTGGACGCGGAAGCTGTCGATCTGCTCGTTCTGCGTCCGCGCCACGTCGCCCGCCTGCGCGAGCAGCGCCTGCTGGAACACGGCCAGCGTCTGCCCCAGCTCCTGCCGCGTGCCGCTACCGCTGCGGGCGACTTCGTCGCGCAGTTCGCGCTCCAGCCTTTCGCTGTCTGCGTGCCCGGCACGCTGCAAGGCCTCGGTCGCGCGCGTCAATTCGGAACGGTCCGCCCGCCGCAGCAGCAGCCACAGCAACAGCACGAGGTTGGCCGCCGCAAGCGCGGCCGAAAGCCATTCGATCATGCGTCGATTGTGGCAGGGCCACCACGGCGCGGTCCCCGCGCGTGCGGCCCGCCATCGCGTCCCGCGCTCAGGCCTTGCAGGTGATGCTCATCTGGGCCTGATCGGGCTTGAGGTCGTAGCTCAGAACCCAGGCCGAGTTCGCGGTGGCTGCCGCGGACACGGTCGCGTCCGCCGGTTGGTTGCTGATCTGCCATCGGCGCATGACGGCGTACCCCTGCGGGCACAACCGGCCGGCCTGCTCCGCAAGCACGGCCAGATTGGGGCCGGTGAGGTCGAAGGCGGCCTGGCCGGTATTCGTGCCGACGCTGCGCACCTGCACGCCGGCGCATCCGGCGGCGCTCGCGGCAAATGCCAGAAGGACGATCCTGACGGCTGACTCCACGGCGCACCCTCCCCGACAAGCGTTGCCTGACTCGCGCCTCTCTCGGCTGCACCTGATCGGAGCGCGCCGGGGCACGATGGCATTGTCCAGTTCGCCTGATCGGGGCTGAATCACGAAATGGACGGCAAATGCCCGCCAGATGCACCCTCCGCGTCAATGCCCGCCGAGCACGCTTGGGTTGACCGGCGTCGGCGGTCGCCCCGCGCGCGGCCCTAAGCCGAGCGCCGCGATCAGGTTGTCGGCTGCCAGGTCCGCCATTGCGAGGCGCGTACTGACGCTGGCGCTTGCGATGTGCGGCGTCAGCACGACGTTGGGCAAGGTCAGCAGGTCCGGATGCACCCGCGGTTCGCCCTCGAAAACGTCGAGCGCTGCTGCGGCGATGCGCCGCTGGCGCAGCGCGACTGCGAGCGCGGCGTCGTCGACCACGCCGCCACGCGCGATGTTGGTCAGTGTCGCCGTCGGCCTCATGAGCGCCAGTTCGGCCGCACCGACCGCGTGGTGCGAGGCGTGTGAGTACGGCACGACCAGCACCACGTGATCGGACTCGCGAAAGAGCGCATCCTTCTCGACGTAGCGCGCGCCGAGTGGCGCTTCGGCCGCAGGCGCGAGCCGAGAACGGTTGTGGTAGATCACCTTCATCCCGAAGCCGAGCGCGCCGCGCCGCGCGATCGCCTGGCCGATCCGGCCCATGCCCAGGATGCCCAGGGCTGCGCCGTGCACGTCGCTGCCGGTGAACATGTCGTACGACCACTTCGTCCACTCGCCACGGCGAAGGAAGCGCTCGGACTCGGCCATTCGCCTCGCCGCCGCCATCATCAGCGCGAAACCGAAATCGGCCGTCGTCTCGGTCAGCACATCGGGCGTGTTGGTGACGAGCACGCCGCGCGCCGTGCAGGCCTCGACGTCGATGTTGTTGTAGCCGACGGCCATGTTGCATACCGCCCGGAGCTGCGGACACGCGCCCAGCAGCGCGGCGTCGATGCGTTCGCTTCCGGTCGTAAAGGTGCCCGCCTTACCGCGCAGGCGGCGTGCGAGTTCGGCGCTGTCCCAGACCGCGTCGGCCTCGTTGCACTCGACGTCGAAGTGCTCCCGCAACCGCTCGAGCACCGAGGGGAAGACAGCGCGAGCGACCAGTACTTCAGGCTTCATAGCTCTCCCTTGCGATCCCCGGGGCGTCGCCGGCGAGCCGGGCTTTCATTCCAGGAAACGGGCAAACTCGGCCACCGGCGCGCGCTCAGTGACGAGCGAAATCTCGACCGCCGTCGGATCCGCGTGGCCGAGCGACATGCCGCAGACCAGCATCTCGTTCGTCGGCGCCCCCACATGCTCGAGGATGATGCGGTGGAATTGCAGGAATGCGATCTGCGGACAGGTGTCGAGCCCGCGCGCGCGCGCCGCGATCATCACGTTCTGCACGAACATGCCGTAGTCGAGCCAGCTACCCTGCTGCATCACGCGGTCGATCGTGAACATCAGCCCCACCGGCGCGTCGAAAAAGACGTAGTTGCGCCCCAGCTGCGCGTGCATGCCCGCCTTGTCGGTCTTGCCGATGCCGAGCAAGCCATACAGATCCCAGCCGATCTTGCGCCGCCGGTCGATATACGGCGACACCCACTCGAGCGGGTAGTACTGGTAATCCTCCCGGTGGGCCGACATGGCCAGCGGGTCGTTGTAGACGGCGAGGAGCTTGCGCGACAGCGCTGCCTTGGCGGCGCCAGTCAGCACGTAGACCTTCCACGGCTGCGTGTTGGTGCCCGAAGGGGCGCGCGACGCGACAGCGAGGATGTTCTCCAGCGTATCGCGTGGCACGGGCGTGGGCAGGAAGGCGCGCGTCGAGCGGCGCGAAGTGATGGCAGCATCGACGATGGCGATGACTTCGGGGCTGGGCGTCACGGATTTCCTCATCAAGGGGTTCGGCGTGCGGGCGAGGCCGGCGAGCGAGAGAGCTTCGGCCGCAAGTGCATCGGCAGCCTGCATTGTTCCATTGGCGCGCCTGTGCAATCCGCCAGCAAGCATTGGCAACCGCAGTGCGCGCCGGTCGCATCGAAGGCAAGCACGCGGCCGGAAAGGCATATCGCACTCCCGACGACGAACGGTCGGCCGGCTAGGTGATGCTGCCTAGATTGCGGCAGCGCAGCAAAGTTGACTTGATTTATCCCTTGGTGGCCACTATTATTCCATTAATGGTGCAGTGCAGCAAAGCCGCACCAGATTCTGTTCCGCCCCACTTCACACTTGGAGAATTGCCATGCTGACCCCTGAACAAATCATTGCCGCCCAGAAGGCCAACGTCGAAACGCTCTTCGGCCTGACGAATAAGGCTTTCGAAGGTGTCGAAAAGCTCGTCGAGCTGAACCTTCAAGTCGCGAAGGCGAGCTTCGGCGAAGTCGCCGAGAACGTCAGAGCCGTGCTGTCGGTGAAGGACGCGCAAGAGTTGCTGGCATTGCAGGCCGGCCTGTTGCAGCCTGCCGCCGAAAAGGCCGCCGCCTATAGCCGCCATCTGTACGACATTGCTGCCAGCACCAATGCCGAACTGTCCAAGATGGTCGAGTCGCAAACGACCGACGCGCAGGGCAAGTTCATGTCGGCCGTCGACGCGGCGGTGAAGAACGCGCCTGCCGGTACCGAGAGCGCCGTTGCGCTCGTGAAGACCGCGGTTGCCGCTGCCAACAACGCCTTCGAAGGCGTGCAAAAGGCTGCCAAGCAGGCGGCGAACGTTGCCGAGTCGAGTTTCCAGGCGATGGCCGCGTCGGCCGAGAAGGCCACACAGACGGCGACCAAGGTTCGTCGCGCTGCCTGAAGCCGGGCCGCTGCCGCGTGCAGCGGCATCGGTTCCATCCGGCTCGGAGGTTCTCTTTCGATCGGATGGAACTTTGCTCGGCTCGACCGACTCCCACAAGCGTGGGAAGGGGTTCTCGCGAGTTTCTTGAATGAGTGTCTCCTCGGTATCTTGCGAAGCTAGGCTTCGAGGTACCTTGCGGCCCGGTTGCCCACCGGGCCGTTTCTTTGTTTGTTCCCACGCTTGCGGCTCGGCAAGTTCAGCGCCGGCACGCCCGCGCGAAGAGCGACCTCACCACCGCTGGCAACGCGTTCCAGAGCGCCCGCAGTGTGCCTCGTCACTGCGTCCGGGCCGCGATCTTTCCCTTCAGCTCGGGCAGCGTCGCCAGCGCCGCGTCGCGCCCGGCCTGGATCGATCGCCTGCGCGCCGTAAAGTCGGCGCTCGACACGCCGGGCAGGCGCGGCCGCAGCACGACATCGGCATCGCGCAATTCGAAGCGGTTGATGCTTCGCCCCATGATCGAGAACGTCTGCAGCAGGATCCGTATCACGTCGCCAGTCGCGCCGCCGTCGGGCGGCTCGCTGATGTCAACCGCAATCACGAGCTCGGCCCCCATCTGGCGCGCAAAGCGCACCGGTACCGGTGAGACCAGGCCGCCGTCGACGTACTCGCGGCTGCCGATGCGCACCGGCTGGAACACCGCCGGCACTGCGCTCGACGCGCGCACGGCGACACCGGTGTCGCCGACCTGGAACAGGATCGGCTCGCCGCTATCGAGGTCGGTCGCGACGATGCCCAGCGGCAGCCTCATCTGCTCGATCGTGCGGCCGCCAGTGTTGTCGCGCACGAACCGCGCCAGCGCCTCGCCGCGGATCAATCCGCGCCCTGGGAACGACCAGTCGGTGATCGTCGCCTCGTCCATCGCATCGGCAAGCCGCCCTAGCTCCACCCCGCTCTTGCCCGACGCGTAGAGCGCCGCAACGAGGCTGCCGGCGGACGTGCCGGCAACGAGCACGGGCCGGATGCCGGCTTCCTCGAGCACCTGGATCACGCCGATATGCGCGAAGCCGCGCGCCGCGCCTCCGCCAAGCGCAAGTCCGATGCGCGGCGGGCGTGGCGCGGGCCTGGGCACAACAGCCTGCGGCGCCGCCTCGACCGCAGGCGGCGCAGCCGGGGGCAACACCTGCAAGCTCTGGCAGGCCGCCAGCGCGAGCAGGACAATGGCGAGCCCGGCACGGCGTATCAGGCCAGTCATTGCGTGGCGGCCTTGATCGCCTGCGGATCGCCGGCGCTGGTTTCGTCCATCAGTGCGGCGATCCGCTCGGCCATGCGCTGCGCCGCGCCGCGGTGCTCGGCGGCGAACGCAAGGCAGCGCGCGAACTGTTCGCGCCGCTCGGCCGCGCGAAGGGGCTGGCACGCCAGCTCGACCGCCTCGTGCATCGAGCTCACGCGCCGCGCGGCGCCGGCAGTCTGCGCGAGCTCGGCGGCCAGGGCAAAGTTGAAGGTGTGCGGTCCCATCAGCACCGGGCAGCCGCACGCCGCAGCCTCGATCAGGTTCTGCCCGCCCAGCGGCGCGAAGCTGCCGCCCAGGAGCGCGACCTGTGCCAGCGCGTAGTACGCCGGCATTTCGCCCATCGAGTCGCCTAGCCATACCTCTGCACCCATGGCTTCCTCAGACGGCAGATCGGCCCAAGCGCTGCGCCGTGCCAGGCTGAAGCCGGAAGCCCGCACAAGGGCGGCCACTTCGTCGAAACGCTGCGGGTGGCGCGGCACGATCAGCAGCAACGGGCGCGGCCCGCATTGCTCAGCCCACGCGGCAAGCAGTTCGGCCTCTTCGCCGTCGCGTGTGCTGCTGGCAAGCACGACCGTGCGCCCAACGGCTTCACGCCAACGCCGGCCTTGCGCCAGCAACTCCGGCGCCGGCGTCACGTCGAACTTGAGGTTGCCGCAGACCTCCACCTTGCGCGCGCCGGCCGAACGCAGGCGCACCGCGTCGGCCTCGGTCTGCGCGAGCACGAGGGCCAGGCTGTCGGCCACCGGGCGGATCACGGCGCGCAACCGCTCGCCGCGCCTGCGGCTGCGCTCGCTCAGCCGGGCGTTCGCCAGCACGACGGGCACCTTGGCAGCGCGGGCGGCATGGAGCAGATTGGGCCAGACCTCGGTCTCCATCAACACGCCCAGGCGCGGTCGGTGTTGCGCGAAGAAGCGTCGCGTCGCGCCGGCGCTGTCCCACGGCAGCCAGGCCTGGCGGTCACCGGGGTGCAGCAGCGCGGCACCTGCCGCGCGCCCGGTTGCCGTTCCGTGCGTGAGCAACAGGCGCATTGCCGGATCGATCGCCCGCAGCGCATCGATGAGCGACTCCGCGGCGCGCGTTTCCCCGAGCGACACCGCGTGGACCCAGATCCGGCCGCCGGCGTCCGGATCGCGGTAGCGGCCGAAGCGCTCGCCGATCGCTGTCCGGTACAGCGGCTCCTTGCGTCCCCGCCAGTGCAGGCGCAGCCAGACGGCGGGGGCGAGCAGCGCGGTCAGGAGCGAATAGGCCCGGCGAATCACGGCACGCCTTCGCCCGCTACGGGCCGCACGGCCCACACCCGCTTCCAGGCGGCCCAGACTTCGGCATCAGCCGGCACGGCGCCGCCGCCCACGGCCACCTGGTGGCGGTGGCCATGCGTCTCCAGTGGTCCGGTCCGCCACGCGGTCGGAAAGTTGTAGATCTGCACGTGCGGCAGGTCCATTGCGACGGCGATATGGCTCGGGCCGCTGTCGACGCCGATGACGCCCTGGCTCGCGCCGATGAGGTCGATGAGCGCGCCGAGGTCCATCCGCGGCCACAACTCGCAATGCCGTTCACCGATCGCCTCAGCGAGGCGCTTCGCGCGCGCGGCCTCGGCGTCGCTTCCCTGGGGCAGCGCGATGCGCCAGCCCTCGGCGACGAACCGGCGCGCGAGTTCGACCCACCGCGCCTCGGGCCACAGCTTGTCGTCGCGCGAACTGCCGTGCACGAAGACGACTGCTCTGCCCGGCGTCGGACCCACGTGGCTGCGCAGTCCGAAGACGGGCGGTCCCGCGATCTCATAGCCGAGCGCTCGTGCCGCAAGCCGGCGCGAGACGTCGAGCGCGTGCGTGTGAGGCTCGATGCGCATGGCCTGGTCGGCGAGCCAACGCGCCGGCGGCTCCCAGCCGGCGCCGTCGGTGCGGTTGGCCAGGCCGTAGCGCGCACCGCCCTT
>Ga0209048_10000479_pt1 | contig 42736 bp, 46 predicted proteins | sample FrelakmetCRP12CR_FD_187146 | JGI IMG/M metagenome (GOLD analysis project Ga0209048, IMG submission 187146) | Freshwater lake sediment microbial communities from the University of Notre Dame, USA, for methane emissions studies - CRP12 CR (SPAdes)... | ecosystem: Environmental > Aquatic >...
GGCCTTGAACTCGTTGCCCAACCGGTGCTGGGCCGCGGTCGTCTGGATGCCCGTGCCCCACAGCTGGTAGGCCACGAACAGCAGGAGCAGCACCCCGACCCGGATCATCATCCGACCGATCGCGCCGATGGCGCGGGCGATTCGCACGGGCGAACCCTAACCAGTCGCCCGCGACCCTTGACCGCGCCTCGGCCCGGCGTCGACCCCACCTTGGCCGCGCCGACGCCCCGCCGGTAGCCTCGGTAGGCCCATGGAGCCCGTCGTCCACCTCCGCGCCGCGGTCTCCCTCCTCGGCCGCTTCCCCGCCCTCGCCGGTGTCGATCTCGACGTGACCGCGGGTGAGATCGTGCTGCTGCAGGGGCCCAACGGCGCGGGCAAGACCACCCTGTTGCGCACGTGCGCGGGGCTGTTGCCGGTGGTGTCGGGTGAGGCGGTCGTGCTCGGCCACGACCTCACCCGCGATCGTCGCGCGGTGCGGGCCGAGGTCGGCCTGTTGGCCCACGCCACGGGCCTGTACGACGAGCTCACGGTGCACGACAACGTCACCTTCTGGACCCGTGCGGCCAAGGCCGATCCGGCCGACGCCGACGCGGCCATGGCCCGTCTCGGCCTCGACGGTCGTCTGCGGGACGTGGCGGTGGGGCGCCTGTCGGCCGGGCAGCGCCGACGGACCTCGCTCGCGGTGCTGGTGGCCCGGCGGCCACGCTTGTGGCTGCTCGACGAGCCCCACGCCGGCCTCGACCACGACGCGCGCGACCTGGTCGACGGGCTCATCCGGGACGCGGCCGGGTCGGGCGCTACGGTCCTCGTCGCTTCGCACGAGCTCGACCGGGCCGCGGCCCTCGCCGGACGCTCGGTCTCGGTGGTCGGCGGCACCGTGCAGGGAGGTGCCCGTGTTCCGTGACGCCGCGCTGATCGCCGGCAAGGACCTCCGGCTCGAGGCCCGGTCACGGGTCGCGTTGAACCAGGTGGTGCCGTTCGCCCTGCTCGTCCTGGTGCTGTTCGCCTTCGCCCTCGATCCCGACCGGGGCATCCTGAGCCGGGCCACCCCGGGCCTCTACTGGATCGCCGTCCTCTTCAGCGCGCTGCTGGCCATCCAGCGGGCCTTCACGATCGAGTCGGCCGACGGCAACCGCGACGCCCTACGGCTGTCCGGGCTCGATCCGGCCGGCATCTACCTGGGCAAGGCCGCGGCCATCGCCGTGCAACTGGCCGTGCTCGAGGTGCTCCTCGGCATCGGCGTGGCCGTGCTCTACAGCACCCACCTCGCGGGTTGGGGCCTCCTGGTCGTCACCTGCGTGGGCGCGACCGCGGCCATCGCCGCCGCCGGTACGCTCTACGGCGTGCTCGCAGCCGGCCTCCGGGTGCGAGAGACGTTGTTGCCGTTGCTGCTCCTCCCGGTGCTGGCACCGGTGCTCATCGCATCAACCCGGGCGTTCGAAGCGGCGCTCAGCGGAGCCACCGCCGACGGTTGGCCGTGGGTAGGGCTGCTCGCCGTGTTCGCTCTCGTGTACATCGTGGCCGGGGTCGTCGGTTTCGGGCCCCTTCTGGAGGAGACGTGACCACCCACCTGACCCAGAGCGAGCTGCCACCCGGTGCCGCCGGTGGGCGGTCGGGCGACGGTGTCCCGACCGGCACCGGCTCGCGGGGCACCCGCATCCTCGGCTTGGTCGCCCTGCTCGGCCTCGTGTTCCTCGGGCTGATCGGCCTCTGGGCCAGCCCCGAGGACCGCATCCAGGGCAACCTCGTGCGCATCCTCTACGTGCACGTGCCCTCGGCGATGCTCGCCTACCTCGCCTGCTTCATCACCACCGTGGGTAGCGCGGTGTACCTCTGGAAGAAGTCGCGGTGGTGGGATCTCGTCGCCTACGCGTCGGCCGAGATCGGCGCGGTGTTCACCGGCATCACTCTCGTCACGGGCATGCTGTGGGGCCGGCCGACCTGGGGCGTGTACTGGGTGTGGGACGCCCGGCTCACGTCGACCGCCATGCTGTTCTTGCTGCTGCTCGGCTATCTCGCCGTACGGCGCATCCCCGCGGCTGCTCCGGTGCGGTCGAAGCGGTCCGCCATCGTCGGCCTGCTGCTGGTGCCCAACGTGATCATCGTGCGTCAGTCGGTCGAGTGGTGGCGCACCTTGCACCAGGAGGCGACGCTGTTCGCCAACGGGCTCGAGTCGGAGATCCACGGGCTGATGCTCTTCGCCTGGTTCGTCGGCGTCGTGGTGTTCGGCGTCATCTTCGCCTGGCTGCTCATCCACCGGTTCCGCCTCGCCTGGCTGCAGGAGCAGATCGAGGAGCACGGCCTCGAGCGGGCCATCGCCGACCGTCGGGCCGAAGCCGATGCCGAAGCCGAGATCTCCGGTGCGGCCGAGGCTGCCGACCCCTCGCCCACCGAGCCCGGCACCGACTCGAACGGGGAGGCGGCCCGATGAACCAGTGGGGTTACGTCATCGCCTGTTGGGTGATCGTCATCGGCGTGCTCGGCGTGTACGCCGCCATCATCATCGGCCGCGGTCGTGCGCTGAGCCGTCAGGTGCCTCCGGAGGACCGTCGATGGATGTGACGCCGGTCGACGTCTCGCCCCGTCCCGTTCCCGAATCGACCCGACCTCGCCGTCGGCGCCTGCCCGCGGTGTTGGTGCTGTTGGTGGTCCTGGCCGCGTTCGGGTTCGTCATGGTGCGCGCACTCGGCAACGCCACGATGTTCTTCTACAACGCCGACGAGGCCGTCGCGAAGCGCGAGACCCTCGCCGATCAGCGCTTCCGCCTGCAGGGCACGGTGGTCGACAACTCGGTGGTGCGCACCGGTGACGGCGTGTCGTTCGTGGTGGCCTTCAACGGGGTCACGGTGCCCGTGAACCACGTCGGCGACCCGCCCGAGCTGTTCCAGCCCGGCATCCCCGTCGTGCTCGAAGGGCACTGGGCCGACGGCGACCCCAACGGGGCCTTCGCCAGCGACCGCATCCTGGTCAAGCACTCCGAGAGCTATGACGAGAAGAACCCCGACCGCCTCAAGGAGGCGAACCAGGGTGGCTCGGTGACCCCGTCATCGACCCCGGTCGCCTCCGTCCCATGAGCGGCCGCGTCGGGGGGGCACGATGAACCTGGCGCTCGGCAAGGCGGGCGTCGCGCTCGGCCTGGCGGCGGCGCTGTTCGGCGCGCTGACGTTGGCCTACGGCCTCGTGCGCAAGCGGCCGAACCTGCTGCGGCTGGCCACCGCCTACTCGGTGCTGGTGCTGCTCGGCGGCATGATCATGTTCGTGGCGATGGAGCGGGCGCTCATCACCCGTGACTTCACCGTGCAGTACGTGGCCGACAACGGCTCGAGTCGCACACCCGCGCTGTACAACTTCGCCACCCTCTGGGGTGCGCTCGAAGGGTCGATCATCCTGTGGGCGGTGATCCTCGGCGGGTACATCCTCGCCGTCACGGTCAAGTTCCGGCGTCGCCTCGCCGACCCGCTCGTGGGTTGGGCGCTGCTCACGATGTTCGTGGTCGCGCTGTTCTTCTTCGGGCTGCTCATCGGCCCCGCCAACCCGTTCAAGTCGTTCTCGCCGCCCGTCGGCTTCGACGGTCCCGGCCCCAACCCGTTGCTGCAGAACCACCCCCTCATGGCGTTCCACCCGCCGATGCTCTACCTCGGTTACGTCGGCTTCACGGTCCCGTTCGCCTTCGCGATCGCCGCGTTGGTCACGGGTCGGGTGGGGGAGGGATGGCTGGTGGCCACCAGGCGCTGGACGCTCATCGCGTGGGGCTTCCTCACGGTCGGCATCGTGCTCGGGTCGTGGTGGAGCTACGAGGTGCTCGGCTGGGGCGGCTACTGGGCCTGGGACCCGGTCGAGAACGCCTCGTTCCTGCCGTGGCTCACGGGCACCGCCTACCTGCACTCGGTCATGGTGCAGGAGCGGCGCGGGATGCTGCGCGTGTGGAACCTGTCGCTGCTGTGCGCCACGTTCGCGCTCACCATCCTGGGCACGTTCATCACCCGTTCTGGGGTGTTGCAGTCGGTTCACGCGTTCACGGCGTCGGGCATCGGCCCGGCGATCATCGGGTTCTTCAGCCTGATCGTCGTGGTCACCATCGGACTGATCGCGTGGCGGGGCGACCGGCTCCGCGCACCGGGGCGCATCGACTCGCCGATGTCGCGCGAAGGCGCGTTCCTGGCCAACAACGTGCTCTTCGCGGGCTTCGCCTTCATCGTGCTGCTGGGCACGGTGTTCCCGCTCATCGTCGAGGCTGCCAACGGCAACCGGGTGTCGGTGGGTGTGCCCTACTTCAACCGCATGACCATGCCCATCGGGATGGTGCTGCTGTTCTTGATGGCCGTCGCCCCGGTGCTGCCGTGGCGCAAGGCCAGCGGCGAGCTGCTGCGCCACCGGCTGTTGGTTCCGGCGTGGATCGGCACCGGCACAGTGGTGCTTGCGGTGATCCTGGGCGCTCGGGGCGTCATGGCGCTGATCGCGTTCGGCCTGGCCGGTTTCGCCGGAGGCTCGGCGATGCGTCAGCTCTACCTCGCCGGTCGCCGCCAGGGTTGGCGGGGGTTCATCGGCCGGGCCAACGGCGGCATGGTCGTGCACCTCGGGGTCGTCGTCATCGCTCTGGCCTTCGCCGCCAGCCAGAGCTACGTGCGCCAGGCCGAGTTCACCCTCCAGGAGGGCCAGACCGCCACCTACGCCGGGCACACGCTCACCTACGTCGGGCACGAGGTGAAGCTCGACGCGAACAAGACCGTCACCCGGGCCCTGGTCGAGATCGACGGCACCGGGCCGTGGACCCCGGGTCTGCAACGGTTCGCGAACGGCAACCAGGTGATCGGCGTGCCGTCGGTGCGCACGACGCCCACCAACGACGTGTCGCTCACCCTCCTGGCCCTTCCCGAGGGTGACGGCGCCCCAGCCACCATCCGGGTCACGATCCAGCCGCTGATCATGTGGTTGTGGATCGGCGGGGCGATCATGGCCGTGGGCACCCTGCTCGCCGCGTTCCCGGGTCGGCGCCGCAACCCGATCGACCCGGTCTCCGCGCCCATCCCCGGGGCCCCCGATCGGCGCAAGACCCCGGTGGCGGTCGGATGAGCGACGCTCCCGATGCCCCCGACGTGGTCGACCCCGCCGAAGGCGACGACCGGCCGCCGCGCGGGGGGAGCCATCTCACCCGCAACGTGGCCATCGCCGTCGGACTGCTGCTCGCCGTGTTCATTGGGCTGCTCGCCACGCGCCCGTCGGCTTCGGAGCGCTCCCAGTCGGCCAAGATCGTCGGGCGGGCGGTGCCCGAGGTCTCTGGTACCACCCTCACCGGCACCCAGGTGTCGCTCGATCAGTTCCGAGGAAAGTGGACCGTCGTCAACTTCTTCGCCAGCTGGTGCACGCCGTGTCGACTCGAACACCCCGAGCTGGTGAAGTTCGCCGCCGCGCACGCGGCGAAGGGCGACGTGCAGGTGGTAGCGGTCGCGTTCCAGGACGATCCCTCGGCGGTGCGGGCCTTCTTCGACCAGCAGGGCGGTAGCTGGCCGGTCATCGTGGGCGACACGGGGCGCATCGCCCTCGACTTCGGGGTCACCGGTGTGCCCGAGTCCTACCTCGTGAGCCCCGACGGCCTCGTGGTCGCCAAGTTCGAGGGCGTCGCCGCCGCCGCGCTCGACTCGGTGCTGGCCCGGGCCGAGGGCCAGACCGGGGTCAGCACGCCGTGAGCGACACGTCGCCCACCCGCACCTGGCTGCCGTGGGCGGCCATGGTCCTCGTGCTCGGCGCGTGCTTCCTCGTCGGCGCGCTCGGTTCATCGGGGTCGCTCACCGCGCAGGACCGGGTCACCTCCATCGCCAAGACCATCAAGTGCCCCACCTGCTCAGGTGAGTCGGTCGCCGAGTCGCAGGCCGAGACGTCCAAGACCATCCGACGAGACATCGCCGAACGGGTCCAGAACGGCCAGACCGACTCCGAGATCAGGGCCTACTACCAGCAGACCTACGGCGAGGAGATCCTCCTGACGCCACCCAACTCGGGTGTCGCCGGGCTCGTCTGGGTGATCCCGGTCGTCGCCCTGGTCGTCGCGGCCGCCGGGCTGGTGGTCGTCTTCCGGCGCTGGCGCGTGCGACCGGCCACGCGGGTCACCGACGCCGACCGCGCGCTGGTGGCCGAGGCGCTGGCGGCCGAGCACGCGGACCAGCCTCGGCCATGAGCACACCGCCCCGCACGGGAGGAACCCGGGCCCGCCGGGCCGAGAAGGGCGAGCCGACCACCGCGAAGCCCGTGTCCTCGCCCTCGCCTTCGCGGTCGCGGTCGCCGAAGGCCCCACCGGCCGCCCGGCGGGGCGAAGCCGAGCGCCGTCGCACCCTCGACCCCGACGCGCTGGCTGCCCTCGAGGAGGAGCGCGACTTCCTGTTGCGCTCGCTCGACGACCTCGAGCGCGAGTACGGGGCCGGCGATGTGGACGACGACGACTACGTCGAGCTGCGAGACGACTACACCGCGCGCGCCGCTGCCGTCCTGCGGGCGCTCGAGCAGCGACAGGTCGCACTCGCGTCCGACACCCGACCGCGTCGGGCCTGGGGCCGGATCGTGCTCGGTGCCGCCGCGGTCGTGTTGATCGGGTTGATCGCCGGGCTGCTCGTGGCCCGGGCGTCGGGCACCCGGGCCCCCGGCCAGCAGCTGTCCGGCGACACCCGCCAGAGCACCCGCGACCTGCTGCTCCAGGCACAGCAGCTGACCGGTCAGGCCAACCAACAGCTGAGCGACGGTGACACCGAAGCCGCGCTCGGCTCGTTCAAATCGGCCATCGACACCTACCGTCAGGTGCTGGCGATCCAACCCAACAACGCCGAGGCCCTCACCTATCAGGCATGGGTGATCCACTCGCTCGCGCTCAAGACCGACGCCACGACCGCGGCCAAGCTCGACGATCAGGCCATGGGTCTGCTCGACGAGGCCGTCGCCGCCGAACCCACCTACACCGACGCCCACGTGTTCCGGGCCATCTTGTACCGCAACGAGGGTCGAACGGCCGACGCGCTGGCCGATCTCGACGCGGTCGACCCGGCCAAGGTCCCACCGTTCATGACCCAGATGGTGACCAACCTGCGCTCCGAGCTCTCGGGTGCGGGTTCCGCGACGACGGCGACCTCGGCGCCTGCGTCGTAGGTCCCGGTTCTCGCACTTCGGGCCTTGTCTCCATCTGGCTCACGCATGGATGGGTGAGCCAGATGGAGACAGCACCAGAACGGACCCGGCCGGTCCGCGCAACCCCGGTCGAGTCGTGTCAGCGGGGGGGTGGGACGTAGCGGCCCTTGACGACCTTGCCGCCGTCGACCTCGAGCACCCACACCGAGCCTTTCTGGCTGATGTTCGCGTCCTTGGTCTTCATGCCCGAGGCGATCAGCCGGCGCACGATCTTGGGGATCAGGTCGCCGTGCGAGGAGACTGCGGGGTTCCTCTTGGCCCACGACAGCAGGAGGGCGAGCACCTCGTCGGCGTCGCCGCCTTCGAACAGCTGATCGCGGCGCTCGACCCGGAGGCCGAGCCGATCGGCCAGGGGCGCGACCGTCTCGATGCACCGCACGGCCGGGCTGGAGGCGATTCGCCTGATCGGCTCGTGGCGCAGTGCCCGGTTGATGGCCTCGGCCTGGGCGATGCCCTTCGCGCTGAGTGGGCGTGCGGCATCCTCACCCCGCCATGCCGGCCGTGATCCCGCATGCGCGTGGCGGATGAGGTAGATCGGCACGGCCGAACCCTAGTGCCGGCGGCGAAGAGCCCGGAGACCGGCCAGCACCTCGGGGAGGGCCTGGAGGAAGGCGTCCACGTCGGCGTCGGTGGTCGACCACCCGACGGAGACCCGAAGTGAGTGGTGGGCGTCGACGCCCATGGCCTCGAGCACCGGGGACGGTTCGAGGGTGGCCGAAGCGCAGGCGCTCCCGGCGTGCGCGGCGATGCCGGCGCGGTCGAGGCCGAGGAGCACGGCCTGGGGCTCGACGTCGGCGATGCCGAGACACACGATGTGCGGGAGTCGTCGCTCGGGGTCCCCGTAGGGCGTGACGCCGTCGAGCTCGGCGGTCGCATCGAGGATCGACTGGGTGCGGCGCCGGGACTCGGACTGCTCCTGTTCGAGTCGGGTGCGCAGCGCAGCGCAGGCCGCACCGAGACCGATCAGCGCCGGGAGGTTCTCCATGCCCGCCCGCCGCGCCCGTTCCTGGTCGCCGCCGCGCAACAGCGGTCGCACCCGCAGGCCCCGTCGCACCACGAGCACGCCGGTGCCCGGTGGGGCACCGAACTTGTGGCCGCTCACCGACACGAGGTCGGCCGCCAGCGCTCCGAGGTCGATGGGCACCCGTCCGGCGGCCTGGGCGGCGTCGACGTGCACCAGCACCCCCCGCTCGCGGCAGGCCCGCACCACCTCGTCGACCGGCTGGAGCGTGCCGACCTCGTGGTTGCCCCATTGGAGGTGCACCAGGGCGGTGTCGGGTCGCAGCGCGGCGAGCACCCGGTCGGGATCGACCCGGCCGGTACGGTCCACGCCGACGACCGTGACCGATCCGCCCAGAGCCTCGGCGAACCCGGCGGAGCACTCCCGTACAGCCGAGTGCTCCACTGCCGGGGCGACGACGTGGTTCCCCCGCTCGAGCGCGCCCCATGCCGCGGCGGCGATGGACTCGGTCGCGCCGCTGGTGAACACGATCTCGCGGCTGCGGGCGCCGAGCATGGAGGCGACCTCGTCGCGTGCCTCCTCCAGTGCCACCCGGGCGGTCATGCCCTCGACGTGGATGCGGCCCGGGTCGCCCTGCGGGCCGGTGAGCCAGGCCGCCATGGCCTCCGCCGCCTGAGGTCGCAGCGGCGAGGTCGACGCGTGATCGAGGTAGTGGCGCACGGACGGGGTGGGGCTCAGGCCTCGACGGCGGTCACGCAGGTGTCGTCACCGCGGGCCTTCGACGACTCGAGTTCGGTCGTCGCGTCGCCGTACAGCGTCTCGACCATGCCTCGCACCATGCCGCGGTCGACCGCGCAGATGACCGGGTTCTCGAGCACCGCGTCGCCGAAGGGGCAGTGCTCGGAGACGATGCGCAGTTCGTTGTTGCGCTTCTCGGCGTGAGCCGCGAAGCCGTGGGCCGTGAGCGCGTCGGCGACCGCGTGCAGCGCCGAGCGGAACGAGCGCTGATGGTCGCTCGTGTCGCCCATGGCAGCGGCGAGGATCAGGCCGTAGTCGCGGCCGACGTCCTCGGCCATGGCTTCGGCCTGATCGCGGGGCAGCAGGGCCAGGGCCCGCCCGAGCAGCATCACCAGCACGTCGTCGTGACGAATCGGGATCTCGAGAGCCGCCTCCTTCTCGGTGACCCGGTAGTGCTTGGACGGGCGGCCGGCGCCGGCCTTGCCGTGGCGGGCCACCCCCACCTCGAGGTATCCGCCACCCGACAACTTGTCGAGGTGGTGGCGGGCCACGTTGGGATGCAGGTCGAACCGCCGGGCCACGTCGGCCGCCGTGACGCCGTCGTCGTGCTCGCGGGCGAAGAGGTAGATCTCCCGCCGCGTGGGGTCGCCGAAGGCCGACGTGATGGCGGTGACGACCGAGGAGAACTCGGTCGGCGTGAGTGGGGCCCGTTCCACGCCGATATTGTACCTATCGCCGTAGGAGAAATTCGCCGTCCCCCCCGCAGGAGCCCGCATGTCCGTGACCGAGTCCGACATCATCGAGGCGCTTCGCCCCGTCGAGGATCCCGAACTGCACCGCAGCATCGTCGATCTCGACATGGTGCGCACCGTCCGCGTCGACGGGCCCCGCGTGGAGGTGCAGGTGGCCCTCACCGTCGCCGGGTGCCCGATGCGCAACGAGATCTCGAACCGGGTCACCGGTGCCGTGACCGCCCTCGCGGGGGTCGATTCGGTCGACCTGGACTTCACCGTCATGACCGACGACGAGCGGGCCCGTCTGCGCGAGAAGCTCCACGGCGACCCGGCATCGACCGCGGGAACCAACCAGGCCCATGGCCACGCGGAGGGCCGCGAGATCCCCTTCGCCGACCCGTCCTCCACGACGCGGGTGCTGCTGATCGCGTCGGGCAAGGGCGGCGTGGGCAAGTCCTCGGTCACGACCAACCTGGCTGTGGCCCTGGCCCGCCGGGGCCACTCGGTCGCGGTGGTCGATGCCGATGTCTGGGGTTTCTCGATCCCCCGCATGCTCGGGGTGGAGCGCCCGCCGGTCGTCATCGACCAGATGCTGGTGCCGCCCGAATCGCACGGCGTGCGCTGCATCTCCATGGGCTTCTTCGTCGACGAGGACCAGCCGGTCATCTGGCGCGGCCCCATGTTGCACAAGGCCCTCGAGCAGTTCCTGACCGATGTGTTCTGGGACGAGCCCGACTTCTTGCTGGTCGACCTGCCACCGGGCACGGGCGACATCGCCATCTCGCTGGCGCAGTTCCTGCCTCGCAGCGAGGTCTACGTGGTGACGACCCCCCAGCCGGCCGCTCAGCGGGTGGCCCAGCGGGTGGCGTTCATGGCCGAGAAGGTGCAGCTCGAGGTGAAGGGCGTCATCGAGAACATGTCGTGGTTCACCGGCGACGACGGCACGCGCTACGAGATCTTCGGGGCCGGCGGTGGGGCCGATCTGGCCGAGCGGCTCGAGGTCCCGTTGCTCGCCACCGTGCCCCTCGTGTCCGAGCTGCGGGCCGGCGCCGATGCCGGTCGCCCCATCGTCGTCATCGACCCCGACGGCGAGGCCGCCACGGCGTTCGCGACGCTCGCCGAGCGCATCGACGTCGAGCTCGCACCCACCCGACGGTTCCACCCCGAGCTCAAGGTGCTCTGAACCCGCCTACGATGGCGGGGCCAGACGACGCCGGGGCCGCCCGCCCCGCCCAGGAGGACTCCGTGGACGTTCGCATCGGTGTGGTGCACACCATGAAAGAGATCGATATCGAGCTGCCCGCCGACACCGATCCCGATGAGCTGCGCAAGGCGATCGACCACGCCCTCGCCGACGACGACCGCGTCCTCTGGCTGACCGATCGGCTGGGCGTGCGGGTGGCGATCCCGTCGAGCAAGGTCGCGTACGTCGAGATCGGGCTGCCCGAGAGCGAGCGCCGCATCGGCTTCGGCGCCGGCTGACTCCGGCGCCCGCCGTGACCGCCGGCCCGGCCGACCTGCTCGACCGCCGACTCCTCTTCGTCACCGGCAAAGGGGGCGTGGGCAAGACGAGCATCGCCGCCGCGCTCGGGCTCCTGGCCGCGAACCGCGGCCTGCGCACGCTGGTGTGCGAGGTCGACGCCAAGGGCAACCTGGCCGACTTCTTCGAGGCGTCGCCCAACCGGTTCTCGCCTCAGGAGCTGAGCCCCGGGCTGTTCGCCATGGCGATGAACACCGAGGAGTCGTTGAAGGAGTACCTGCGGCTGCAGCTGCGGGTACCCCTGTTGGGACGCATCGGACCCTTTGCCCGCAGCCTCGACTTCGTGGCCAACGCGGCCCCGGGGGTGAAGGAGATCCTGACCGTGGGCAAGCTCTGCTACGAGGTCCGCGAGCGCACCTACGACCTCGTCGTGGTGGACGCGTCGGCCACCGGGCACATCGTCGGCCAGCTCGCCGCGCCCCAGGCCATCAACGAGCTCGTGAAGGTCGGCCGGGTGCAGGACCAGACCCGCTGGATGGTCGAGCTGCTCGAGGACCCGGCGGTCACCGGGACGCTCATCGTGGCCACCCCCGAGGAGATGCCGGTGACCGAGACGCTCGAGCTCGCCTCCCGCATCCGTGCCGAGACGCCGGTCGACCTGGCGGGGGTGATCGTGAACAAGGTGCTGCCGGAGCTGTTCGGGCGGGGCGAGGAGGAGATCTTCGACCGGCTCCGTGCGCCCGACCGGGTGGCCGAACTCGCGACCGCGGTGACCGGGCCCGCGGGTGTCGTGCTCGACGCGGCCGAGCTGGCGGTGACGCTGCGTCGGACCCGGGCCGGTCACATCACCCGGCTGCGCACCGAGCTGCCCGGTGACGTCCCGCTGCTGTACGTGCCCTTCCTCTTCACCCGCACCCATGGCGTGCGGGCCACCCGGAACGTCGCCGATGCCCTCGGTGCTGAGTTGGGGTACTGATGGCACGGATCCACCGGGTCGAGAGCGAGCGGGCCGGCACCCTCGAGCAGCTGCTGGCCGCCAAGGAGATCGTGATCACCTGCGGGTCGGGCGGCGTGGGCAAGACGACAACCGCCGCGGCCGCGGCCGCCATGGCGGCCGCGTCGATCGGGGGCAAGGTGCTGGTGCTCACGGTCGACCCCGCGAAGCGGCTGGCCAACGCGTTGGGCCTCGAGCAGTTCGGCAACGTCGAGACCCGGGTGCCGACCGCGCTGTTCGAAGCGGCCGGGGTCGAGCCTCGCGGCGAGCTCTGGGCGGCCATGCTCGACACCAAGGAGTCCTGGGACGCACTGGTGCGTACCCACGCCCCCGATCCCTCGACCCGCGACGCCATCCTCGGCAATCCGCTGTACCAGAACATCACCGGCAAGTTCGTGCAGAGCCACGACTACATCGCGATGGAACGACTCTTCGAGATCCACGCCTCGGGCCGCTACGACCTGATCATCGTCGACACCCCGCCCACCAGGAACGCCATCGACTTCCTCGAGGCGCCCGAGCGCATGGCCGACTTCTTCAGCAGCCGCCTGCTGCGATGGCTCATCACTCCGTACCGGTCGCGGCTGGTCAACGCGGCGTCGAGGCCGTTCTACAGCGTCGCCGACCGCATCCTCGGGTCGCAGTTCCTCGAGGACATCGCCGAGTTCTTCATCCTGTTCCAGACCATGTACGACGGCTTCGTCGAGCGGGCCCGCGCCGTCACCCGCACGCTGTCCGACCGGCGCACCACCTTTGTCGTGGTGAGCACGTTGGAGGAGGCCCCGGTGCGCGAGGCGGAGTTCTTCATCCGCGCCCTCGACGACCGCGGGTTCCACCTCGGTGCCCTGGTGCTCAACAAGGTGCTGCCGTCGTATTTCCTCGACAGCGCGGCGGCCGAGTCGGCGACGGTCATGGGTCGCGATGCGGACCGGCTCGCGACCGAGCTCGGTGCCGTCGACGTCGAGCTGGGCCCGCCCGACGTGCTCGCCCGCGTGCTCCGGGAGGTGGGCGAGAGCTTCCTCAACTATCGGGTGGTGGCGACGCGTGAGGCCGAGCAGCAAAAGGAGCTGGCCATCGTTCCCGAGATCGTGTGCTCGGCCCCCTTCTTCGAGACCGACATCTACGACCTCGCCGGCCTCCTGCGGCTCGGCGAGCGCATCTGGCGCTGAGCGAGCGGACTTCGCCGACCCGGGCCTAAGCTGAGCGGTATGGGTCTCAAGGGTCGTCGCCGGGCGGCTCGGCCCCCGCTGCGGCCGAGTACCGAGGAAATCCTCGCCGACTTGCGCGACCCGCTGCCTCCCGGGCGCCTCGAGTGGGGTCTTCCGACCCGCTGCCCTCGTTGTCACGAGTGGGGTTACCTCGATCGTCTCGACCTCGTCGAGCGGTTGATGCAGCTGCACTGCCCCACCTGCCGGTTCCACTGGGAGATCACCGAGGCCCAGATCGAGGCCGCCTCCACCTCGGCGCGCGGCCGGGACAACCCGGACTCCTGACCGCCCCGCCGGTCCGCTCATGGCCAGCCTCGCCGAGCTCGCTCGGGAACACACGCGACTGACGTCGGCACAGGTCGATCAGCTCCAGCGCCTGGTGGCCGCCTGGGGTCTGCTGGCCGACCTCTGCTTCGCCGACCTGATGCTGTTCGCCGAGGTCGACCACGAGCCGTCCGAGCCGGTCGGCGAGCTGATCGTGCTGGGCCAGATCCGACCCACGACCAGCCAGACGCTGTATCGCAGCGACTGGGTCGGTCGGGTGGTCGCCGCCGAGGAGCGGCCTCTCGTGGCCCGCGGCATGCGGCTGGGCGAGATCATCGACGGTGAGCTCACCCATGGCGCGCTGCGGGAGACGGTTCGCGAGCTGTGCATCCCGGTCCGGTTCGACGGCGTCACCATCGGTGTGCTCACCCGGGAGTCGGCGCCCACCGTCGGCCGCCAGCCCGGCGAGCTCGAGCGCACCTACGTCGAGGTGTTCAACCGCTTCGCTCAGATGATCGCCTCGGGGGAGTTCCCGTTCGCCGAGGAGGAGGGCCCGAGCGAAGAGGCCCCCCGGGTCGGCGACGGGGTGATCCTGCTCGACGGCGCCATGCGGGTCGCGTACTCGTCCCCCAACGCAGTGTCGGCATTGCACCGCATCGGCGTGCACGCCAACACGGAGGGCATGCGCTTCGGCGAGCTCGGTCTCGAGGAGGTCGCCGTGCGTACCGCCTTCGCCAAGGCTCGACCGGGTACCGAGGAGATCGAGCGCGGCCCGGAGATCACCGTGTTGATGCGCTGCTTCCCCTTGCTCGAGCACGGGCGGGTGAGCGGCGGGCTGGTGCTGTTGCGCGACATCTCCGAACTGCGCCGCCGTGACCGCCTCCTGCTCTCCAAGGACGCGACGATCCGCGAGATCCACCACCGGGTCAAGAACAACCTCCAGACGATCTCCTCGTTGCTGCGTCTGCAGGGCCGCCGGCTGTCGTCACCCGAGGCCAAGGCCGCCATCGAGGAGTCGGTGCGACGCATCCGCTCCATCGCGCTGGTGCACGAGACCCTCTCGCACGCCGCGGGCGACGATGTGCCGTTCGTGGAGATCGTCCGACCCCTGGTGCGCATGGTCGAGGAGGGGCTGATCTCGCCCGAGCACCCGATCTACTTCAAGGTCACCGGCGACGCGGGCAAGCTGCCCGCCCCCGTCGCCACCCCGATGGCGGTGGTGCTCAGCGAAGCCCTGCAGAACGTGGTCGACCACGCCTTCGCCCCCGCGGCCGACCTGGGGGACGGCCACGTCGTCGTCGACCTCGCCAACGACGGGCAGGAGCTACGGGTGACGATCACCGACGACGGCGCCGGCCTGCCCGAGGGCTTCACGATCGATGCGGCCACCGGGCTCGGGCTGTCGATCGTGCGAACCCTCGTCACCACCGAGTTGGGGGGCTCGATCGAGCTGCGCTCGGCGGGCGGCCCGGCTGATCGGCCCGGGACCGTGGTCGATCTGCGGGTGCCGGTGGGCGGTGCGTCGCGGCGCCCCTGACGCACGACGGCCTCCCGCTGGGGGAGGCCGTGCGGTGGGGCCGCCCGACGAGGGAGGCCGACGATCGAGCTGTCGGCGGGCGCCGACGGGGGGTCAGGACGCTCGGCGCTTGGCCGCAAGCCACTGACGGCGCAGCTTGCGGCGCTCCTCCTCGGAGGTGCCACCCCAGATGCCTGAGTCCTGGTTGGTCGTGAGGGCGAACTCGAGGCAGGGCTCGAGGGCTTCGCACTCGCCGCAGACCGACTTGGCCTCTTCGATCTGCTCGATGGCCGGGCCGGTGGTGCCGACCGGGAAGAAGAGGTCGGGATCGGTGTCGCGACAGGCCGATACGGCGCGCCAGTCGTCGTCGGCAGCGGACAGGGACAGTGAGCGGGCAGTGGTGAGGGCCACAGTGCCTCCACGAATCGGGCCCCACAGGCGGTTCGGGGTCGCCGAACGCTCGTGAAGCTGTTCACATGCCACCGCGGAACTGAGCGCTCGGCGTGCAGCTGGGACGGGCAGAACCTACTTTCCGACCGAGACCCTTTCAAGGGGTCAATAGTCACTTTTTGGGCCTCGCGACCTAGGCGCGGCCCCGAAGGCCCGCCACGGTGGCGGTCTGCTCGCCTACGGTGGCGGTTCGGTGAGCCCTCCACTCGTGATCGCCCATCGCGGCGCCTCCGCCGCCCATCCGCCCGGCAACACCGTCGAGGCCTTCCGGGCCGCCCGCGAGCTCGGGGCCGACTGGGTGGAGCTCGACGTGCGCCGGCTGGCCGACGGTGCCCTCGGTGTGCACCACGACGCCCACCTGCCCGACGGCCGGGCCCTCCACGAGCTGCGCGCCACTGACCTGCCGGCCTGGGTGCCGTTGCTCGACGCGGCCCTCGAGGCGTGCGAGGGCCTGGGCGTCAACGTCGAGATCAAGAACCACCCGTCCGATCCCGGCTGGGACGAGACCTGCTCGGTGTGCGACGACGTCGTGCCCCTGCTGCGCGCCGGGGATCCGGCCCGGTGGTTGGTCACCTCGTTCGACCTGGCCACGGTCGACCGTGTGCGCGAGTTGGCCCCCGAACTGCCCACCGGGTTCCTGGTGTTCAACCTCGACGACCCCGCGGCGGCGGTGGCGGCCGTGGCCGGTCACGGCCACGTCGCCCTGAACCCCTGGGATCCCTTCGTCGACGCCGGCCTCGTCGAGCGCTGCGGCGAGGCCGGCCTCGACCTCTACCCGTGGACCGTCGACGATCCCGCCCGCATGGCCGAGCTCGTCGGCTTCGGCGTGGCGGGCATCATCTCCAACCGTCCCGACGTGCTGCGCTCGGTCGTCGACGGCTCCTGAGCCGGGGGTCCGGGCGACCCGATCAGGGACGGACGAGGTCGAGGACCTCGGGCTCGTGGCGCAGCACGAGCTCGGTGGTCTCCCCCAGGTACTCGCCGTCGACTTGGTAGGGGAACGGCCCGTATCCGGTGACGGTCACCTGCCGCACATCGGTGCGGACGTCGAGGCGGCGCTGGTGGCGCAGGTGCTCACCCCGGTTGAGCGCCGACGCGGCCGCAGCCAGGATCGTGCCCGCGGACAGCGACCGGAACGTGGCCACGGCCAGACCCCGTTCGAGGGTGGCCTCGGGCGCCACGTTGAACGGGCGCCGCCCCACGAAGGTGTACGGGTTGGTGTTGAGGCAGATCGCGAACACCGCGTCGTCGATGATCGAGCCGTCGGGGTAGTGGACGGCGAAGCGCGGTCGCGAGCGGTCGTAGTGGCGAAGCCACGTGTCGACGGCGCACCACGCGAACCACGCGTGGCTGGCGTAGCGCTTGAGGCTGGACCGCTGCTCGACCCGGGCCACCACGGCGGCGTCGTACCCGAGGCCGACGTTGAACAGGAAGTAGCGGCCGTCGACCGAACCCAGCCCCACGCGTTCGATCGATCGTCGCCCGAGCGCGTCGAGCAGAGCGGCGGTTGCCTCGACCGGGTCGTCGGGGAGCCCGATCGTCCGGGCGAACACGTTGGTCGACCCCCCCGGCAGGGGCGCGAGTGCGGTGTGCGTACCCGCCAGGCCGTTGGCAGCCTCGTTCACGGTGCCGTCACCGCCGAGCACGATCACCACGTCGACGCCTTCGGCCGCGGCACCCTGGGCGAGGCGGGTGGCATGGCCCCGCCGGCTGGTCTCGGCGACGACGACCTGGTGGTCCGCCGCCAGGGCCTTCTGGATCACCACGCGCGTTCGGGCAGTGACCGACGAGGCCGACGAGTTGACGAGGAGCAACAACTTCATCGTGGACAGCGACGGTAGCAGCCGTCCCGCCCGGCCTTCTCGGGGCTTTCGGCTCCGATTTGGCCCACGGCCACCCCGGAGCACAGAATCTGCGCATGAACGTTGTCGTCTGCGTCAAGCAGATCCCGGACCCGGCTGAGCCGGGTGCGTTGGATCCCACCACCAAAACGCTCAAGCGCGATGGGAAGCTGATCCTCGACGAGTCCGATTCGTACGGCGTCGAGATGGCTCTCCAGCTCGTGGACACCGCCGGCGGCGGCGAGGTCACCCTCGTCTCCATGGCGCCCAACAGCGAGGTCGGCGGCCTGCGCACCGCGCTCGCGATGGGTGCGGCCAAGGCGATCCTCGTGAGCGACCCGGCTCTCGCCGGCACCGACGCGTTGGGCACCGCCAAGGTGCTCGCCAACGCGGTCAAGCGTGTCGAGGGTGCCGACCTGATCCTGACGGCCACCGAGTCGAGCGACGGCTACACGGGCACCGTGCCCGAGCAGCTCGCCGGCCTGCTCGACCTCCCGTCGATCACCTTCGCCAAGCACATCGAGATCGCCGACGGCACCGTCAAGGTGCAGCGCCAGACCGAGGCGGGCTACGACGACGTCGAGTGCCCGTTGCCGGCTGTCGTGTCGGTCACCGCTGGCGTGGTCGAGCCCCGGTACCCCTCGTTCAAGGGGATCATGGCCGCCAAGTCGAAGCCGGTCGACGAGGTCACCGCTGCCGACCTGGGCCTCGACGGCTCGCAGGTCGGCTGGAGCGGGGCCAACCAGGAGATCGTCAACATCGAAGCCGCTCCCGCCCGCGAGGCCGGCGAGGTCTTCGAGGACGACGGGACAGCGTTCGAAAAGATCGTCTCGTATCTCGAGAACCTCAAGGTCATCTAGGAGACATGGACATGGCTCTTTCCCGTATCTGGGTGTTGGCCGAGGCCTCTGACGGCAAGGTCGGCACCACCACCCTCGAACTGATCACCAAGGCCCGCGAGCTCGCCGACACGGTCGAGGCCGTGTACAGCGGCGCCGATGCGGATGCCATCGCCGGTGAGCTCGGCGCCCACGGCGCCACCAAGGTGTACGCCACCGGCGACCTGGGCGGTGCCCTGGTCGGCGTGCCCGTGGCTGCTGCCATCGCCGCGCAGATCGAGGGTGGCAACGCCCCCGACGCGATCCTGTTCGGCACCAGCTACGACGGCCGCGACGTGTCCGGTCGGCTCTCGGTGAAGCTCGACCGCACGGTCATCAGCAACAACGTCGACCTCGAGGTCGACGGCGATGCCCTCGTGTGCACCGGTCAGATCTTCGGCGGTGCCACCGACGTCAAGACCAAGTTCACCGGCACGGGTCCGCACCTCGCCTTGGTGCGCCCGAAGTCCTTCGCCGCCGAACCGTCCGGCGGCGGCGCGGCCGCGGTCGAGACGATCGCCGTGCCCGACACCGGCGCGGCCGGTACCGCCCGCATCACCAACCGCTTCGTCGAGGAGCGTGAGGGCCCGTCGCTCGAGGACGCCGCCGTCGTTGTCTCGGGTGGTCGTGGGCTCGGTGAGGCCGAGAAGTACGCCCTGGTCGAGGAGCTGGCCAAACTGCTCGGCGCCGCCCCGGGCGCCTCGCGCGCCATCGTCGACGCCGGCTGGGTGCCGTACTCGTATCAGGTGGGCCAGACCGGCAAGGTCGTGAAGCCCGCGGTCTACATCGCGGCGGGCATCTCGGGTGCCACCCAGCACATGGTCGGCATGAAGGGCTCGAAGAACATCATCGCCATCAACAAGGACGCCGAGGCCCCGATCTTCTCGGTGAGCGACCTCGGGGTGGTGGGCGACGTGCACAAGGTGCTGCCCGCGCTCATCGAGGCGTTGAAGGCACGCGGCTGAGCCACCGGTTCACCTGATCACCACGCGGCCCCGGCCTTGGGCCGGGGCCGCGCCGCGCCCGGGCTCGGCGGGGTCGAAGAGGATCGGGGGAGGCCGGTCGCGTCGTCTGGCTCCTCGTGCGGCGCAGGGACAAGACTGCGCGAATGGACTCTTTGTTCGGCATCCCTGCCCACCCGCTGATCGTTCATGCCGCGGTGGTGCTGGTGCCGCTCGCCGCGATCGGCATCATCGCCCTCTCGGTGTCGGCCAAGGTGCGCCGTCGACTGGGTGTGGTGGTCGTGGGCCTGGCCGTGCTGGCGGTGGGCTTCGTCGGTCTGGCCCAGCAGAGCGGCGAGTCTCTCCAAGAGCAGGTGACGAGGACCCAGCTCGTGAAGGAGCACACCCGGATGGGCGACAACGTCCTCCCGTGGGCCCTCGGCATGCTCGTCTTCTCGGGTGGTCTCGTGGCGCTCGACCTGTGGCGGCGTCACGGCACCGACGTGAAGTCGATGGTCGGCGTGAACGGCGGGGCCGGATCGGACGGCCCGGCGGAGACGGCCACGACGGCCGGCGCCGCGACCACCATCGTGGCCGCCGACGCGCCGACATCGACGTCGGCGCCGGGCTGGGTGCGACCCACCATGATCGTGCTCGCCGTCCTGGCGTCGGTCACGGCGATCGGGGCCACCGTCGAGGTGTACCTCGTGGGGCACTCCGGCGCGAAGGCGGTGTGGAACAGCCCTGACGGGACCAACCCGACGAAGCCGGGTGAGGGTCATCGCGACTGAGCGACCGTGGCACAACTGGGCCGGCAACCAGGCCTGCCGCCCGGCGGCGATCCTGCGTGCCTCCACCGAGGCGGCCCTGGTCGACGCGGTCTGCCGCGCCGCCGATGAGGGACGCAACGTCCGCGCGGTCGGCGCCGGCCACTCGTTCACCCCGCTGGTGTGCACCGACGGGTACCTGCTCGATCTGGGCGACTACGGCCGGGTGTTGAGCCATGACCCCGAGGCCGGCACCGTCACGGTGCAGGCCGGCATACCGCTGTGGCGGCTCAGCGCCGAGCTGGCCGAGCGGGGGCTCGCGCTCGAGAACATGGGCGACATCGCCTACCAGTCGATCGCCGGCGCCACCTCGACCGCGACCCACGGCACCGGCGCCCGATTCGGCAACCTGTCGAGTCGGGTCGTCGGCCTCGGCCTCGTCACCGGCGACGGAACGGTGATCGAGTGCTCGCCCACGGTCCACCCCGACGTGCTCGACGGGGCGAGGGTCGGCCTGGGCGCGCTCGGTGTGCTGTCCACCGTCACGGTGCAGTGCGTTCCCGCGTTCAACCTGCACGCGATCGAGGAACCGATGCGGGTCGACGACGTCATGGCGAACCTCGACCAGTTGGTCGAGGGCAACGATCACTTCGAGTTCTTCTGGGTGCCCAACACCGGGTGGGCCCTGACCAAGCGCAACCGGCGGACCACCGACCCGGTCGCTGCGCTCCCGCGCTGGCGCTCGTGGCGTGACCAGGTGCTCTACGACAACGTCGGTTTCGGTCTGATGTGCCGCATCGGCCGTTGGCGCAACGACCTGATCCCGGCGGTCGCGAGGCGCCTGCCCAGCGCAGGGCGCACCGAGTACACCGACGTGTCGTACAAGGTGTTCGCCAGCCCCCGCCTCGTGCACTTCTACGAGATGGAGTACGCCATCCCGGCGGAGGCCCTGCCGGAGGCATTCGGTCGGGTGCGCGAGTTGGTGCGCCGCCTGGGGGTCAACCTCAGCTTCCCGGTCGAGGTGCGCATGACCGCGGCCGACGACATCCCCCTATCGACCGCGTACGGCCGTGACACCGCCTATGTCGCGGTGCACGTGTATCGGGGCACGCCGTACGACGAGTACTTCCAGGGGGTCGAGTCGGTCATGGACGACTACGACGGCCGGCCCCACTGGGGAAAGCTCCACTTCCAGACGGCGTCCAGCCTCGCGTCGCGCTATCCCCGGTGGGACGAGTTCCAGGCACTGCGGGCGCGCCTCGACCCGACCGGCGTGTTCACGACGCCGTACCTCGAGCGCGTACTCGGTCCCACCCCGGCGAATCGGTAGGGCGAACGCCTGTTCGGGCATGCGTTTTCGCGACAGGAACCGAGATGGGTCGGGTCGTCAGACGAGCGGCCAGGGGTAGCGCCGGCCGGTGTGGTCGACGGGGAACACGCCCTCGTCGACCACGGCCCGGGCCCGGGCGAGCACCGCGTCGCGCTCGAAGGGGTCGAGCAGCGCGGCCAGCGCGTGGCCGATGCCGCCGGCGACGAACCGAGCCACGTCGTCGAGCAGGGCCGGCGGGATGTCCTCGCCGCCGAAGTCCCAGATGACCGTGCGCAGCTTGAACTCGGCGTGGAAGCTGAGCCCGTTGTCGATGCCCCAGATGTGGCCGTCGGGGTCGACGAGGCAGTGGCCGCTCTTGCGGTCGGTGTTGTTGGCCACCAGATCGAACACGCACATCCGCTTGAGTTGGTCGTGATGGATCGGATCCTCGAGGAGGGTGAAGTAGTGCTGCTCGAAGTCGGCGTCGACGAAGCGCTGCAACGAGCCTTCGCCGAGCGGGCCGTCGGGCCGGGCGACGGTCAGGGGCACGAGATCCCAGCCCAGGGCGGCGGCGAGCTCGTAGGCCGCCACCTCGCGTCGGTATAGCCCGCCGGGGAAGTCCCACAGTGGCCGTTCGCCGCGGAGCGGCTTGTAGACGGCGGCGAGCGTGTGGTTGTCGAGGCAGGCCTCGGCCAGGAACGTCGCGTTGGAGCTCCACGGCATGCGGCCCTGCACGGCCAGCTCACCGTGCAGGAGCAGGTCACGCGGGCTCGGGGCCATGGTGGTTCAGTGGGTGCCGTGCCCGTTGCTGCGAGGGCAGACGTGGCCGGTGGGATCCATGGGCCGGCCGCAGATCGGGCACGGGGGCCGGCCGGCCACGACCAGGTCGGTGCCTCGACGGATGAACGCCGCGACCTGGGCGCGGGTGAGCCGGAAGCGGGCCGTGGCCATCTCGGGAGAGACGGCGTCGGGGTCGTCCTCGTCGTCGACGACGAGCTCCTCGGCGACGATGAGCAGGCGGTCGTCGGCCTCTTCGAACGCCACGGCCAGCGCGCCCACCACCCATTCGGCCACAACCGGCTCGAGCAGGTCGACGGTGTCGGGGAGGGGCTCGGTGACGACGGGGAGGTCGGCCAGGATGCCGGCGAGGTAGTCGCACAGCGCGGCCACCTGCTGCTTCTCGAGGCGCAGCGTCACTACCTCGGCGCCCTGGCGGGCCTGGACGTAGAACACGCGCTGGCCCGGTGGGCCAACGGTGCCCGGCACGAAGTGGTCGGGTTCGGTGAAGTCGAACGATGAGTTCACGGTCGCCTCGCGGTGCTCACGACAGGCCCAAGGTGGTGAGGTCGTCGCCGGTGGAGTTGGTGGCGAGCACCGCCGGGCCGGTGGGCGCGTACCAGATCGCGCTGACCGAACAGGGCGAGATCACGATGCGTTGGAACAGGTCGAGGTGGGTGCCGAGCGCCTGGGCCACGGCCGCCTTTATGGGGTCGGCGTGGGAGACGGCCACGATGGTGTCACCCGGGTGGCGGGCCACCAGTCGGTCGATCGTGCCGGTGATGCGGGTCTGCATCTCGGCGAACGACTCACCGTCGGGGAAGCGGAACCCGCTCGGGTACTGCTGGACGGTCTTCCACTCGGGACGCTTGCGCAGGTCCTTCAGCTCGGCGCCGGTCCACCCACCGAAGTCGCACTCGAGCAGGCCCCGGTCGACCCGGACCCGCTGCCCGACCGCGCGCCCGATGGGGGCCGCGGTCTCGCGGGTGCGCTCGAGAGGGGAGGCGTAGACCGCCGCCACCTTCTTCAGCCGGCCGATGCGCTCGGCGGCCCGCTCGGCCTGGGCCCGACCGGTGTCGGCGAGGTGCAGGCCCTTGGCCCGTCCCGGGAGCGTGGTCCCCGTGGTGGGGGTCTGGCCGTGTCGGACCAGCAGCACGAGCGTGGGGGCTGGCGCCTTGGGTGCGGTGGTGGAGGTCCGGGCCATGGGTCTGCACACGCTACCAACGGCCCCGCCGGTCGCCTCACGCCGCAGCGGTGGGGTCGTCCCGGCGGTGGCACCGCACGACGGTCGTCGGCCCGCCCCTAGCCTGGCGCGATGGACTCGCTCGACCTGGTCGAGGCCGACATCGTGGCCTGCCGAGCCTGCCCCCGCCTGGTGGCCTGGCGGGAGCAGGTGGCCCGCGACAAGCGGGCCGCGTACCGCGACGAGGCCTACTGGGGCCGGCCAGTACCGGGCTTCGGCGACCCGGCCGCCACCCTGCTCGTGGTCGGCCTGGCGCCGGCCGCGCACGGGGCCAACCGCACCGGGCGCATGTTCACCGGCGACCGCTCCGGGGAGTGGCTCTACCGGGCGCTGTGCCGGGCCGGCTACAGCGACCGACCCGACAGCAATGGTCGCGACGACGGTCTGGTGCTCACGGGCGCCTTCATCTCCGCGCCCGTGCGGTGCGCGCCGCCGGCGAACAAGCCGACCCCCGACGAGCGCGACCGGTGCCGGCCCTTCTTCCGACGCGAGCTGGCCCTGCTCGATCGCGTGCGGGTGGTCGTGCCGCTCGGCCAGTTCGCGTACCAGGTGGTCACGGCCGAGTTCGGGGTGCGCCCTCGACCGCGGTTCGCCCACGGTCTCGAGGTGGCCGCGCCCGACGGCCGCACGATCCTGTGCTCTTACCACGTGAGCCAGCAGAACACCTTCACGGGCACGCTCACCGAAGCCATGCTCGACGCGGTGTTCGCCCGCGCCCGCGCCCTCACCGAGTGACCGACAGGGCTCACCCGGTGGGCCGCTGGCGCGAGCGGGCAGTGGCTGAGAGGGTTCGGTCCTCGCTCGACCCAAGGGGGATCCGACATGTCGCTGGTGCTGACCGAAGAGCTCGAACCGGGCATCGTGGCCGTCACCATGAACCGGCCCGACCGGCTCAACGCCATGAGCCAGGGCCTGGTCGCCGAACTGCACGAGACCTTCGACCGCCTCGGTCGCGACCGTCACGTGCGCGTCGTGATCCTGACGGGTGCCGGCCGGGGATTCTGCGCCGGCGCCGACCTCAAGGGCGTCGAGGGTGAGAGCGGCGCGCCGGGCACGGAGGACATGAGCGAGATCCCCAAGCTCTTCCTGACCCAGGAGCACATCGCCTCGTTGCACGAGCGCATCCACCGGCTGCGCCAGCCGGTGATCGCCGCGGTCAACGGTGCCGCGGTGGGGGGCGGCTTCGCGTTGTCACTCGCGTGCGACATCCGCTTCGCCGCGCCGCAGGCGCGCTTCGGTGCGGTCTTCATCACCCTGGGTGTGTCGGCCTGCGACATGGGAACGAGCTACCTGCTGCCCCGGTTGGTGGGTGCCTCGCGCGCCGCCGAACTCATGTTGACCGGGCGCATCTTCGGCGCGGACGAGGCTCGCGAGATCGGTCTCGTGCTCGATGTCGTCGAGCCCGACGCGCTGCTGGAGCGGGCCCTCGAGACCGCGCGCCTCATCGTCGCCCACTCGCCGCTCGCGGTGTGGATGACCAAGGAGACGATGTGGCAGACGATCGACGCGCCTTCGCTGCGCAGCGCGCTCGACATGGAGAATCGCACCCAGATCATGTGCACCCAGAGCGGTGAGATGGCCGAGGCGTTCCGGGCCTTCAACGAGGGCCGACCGGCGGTGTGGCAACCGTTGTAGGCCGGGGCCGGCCGTGTGGGCCATCCGGATCATTTGCGCCGAAATGGGCCGGGCGGCTCAGTTGAACCACCCCCCTACGTGCCGATGGAATGTGTATGACCGGCTCCGTGGCTCCGAACCCAGCGCAGGCTCCCGACGCGGTGGCCTCCGCGAGTGCCGCACCGCACGGGCCGACCGGTCTGTGGGCTGCCCTCGTGCTGGCCACCGCCCCTCCGCCGCCGACCCGCTACGAGAACACCGACGCGCTGCTCGCCCGCGGCGCCCACCTCTCCTACCTGGCCCTTCTCGGCCCCGATGAGGCGCCTCCGACCCTTGCCGTCGAGGCACCCCCGGCCCCGACCGAGGCGAACGTCGTATCCCTGGCGGCGTACCGCGCTCGCCGAGGTCGCTGAGTTCCCAGCCCCCCGTCCCGATGCGGCCGCGTCGCTCCCACCTCCCGCAGGCGTGGCCGCGTCGGATGGTGGGCCGGTAGGCCAGCGGCTACCGTGACCCCTCGGTTTCGCAGCGCGACGACGAGGATGGTTCACACGATGGGTCGACGACGGATGGGCAGGCCGGCAGCCGGCCTGGCGGTGCTGCTGCTCGCAGTGGTGGCACTGACAGGCTGCAAGCAGGACAACACGCCCTCCGAGTACAACGACATCACCAAGGCGAACTTCATCGCCGGCTGCACCCAGATCGATCCCAACTCGGGTGACACCATCAGCGATCGCAACGGCGCTCCGGCCGGCGTGTGCAACTGCGCCTACGACTGGTTCACCGAGAACGTCCCCTACAACACCACGGCGAAGAACGCCGACCCGAAGTTCGCCAACTACGGCGGCAAGACGTTCGTCGAGCTGAACATCCAGTTGAAGAACAGCCCCGACGCCTTCCCCAGTGAGATCACCGCAGCCCTGACGGCGGCCTGCCCTGGTTTCGGCACGACCTCGCCGTCGGCGGGCACGGGTGGCCCCACCACGTCGGCAGCCACGACGTCGTCGTCGACAGCGCAGTGACCTTGCGCCGTCGGCCGGCGCTGGTGGTGGCGGGCATCCTGGTCCTGGTCGCGGTGGCGGCCCTGGTCGTGGGGCTCGTCGCGGTGCGCCGCGACACCGCCGCCTCCGACTACTCCGACCGTGACCGAGCCGACTTCCTCGCCGCCTGCACGGCCGACGGCGGCCCGCCCGTGCAGGGCACCTGCGAGTGCATCTACGAGCGCCTGGTCGACCAGGTGCCCTACGAGCGCTTCCGCGAGATCGACGCCCAGCTGGCGGTGCAGGGCGCCGGCGCGGGTCAGGCCCTCGAACTGCCCGACGACGTCCGTGATCTCGTGGCCGGCTGCGTGCCGACAGCGTCCTAGCGGTAGATCGCTCGAGGGCGCCGTCCGGCCCGACTGACTACGAGCGGGCGGGGGCCTTCTTGGCCTTGGGCTCGGGCAGGCCCACCCGCACGACGGGGTTGGCCCACTGCGGCCAGCGCGAGCGGCTCTTCTCGGCGAGCTTGCGCATGAGCGCGATGGCGCCGGGGTCGCTGTCGCCGGGCCGGGCGACCACCGAGCCGTCGGCGATCATCCGCTCGAGGATCTCGCGGCCGAGCTCGGTGCGCACGATGGTGAGGGTCCAGTCGTTGTCCTTGCCGATGCCGCCCGTGGAGATGTCGGCGTGCTCGGCGGCGAAGTCCGGGCAGTGGTTGCAGCCCTCGCGGGTCCAGGCGTGGCACTCCTTGAGGTTGATCTCGTGGAAGTCGCCGTTGCGCATCCAGATCTGGAACACGCCCTTGATGTTCATCTTCACCATCTCCTCGCGAGCGAGTCCGTACTTGGCCTCGAACAGCTCCTCGAAGATGGCGTCGTCGAAGGTCTTGGAGCACAGCAGGCCGATGTTGAAGATGATCGGCTTGCCGATCTTGCCGATCTTGCGGCTCCACATCGTCGGGGGTACCGACGACTGGCAGCTCATGCCCACGAGCGCGAGCCGGGACAGCCCCCGCTCGCGCGCCTCGTCGATGGCGAGGGTGTTGGCCGAGTAGGTGTAGCGGCTCCCTGCACCCGCGAGCACCTCGTCGCGGTTGGTGGCCACGCCGGGCTTGGCCCGCCAGCTGCCTTCGCCGCCCTCGAGGTAGGACGTGAGCGCGCCATCGATGTAGCCCTCGGCCATGGCCCAGATGAGGATGGCCGAGACCAGCCCGCCGTCCTGGCCCATGCGGTGCACCATGTCGTCGCTGGCCCGGCACAACATGATGTCGCTGTAGATGCCGGCGACCTCGTCGGGTTCGCGGTCGCGGGCGAACAGGTGCTCGTTGGCCTGGGGCTCCCACGCGCGGAAGCGGGGGCAGGCCCGGGTGCACGACGTGCAGCCCTTCTCGCCGTGCACGCAGTTGTCGAGGCCCAACGCGTCCTCGAGGTGGAACGGCTTGTAGCCGCCCTGCTCGTGGTTGTAGCCGATGACGTCGTGGGGGCAGGAGATCACGCAGCCCGCGCAGCCTGTGCACAGACCCGAGGTGATGACTTCCTCGAACAGCTCCTTCCACTGGAAGGCCCATCGCTCCTTGGTGGGGGCGCTCTCGACGCTCGTCATGACCCGCGAGGCTACTCGCGACGGACTCGCATCGGACTTGACCGATCGGTCAAGATGGTGGTCATGGACCTGACCTATCCGCCCGAAGCCGAGACCTTCCGCGTCGAGATCCGTCAGTGGCTCGAGGACCACCTGCCGAAGGGCTGGTTCGAGCCCGGGTTCGTCCTCGAGGGCGAGGCCAAGCAGACCTTCCAGCAGGAGTGGACCGCCAAGCTGTTCGAGGGGGGATGGATCTGCGCCACCTGGCCGGCGGAGTACGGCGGCAAGGGCCTGTCCACCATGGAAGCGGTCGTGCTGAACGAGGAGTTCGCCCGCGCCGGGGCGCCCATGCGCGCCGACTTCTTCGGCGACACCCTCGTCGGACCGACGATCTTGAACTGGGGCACCGAGGAGCAGAAGAAGGAGTTCCTGCCCAAGATCCTCTCGGGTCAGATCGCGTGGTGCCAGGGGTTCTCCGAGCCCGATGCCGGCTCCGACCTGGCGTCGCTCGCGACGAAGGCGGTGCTCGACGGCGACGAGTGGGTCATCAACGGCCAGAAGATCTGGACCACCCAGGGCTTCGTGGCCGACTACATCTTCATCCTCTGCCGCACCGATCCCGACGCCCCCAAGCACAAGGGCATCTCCTACCTGCTCTGCCCGATGAAGCAGCCCGGGGTCGAGGTGCGCCCCATCGAGCAGGTCGACGGCTCGGCCGAGTTCTGCGAGGTGTTCTTCACCGACGCCCGTTGCCCCAAGGAGAACGTGCTCGGCGGGCTCAACAACGGCTGGAACGTGGCCATGACCACGCTGGGCTTCGAGCGGGGCACCTCGGCCACCACCGGGTACCGCCGGTTCGAGAAGGAGCTCGACGCCATAGTCGCCAAGGCCCGCGAGAACGGTGCCATCGCCGACCCCGTCATCCGTCAGCGCCTCGCCAAGGCGTGGTCGAAGGTGCAGATCATGAAGGTGAACGGGCTGCGCTCCCTCAGCGCGGTGCTGCACTCGAAGAAGGACTTCGGAGTGGCCGCGATCGGCGCCACCAACAAGATGTACTGGAGCGAGTACCACCAGGAGGTCATGCTCCTCGCCATGGACGTGCTCGGCATGGACGGGCAGATCCTCACCGGCAACCCCGAGCTCGAGGAGTCGGTGCCCGGCTACGGCGCCCGCCGTACCAACAACCGGTACCCCGCGTCGGCGCTGCAGTCGGCGTTCTTCTTCTCCCGCTCGGAGACGATCTGGGGCGGCACCTCCCAGATCCAGCGCAACATCGTCGGTGAGCGCGTGCTCGGGCTGCCCAAGGAGCCCAAGCCCGCCAACGCCGCCTGACCGCGCCCGCCGGCGCGAAGTCCGCGTTTCGGTAGCGGACTCGCGCGCCAGGGCGCGCGTTCGGCCTACAGATTCGGTGGGGGAGCCGGGGGTGCCTCGGCGAGGAGGGCCCGGGCGGCGTGCACCAGCTCGGTCTTGGCCGCGGCCGGATCGGTGCCAGTCATCACCGCGTCGGCGGCGGCGCGCACCAGCCCGCCGAGCAGCATGACGACCAGGCGGGGGTCGCGGCCCGGTTCGCCGTCGCGGCCGGGCTGGCCCTCGAGCGACTCGGTGGCGAGCGTGGTGAGCGTGGCGTAGAGGCGGGCGTGGCCCGCGCCGATGGCGGCCTGCACCTCGGGGGAGACGGCGCCGACCTCCTGGGCCAGCTTCGGGCCGAGGTCGTGGGCGGGGTCGGTGACGTAGTCGAGCTGATAGCGCAGCCACAGGTCGAGGCGCTCGTCGACCGGCGCGTTGGCCTCGGCCAGCTCACGGCTGTGGGTGATGACCGGCTCGAGCTCACGTTCGAACCACATGAGCAGGATGTGGTCCTTGTCGGGGAAGTACCGGTAGAGCGACGAGCGGGCCAGGCCGACCGCCTCGGCGATGTCGCGCAGATCGGTGCCGCTCACCCCGCGCTCGGCGAAGAGCCTGGCGGCCGCGTCGAGGATGGCGGCTGTCTGCTGCTCGACGTGCTCGGCGATGGTGTCGGCGCTGATCTTCGGCACGGGGGTGCCTCCGGAGGCGAGGGTCAGGTGTGGGTCGCGGGCGCCGGTGCGGCCAACCGCCCGTCGGCCATGGTGAGCACCCGGTCGACACTGCCGAGCATGGCTGTGTCGTGGGTGACCATAACCGTAGCCACCCCGCGGTCGTGGGCCTCGCGTGCGAGCAGCTCGACGATCTCGCGGCCTCGCTCGTGGTCGAGGGCGGACGTCGGCTCGTCGACGAGCAGGAGGCTGGGCTCGCCCATGAGGGCGCGGGCGATGCCCACCCGCTGGCGCTCGCCGCCGGAGAGTTGGTGGGGCCGGCGGTCGGCCCGATGCCCCATGCCGACGTCGTCGAGCAGTTGCCGCGCCCGCTCCCGCCCCGACGACGGGGACCTCCCGGCGAGGTGGGGGAGCAGCAGCAGCTGCTCGGTGGCGGTGAGCGAGGGCACCAGGTTCGATGCCTGGAACACGAAGCCGAGGTGATCGAGCCGCACCCGGGTCCGGGCCTTGTCGTCGAGGTCGGCGAGCTCGTTGCCGGCCACCGTGACCCGGCCGGCGGTGGGGCGGAGCAGGGCGCCGGCCACGGCCAGCAGGCTCGACTTGCCCGAGCCCGAGGGCCCGACCACGGCGAGCAGCTCGCCGGGCGGGACCTCGAGGGAGACGTGATCGAGGGCGGTGACCTCCTGGTCGCCGTCGCCCAGGGTCAGCGAGACGTCGTGCAGGGACAGGGTCATCGGGCACCTCCGAGGGCGATGAGGGGATCGACCGACGTGATGCGCCGGATGGTGAGGGCCCCACCGATGAGGCCCATCAGGATGACGAGCACCGCGGCCACGGTGACCGGGCCCACCGCCAGGGCGAACGGCACCGGCGTGGCGGCCATGATCACCGCGCCCAGCGCGATGCCGAAAGCGGCGCCGACGGCGGTGGCCACGACGAGGACGATGAAGGCCTGGCCCATGGCGTCCTTGAGCAGGTAGCGGTTGGAGCCGCCGAGGGCCTTGACCAGCCCGATCTCGTGGCGACGTTGGATGGTCCACACGGTGAAGAACGCGGCCACGAGCACGGCGGCGATGATGTAGAGGAAGAACTCGATCATCAACAGCGTGCCGGTCTCCTCCTTGTAGCCGGGCGAGCCGTTGAAGGCCTCCTGCTTCGAGACCGTCTTCAGTTCGAGCGCGGCGTCGGCGGCCGCCAGGTCGGCGCCGCTCGAGTTGAGCGCGACCAGCGTGGCCACCCGGTGGATCGCCGGGGGCTCGGTGGCGGGATCGCTGCCGGGGGCGCCGAAGGTGGCTTCCTGCCAGAGCGTGAGCGGCGCGTACACGACGGGCACGTGGCCGTAGTTGTCCTTGCCCGTCGTGCCGACGACGACCATCTTCGTGCCCACCCGGTCGAGCACGATCTCGTCGCCGATCTTCACACCCTTGTCGAGGAGCGCCTTGGACGCGAGCACGCCGTCGGGGCGACTGCCGAGCGGTGAGCCGTCGACCGGCGTCGGCGCGATGAACGAGCCCGGCTCCATCCCGAACAGGGCCAGGTCGACCGCGGTGCCCTTGGTGGCGGCGGTGCCGTCGCGGGCGATCTCCGCCGATGCCCGGGCGGCGACGTCCGGGTCGGCGTAGGCCTGCCCGTTGAACAGCGTGTTGCCGAGCGGGGCGGCCGCGGTGACCCCGGGAGTGGCCGCGAGGCCTTCCCACTGGTCACGGTCGACGGTGCTGCGATTGAACGCCACGCCGCCATCGGCGCTGAACGCGAGGTGGGAGGCGGGGAGGGAGCGGACGCCGGAGATGTTGTCGTCGACGAGGCCGGTGGCCAGGCCCGAGAGCAACACCATCAGGAGGGCCACCAGGGCGACGACCGCGCCCATCAGGGCGAAGCGACCCCGGGCGAACCACAGGTCACGAAGAGCGATGAACACGAGCACACCTCGTCGGGCGGGGGATGGAGGGGGGCGCCGACGACCGAAGTTGTCGACGCGACGTAGCGTAACTTGTCGACATGGTGTTGCCAACCTGGCCCACGGGGATCGGACGGGTGACGTTACGGTCCGGTGACGGAGCGTTAGCCTCGTCGGGTCATGTCCCGCGGCTCAACCCCCCTGCCGACGGACGAAGCCCCGTCGTCGCGACCCGCCCGCTCCTGGAAGCAGCGGCTGGTGCTCGGCATCGGTGTCGTCGTCGTCTCCGCCTGCCTCCTGGGCGCGGCCGGGGTCGGTTACGGCTGGTGGCGGCTGAACCAGATCGATCGCCAGGACCTCTCGCTGACGGCTTCCACCGGGGGCCCGCAGAACTACCTCATCGTGGGCAGCGACTCGCGCTCCGTGGTGAGCAAGAAAGACGCCGATGCCGGTGCGTTCCTGAACGGTGAGACCGAGGGGGCCGGGCAGCGGTCGGACACGATCATGATCGCCCGGGTCGACCCCGCGGCCAGGACCATCGACCTCCTCTCGTTCCCGCGTGACCTGTGGGTGCCGATCGCCCGCACCGGTGGGAGCGAGCGCATCAACACGGCCTACGGCTACAACGACGGGGCCCAGCGCCTGGTCGACACGATCCGCGAGGACTTCGGCGTCGACATCAACCACTACATCGAGGTCAACTTCAAGAGCTTCAAGGAGGTGGTGCAGGCCGTCGACGGCGTGCCGATCTACTTCGACAAGGCCCTGCGCGACTACAACACCGGCCTGTTCATCGACGAGCCCGGTTGCGTCACGCTCGACGGCGACCAGGCGCTCGCCTTCGCCCGCTCGCGCCACCTCGAGTACAAGGACGCCAAGGGCAAGTGGCAGGACGATCCCACCGGCGACCTGGGCCGCATCAACCGCCAGCAGGTCTTCATCCGTCGGGTCACCGATCGGGCCACGGCCAAGGCCACCACGATCAACCTCAAGACCACCAACGACCTCATCGGGGCCACGGTGCAGAACCTCAGCGTCGATCAGGGCTTCGACGTCGGCGACATGTTCAACCTGGCCAAGCAGTTCCGCGACTTCCGTGGCGATGCGATGCGCACCCATGCGGTGCCGGTGACGGCCTGGACCACCTCGGGTGGTGCGGCCGTGTTGAAGATGGACGAGCCGGCTGCCGACGAGGTGCTCAACATCTTCCGCGGCCTGCCCGCGGGCTCGATCTCGCCGACCGCGGTGACGCTCTCGGTGCAGAACGGCAGCGGGGTCGACGGCCAGGCGGCCCAGGTGAAGTCCGCCCTCGAGGCGGTGGGCTTCACCGTCACCGAGACCTCCGATGCCGCCACGTCCCGCGACCGCACCACCGTGCGCTACGCCCCCGGCTCGGAGCGCGAGGCCGATCTGGTCGCCCGACACCTCACCTCGAGCGCCGTGCTGAAGTCCGACTCGAACCTGGCCAAGGGGAAGGTCGTACTCGTGACCGGCCCCGACTTCACCACGGTGATGCGCGAGGCCCGACCCATCGACGACGCCACCACGTCGACGACCGCCACCAGCACCACCTCGACCAGGCCTGGAGGGTCGGGACGGTCGTCTTCGACGACCGCGCCGGCGACGACGCCGACGACCGACATGGTCTACGACGGGCCGATGGGCGTAGCCCCGGGTGACCCACCCGACGGGGTCAGCTGCGGTTAGGTCGGTTCGGGTCCAACTAGGTTCGTCGGGAGCAGTCCCGTCCGGACCTCACTACCTGGAGGACCCATGGCCATGACCCCCCTGCGACAGCGCCCGGCCTGGTCGGCGCTCGAACGCCACCACGACGAGATCGCCGGGCGCCACCTCCGCGAGCTGTTCGCCGAGGACACCCGCCGGGGGGAGCGGCTCGCCGTCGAGGCGGTCGGGCTCTACCTCGACTACTCCAAGAACCGAGTCACCGACGAGACGATCGCGCTCCTGCTCGACCTCGCCGAGCAGTCGGGGCTACGCGACCACATCGACGCCATGTTCCGCGGGGACCGCATCAACGTCTCGGAGGATCGTTCGGTGCTGCACGTGGCGTTGCGCATGCCGCGGGGCGAGTCGCTGGTGGTGGACGGCGTCGACGTCGTCGACGAGGTCAACGACGTCCTCGATCGCATGGCTGACTTCTCCCGGCGGGTTCGCGACGGGGAGTGGACCGGCCACACCGGCAAGCCGATCCGCAACATCGTCAACGTGGGCATCGGGGGCTCCGATCTCGGCCCGGTGATGGCCTACGAGGCCCTCCGTTGGTACAGCCGACGCGACCTCACCTTCCGGTTCGTGTCGAACGTCGACTCGACCGACTTCGTGGAGGCCACGCGCGATCTCGAGCCCGACGAGACCCTGTTCATCATCGCCTCGAAGACCTTCACGACGCTCGAGACGATGACCAACGCCCACTCGGCCCGCGACTGGTTGCTCGCCTCGCTGGGCGACGAGGCCGCCATCGCCAGGCACTTCGTCGCCGTGTCGACCAACGCCGAGAAAGTCGCGGCCTTCGGCATCGACACCGCGAACATGTTCGGCTTCTGGGACTGGGTCGGCGGCCGGTACTCGATGGACTCGGCCATCGGGCTGTCGACCATGCTGGCCCTGGGTCCCGACGGCTTCCGCGAGATGCTGGCCGGCTTCCACGCCATGGACGAGCACTTCCGCACCGCGCCCTTCGGCGAGAACCTGCCGGTGCTGCTCGGCCTGTTGGCGGTCTGGTACGGCGACTTCTTCGATGCCCAGACGGTCGCGGTGCTGCCCTACGAGCAGTACCTGAAACGGTTCCCGGCCTACCTGCAGCAGCTGACGATGGAGTCGAACGGCAAGCACGTGACCCTCGACGGCGCCGAGGTCGACTACCAGACCGGGGCGGTCTACTGGGGCGAGCCCGGCACCAACGGCCAGCACAGCTTCTACCAACTCATCCACCAGGGCACGAAGCTCGTCCCGGCCGACCTCATCGGCTTCGGGCAGACGCTGAACCCGCTCGGCTCGCACCACGACCTGCTCTCGTCCAACGTCTTCGCCCAGGCGCAGGCCCTGGCGTTCGGCAAGACCGAGGCCGAGGTCCGCGCCGACGGCACGCCCGAGGCGGTGGTGGCCCACCGGGTGATGGAGGGCAACCGCCCCACGAACGTGATCCTGGCCGAGAAGCTCACGCCGTTCACCCTGGGGGCACTGGTCGCGCTCTACGAGCACAGCGTGTTCACGCAGGGCTCCATCTGGGGTATCGACTCGTTCGACCAGTGGGGCGTCGAGCTGGGCAAGGTGTTGGCCGCGAAGATCATCCCCGACCTCGAGAGCGAGGCCGAGCCAGACCTCGCCTACGACTCGTCGACCAACGCGCTCATCCGTCGCTACCGCCGTCTGAAGAGGTAGGCGGAGCCTCGGCCTTTCGCTGGATACCACGTCAGTAACCTCGATCCTCGGGATCTCCGGCAACATGGACGGTGTGTCGAGTCCGGTTGTGCGCAGGTCCGTGGCCGTGCGGATGGCCGTGCGGATCTCGGGTGTGGTTCAGGGCGTCGGCTTCCGCCCGTTCGTGCACCGGCTCGCCACCTCGCTCGGGCTGGCCGGGCACGTCGGCAACGACGACAGGGGGGTCTTCCTCGAGGTCGAGGGGTCAGCCGCCGCGGTCGACGAGTTCCTTTCCCGGCTCATGATCGAGGCTCCGTCGACCGCGATGATCGAGTCGTCGATATCGGACACTGTGCCCCCTCGAGGCGAGATCGGGTTCGCGATCGTCGACAGTCGCGGCGGCGACGGCGGAGCGGTCACCGCCGTGCCCCCCGATGCGGCGGTGTGCGCCGACTGCCTCACCGAGCTCCGTGAACCGGGCGACCGCCGGTACCGCTACCCGTTCATCGCGTGCACCAACTGTGGCCCCCGGTTCACCATCGTCACCGGGCTGCCCTACGACCGGCCGTTCACGACGATGGCCGGCTTCGAGCTCTGCGACCCGTGTCGCCGGGAGTACGAGGACCCGTTCGACCGCCGGTTCCACGCTCAGCCCACGGCCTGCCCCGACTGCGGCCCCCAGCTGGCGTTCCGCGCCGCCGGCGACGCGGGCCCGACTGCGTGGCGCGACGACGCGCTTGCCGCGGCCCTGCGCCTGCTCGCCGCCGGCGCCATCGTGGCCGTGAAGGGGGTGGGGGGCTACCACTTGGCGGTCGACGCTCGTCGCGGCGACGCCGTCGAGCGGTTGCGGGCCCGCAAGCAGCGCTCGGCCAAGCCGTTCGCCGTCATGGCGCGCGACCTCACGGTGGCCGGCAGCCTGGCGACCCTGTCGTCGGCCGCCGTGGCTCTGCTCACGTCACCTCAGGCCCCGGTGGTGCTGGCCCCGGCCCGGTCCGACGATCCCGCGGCGGCGATCGCCCGTGCGGTGGCGCCGGGCAACGGGTTCCTCGGCCTGCTCCTTCCGTACGCGCCGCTGCACCACCTGCTTTTCACGCCCCACCCCGAGGTGCCCGAGGTCGAGCTCGACCTGCTGGTGATGACCTCGGCGAACCTGGCCGAGGAGCCGACCTGCACCGAGCCGGGCGAGGCCGAGGCCCGTCTCGCCGGCATCGCCGACGGGTGGCTCCACCACGACCGGCCGGTGCACGTCGCGTGCGACGACTCGGTTGTCCGCACGACGGGCGGCGTGGTGATGCCGGTGCGGCGCAGCCGGGGCTACGCGCCGTTGCCGATCGGACTCCCGCTCGACGTCCCGCCCTCGGTGGCGGTCGGGGGTGAGCTCAAGGCCACGGCCTGCCTGGCGGACGGTCGGCGGGCCGTCATGAGCCAGCACGTCGGTGACACCGCGAACGTCGAGACGCTCGCGCTGCTCGAGCGCAGCATCGACGTGCTCGAATCGCTCTGCCGGGTCGTGCCCGAGGTCGTCGTCGCCGACGCGCACCCGGGCTACCTGTCGCGCCGCTGGGCCGCCGAGCGCGCTCGCGCCACCGGCGCGCGGCTGGCCCTCGTGCAGCACCACCACGCCCACCTCGGCTCGCTCCTGGCCGAGCACGGTGTGCCCTTGGGTGAGCCGGTGCTCGGGTTCACGTTCGACGGTACGGGCTACGGCGACGACGGCTCGATCTGGGGTGGCGAGGTGCTGCTCGGCTCGTACGACGGTGTCGAGCGGGTGGCGCGGCTCGCATCGGTGGCCCTCCCTGGCGGCGACGTCGTCATCCGGCGCCCTGCGCGCGCCGCGCTCACGCATCTGCGCGCGGCCGGCATCGCCTGGGACGCCGACCTGCCACCCGTGGCCGCCGCCGATGACACGGAACGCCAGGTGGTCGGCCGCATGCTCGACACGGGTGTGTCCTGCACACCCACCACGAGCATGGGCCGTCTGTTCGACGCGGTGGCGAGCCTTCTCGGCGTTTGTCAGGACGCCGACTACGAGGGACGGGCCGCCATCGAGCTCGAGGCGCTGGCGGCGACGGTGGCTCCCAGCGCCGCCGACGCGGCCGACTGGCGGCTCGAGGTGCGGTCCGACGACGAAGGTCTGGTGATCGACCCGGGGACGGCGCTGCGGGCCGGTGTCGCCTCGGTGCGGGCGGGCGTGGCGCCGGCGCGCGCCGCCCGAGCGTTCCACGAGGCGTTGGCCTCGGCGGTGGCGGAGGTGGCTCGACGGATGCGGGCCGAGCACGGCGTCACGACCGTCGGGCTCACCGGCGGTGTGTTCCAGAACGCGTTGTTGTCCACGGCCTGCTCTGGCAGGCTGACCGAACAGGGGTTCACGGTGCTCACCCACCGTGCCGTGCCACCGAACGACGGGGGGCTGGCGTTGGGCCAGGTTGCCGTCGCCGCCGGTGGCGGAGGGAGATGACCAGATGTGCCTCGGTGTCCCCGGCAGGATCGAAGAGGTGTGGGAGGCCGACGGCACGCGCATGGCCATCGCCGACTTCGGTGGCGTCCGCAAGGAGGTGTGCCTGGCGTACGTGCCCGAGGTGGAGGTGGGGGACTACACGATCGTGCACGTCGGCTTCGCCCTGACCCGCCTCGACGAGGCGTCCGCGCTCGAGACGTTGGCCCTGTTCCGCGAGGTCGGCCTGCTCGACGACGAGCTCGGCCCGGCCGCCGGAGCGACGGCGTGAGCGCCTGGGCTGTCGCGGGCCCACCCGGTCTCGCGCCGTGAAGTACCTCGACGAGTTCGGCGACCCCGACCTGGCCCGCGGCCTGCTCGACGACATCGCCCGCACCGTCACGCAACCGTGGTCGATCATGGAGGTCTGCGGCGGGCAGACCCACACGATCATCCGCAACGGCATCGACCAGTTGCTGCCCGAGGAGGTGACGCTCATCCACGGCCCGGGCTGTCCCGTCTGCGTGACGCCCCTCGAGACGATCGACCGGGCCCTCGCCATCGCGTCGCGGCCCGAGGTCATCTTCTGCTCGTTCGGCGACATGCTCCGCGTGCCCGGGTCGCGTGACGACCTGTTCCGCGTGAAGGCCGGGGGCGGTGACGTGCGCATCGTCTACTCGCCGCTCGACGCGGTGAACCTCGCCCGCGACAACCCCGACAAGCAGGTGGTGTTCTTCGCCATCGGGTTCGAGACCACCGCTCCCGCCAACGCCATGACGGTGCAGGTGGCCCGCCGCCAGGGCCTCGTCAACTTCTCCCTTCTCGTCTCTCACGTGCTGGTTCCCCCGGCCGTCCGTGCGCTGATGGAGGCACCCGAGCGGCGGGTGCAGGGCTTCCTCGCCGCCGGTCACGTGTGCACCGTGATGGGCCTCGACGACTACGGCCCGCTGGTCGAGCGCTACCGGGTGCCGATCGTGGTCACCGGGTTCGAGCCCCTCGACGTGCTCGAGGGCTTCCGTCGCGTGCTGGTCCAGCTCGAGGAGGGACGGGCCGAGCTCGAGAACGCCTATCCCCGTGCCGTGTCGGCGGAGGGCAACCCGGAGGCGCGCCGGGTGGTGGCGGAGGTGTTCGAGGTGTGCGACCGCCAGTGGCGCGGCATCGGCCCCATCCCGGGGTCCGGCTGGCGGCTGTCCGCCGCGTACGCGGATTTCGACGCCGAGCGCCGCTTCGACGTGGGCGGGATCGTCACCGAGGAGTCCACGCGGTGTCGCAGCGGCGAGGTGCTCCAGGGGCTGATCACCCCTCCACAGTGTGAGGCGTTCGGCACCGAGTGCACGCCCCGCACGCCGCTCGGCGCGCCGATGGTGTCGAGCGAGGGCGCGTGCGCGGCCTACCACCGCTTCCGTCGGCTCGACGAACCCGCGGTCGCAGGCGGATGACGGTCGCCGGGTCGTGACCACCTCCCCCCTCGAACCCGAGAACTGGTCCTGCCCGCTGCCCCTGCGCGACCACCCCACGATCGTGATGGGGCACGGCGGCGGTGGGCGCCTGTCGGCGGAGTTGGTCGAGCACCTGTTCCTGCCCGCCTTCGGAGGGGCCGGCACGGTCCTGGCGCAGCTCGGGGACGCCGCCGTCGTGCAGGCCGGGGGTGCGCGGCTGGCGTTCAGCACCGACTCGTTCGTCGTGCGCCCGCGCTTCTTTCCCGGTGGGAACCTCGGCGACCTGGCCGTCAACGGCACGGTCAACGATGTGGCCATGACCGGCGCGACGCCGCTGTTCCTCTCCGCCGGTTTCGTGCTCGAGGAGGGCCTGCCGATCGACGAACTCGGCCTCATCGCCGGGTCGATGGGCGCGGCGGCCCGCCGGGCGGGGGTGGAGGTGGTCACCGGCGACACCAAGGTGGTCGACTCCGGCCATGGTGACGGTGCGTACGTGACCACCGCCGGGGTGGGGCTGTTGGCACCCGGTGTCGAACTCGGGCCCCATCGCGTGCGTCCCGGCGACGTGGTGCTGGTGTCGGGTCCCGTTGGGCTGCACGGCATCGCCGTGCTGTCGGTGCGCGAAGGATTCGAGTTCGGGGCCGACGTGTGCTCCGACACCGCACCCCTCAACGGCCTCGTGGCCGCCCTGCTCGCCGCGGGTGTCGACGTGCACATGTTGCGCGATCCCACCCGCGGCGGGGTGGCCGCGACTCTCAACGAGATCTCGGCCACCTCTCGCACCGGCGTCGAGATCGACGAACGGGCGGTGCCGGTGCCCGACGTGGTGGCGGCCGCGTGCGGCCTGCTCGGCCTCGACCCGCTCGAGGTGGCCAACGAGGGGCGGCTGGTCGCCTTCGTCGCCCGCGACGACGCCGACCGGGCCCTCGAGGTGCTTCGGGCCGACCCGCTTGGTGCCGGCGCGACCATGATCGGCCAGGTCGTCGACACCCATCCCGGGGTCGTCGTCGCCCGAACCGGCATCGGCGGCACGCGCGTGATCGACCTTCCTTTGTCCGAGCAGCTCCCGCGCATCTGTTGACGCGTAGGCTCGACCCGTCCACCGACCAGGAGCCATCCGTGCACGAACTGTCGCTGTGCCGCTCGATCGCGGTGGTGGTCGGCGAGCACGCCGCGGGGCGCCCCGTCGAGCGGGTGCGAGTGCGCATCGGGGCCTTCCGCCAGGTCGTGCCGGAGACGCTCGTCTACTGCTGGGGCCTGCTCAACGACGGCTCCGCCCTGGCCGGCTCGATCCTCGACATCGAGCACGTGCCCGCGGTGGTCGAGTGCCCGGACTGCGGCGCCCGATCCGAGCTCTCCGTGCCCGTCCTACGGTGCGGGGCGTGCGGTAGTCGCGAGGCCACACTCGTCTCCGGCGAGGAGTTCCTCGTCGCGTCCCTCGATCTCACGGAGGCCTGAATGGGCCGGTTCCACCGCCATGCCGACGGCACCGTCCACGACCACGACCACGACCACGACCACGGGCACGTCGACCACGACCACGAGCCCCGCGACGTCGGCGATCACTCGGGCTACGAGACGGGGCCGCTGCGGGTCGAGGTGCTCGAGCACATCCTGGGCGAGAACGACCGCACTGCGGCCGCCAACGCCGCGGACTTCTCGGCGGCCGGTGTGGCGGTCGTGAACCTCATGTCGTCGCCGGGGGCGGGCAAGACCCTGCTGCTCCAGCGGACCCTCGAGCACCTGGCCCCGACCACCCGGGTGGGCATCGTCGAAGGCGACATCGAGACCAGCCTTGATGCCGACCGTCTCGGTGGCTTCGGGGCCGCCATCTCGCTGGTGAACACGGGCAACGGGTTCGGCGGCGAGTGCCACCTCGACGCCACCATGGTGCGGTCGGCCCTTCCGTCGTTGCCCCTCGGTGAGCTCGACTTGGTCGTCATCGAGAACGTCGGCAACCTGGTGTGCCCGGCCGAGTTCGCAGTGGGCGAGCAGGCCCGGGCGATGGTGTACTCGGTCACCGAGGGGGAGGAGAAACCGCTGAAGTACCCTGTGATGTTCCGCGCCGTCGATCTGGTCGTGATCAACAAGATCGATCTGCTCCCCCACCTCGACCTCGATCTCGACGTGTTCCTGGCCAACCTCGACGACGTGAACCCCGGGGTGCGCACGGTGCTCACCAGCGCCCGCACCGGAGAGGGTGTCGAGGAGTGGTGCGACTGGCTGCTCGGGCTGGGTGCGCCGTGAGCGGCGCCCGCCGACTCTTCGGCCTGGCCCTCGGGCGGCGGTTGCCGGTCGTCGACGGTGAGCTGACCGTCGAGGGCCTCGACGCGCCGATCACCATCGGACGCGACAGCTGGAGCGTGCCCCACATCGAGGCCACGACCTCGCACGACGCCTGGTTCGGGCTCGGCTTCTGCCAGGGGCAGGATCGGGCCTTCCAGCTCGAGACCCTCGTGCGCGCGGTGCGGGGCACGGTCGCCGAACTCATCGGTCCCGACGGTTTGGCCATCGACCGGCTCTCGCGGCGCATCGGCTTCCGGCGCTGCGCCGACCAGACGATGCCCGTGCTCGATGCCGACATGGCGGCATCGGCCGTCGGGTTCGCGGCGGGCGTCAACGCGGGCCGGGCCCAGGGCCTGACCCGCAAGCCCCACGAGCTCACCCTGCTCCGGGGGGACCTCACGCCGTGGGAGCCGGCCGACGCGATTGGGATGGCCAAGTTCATGGCCTTCCTCCTCGGCTCGAACTGGGACGCCGAGCTGGCCCGGCTCAAGATCCTCGAGCTCGACGGCCCCGAGGCGCTCCTGGCGCTCGACGCGGCCTACGCCGACTGGCTGCCCGTGACCGCGCCGCCCGGGGTGCCGGCTGGACCCGCGGTCGACGCCCTGGCCGACGACCTGGCCCGCTTCCTCGAGATGACCGCGGGCGGGGGCGGGTCGAACAACTGGGCCATTGCGCCCTCGCGGACCCTGAGTGGCCGCCCGATCGTCGCCAACGACCCGCACCTGTCCCCGGTGATGCCGCCGCACTTCTACCTCGCCCACCTACGGTGCCCCGAGTTCGAGGCCGCCGGTGCCACGCTCGCCGGATCGTTCGGCATCTTCGCCGGGCACAACGAGGCGGCCGGGTGGGGCGTGACGGTCGGGTTCGTCGACGACACCGACCTGGTGGTCGAGGAGGTCGGTCCCGACGGCGCCAGCGTCCGCCGGCCCGACGGCTTCGTACCGTGCGAGGTCCGGCGCGAGGAGATCCACGTGCGCGGCGCGGACACCGTCGTCGAGGAGGTGCTGATCACGCCGGCCGGGCCGATCGTGGGCCCGGCGTTCGAAGGGGGTTTCGGGGCCATCGCCATGCGCGCCACCTGGCTCGATGCCCGACCGATGCACGGCCTACTCGACCTGGTGAAGCTGCGCACCGCCCACGACTTCCACACCCGGCTCGGCGACTGGCCCTCGGCCAACCAGAACGTCGTGTTCGCCACGATCGACGGCAACATCGGGTGGCAACTCGTCGGGGAGCCGCCACGGCGTCGGTCGGGTCACGGGGTCGTGCCCACCGCCGGCGCCGATCCCGACGCCGGCTGGGACGGCATCGTGCCCTTCACCGAGATGCCCCGGGCGCTCGATCCCGAGACCGGTTGGATCGCGACCGCCAACGCCAAGCCGGTCGTCGACGGCGACGGGCCGTTCATCAGCGCCGACTTCTCCGACGGGTACCGCGTGGCCCGCATCGGGGAGATCCTCGGCTCGCGCGACGACTGGGACGCACCCGACATGGCCGCGGTGCAGCTCGACGTCGCCTCTATCCCCTGGCGCGAGGTCCGCGACCGCGTGGTGGCAGTCAGCGTGGCCGACCCCGCCGCGGCCACCGCCCATCGGGCTCTGGCCGAGTGGGACGGCGACATCGGTACCGGGTCGACGGGCGCGGCGGCGTTCGAGCTGTTCCTCGCCGAGCTGACGCGCCGGGTCATCGCCGCCAAGGCCCCGAATAGCGTCGAGTGGGCCCTCGGCAAGGGGTTCCTGCCGCTGGCCCCGCACAACCTGTTCGCGTTCACCCGGGTGAGCCAGGTGTCCGCGCTGGTGCGCGAACAACCCGCCGACTGGTTCGACCGGCCATGGGAG
>Ga0209048_10000480_pt1 | contig 42715 bp, 36 predicted proteins | sample FrelakmetCRP12CR_FD_187146 | JGI IMG/M metagenome (GOLD analysis project Ga0209048, IMG submission 187146) | Freshwater lake sediment microbial communities from the University of Notre Dame, USA, for methane emissions studies - CRP12 CR (SPAdes)... | ecosystem: Environmental > Aquatic >...
TTCTGGGGCCTGATTGCCTCGATGTGGGTCGGCAACCTGATGCTCGTCGTGCTGAACCTGCCGCTGATCGGCATGTGGATCAAACTGCTGCAAGTGCCTTATCGCGTGCTCTATCCGGCGATCCTGCTGTTCTGCGCGATCGGCGTCTACACGATCAGCAATGCCAGTTTCGACGTGATGCAGACAGCGGCGTTTGGCTTTCTCGGCATCGTTTTCGTCAAACTGGAGTGCGAGCCTGCGCCATTGCTTCTCGGCTTCGTGCTCGGACCGATGATGGAGGAGAATCTGCGGCGGGCACTGCTTCTGTCGCGGGGCGACCCCACCGTGTTCGTCACGCGCCCGCTTTCGCTCGCGATGCTGATTGCGGCGGTCGCGCTGATCCTGCTGATTGCGCTTCCGAACATCCGCAAGACGCGGGAAGTCGCGTTTCAGGAGGAATGACATGGAGACAACCATGAAGCTCTATGACGCTGATCTGTCCGGCAACTGCCACCGTGTCCGCCTGCTGCTGGCGCTTCTGGGCAAGCCGTACGAGAAGGTCACCGTCAACATGCGCGCGGGCGATAACCGTACGCCGCAGTACCTCGCGCTCAACCCCCGCGGCCAGGTCCCCGTGTTGACCGATGGTGATTTCACCGTGTGGGACTCGCAGGCGATCCTGGTCTACCTTGCCCGCGCCTATGGCGGCGAGAAATGGCTCCCCACCGATGCGCCGGGGATGGCCGAAGTGATGCAGTGGATGGCGGTTTCGGAGAACGAGATCCTCTATGGCCTCGCCCGGGCCCGGGTGATGCAGAAGTTCGGCGCTCCCGGCGACATCGACGCGTGCCGGCAGATGGGGCACAAGATCCTCGACGTGATGAACAACCACCTCGCTACGCGCCAATGGCTCGCCTGCGGGCGTCTCACCATCGCCGACGTCGCCTGTTTCCCCTACGTCGCGCTTGCGCCCGAAGGTGGCGTGGCGTTGGACGCGTATCCGAACGTCGGTCGCTGGCTCGCGCGGATCAGGGCGCTGCCGGGGTATGTAGCCATGCCGGGGCTCTAGCCGCGTGCTGCAGCGAACGCCTCCGCCCTCCGCCACGTAATTCCTCACCGAAATCCCGCGTCTGACGCATCGATGAACTTCGACTGGAAGCTCCCCTACGTTTCCCACCGCCAGCCGATCCTCGCCCGAAACGCCGTGGCAACGTCGCAGCCGCTCGCCGTGCAGGCCGGGATCGCGATGCTCCAACGCGGCGGGAATGCCGTGGACGCGGCGCTTGCGACCGCCATCGCTCTGACGGTCGTCGAACCCTGCAGCAACGGCATCGGGAGCGACCTGTTCGCGATCCTGTGGGATGGCCGCGAGCTCCTCGGCCTCAATGCGTCCGGGCGAGCCCCCGCCGCCGTGACCCCGGCGCGGTACAAGGGCAAGGCCGAAATTCCGCCACGCAGTTGGGAGGCCGTCACGATCCCGGGTGCCGTCTCGGCGTGGGCGGCGCTGTCGCAGAGGTTCGGCGCCCTGCCCTTCGCCGACCTCTTCGCACCGGCGATCCGCTATGCGCGCGATGGCTATGCGGTGTCGCCGATCGTCGCCGAGAAATGGGAGCTCGCGGCTACGGTGCTTCCGCACGACCTTGGCTTCGCCGAACACTTTCTCCCGCGTGGTCGAGCGCCGAAGGCCGGCGAGGTCTTCAGTTGTCCGCCGATGGCAAAGACTCTCGATAGCATCGCGGCGACGCGCGGCAACTCTTTCTACCGCGGCGAACTTGCGGCGGCCATGGTCGCGCACGCCAAGGCGCACGGCGCATTGCACACGGCCGAGGACTTCGCCACGCACACCGTGGATTGGGTGGAACCGCTCGGACTCGAGTACGGCGGCGCCACCGTGCACGAGATCCCGCCGAACGGACAGGGGATCGCCGCGCTGATGGCACTCGGCATCCTGCGCGCGTTCGATCTCCGATCGCTGCCGCCGGACTCGGTGGCGAGTCAGCACCTGCAGATCGAGGCGATGAAGCTCGCCTTCGCCGACGCCCATCGCTTCGTGAGCGACCCGCGGACGATGGAGCTGCCGCCCGCGGCCATGCTCGATCCCGGCTACCTCGCCTCGCGCGCACGGATGATCGATCCGAAGCGGGCGCAGGACTTCGGACCCGGCAACCCGCCGAAGGGCGGCACCGTCTATCTTTGCGCAGCCGACGAGCAGGGAATGCTCGTATCGCTGATCCAGTCGAACTACATGGGCTTCGGTTCCGGCGTGGTCGTGCCCGGCACCGGCATCAGCCTGCAGAACCGCGGCGTCGGCTTTTCGCTAGTCTCCGGTCACCCGAACGAGATCGCCGGCGGCAAACGGCCCTTCCACACGATCATCCCGGGCTTCCTCACGCGGAACGGCATGCCGCTCGCCGCCTTCGGCGTGATGGGCGGCCCGATCCAGCCACCCGGACACGTGCAGACCATGGTGCGGCTGCTGACCCATGGCATGAACCCGCAGGCGGCGCTCGATGCGCCACGATGGAAACTGAACGGCGGCATTTCCGTCGATCTGGAAGCGACCGCATCACCGGAACTGCGTTCGGGTCTCATCGCGCTTGGCCACGAGATCAAGGCAGTCGCCGACTCGTACATGGATTTCGGCGCGGGGCAGATCATTCTCGGCACCGAGGGCGGCTACGCGGCCGCGTCCGATCCGCGGCGCGACGGCCAGGCGGCGGGGTTCTAGAGCCGTACGTCCGCGCGCGAACCGCTGGCCGTTGGCCGAGGTCGCGAAATGCGTCAGTCGGCGCCCGGGAGATCGCAGCAGCGTTCGGCAGTCGGCAATGCCGAGAGCACCGCGCCTGTCACCAGGTTCGGGCGAAATACGGTGCATCCCTTGAGGCCCAACGCATACGCTCGCCGATAGGTCGCGGCGAACTCGTCGAACGGAATGTCGGCGCGTGCGTTGACCGTCTTCGCGATCGCATTGTCGACATGGGCCTGCAGCACAGCCTGCATCTCGAGCTGCGCGTCCGGGCTGACCTCGTCGACCGCAACGAACGCCTCCGGCAGCGGCTCGCCGCGCCCGCGCAATCGAGAGTGCTCGACCAACGCGTAGCATTCGACCGGCACCCGCGCGACCGTGCCGTCCACCTGCCGGATCCCGCGTTCGTAGGACAGCGCGTAGACGGGCTCGAGACCGCTCGACACGTTGCCAGCCAGCAGGCTGATCGTACCCGCCGGCGCAATCGCCGTGAGATGACTGTTGCGGATTCCGTCGCGGGCGACGCGTGCCTGGAGCGCCGGGGGAAGCGCCCGCACGAACGGCCCCGCGAGGTAACGGTCGCGATCGAATAGAGGAAACGCGCCTTTCTCGCGTGCGAGCTCGATCGATGCCGAATATGCCGCTTCCGCGATGTGGCGCATGGCGTCGGCCGCGATGCGTCTCGCCGCTTCGCTGTCGTACCGCACGCCGAGCATGATCAGCGCATCGGCAAGCCCCGTGATGCCGAGCCCCAGACGCCGCGATGCGCGCGCAGCTTCCGCCTGCTGCGGCAGAGGGAAGCCCGAGACCTCGTAGACGTCATCCAGCATCCGCACCGCGACCTGCGCGGTTTTCGCGAGCGCGGCGACATCGAGCCGGGCCGCCGGCGTGAACGGCGCACTGACGAAGCGCGTCAGGTTGAGCGATCCGAGGTCGCACGCGCCGTAGGGTGGCAGCGGGATCTCGCCGCAGGGATTGGTCGCGCCGATCCGCTCCGCGTAACCCAGGTTGTCAAGCGCGCGCACATGATCGATGAAGATCACACCTGGCTCCGCGCACTCGTACGCGGTGCGGACGAGGCTCTCCCACAACGCGCGGGCGCGTACCTTACGCAGCGTGCGCCGCCCGGCTCCCTCCGCGGGAAACACGAGCGGCCACTCGGCATCGGTGTCGACGGCACCCAGGAACGAATCGGTAACGAGCACCGACAGGTTGAAACGCGTCAGCGTGCCGGGCTGCCGCTTCGCGGCGATGAACGACTCGATGTCGGGATGATCGCAACGCAGTGTGGCCATCATCGCGCCACGGCGAGCGCCGGTCGACTGCACGGTCGCGCACATCGCGTCCCACACACGCATGAACGACACCGGTCCGGAGGCAATCGTGCCGGCGGCGTCGGCCGGCTTGCCCGCAGGACGCAGCGGCGAGAAATCGTAGCCGATGCCCCCGCCCTGCTGCATCGTCAACGCACCCTCGCGCAGCGCATCGAAGATGCCGTCGAGCGAGTCCTCGATCGTCCCCATCACGAAACAGTTGAAGAGCGTGACGCGGCGACCCGTGCCGGCACCGGCCAGAATGCGGCCTCCGGGCAGGAAACGGAAATCGGCGAGCGCCTCGGCGAAGCTGCGCTCCCAGAATGGCCGGTTCGCGGGCTCTGCCGCCGCCAACGCCCGCGCGACCCGCCCCCATGTCGCGTCGATCGACGGCTCCGGCCCGCCCACCGCCGCGTCGAAGCGATAGCGGCTCATCCAGATTTCCCGGGCGAGCGGATTCGGAAAGTCAGTCATGGGAGATGTCGCGAGCCGGGCATCGCGGCGCCCGCATCAGGAGTTTCTCGCCTTCCGTGCGGAAAGGGGCAGGAGCTCGGGAAGTTCGATCCGCCGGCGTCCCGGTTCGGGCGCTGCCAGCGGTGCCGTCGCGCGCATCGTCGCGAGGCTGCGACGCGTGAGCTCCTGGTAACTCGCCGTGCCTTCGACCTTCCAGGCCAGTTCCTGCTCGGTCAACACGCGCAGCACGCGCGCCGGCACGCCGGCGACCAGCGTGCGCGGCGGCACGATCATTTCGGCCTTCACGAAAGCCAGTGCCGCGACGATCGCCGACTCGCCGATCACGGCGTTGTCGTTGACGACGGCGTTCATCCCGACGAGCGCGTTGCGCCCGACCGTGCAGCCATGCAGGATCGCCCCGTGTCCGATGTGTCCCTCCTCCTCGACGATCGTCTCGTTGCCGGGGTACGCGTGCAGGATGCACCCGTCCTGCACATTCGACCCCGCGCGCATCTCGAGCCGGCCGAAATCGCCCCGCAGGCACGCCGTGGGTCCGACGTAGCAGCCCGGACCGACGAGCACGTCGCCGATCAGGACCGCGCTCGGGTGCACATAGGCACTCGGGTCGACCACCGGTGTCGCTCCGTCGATTTCCCATACGGTCAAGGTCATCCCGATCCTCGGTTCACGTCAACACAGGATTGCGGCCGCGGAATCCATCGCCTACCGCGGCGGCGCGGAATCGCGCGCAGCCAGCGCGGCCGCGCCTTCGGCAGCCAGTGTCGCCCTGTCGCCTTCGAACCCAGGCGGCACGTTGACCGTAACCTCCTTGTGGGCGAACTTGATTCCCGCCTCGCGAAATGCCTTGATGATCTTGGTGTAGGCCGCCTTCTGGATCATCCACGGCTCGCGGTCGGGTCGCGCCATGAACTTGGCGCGCACGACGATCGCGCTGTCCTCCGTCGCCGTCACGCCGCCGAACTTGAGCGGTTGCAGAAGGTTCGGCGCCAGCTCGGGATCCGCGGCGATCTCGTCGCCGATCTGCTTCAGGATCTTCTTCACCTGCAGCAGGCTGGTGTCGTAGGTGAGCCGGAAGTCCAACACCATGACGACCCAGTCGCGGCTGGTGTTGCGCAGCCGCTTGATCTCGCCGTAAGGCAGGATGTTGATTGCGCCGCGATGGTGACGCAGAAAGAGCGATCGGACGTTGATCTTCTCGACCCTGCCCTTGTCGGATCCGACTTCGATGTACTCGCCCAGGCGAAACGCATCGTCCATGAGGAAGAACGCGCCGGACACGACGTCGCGGACGAGCGTCTGGGAGCCGAAGCCAATCGCCACGCCGATGACGCTCGCGCCGGCGAGCAGCGGCAGGATGTCGACGCCAAGCGCCGCCAGCACCGACATCGTCGCCATGGCCACGATCGTGACCAGGATCAGCACGCGCATAATTGGCAGCAGCGTCCGCAGCCGCGACGCCGGGTACTCGGGGTCGAAGTCAGCCTCGCTGGTCAGGCGCCGGTCGATCGCGGTCTTCGCGATCTCCCAGACCATGAAGGCGAGCAGCAGCACGATGCAGACACCGAACAGCGAGCTCGCGATGCGCCCGCCCATGCTCTGCTGCGCCAGCGCGAATACGTCGATGTCCCAGAGACGAGCGAGGACAACCAGCCCGATCACGACGGTCACGATGTGGATCGCGCGCCGAAAGACCGACTCGTACGTGGCGAGGATCCGCGGCCGATGGGAGACCGCGCTCGCATCCGGCGGCGCGGCCGCCGCGGCGAGCGCACGGCAGAGCGCCATGTCGACGATCGGCACGGCGATGACGAGCAGAATACTCAGGATGCCCTGGCCCGTCATCGCCGCTTCACCCGCGAGGACCTCCCAGATCCGCGTTGCCGCGATCGCGACGAAGTACACCGTGGCCAGCACCGGCCACAGGTCGGCGAGCCACCGGGCAATCGGATGCGCCGTCCCGTTGCCGCGAATGAGCGTCGCGATCGGCTCGCGGACGCGCCAGACGGTGCTCACGACCATCGCCGTGACCAGCACGGCCACGCCGACGACGAGCAAGTCCCGCGTGGCCGCGCCGACGCCGGCGCCCTGCAGTACCGCCCCGATGGCCACGAACGCGGCGAACACGGCAGCGAGTGCGACGACGAATCGCTGCAGCGCCCGCGCCGGCGCATCGGCGAACGGCAGCAGGCGCTCGTTCGCCGCGCGCGGGGCGAGCAGGAACCGCCCGAGGAGCGCCACGAACCGCACAGCCAGGACGGCGACCACGATGACGAACATCGTGCGTCGCTGCAGGAAGTGATCGTGCCAGAGCGCGAGCAGCAGCCCGACCGCGGCGACGCCGTACACGACGATCCCGACCGCCTCGAGCGCGAGCTGCGTCGCCAGCCGGACGGCGTTGGCCGAATAGCTCATGGCGGGCGCTTGCCGCAGTCGATCCCGGTAGCTTCGCAGCGACCGGTCGTAGAGGCGCTCGGCGATCCAGCCCACGGCGAGCGACGCCGCGAGCATCGCCGCGATCAGGAGCAGGCGCGGCAGGCCGTCCGGCTCGGTGAGCTTCGCGCCGACCGTCTGCAGCGTCGCCGGCAGTGCGACGAGCGCGCCGCCCAGCTCGTCGAACCGGCGTCGGATCATCTCGGTGCTGTCGCCGACCATCCCGGCCATGCCCGCCGCCCCGGCGGGCTTCGCGGATCCCGCTGCCGCGCGCTCGAGCTGGTCGAGGAGGAGCTTCCTCACCTCGGCGTCTGACAGGCGTGCGACGAGATCGTGCACGGCTTCCCGCGTGAGCGGCTCCGGCAGCGCGTGCGCCGCGCCGGACGTCGCGTCCTTCCCCGCCGCGGCGAATGCCGTCCCGGCGACGAGCGTCATCGCAACGATCGCCACGACGAGCCTCGCCGTGGCTCGTACGCGGTGCGCAAATCCGTTGAACGTCATCACCTCGATCCTCCCCTCTTACACATCATCGGTGAGCGTTCGCGGCGGGTCAACACCGCCCCAGCGGGGGAGCCCCATCGCCCGCGCGACGCCGCGGCGTCACCCGAGCCACGCGCGCGCGTTGCGGAACATCCGCATCCACGGCGAGTCCTCGCCCCAACCCGCGGGGTGCCACGACATCTGCACCGTCCGGAAGACGCGCTCCGGGTGCGGCATGAGGATCGTATAGCGGCCGTCGGCGGTAGTCAGCCCGGTAATGCCCTGGGGCGAGCCGTTGGCGTTGGCGGGGTACGTCTCCGTCGGCTGCCCGGCATTGTCGACGAAGCGCAGCGCAATCATTGGCTGCGCGGCGGCAAGCTGCGCCGCATCGCGGAACTCGGCATACCCTTCACCGTGCGCGGTGGCTACGGGAATGCGGCTCCCCTCCATTCCGCGGAAGAACAGCGACGGCGAGCGCTGGATTTCCAGCGACACGAAACGCGCCTCGAACTGCTCGGACCGGTTGCGCACGAAATGCGGCCAGTGCGCGGTTCCCGGGATCAGCTCGTGCAGATTGCTCATCATCTGGCAACCGTTGCACACGCCGAGGGCGAACGTGTCATCGCGCGCGAAGAACGCCGCGAATTCGTCGCGCGCCCGCGCATTGAACAGGATCGACTTGGCCCAGCCCTCGCCCGCGCCCAGCACGTCCCCATAGGAAAACCCGCCGCACGCAACGAATGCACGAAAATCGGCGAGCGAGCGCCGGCCCGAAAGGATGTCCGTCATGTGCACGTCGACGGCGGTGAAGCCGGCGCGGTCGAACGCCGCCGCCATCTCGACCTGGCCGTTGACTCCCTGCTCGCGCAGGATCGCGATCGACGGACGCGAACCGGCCGCGACAAACGGCGCGGCGACGTCCCGCGCCGGATCGAAGGTAAGGACGGGCGCGAGACCGGGGTCGCTCCCGTCGCGGATCCGGGCGAATTCCTGATCGACGACCGCGGGATTGTCGCGCAGCCGCTGCAACTCGTGCGTTGTCGCCGACCAGGCACGATGCAGGTCGACACGAGCTTCGTCCAACCATGTTGCACCGTTGGTGGTGATGGTTATGCGGTCGCTCGCGACCGGGGCGCCGATTGCGTGGGCGACGAGCCCGGCCGCCACAAGGCGCGCCACCGTGGCGGCGCGTTCCGATGCGCGTACCAGGACGATGGCGCCCGGCTCTTCGGCGAACAGTACGGCGAGCGGATCGCCACGCAACTCGTCGAGAGCGATCGAGAGGCCGCAGCGGGTCGCAAACGCCATCTCGCACAGAGTCGCGAACATTCCACCGTCGGCAATGTCGTGGTACGCAAGCAGGCGGCCCTCGGCAGCGAGCGCCTGGATCGCCGAGAAGAACGCGGACAGCCGCGCCGGGTCGTCCAAGTCCGGCGCGACGTTGCCGAGCTGACCGAACACCTGCGCCAGCGCCGATCCGCCGAGGCGTCGCTTGCCCGCGCCCAGATCGATCCACACCAGCTCGGTGGGTTCGTCGTCGCGGGCGAGCAGCGGCGTCAGCACGCGTCGCGCATCGCCAACCGGGGCGAACGCCGTGACGATCAGCGACAGCGGTGCGGTGACGGCCTTTTCCGCACCGCCGTCGCGCCACGTCGTGCGCATCGACATCGAATCCTTGCCGACGGGAATGCTGATCCCGAGCGCCGGACAGAGTTCCATCGCCACCGCGCGCACGACGTCGTACAGCGCGGCGTCCTCGCCGGGATGCCCGGCCGGCGCCATCCAGTTCGCGGAGAGCTTGATATCGGAAAGCTGCGCGATTCCCGCCGCCGCGATGTTGGTGACCGCCTCGGCGACGGCCATCCGGCCGGAAGCTGGCGCGTCGATCAACGCGAGCGGCGTGCGCTCGCCGATGGCCATTGCCTCCCCGGCATAACCGTCGAAATCCATCAGCGTGACCGCGACATCGGCCACGGGAACCTGCCACGGGCCGACCATCGGGTCGCGCGCGCATAAGCCGCCGACCGTGCGGTCGCCGATCGTGACGAGAAACGTCTTGTCGGCGACCGCCGGGAACTGCAGCACCCGGTAGGCGGCATCCCTGACGGCAATCTGCGAGAGATCGAGGGGTCGCAACGCGCGGCTGGCGTGCGTCACGTCGCGCGTCATTTTCGGCGGCTTGCCGAAGAGCACGTCGAGATCCATGTCAATGGGCCGGTTGCCGAAATGCGGATCGGCGACGACGAGCCGTCCCTGCGTGGTCGCGGTCCCGACTACGGCGAACGGGCAGCGTTCGCGCGCGCAGATCGCGGCGAACCGCGCGCGGTCGTCCTCGCGGATCGCGAGCACGTAGCGTTCCTGCGCCTCGTTGCACCAGATCTCGCGCGGGGCCATGCCCGGCTCCTCGGAAGGAAGCTTGCGGAGGTCGAATGCGGCACCCGCACCTCCGCCGTGGACCAGCTCCGGAAATGCGTTGGACAGACCGCCGGCGCCGACATCGTGGATCGAGAGGATCGGATTTGCCGTGCCGAGCTGCCAGCACCGGTCGATCACTTCCTGCGCCCGGCGCTGGATCTCGGCGTTGCCGCGCTGGACGGAATCGAAATCGAGGTCCGCGGCGTTGGCACCGGTCGTCATCGACGACGCGGCGCCCCCGCCCAAGCCGATCAGCATGCCCGGCCCGCCGAGCTGAACCAGCAGCGCGCCGCCGGGGATCGCGTGCTTTGCCGTGTGATCGGCGCGAATGTTGCCGAGGCCGCCGGCGATCATGATCGGCTTGTGATACCCGCGAACTTCCCCGGCGACGCTCTGCTCGAATGTGCGGAAATAGCCGAGCAGGTTCGGCCGCCCGAATTCGTTGTTGAACGAAGCGCCGCCGATCGGCCCCTCGAGCATGATGTCCAAAGCCGAGGCGATCCGGTCGGGTTTCCCGTAGGGCACTTCCCAGGGCTGCGGCAACCCCGGCAGCCGCAGGTGCGACACGGTAAACCCGGTGAGTCCCGCCTTGGGCTTCGCGCCCGTCCCCGTCGCGCCTTCGTCGCGGATCTCGCCACCGGAACCCGTCGCCGCACCGGGGAACGGCGCTATCGCGGTCGGGTGATTGTGCGTTTCCACCTTCATCAGTGTGTGCGTCAGCTCCGGGTGCGCGCTGTACCGGCCCTCGGCGTCGGGATAGAAGCGGCGCACCGCCGCGCCTTCCATCACCGCCGCATTGTCGGCGTAGGCAACCACGGTTCCCCGAGGCGTGGTCGCGTGCGTATGGCGGATCATCGCGAACAGGCTCTTGTCCTGCGGCGCGCCGTCGACGATCCATCGTGCATTAAAGATCTTGTGCCGGCAGTGCTCGGAATTCGCCTGCGCGAACATCATCAGTTCGGCGTCGGTCGGGTCGCGACCCATGCGGCGGAAGGAGACATCGAGATACTCGATCTCGTCCGGCGCGAGCGCGAGGCCCAGTGCCGAATTCGCCGTCTCGATTGCCGCGCGGCCCTGCGCGAGCAGCGGTATCGTCGTCAGCGGTCGCGGCGGGAAGTGCGCGAACAGTGCCTGTGCATCTTCGAGCCGCGGCAACACCGCCTCGGTCATCCGGTCGTGCACGAGTGGCAGCAGCGCCGCGCGGTCCAGCGCGGCGAGCGGCGATCCGTCGCGGGTTTCGACGCGAAAACCGATGCCGCGTTCGACGCGCGCGACTGCGGCTAGGCCGCAGTTCCTGGCGATGTCGGTCGCCTTCGACGACCACGGAGAGAGCGTTCCCGGACGGGGAACGACGACGAGCAGTTCGCCGCGGTCGGCGTCGGCGCTGTCATGCGGACCGTAGGTCAGCAGACGCTCGAGCGTCGCGTGCTCGGGCGGGGTCAGGCTGCGCTCGGCTTCGACGAAGTGCCAGTAGGTGGCCGAAACGCCCGCGACGGCGTGGTCAGGGCGGGAAGCCGCGAGCGCGGCCAGGAGCTTGGCGACGCGGAACGGTGAAAGCGCATGGCGCCCGCGTAGCGTAAGAAGGTGCGGCATGTCCGGCGCAAGGGACGTAAACCGGGATTATACGCGCAGGAGGCGCGCTCTCCGGGCGCCCTCGGCATGGCCAATCCGTCCTGGGAAGCCGAACATTCGGCCCGGCGCAGCGGGCGCGCGGGAACGGCAGAATCAGTGGTGAAGGATCTTGGCGAGGAACTGCTGCGCACGCTCGGAGCGCGGCTTGCCGAAGAAATCGTCCTTGGTCGCGTCCTCGACGATGCGTCCCTGGTCCATGAAGATCACGCGGTGCGCGACCTTGCGCGCAAAGCCCATTTCGTGGGTGACGACCATCATCGTCATCCCCTCCTTGGCGAGCTGCACCATCACGTCCAGCACCTCGTTGATCATCTCGGGGTCCAGCGCCGACGTGGGCTCGTCGAACAGCATGCAGATCGGATCCATCGACAGGGCCCGCGCGATCGCCACGCGCTGCTGCTGCCCGCCCGACAGCTGGCCGGGAAACTTGTCCTTCTGCGCGTTGAGACCGACGCGATCGAGGAGCTTCAGGCCGCGCTCGATCGCCTCTTCCTTGCCGCGGTTCAGCACCTTGATCTGCGCGAGCGTCAGGTTCTCGGTGATCGACAGGTGAGGGAACAGCTCGAAGTGCTGGAACACCATGCCGACGCGCGCCCGGAGCTTGGGCAGGTTGGTCCTGGGGTCGTGCACCGGAATGCCGTCGACGATGATCTGGCCCTTCTGGAACGGCTCCAGCGCGTTGACGCATTTGATCAGCGTCGACTTGCCCGAACCGGACGGGCCGCAAACGACGATCACCTCCCCCTTCTCGACCTTCGTGGTGCAGTCGGTCAGCACCTGGAACTGGCCGTACCACTTGGAGATGTTGTCGATGGAAATCATGGGCATGATGGCGACCTCAGCGGATGACGGCGATCTTCGTCTGCAGCATCTTGACCGCGTACGACAACGTGTAGCAGAGCACGAAGTAGACGACGGCGACGAACAGGTACATCTCGATCAGCCGTCCGTCGCGCTGCGCGATCTTCGAGGCCGCGCCCGTGAAGTCGGTGGCCGAGATCACGTACACGAGCGAGGTGTCCTGGAACAGGATGATGGTCTGCGTGAGCAGCACCGGGATCATGTTGCGGAACGCCTGGGGCAGGATCACCAGCCGCATCGCCTGGCCATACGTGAGCCCCAGCGCGTACGCGGAATGGACCTGCCCCTTGGCGATCGACTGGATCCCGGCACGCATGATCTCGCAGAAGTATGCGGCCTCGAACATGATGAACGTGATGATCGCGGTCCGCTCCGCGCCAATCTGCGGGGGCCGCTCGCCACCGGTGACTAGCTGCAGCACCTGCGGCATCAGGAAGAAGAACCAGAACAGCACTAGCACCAGCGGGATCGAGCGCATCAGGTTCACATAGCCGGCCGCGATGTTCGAGAGCGCCTTGATCGGCGACAGGCGCGCCAGCGCGAGCAGCGTGCCGAAGAAGAGGCCGCCGACCGAGGCGATCGCGGTCAGCTCGACCGTATACAGGAAGCCCTTCCACAGGTAGGGCAGCGAGCGGCTGATGACGTCGAAGTCGAGGGTCATCGCCGTCCCCTACTTCGCGCCGCCGGCGATGAAGCCCGGCACCGCAACCTTGCGCTCGACGAGCGCCATCACGCGATTGGCGGTCATCGCGATGACGATGTAGACGAGCGTCGCCGCCGAGAACGCCTCGAAGAAGTGGAACGTGTACTCGCCCATCTCGCGCGAGCGGAACGTGAGTTCGGCGAGCCCAATGGTGAGCGCGATCGACGAGTTCTTGATCAGGTTCATCGTTTCGCTGGTGAGCGGCGGGATCACGATCCGGAACGCCATCGGAAGCAGAACGAAGCGGTAGACCTGCGTCGTCGTGAGGCCGACGGCCATCCCCGCGTAACGCTGGCCGCGCGGCAGCGACTGGATTCCCGCCCGCACCTGCTCGGCCACCCGCGCGGACGTGAAGAGTCCGAGGCAGAGCACCGCCGACAGGAACTGGGCGTGCGCGGGGTCAGCCCTGACGACCCATGCTTTGAGCGGCGGGATGAACTCCGGGATGACGAAGTACCACAGGAACATCTGCACGAGCAGCGGGACATTGCGGAAGAGCTCGACCCAGGCGTTCCCGGCGCGCACCAGCCACGGCTGCTGCGTCGTGCGTATGGTGCCGATCACCGAGCCGATGACCAGAGCGATCACCCACGCGCACGCCGACACGCCCAGCGTCCACCAGATCCCCGAGATCAGCAGATCGATGTAACGGTCGCCGCCCCCCGGGATTTCCTGGAAGAAGACCATCCAGTCCAGATCGAATTTCATTCGTCGGCCTCCCCCAGCCAGCGCACCAAGGCAATGGCGTCAGACTACACCACGCGGCGACAGGCGGTCATCGCGAAGCGGAATGCGCCCCGAAGGCCCGGCAGTTCGGCGACGAGACCCAACAAAAAGGGCCGAAGCGCCCGTACGCGCTCCGGCCCCAGCTCCGATTTTGGCGCACTGCTGCGCCAGATCCGTTACACGCCCTTGTCGTTCGGATTGGCGAAGGCTTCCTTGATCGCGGGCGTCGCCGGGAAGTTCATGTTGATCCCCTTCGGCGGGATCGCGTTCGTGAACCACTTGGCGTAGATCTGGTTGATCTCGCCCGACTTCATCACGCCGCCGATCGTCTTGTCGACCAGCGCCTTGAATTGCGGGTCGTCCTTCCGCAGCATCATGCTGTAGGGCTCCTGGCGCAACGACTCGGGGATGATCATGTAGTCGCCGGGCTTGTCGGAGTTCGCGATCTGGCCGGCGAGCAGGATGTCGTCCATCACGAACGCCGCCGAACGGTCCTGCGCCAGCAGCAGGAACGATTCCGCGTGATCCTTGCCGTAGATTTCCTTGATGTCGACGCTCTTCGTCTTCTCGTACTGCTTGAGCAGCGGCACCGACGTCGTGCCGGACGTCGTCGAGATGGTCTTGCCGTTGAGATCGGCAAGCTGCTTGATGCCGGAAGTCTTCTTCACGGCAGCCGTGACGTTGATCACGAAGTACGTGGGGCCGAACGCCACCTGCTTCTGTCGCTCGACGCTGTTGGTGGTCGAACCGCACTCCATATCGATATTGCCGGCCTGCAACTGGGGAATCCTGTTGCCCGAAGTGACGGGCTGCAGGTTGACCTTGAGATTCGGCATCTTGAGCTCGGCCTTGACCGCGTCCACGACCTTCATGCAGAGGTCCATCGCATAGCCGACCGGCTGCTGCTTGTCGTCGAGGTACGAGAACGGGATCGACGATTCGCGGTGGCCGATCGTGATCGCGCCGGTCTCCTTGATCTTCTTGAGCGTGCCCGTCAGCTCCTGCGCATGGGCGGTCAATGCAAACACGGCGGCGGCCAGCGCAAGTCCGGCCTTGGGGATGAGCTTCATCAGAATTCTCCTGTGGATCGGCGATTTGGGCCGCGATGGAAAACCCAGCAGCAGAGAGGACGCGAAGGACAGTCGACTCTCTGGTAAGACGATGATTTTACCGGTCTGGACGTGGGCTTGTCCACGTGACCCGACCCTCAGGCGGAGCCCCGGGGACCGCACTCGGCACGACGTCCGCGCGGCCTATAATCGAGTATGACGAAGGCCAGCGCATTGCGCCCCATCTACCGCACGGACGAACTGCGTGTAGTCGAAGGGGCCGCGAAGTCTGCCCCGCTGATGGAACGCGCGGGCACGGCGGCCGCCGAGGTCGCGCGTACGATGATCGGCGAGCGCGACGGATCCGTTCTGGTCCTCGCGGGCCCGGGCAACAATGGCGGCGACGCGTTCGTCGCCGCGCGCCACCTCCGCGAGGCATTTTTCGACCTGGCCGTCGTTTTTCGCGGAGATCCCGCAAGTCTGCCGGCCGATGCCGCCGCGGCATATCACACGTTCGTCGCCACGGGGGGCACGCTGCTGGCCGACGTTCCCGTCGGGTGGCAAGGGTCGCTCGTCATCGACGGGCTCTTCGGCATCGGTCTCGCGCGGCCGCTTGTATCCGATTATTCGGCGATGGTCGAATGGGCGAATGCGTCGGGCGTTCCTGTCCTCGCCCTCGACGTGCCGAGCGGGCTCGCCGCCGACACCGGCGTCGCACTCGGACCCACGATCCGGGCCGCGGCGACCGCGACATTCATCGCGCTGAAACCCGGATTGCTGACCGGCGATGGCGTCGATCTCTGCGGCACCGTCTCGGTGCATCCGCTCGGTCTCGATCCGGAGGCGATCGCGCCAGCCGCCGGTCACCAGCTCGACTGGCCGGCGCTCGCTGCCGGGCTGCCGATCGTCCTCACGCGGCACGCGCGGAATGTCCACAAAGGGAGTTTCGGCACGCTCGGCATCATCGGCGGCGAAGATGGCATGGTCGGCGCGCCGCTGCTCGCGGGCCGCGCTGCGCTCCTCGCCGGCGCCGGCAAGGTGTGGGTCGGCATCGTGGCCGCGCGGCGTCCCGCCGTCGACTGGGGCCAGCCCGAGCTGATGCTGCGGGCGGCGGAGAACGTGCTCGACGCCGGCGCCACCGCGCTTGTCTGCGGACCCGGCCTTGGCGCGAGCGGCGCCGCGAGGGGGCTCCTCGCGCGGGCGATCGCGGAGCACGTGCCGCTCGTGCTCGATGCCGACGCCCTGAATGCCGTCGCCGCCGATCCGGCGCTCGCCGCGGCCATCGCCGCCCGCGAATTCCCGGCGCTCGTCACGCCACACCCGGCCGAGGCCGCACGCCTTCTCGGCACCGGCACTGCCGCAGTGCAGGCCGACCGCCTGGGGGCCGCGCGGGCGCTCGCAACCAAGCTCCGCGCGGCGGTGGTCGTCAAAGGCGCAGGGAGCGTCCTCGCGTATCCGGACGGAACGTGGGACATCAACGCCAGCGGCAACCCGGGGCTCTCCAGCGCCGGCACCGGTGACGTTCTGGCGGGGTTTGCCGGCGCGTTCCTGGCGCAGGGTCTCGATGCCAAGACCGCGCTGCGTCTCGCCGTGTGCTTGCACGGCGCCGCGGCGGACGCCTGCGTCGGCCAGGGGCATGGCCCGCTGGGGATGACGGCCGGCGAGCTCGCGCCCGCCGCACGCTCGTTGCTGAATGCCGCGGGCAGCCGCGGCAACTGAACCCTCAGGGCAACAGGATCGTCGCGCCGGTCGTCGCGCGCGACTCGAGTGCGCGATGCGCACCGGCGGCGTCCTTCAGCGCGAACGTCTGTCTCGGCTCGCTTGCGAGCCGGCCGGCGCGCATGTGCTCGAACATGTCCGCCGCCATCGCCGTGAGGTCCTCGCGCTTCGCCGCGTACGTGGCCAGCGTCGGGCGCGTCGCAAACAGCGATCCCTTCTGCGACAGCATCAGGATGTCAAACGGGGGGACCGCGCCCGAGGCGTTGCCGAAGCTGACCCACAACCCGCGGGGCGAAAGACAGTCGAGCGATCCGGGAAAGGTGTCCTTGCCGATCCCGTCGTAGACGACCGGCACGCCCTTGCCGCCGGTCAGCGCCTTGACCCGTTCGACGAAGTTTTCGCGTGTGTAGACGATCGTGTGTGTGCAGCCGTTCGCCTTCGCGAGCGCCGCCTTCTCGTCCGAGCCGACGGTGCCGATCATCGTCACGCCGAGCGCGCGCGCCCATTGGCACGCAATGAGGCCGACGCCACCGGCGGCAGCGTGGAACAGGATCGTGTCGCCCGCCTGGAGCTTGTGCGTCTGGCGGAACAGATACTGGACCGTAAGGCCCTTGAGCATCAGAGTCGCGGCAACGCGGTCCGAGACGCCGTCGGGCAATTTGACCAGCCGGTCCGCCGGCATCACCCGCGATTCGCTGTAAGCGCCGAGCGGGCCACCGCAATAGGCAACACGATCGCCCGGCTTGACCCAGTCGACGCCCGCCCCCACCGCCTCGACCGTACCCGCCGCCTCGGTGCCCAGGCCGCTCGGCAACGCCAGTTTGTAGAGTCCGCCGCGATGATAGGTATCGATGTAGTTGACGCCGACTGCGGTGTGCCGAACGCGCGCCTCTCCGGGGCCGGGATTGCCGACCGCGACTTCCTCCCATTGCAGGACTTCGGGACCACCGTTGGCGTGAATGCGGATCGCGTGCGACATGGAAAGCTCCGGATGAGAAAGGTCGCAGTCTACCGGATGGCGGAGACTGCGGATTATCGATCCCCTTCGATGGCGCCGAACTCCGCTGGAACGCGTGCGTAGAAGACGCTGACCCGCTCTCGGCGCAGAAGGTCCAGGAGCTGGCCGGCCTCCTCGTCCGTCACGGCGAACTCGATCTCGACCGTCGCCTCGGCCGCGAGCTCGAAGAAATGCTCTTCGTGCAGGATGCCGTGACGGCCAAAACCGGCGATGGCGCGAAACGCCGAGCCGCCGTGGATGCCGAGCGCCTTGGCCTGCTCCAGCAACCACTCGTACAAGGCGACATGCCGATGCAGCCGCCGTTCGTGGACGTAGAAGCGCAGCAGTGTGCCTTTCATGCCGTTCCCCAGCCGTAGAACGCGCGCGCCAGCAGAATGCCGACGATCGTCATCGCGATCGAACCGACGACATGTGCCGTGATCGCGATCGTTCCCCAAAGGTACTCCTTGCGCAGCAGCAGCGTGACAATCTCGGCCGAGAACGTCGAGAATGTCGTGAGGCCCCCGAGAAAGCCCGTGGTCACCAGCAGCTGCACCGCGGGCGAAAGCACCGCATGCCGAGTGATGAATTCCATCGCCACGCCCATCAGCAGGCCGCCGACCAGGTTTGCCGTCAGCGTGCCCAGGGGCAGCGTCGGAAACACCGGATTCAGAGCAATGCCGAGTCCCCAGCGCAGCCACGCGCCGATGGCGGCGCCTCCTCCCACCGCCAGAATCCCGGTCCACGGCATGGCAATCTCCGTCAGCACTCGAAAGCGCGGCGGTCCGGGGATCCGCCGCGGGACGCGCCGCGCGCTGCGCCCGGCCCGCGACAGAAATGCACCCTTTGGCTTCGCGGGCTGGGCGCTACGCCGCTCATCGCACGTACTGCTCGACGAACTCCGCGCCGAGCCCGACCGCTGCATAGTGCCGCCGGCACATGTCGAGCTTGGTGAATACATCCTCGTACCCGATCGTGCGGCCCTCGTTGTCGAGATAGATCATTGCCCCGCTGATGTTGAAGAGGGTGATCATCTCGGGACAGTCGGCCGGCACGGTCAGCGTGTGGATCTCGCCGGGCGGTTCGTAGACGAAGCTGCCGGTCTCGGCAATCCAGTCGTGTTCCAGGTACTTCCAGCGGCCCTTGATCACGTAGCCGGTGACGAGCATCGGATGCCGATGCCGGTGGAGAACGCCCGACCTGCGCACACGAAGCAGATTGCACCAACCGCCGTTGACCGTGTTCAGCAGCAGCGGGCGGAACCACACATCCTTCGCCTGCGGTACCCAGACGCGCTCGTCGTCCGGAACCGCCAGGACCGCGAGGTCGGGCCGGATGCCAGCCGTACGCGCGCCGGCGGATGCCGTCACTGCGTGCCGTCCTTCAGCGTTGCCTTGAGTGCGGCGATCTCGGCGTTGGCCGTGTTCCCGTGCGGCAGCGGACGGTGGGCCCGGCGGTACCAGTACTTGGCATTGTCGAGATCGCCCTCGATGAGATGAATGATGCCGTGCGCCCAGCAGCCGAGCGACGACGCGTCCTTCTGCACCAGCGTGTGCGCGGCCTTCCATTCCCCGGCTTCGAGATACTGCACTGCCTTGACGATCGGAGTCACGCGCATCCTCCCGCTCCTTCACGCGACGAGGTAACCCCCGTCCACCGGCATGACCGCACCGGTGATGAACGACGCCGCCGGCGAGCACAGGAACACGACAGCTCCCGCGATGTCGGCCGGCTCCCCCCACCGTCCCAGCGGCGTGCGCGCGAGAATCGCCGCGCTGCGCCCGGGATCGTCCTGCAACGCCTGCGTGAGCTGGGTGGCGACCCACCCCGGAGCAATGGCGTTGACCCTGATTTTATCCGCTGCATAGGCAATTGCCAGCGATTTCGTCAGCTGCGCTACGCCGCCCTTGCTCGCGCTGTAGCCGGGGACGAGACCGCCGCCAAAGAACGCAAGCATCGACGACGTGTTGACGATCGCTCCGCCGCTTCGGGCGAGAAGCGGGCGCGCGGACGTGCACAGACGCATCGTGCCGGTCAGATTGACGTCCACCGTTTCGGCGAAGATGGCGGGATCGTGCTCGGCGCCACGGCGGAGGGTCCCCGCGCAATTCACGAGGATGTCGAGCCCGGGGAGGTTGCCGGTCAACGCGGCAATCGCCGCCGCGTCGCGGACGTCGAGCGCCCGCGCGTCGTGGCAACGGAATGCCGGTTGCGATCGCGCCGCGTCCGCTTCGGCCTGCGTCGCGCCGGTCACGGTCACGGTCGCGCCACACGCGGCAAGCGCATCCGCGATGGCCGCGCCGATGCCGCTCGTTCCGCCCGACACGAGTGCCACCTTGCCAGCGAAGAGGTCGTCGCGAAACGTGGTGGCGATCATGTGCATTCGGCGTCCTGGAGGTAGGGATTCAATGCGCGTCGACCGCGCCGGACGCGAGCAATGCACGAACATCGGCGTCGCGCGGCAACGGCGCGACCGCACCGAAACCCGTCGTCGCCAGAGCAGCCGCTGCGTTGGCGTAGCGCGCCGCCGCGAACGGGTCATCGCCGGCCACGACTCGCGCGGCAAACGCCCCGTCGAAGCAGTCACCCGCACCGGTGGCATCGACACAGTTCACCTCATGGCCGGCGATACGCTCTGCACGGACGCCATCGGAGACGACGACTCCGTCGCGCCCGCACTTGAGCGCGACCACCGGCGCACCCTGGCGGTGGCACCAATCGAGGATCGCTTCGGAACGAGAGAGGCCGGTGAGCATGCGCGCCTCGTCCATGCTCGGCAGGAACCAATCGCATTGCGCGACCGTTGCAAGTACGACCGCGCGCGCCCGCGGCAACGGCCAGAGCTTCAATCTCAGGTTCGGGTCGTACGAAATGCGCGCACCCGCCCCCCTTGCCGCCTCGATCGCCGCGAACGCGGCGTCGCACGCGCCCACGCTGATCGCCTGACTGATCCCCGACAGGTGCAGCACGCGCGCGGCGCGGATCAAGGTCATCGGCAGCATCGCTGGCGTGATCCGCGACGCCGCAGATCCCACCCGCAGGTAGGAGAATTCATGGCCCGCCGGTCCGTGCGTGACGAAATAGATGCCGGTCGGCGCGTCGGGATCCGTTGCCACGCCGCGCGTATCCACAGCTTCCACGGACCACAGCTGGAGGAGCGCACGGCCGAACGCGTCGTCGCCGACACGGGTCACGTACGCTGCGTTCGCTCCCAGTCGTGACGCCGCGATCACCATGTTCGACGTGTCCCCGCCGAAGCCGCGCAGGTAGGAATCGGGCGCATCGGCGCGCGCCTGGTTGAACTCGACCATCGCCTCGCCGATGGCGACGATTGCCGGAGCCGCGTGCGATGGCGCGCTCATCGCGACGCGGTGGCGGCCGGCTGCCGAGGCGGCAGCGCGCGCAATGCCGAAGCGTAGGCGGATGCCGATGCGGCGACCTCCGACGCCGGCATGCCGGGCCGATAGAGGTTGGATCCGGTGCCGAAGCCATCCGCGCCAGCCGCCCAATACGGTCCCATGTTGTCGGGTCGAATGCCCCCCACCGGAAAGATCAGCGTGCCCGCGGGAAGCACCGCACGCCACGCCTTGAGCGCCGCGGCCGGCAGCTGCTCCGCGGGAAACATCTTCAGGCCGTCGGCGCCGGCGGCAAGCGCACCGAATGCCTCGGTCGGCGTCGCGACCCCCGGTACACAGATCCGGCCCTGCCGCTTCGCCTCCCGAATGACCGCAGCATCGCCGTGCGGCATGACGATCAGCCGCCCCCCCGCGACGCTCACTTGCGTCACGTCCTCGACGGTGAGCACCGTGCCGGCTCCCACGAGGCAGCGTTCGCCGAATTGCTCGGCCAGCAATCGGATGGATTCGAACGGCCGCGGCGAGTTGAGCGGCACCTCGAGCACGCGCAGTCCCTGCTCCACGAGGACCGCGCCTATCGCGGGGATTTCCTCCGGTGTGATGCCGCGCAGCACGGCGATGAGCGGCAGCGGATCGAGATAGCGGGCGAGCGGATTCGACATGGTCGTGGATGGTCAGTGGAGAAGGTTCGCCCGCTGCGCGATGCGGAACATGCCGCGCGCCGCGGCATCGCCGGGGCCGCGTTGCGCGTCGACGCCCGCCTGCCGCAACGCGTCGACGTAGCGCGCGACGATCGCATCGCCACCGATCACCCGGACGGGTCCGGCATGCCCGCCGCGCTCCCTTGCCCAGGACCGCGCGGCATCGATCTCATGCCCGATCAGCACTCCGGACAGCAGGTCGCCGACCTCCGCCGGTGCAAGTTCGCCGGTGAGCGCCAGCGTGCGTGCGCCGAAGATCGCGTGCGTGAGCCCGCCACCGGCGAGGCCGCGCGCGACGCCGCGGGCGAAAGCCGGTCCGGCCGTCGCGGCCATTGGCGCATCGCGGTCCGCCATCCGCCCGAGAATGCTGTGCTCGAGCAATACCGCATACAACTCGCCCGTCATGAACGTGGCGAATTCGACCAGATGCCCATGCTCGACGATCGCCCACTTGCTGTGCGTCCCTGGAAGCACCGCGAGGACGCGAACGTCTTCGGGGAGCAACGCGCCGGCCAGCTGAGTTTCTTCGCCACGCATCACGTCGGGAATGGCCGCGAGGTCGCGGCAGCAGGCACCCGGCACGATCGCAAGTTCGCCGCCGGGCGTTCGCGCCAGCACGCCACCGAGTCCGGCAAGTTCGACCGGGCAGTCGACGTAGGGTGCTTCGATCCATCCCTGCCGGCTTCCGATCATTCCGCAGGCGACCCTTGGGGCGCGCTCGCTGCGCCAATCACCGAGCAACTGGTCGAGCGCCACGTCGAACCGATTGCGCTCGACGTTCTGGATCCCCAGCGGAGCGCTGCGGGTGGCCATCACTGCGCCGGCACCATCGATGCGATACGCGCGCGCCGACGTCGTTCCCCAGTCGATCGCGATCAAGGCGGTGCGGCGGGCAGCATTCACGGCCTGCGACGGTAGCCCACGGCAGAACCAGGGTCAAGCGATCCGGCAGACGATCGACCGGGATCGGAACCGGAGGCTGCACCCGTCGCGCAGATCAGGCCGCGGGCTCCTGCGGCACCTTCCAGCGTGCTGCCGCCTCGTCGTCGCTGGCGCGGGCCTCGACCCAGCGAGCGCCGGCGGCCGTGTCCTCTTTCTTCCAGAACGGGGCCCGGGTCTTGAGGAAATCGATGATGAACTCGCATGCCGCAAAGGCATCGCCGCGGTGCGCGCTCGTCACGCCGACAAGGACGATCTGGTCCCCAGGCTCGAGCGCACCCACGCGGTGGATCACGAGGGCGTCGATGATGTCCCAGCGCGATCTGGCCATCTCCACGATGTCCGCGAGCGCCTTTTCCGTCATGCCGGGATAGTGTTCCAGCACCATCGTTGCGACCTGGGCATTCTCGTTGACGTCGCGAACGGTGCCGATGAAAGCCGCGACCGCGCCTATGGAGCGGTTCCCCGCGCGCAGCGCAGCGAGTTCGCGAGCGACATCGAAATCTTCGATCTGGACACGCACCGGCATGATGGCGCTCCGCTGGGGCCTGTTCATCCGCCCGTGACCGGGGGGAAGAGGGCGACCTCGTCGCCCGGATGGATCGGCGTGTCCGCGTCGGCAAGGTCGTGGTTGACGGCGACGCGCACCGCCCGGCCCGGTGCGAGCTCGGCAGCCCAGGTGCCGCCGCGCGCTGCGAGCCAGGCGCGCAGCGCCGAAACGGTCGTCACATCCGCAGGCGGTTCGACCCGTTCGCTCGCCGTGCCGAACGCTTCGCGAAGCCGTGCGAGGTAGACGAGCGTGAGGGCAGCGGTTGCGGCGTCGCGCATGGCGGATTGCGGCGGGGGACGAAAAGCGGCGACGGGCTGGGCGCCGCCGCCAAGTTTAACGCGGATCGCCGCGTTAGCCGGTCACGCAGCCCCTAGAAGCGGAGCTGAACGCCGACGCTGACCTGATCGGACTCGGGCAAACCCGTGCCGAACTCGCCGGCGAAGCGGCCAAAGCGACCGTACTCGAGGCGCAGACCCAGCGCCGAGTTCATGTCGTAGCGAACGCCAAGGCCGTAATTCACCCCATCGCGCAAGCGGCGGATGTCCGATGAAGCGGACGGCGCGGCACCGAACCCCGGCGTCGTTTCGCTCTGCCCATATCCCAGTCGACCGTAGAGAGCGAACGCCCGGTAGAAGGTCCAGCTGGTGTAGACATCGACGTTCCAGCTCCGGGTCTGTGCGTCCCCGAGGCCGGCGCCCGAGGCGAAATTGAGGCCCACGCCGCGGGGCCCTCCGGCGGAATCAAGGGGCCGCAGCGCGTACATGTCCGTGGAATTGAAGGACGCCTCGAGAGCGATGTCGTTGCGCCAACGGTACCCGCCGAAGACCAGCGCGCGCGGCGACGATTCGTCGGCAACGGGCGCTACGTAGCGGTTCCAGACCGAATTGACCGAGCCGATGGTCACACCCGCGCTGTCCGCCCCCCGGTCTCGCAACGAAACGCCGCCGTAAAACCCGGCCACCGCCCGATCCGCCCGCTCGTCCGCATGGGCGCTGGGCACGATCGAAAGTGCAAGTAAAATCGAGATAACAGATGCAAGGCGATGAATTTTCATGATTTATCAGCTTCGACATTCACTGCAGCCCTGGCCGAAACTGGGGTCCGACGGTACCGATTTCGCGTTTTCCCCGCCTGCCGAGAGCCCGTTTTCCGGAGGTTTGGCATCAGCGCACGCATTGAGTTCAAGCTACTCGCGGCGCATGGCGAAGTCAATTCCCGGCCGGACCGACGGTCGCTCGGGCGAGGACAAACGTTGTCACCGCGTCGACATCGGACAGGGCAAATACGGGAAGGCGCTGGTCGGTTCCGGGTGGCAGCGCGCCGGGGCTGTCCGTGGCGATGCCAAGGATGCGTGGATCGCGCGGATGCAGCAGCGGCTTGCCCACCTCGGCGCGCCAGATTTCGAGCTTGGGGATGGGGAAAGCCTTGTAGCCTTCAACGAGCGCCAGGTCGCACGGCGACAGCCGCTTCAGCGCGTCTTCGAGCGAGAGTTCCGCCCCGCCCCGCAGTTCGTGCATCAGCGCCCACCGGGTCCCCGACGTGATCAGTACCTCGCTGCATCCCGCATGCCGGTGCCGGTAGGAATCCTTTCCCGGTTGATCGAACTCGAAGCGATGGTGCGCGTGCTTGATCAGCGAGACGACGAGCCCGCGCGCGACGAGGCGCGGGATTACCTGCTCGATCAGCGTCGTCTTGCCGCTGCCGGACCAGCCGGCGAAACCGAATATGCGCATGATCGCCGCCATTGTACCGACGGTGCCGCACGCCGGTCGCCCGTCGACAGGGCGGTGTTCCGGGGGCTAAGCTTGCCATCCCCTGTACTCCGCCGAGCGACGCCGCCGACAGGTGCCGACGATGGATCGACCCCAATTTCCGGTTCCCGCCGACGGCGGCCCCCCTGCGCGCGCCGTGACGGGCGTCATCGAGCGCGTGATCGCCGACGTGCCGCTTCCGCGCACGCAGGCAACCGCGAATCCGGCCATTGCGGCCGAGGGAATCGCGCGCGCGGCGGCACGGAACGCGGCACTGCTTTCGAGTTCGCTCGCGCTGCCGCCGGGTCCGATCGGGATGCTGACGGTGCTTCCCGACCTGTACCTCATCTGGAAGATCCAGCGGCAGATGGTCGCCGACATCTTCGCCTTGCACGGGCGCACGGCCGAGCTGACGAAATCGCACATGCTGTACTGCCTGTTCCGCCACATGGCGAGCCATGTCGCGCGCGACGTCGTCGTGCGTGCCGGCCAGCGCGCCTTGGTCACGCAGTTGTCGTCGAGTGCGCTGAACAAGGCGCTGGGATCGCTCGGCGCGACGGTGGCACAGCGCATCGCCGGCACCACGGTGAGCCGGTGGGTGCCCGTTGCCGGAGCAGCGGCGGTCGGGGGCTATGCCTATTGGGACACGCTGCAGGTCGCGAAGACGGCGCGGCGGGTGCTCGAATCGACGCCGATCGCGGAGGCGACGTACACGCCGCCGCATCCCGAGCCCGCGCGCAGCGACTGACCATGTGCGGGCGCTACGAACTGCACAGCCATCCGGCGGCGATCGCGCTGGCCTTCGGGCTCGCGCATCCGCCCGACGTCCACGCGCGCTACAACATCGCCCCGATGACCGAGGTTCCCATCGTGCGCGTCAACGCCGAGGGGCAACGCGAGCTCGTCCGCATGCGCTGGGGCCTCGTTCCGCGCTGGGCCAAGGATCCGTCGATCGGCGCGAGAATGATCAATGCACGCGGCGAAACGATCGCCGAGAAGCCCTCGTTCCGGATGTCGTTTCGCCGCCACCGCTGCCTGTTTCCGGTTGACGGCTTCTACGAATGGATGACGGTGTCGACCGGATCGAACGCCGGCGGGCCGCCGCACAAGCAGCCGCAGCACGTCGGAATGGCCGACGGGTCGCTGTTCGGTTTCGCGGGTCTCTACGAGCGCTGGCGCAGCGAGGACGGCGATGTTCTCGACACCTGCACCATCGTTACGACGGAAGCCAACGCGCTGCTCCGGCCCCTGCACGACCGGATGCCGGCGATCGTCGCGCCCGAGCACTACGCCCGCTGGCTCGACCCGACGAGCGCCGACGTCATCGACCTGCTGACGCCCTATCCGGCCGCCGCGATGGCGTACTACCCGGTGTCGACGCGGGTCAACAACGTCCGCCACGATGACGCATCCCTGATCGAGCCCGTTGCCTCGGCACCCGGCGAAATCGACGCGGACCACGGGCCGCCGCCCCATCCTCCGGAACAGGAGGAGCTGTTCTGATCCGCGCGGACCGGGTCGTTGCCGCGGCGCTCGGCGTCCTGGGCGCGGGTGCCGGCGCAGGGCGCCGCGCCGCGCGATCAGCTGCCGCGGTAGGTCGAATAGCTGTACGGGGAAACCAGCAGCGGGACGTGGTAGTGCGCACCGGGATCGGCCACGCCAAAATCGAGGGTGACGTCGTCGACGAACGCCGGCTGCGGTGTCCGTACGCCCTGCGCCGCAAAATAGGATCCGGCGGAAAACACGAGACGATACTGTCCTGCGGTGAACGCGCCAGCCTCGAGCAGCGGAGCGTCGCAGCGCCCGTCGGCGTTGGTTGCAACCTCCGCGATCAACGCGTAGCCGGTGCCGCCCTTCCGATAGAGGCGGACCCGCATTCCGGCGCCAGGCTTGCCGTGCGCCGTGTCCAGCACGTGCGTCGTGAGGCGTCCCATCGCGCTTCCTCCGTTGTGAAATGCGCACGCGCAGCGACCCTGCGCACAGGCAGCGATATCCTGCGCTCGAACCCCGGATCCGCCCAGACGCGTACGCAACACCGCCGTTGCGGGAATTGTATGTCACGGCGATCACGGCCATGCAATCCCGCGTTCGACGACCCGCGGCACCGAGAGTCGTGAAACTTGCCGACGTGAATGGCATGAGTCACGTTGCCTTCGTGGCAACGCTCGGGGGAATCTTCGAGCACTCGCCGTGGGTGGCGGACCGTGCATATCACGCGCGGCCGTTCGCGAGCGTCGGCGCCCTGCACGACGCCATGACGCGCGCGGTCCACGAGGCGCCGGCGGCGATGCAACTCGCGCTGATCCGCGCACACCCGGAACTCGCTGGCAAGGCGGCCGGGCGCGGCGAGCTCACCGCGGATTCGACCACCGAGCAATCGGGCGCCGGCTTGACCCAGTGCACGCCGGACGAATTTGCGCGCCTCGCGGCACTCAACGCAGCTTACAACGAGAATTTCGGCTTCCCGTTCATCCTCGCGGTCAAGGGCCGTGATCGCGCCGCAATCCTGCGCGAATTCGCCCGCCGCGTCGTGCGCGACAGGGAAGCCGAGTTCGAGGAAGCGCTGACGCAGATCGCGCGGATTGCACGACTGCGGCTCGACGCCCTCTTCGCGGACGGTTGAGATCGCCTTCCGGCGGTCAGTCCAGCCGCCGCCCGCGGAGGAGCAGGTAGGCCGCCGGAATGACCAGCATCGACAGCAGCGGCGCAGTGATCATCCCGCCGACCATCGGCGCCGCGATGCGCTGCATGACCTCGGCGCCCGTCCCTTCGCTCACCATGATGGGCAGCAGGCCCGCCATGATCACGGCCACCGTCATCGCCTTCGGGCGCACGCGCAATACGGCGCCCTCCTCGATGGCCGCAACCAGCGTCGCGCGCGTCGCCGGCTCCCCACGTGCGAGTCGCGCCTCCCACGACTGGCGCAGATAGAGCAACATCACGACGCCGAACTCGGCGGCGACGCCCGCCAGGGCGATGAAGCCGACCGCGGTCGCGACCGACGTTGCGTACCCGAGGGCCCATAGCAGCCAATAGCCACCGACGAGCGCGAACGGCACCGCGAGCATGATGAGCAGCGCCTCGTCGATCCTGCGGAAGGCTAGGTAGAGCAGCACGAAGATCACGGCGAGCGTTGCCGGCACGACGTACGCGAGCCGCGCCTTCGCCCGCTCGAGATACTCGAACTGGCCCGACCACGACACCGAGTAGCCGGGCGGCAGCTTCACGTCGCGGGCGACGGCCTCCTTCGCGTCGTGGACCACCGACACGAGGTCGCGGCCGCGGACATCGACGTAGACCCAACCCGAGAGCCGCGCGTTCTCGCTTTTCAGCATCGGCGGGCCGTCGACGATGCGCACGCTCGCAACGGCCGAGAGCGGCAGCTGCGCGCCGCGCTCGGTGACCAGCGGCAGCATCCGCAGCGCCTCGACCGAGTCGCGCAATTCACGCGGGTAACGCACGCTGATCGGAAACCGCGCGAGACCTTCGATGGTCTCTCCGATATTCTCGCCGCCGACGGCGGCGCCGATCATCTCCTGCACCTCGACGATGCTGACGCCATACCGCGCCGCGGCCGTCCGGTCGACGACGATATCGATATAGCGGCCGCCCTCCAGCCGCTCGGCCAGCGCCGACGTGACACCGGGCACGCCCTTCACCGCCCGCTCGATCGTCTGCGCCACGCGATCGATCGTGGCGGGGTCGGGGCCGGAGACCTTGATGCCGACAGGGCTCTTGATGCCGGTCGCGAGCATGTCGATACGGTTGCGGATAGGCGGCACCCAGATGTTCGAGAGCCCAGGCACCTGCACGGTGCGATCGAGTTCCTCGACCAGTCTTGCCGTCGTCATTCCTGGCCGCCACTCTTCCCTCGGCTTGAACTGGATCGTCGTCTCGATCATCTCCATCGGCGCCGGATCGGTCGCCGTCTCGGCACGACCGACCTTGCCGAACACGCGCGCGACCTCCGGCACCGACTTGATGAGCCGGTCGGTCTGCTGCAGGAGTTCGCCCGCCTTGCCTGCGGACAGGCCGGGCAGCGCCGTCGGCATGTACAGCAGATCGCCCTCGTCCAGCGGCGGCATGAACTCGCCGCCGAGCTGCGACACGGGCCATGCGGTCGCCGCGAGCGCGAGGCCGGCGACGATCAGTGTCGACTTCGGCCATTCGAGTGCGGCTGCGAGCAGCGGACGATAGACGGCGATCAGGAATCGGTTCAGCGGGTTCGCCGCCTCCGTCGGGATGCGCCCGCGGACGACGTAGCCCATCAGCACCGGCACCAGCGTGACCGCAAGACCCGCGGCAGCGGCCATCGCGTATGTCTTCGTGTAGGCGAGCGGAGCGAACATCCGGCCTTCCTGTGCTTCGAGCGTGAAGACCGGGACGAACGACAGCGTGATGATGAGCAGACTGAAGAACAGCGCGGGGCCGACCTCGATGGAAGCGTCGGTAATGATGCGCCACCGCTCCTCGCTCGTGGGCTCCCCGCCGTGCTCGTGCGTCCATGCCTCGAGCTTCTTGTGCGCGTTTTCGACCATGACGATCGCCGCGTCGACCATCGCGCCGATCGCGATCGCGATGCCGCCCAGCGACATGATGTTGGCGTTGACGCCCTGCATGCGCATCACGACGAACGCCGCCAGCACGCCCAGCGGCAGCGACACCACCGCCACCAACGACGAGCGCAGATGCAGCAGGAACACGAGACACACCGCCGCAACGACGACGAACTCTTCGATCAGCTTGCCCTCGAGGTGATCGACGGCGCGATCGATCAGCGCGGATCGATCGTAGACGGGAACGATCTCGACGCCCGACGGCAATCCCGGCTTCAACTGCTCGAGCCTGGCCTTGACCGCCTGGATCGTCTCCCAGGCATTCTTTCCGGAGCGCAGGACCACGATGCCGCCGACGACTTCGCCTTCGCCGTCGAGTTCCGCGATGCCGCGGCGCATTTCGGGCCCGTGCTGGACGCGTGCGACATCCTTGAGGAGGACGGGCGTGCCTCCTTCGGAAACCTGCACGGGAATCGACCGGAAATCGTCGAGCGATCGGAGATAGCCGCGTGTGCGAACCATGTACTCCGCTTCCGCGAGCTCGACCACCGAGCCACCGGCTTCCTGATTCGCGCCGCGAATGGCCGCGATCACCTTGGCGAGCGGCAGGTTGTAGGCCTTGAGCCGCGCCGGGTCGACGACGACCTGGTACTGGCGCACCATGCCGCCGACCGTCGCGACCTCTGCGACGTTGGGCAGCGCCTTCAACTCGTACTTCAGGAACCAGTCCTGCAGCGCCCGCAGCTGCGCGAGGTCATGTCCGCCGCTGCGGTCGACGAGCGCGTATTCGTAGATCCACCCGACGCCCGTGGCATCGGGGCCCAGCGACGGCTTCGCGGCCGGCGGCAGCCGCCCCTGCACCTGGTTCAGATACTCCAGCACGCGCGAGCGCGCCCAATACTGATCGGTGCCGTCCTCGAACAGCACGTAGACGAACGAGTCGCCGAAGAACGAGTAGCCGCGCACCGCCTTTGCCCCCGGTACCGACAGCATCGTCGTCGTCAACGGAAACGTGACCTGGTCCTCGACGATCTGCGGTGCCTGTCCCGGAAACGTGGTGCGAATGATCACCTGCGTATCCGACAGATCCGGAATCGCATCGAGCGGCGTCGTCCGCACCGCCCAGACGCCGGCCGCGGCGACGAACACCGCGGCCAGCAGCACGAGGAAGCGGTTGGCGACGGACCAGCGGATGAGTGCCGCAATCACTTGGCGCCGCCTCCCCCGGGTGCAATCGCGGTGAGCTGCATGTCGCCTTGTGGCGTGACGACGAACTCGAACTTGACGTTCGTCCCGGGCTTCACGTCTTTCGGAACGCCGCCCTTCGGGGCCTTGTAGGCCATCGTCATCGCGCCCATCCCGATGGACGGAATCGGCCCGTGCTTGATGATCAATTCGTCGCCGATCGAGCGCACGACGCCCTCGGCCTTGTGCACGGTGGCGGCCGGCGGCGCGGCGGGCATCCTGTGTCCGGCATGCGGATCCGCCGCCTGCGCGGTCATGAGGCTCCCTTCCTGGCCGGATGCCGCGATCCGCGTCAGCGCTCCCTTGAGGTTCGCCTCGGAATCGACGAGGAACTGCCCGGAGACGACGATCCGTTGGCCGGCATCGAGACCTTTCCGGATTTCCGCGAGGTCACCCGACTGGCGCCCGACCTCAACCTCGACCGGCATGAACTTGCCTTCGCCGGCATCGACGATGACGACGCTGCGCTTGCCCGTCTGGATCAAGGCTTCGGCCGGCACGAGCACCGAGGTCCCGGTGGCGGGAGCACCGAAGGCGACCGTGGCGAACATCCCCGGTTTCAACACGCCGCCCGGATTGGCGAGGACGATCCGGGCGCGGATCGTGCGCGTCTGCGCGTTCATCTCCGGAAGCAGTGCATTGACACTCCCCTGCAACATGCGATCCGGATAGGCGGCGGCGCGCGCTTCCACCGGTGCCCCGATGCGGACGAGCCCGGCCTGCGCTTCCGGCACGTCGGCGGTCACCCAAACGGTGCCGATGCCGGCCAGCTTGAACAGTGTCACGCCCGGCATCACCGCCATCCCGTCACGCGCCCCGATTTCCCAGACGATGCCCGCCTGCGGGGCGGTCACGGTCACGCGCGCCGAGGGCTTGCCCTCGCGCTCGACGCGGGCGATCTCGGCTTCCGGCATGCCGAGCAGGCGCAGGCGTTGCCTGGCGGCGTCGGCAAGCTGCGCTGCACCGGGCAGCAGGCTTGCCTTCAGCGCCAGCCATTCCTCCTGCGCCGCGAGCCAATCGGGGACGTAAAGGTCCGCGAGCGGCTGTCCGGCCGCGACGCTGTCGTATTGCGCACGCACGTGCAGCTTCTCCACGTAACCCTGGCTTCGTGCCTGCACGGCGACGAGCGCGCGCTCGTCGATTCCGACCACTCCGACCGCGGTGAAGCCGGTCTCGAGCCGGCCTTCCGTCGCGGCTGCAGTGCGCATGCCGAAGTTCTGCAGCTGCCGTGCGCTGATCGTCACGCGTGCGTCGTCGCTCCCCGCATCCGCATAGACGGGCACGAGCTGCATGTCCATGAAGGGGCTCTTGCCCGGTTTGTCGAACCTCTGGCCGGGCACCATCGGGTCGTGCCAGTAAAGCACATTGCGACCATCGGCCGCCTTCGCGGCATCCGTCGCCGCGGGCGCTCCCGTTGCCTGTGTCGCACTCTGCGCGGACTGGCGATCTGCCGACGCGTGGCGCGTTCCGAACCAATAGCCGGCCCCGCTCGCCACGAGGGCGAGCGCGACGACGGCGGCGAGTGAGGCGAGCTTCGCACCACGCTGCAATACGATTGTGGTCTTCATGATTTCTCCGAGACAGGTAGGACAAACTGGAGCCAGGCCCAGGCCTTTGCGGCTGCCTGCTGCTGTTGAATCAGCGCCAGGCGAGCGTCGAGCTCGGCCCGGCGGGCGTCGAGAACCGCGGCGAGCGGACCGCTGCCACCCCGGTACGCGGCAAGCGCGGCTTCGCGCCGCTGCGCCGCGAGCGGCAGCATCTCGTCCCTGATCCGTTCCGCCTGCGCGCGCGCGGATTCCCATTCGGCGAGCATCGACTCCACCTCGGCGGCACGCATCCGCTTCGCGTCCTCGCGCATCGCGCGCGCCGCATCGAGTTCCTTGAGCTTGGCCGCGTGCTCGCGGTCCTGCCGCGTGCCTTGCGACCAGGGCAGATCGATCGAGAACATCAGCGACACCATGTTCGAATAAGGGGAGCCGCGCACCGCGTACGTGAGCTCGGCGCTCCAGTCGGGCAGCTTCGACGCGCGCGCGAGGTCGGCCTCCGTCGCGGCGATGGCTTCCTGCGCCTTCGCGAGCCGGATGTCGGGCTGGGCGTCGACGTCCTCGAGCGTCGCCGCGTCGAACGGCAGCCGCGCCACGTCGGGCAGGTCGCCCAGCGGTCGGTCCGCGTCCGCGCCGATGAAGCGTGCGAGCGCGATGCGCGCGCGCTTCGATTGCGCCGCCGCGTCGGTCGCGCGATTCCGCAGGTCGATGGCCATGCTCTGCGCGGCGAGCAGCTCGCCCTGCGGCGCCTTGCCTGCGCGATAGGCCGCCTTCGCCGCCGCAATGGCAAGCTCGGCCTCGTCGATCTGGCCGGCGATCGCGCGTTCGGCGTCGGCCGCGAACCAACGCGCAAGCCACGCCGACGCCGTCTCGCGCTGGACATTGAGTCGCGCCGACTCGACGGCCACCGCGCCGCGCTGCGCATCGTTCTCGGCGCGCTGCGAGCGCAGCTTGCGCTTCTCTTCCCGCGGGAAATCCTGCATCACGCCCACCTTCGACATCGTCATGAAGTCGCGCGTGAGCGACCAGCGGTCGACGCCTTCGGTCGGGACGTTCTCCACGCCGAGCTTCAGCTTCGGATCCGGAAGCTCGCCGGCGGGGCCGGCCATCTCCTGCGCGGCCTCCACCATCGCCCGCTGCGACGCAAGTTGCGGCGACTTCAGGACGGCGACCCGCAGCGCCTCGGCAAGCGACAGCGGCGGGCTGGCTGCCGCTGCACTCTCCGTCAGCAGCAGCGCTGCGAACAGCGCGAAAACCGTGCGCGCGAGGGGACCGGGATCCGCGACGGCGGCGCCGGGTACGGCAAGGGATGACGACATGAAGCCTCCACGAACGCATTGAACGAGCCGGCACGCATCGCGGCCGGAGTCAGGCGAACGTGGGGATCAGATCAGCAGGCGGCAGAACTGAAGTGTCAGCGGCGGCGCACCGGGCAGCGCCACGTAGGGCGTCCGGGCGGCCACGTCGCCTGCAGCAAACGCCACGAGCGGCATCGGCGGCAGCGGCAGCACGGTCAGTGCGACCGGGGGCAGGTCCGGTGGTGCGGGGAGCGTCGCCCCGTCGGTGCAATGCACTTCGCACGCGACGGTCTGCGGCGCCGCCGGTTCCGTGGCCATTCCGCCGCACGGATGGTCGGCGGCATCGGCCACCGGGGCGCTGCGCGCTGTTGCAGGCAGCAGGGCCGATCCCTGTACCGGACAGGCATACGCCGTCACCGCCAATTGGGCAAACACGATCCCAAAAGCGGCAACGAGCGCGACAACGCGGCGAATCGGCCTCATCGACATGTTGGTCACGATCCTACGCCCGCGGGCGAACCGGAACAAGCCGGCAACCGTTGATCGGGATCAATTCGGGGTGAACGAACGGGGACATCGGGCCAATTCGCCCCGGAAGACGGCGCTTGTGGCGAGCGCTGCAGTCACCTGCGGGTGCTACGCCAGGGCGGCGTTGAACGCGCCGAGCGCGGCGCTTCCCGGAACGAGCTCGACGTCGCCCAGCGCGTTCAGCGGCACCTCCACCGTATTCTGCGCGTCGTGCAGCTCGGTCGGGTTTTCGTCGATGTAGAGCAGCCCGGTGACGACCTCGCCCTTCGCGCGGTGCGCCTCCAGGTAGGCGAGCGCGCCCACCTTGTCGTGCGGATCGTACTCGGCGTGCAGCTTGCGCAGCCGGACCAATCCGCCGTCGTGAAGCACCACGCTTTCCACTCCACCCGCCGGAACGTCGGCGACGATAGGCTCGCGCAGCGGCATGAAGTCGAGGCGGTTCACCGCCTCGTTGTGCGCCCGGACGTAGTCGTAGCTCTTGGTCGAGCCCGGATGGTTGTTGAACGCGACGCAGGGCGAGACGACGTCGATGAACGCGGCACCCTTGTGTGCCACCGCCGCCTTGATCAGCGGCACCAGCTGTCCCTTGTCCCCGGAGAAGCCGCGGGCGACGAAAGAGGCGCCCAGGACGAGTGCGAGCTGGACCAGGTCGATCGGCTCGTCGCTGTTGGCCGCACCGCGCTTGGACTTCGACCCCCGGTCGGCCGTCGCCGAGAACTGGCCCTTGGTCAGGCCGTAGACGCCATTGTTCTCGACGATGTAGACCATGTTCACGCCGCGGCGCATGACGTGCGCGAACTGGCCCAGGCCGATCGACGCCGAGTCGCCATCGCCGGAGACGCCGAGGTAGATGAGGTCGCGGTTCGCGAGCGCCGCGCCCGTCAACACCGAAGGCATCCGGCCGTGCACGCTGTTGAACCCGTGGCCGGCACCGAGGAAGTACGTCGGTGTCTTCGACGAGCAGCCGATGCCCGAGAGCTTCGCGACGCGATGCGGCTCGATCGCGAGCTCGTAGAACGCCTGGATGATCGCCGCCGAGATCGAATCGTGGCCGCAGCCGGCGCACAGCGTCGAGACGGCGCCCTCGTAATCGCGCCGCGTGAGCCCGAGCGCGTTCGTCGGCAACGCGGGATGGTGGAGCTTCGGTTTGGTCAGGTAGGTCATGTCAGCCAGCTCGCCGCCGCCAGGGTTGCAGTCTCGTCACCGCGCGATCTTCCGCATCGGCGTCACGTTGAACAGATGCGCCTTTTCCGCGATCTCGCGGGTCACAAAGCGCTCGGTCACCGGGTTGCCGTCGTAATGGAGGATCGGGATCAGCTTGCCCGGGTCGATCCCGCATTCGTTGACGAGCAGCATCCGCATCTGCGCATCGCGGTTCTGCTCGATGACGAAGACGTGGTCGTGCTCCGCGATGAATTCCGCGACCGCGTCCGCGAACGGGAACGCGCGGATGCGCATCTGGTCGAGATGGATGCCCTCCGCGGCGAGCGCGGTCAGCGACTCGGCCATCGCCGCACCGGTCGATCCGAACCAGATGGCGCCGGCGCGCGTGTGCTGCGCCGCCCGTTGCACGACCGGTGCCGGGAGCAGCTTCTTCGCCGTCTCGAACTTGCGCAGCAGCCGCTGCATGTTGTCGACGTACGCGTTGCCGTCTTCCGTGTAACGCGCATAGCGGTCCTTCGACGTCCCCCGCGTGAAATACGCGCCGCGCTTCGCGTGCGTCCCGGGATACGTCCGATACGGAATCCCGTCGCCCTCGACGTCGAGGTAGCGCCCGAAATCCTTGCCGGCCGCAAGTGCGTCGGCGGTCATCACCTTGCCGCGGTCGAGCCGGTGGGCGTCGTCCCAGGTGAACGGGTCGCAGAGCCAGTCCTGCATGCCGATGTCGAGGTCCATCATCACGAACACGGGCGTCTGCAGCCGGTCGGCGAAGTCGAACGCCTGCGCCCCCATCTCGAAGCATTCCTTCGGATCCTCGGGGAACAGCAGCACGTGCTTCGTATCGCCATGCGACGCGTACGCCGAGATCAGGAGGTCGGCCTGCTGCGTCTTCGTCGGCATTCCGGTCGACGGACTGCCGCGCTGCACGTCGAAGATCACGGCCGGGATCTCCGCGAAGTAGGCGAGCCCGATGAATTCCTGCATCAGCGAAACGCCGGGGCCCGACGTTGCGGTGAACGCCCGCGCGCCGTTCCACGCGGCGCCGATCACCATCCCGATCGATGCGAGCTCGTCCTCCGCCTGCACGATCGCGTACCGGTGCCGCCCCGTGGCCGGATCGACGCGATATCGCTGGCAATGCTTCGCGAAGGCTTCGGCGAGCGACGACGATGGCGTGATCGGATACCAGGCGCAGGCGGTTGCGCCCCCGTACACGGCGCCGAGCGCCCCCGCGTTGTTGCCGTCGACGAAGATCCGGTCGCCCACCTTGTCCCGGCGCTCGACCTTGAGCCCGATCGGCTTGAAGTTTGCGGCCGCGTAGTCGAACCCCATCCGGAAGGCCTTCCGGTTCGACTCCTGCAACGGCTGCTTGCCCTCGTACTGCTTCGCGAGCAGCGCCTCGATGACTTCGGGATCGATCTGTAGCAGCCGGGCAAGCGCACCGAGATAGATGATGTTCTTGAACAGTTGCCGCTGGCGCGCGTCGGAGTACTGCGCGCTGCAGATCTCGGTCAGCGGCATCCCCACGACGGTGATGTCCTCGCGGAACTTCGACGGCGGCAGCGGCTTGGTCGAGTCGTAGAACAGATAGCCGCCGGGCTCGATCTCGATGACGTCCTCGTCCCACGTCTCCGGGTTCATCGCCACCATCAGGTCGACGCCGCCGCGGCGGCCGCGCCAGCCCGCCTCCACGACGCGCACCTCGTACCAGGTCGGCAGGCCCTGGATGTTCGACGGAAAGATGTTCCGTGCCGCGACGGGAACGCCCATCTTCAGCACGGCTCGCGCGAACAGCCCGTTGGCCGACGCCGACCCGGAGCCGTTGACGTTGGCGAACTTGACGACGAAATCGTTGACGCGCGCGATGGGCTTCATCGGTGCGTCTTCGGCGCGCACTCGGAGCGGCAGCGAACAACGTGAGCGTGAGGGCGGGTCATCTCAATCCGCCGCCAGCTGCGCCGCGGCCGCGCGCTTCGGCGCCCGCTCGGGGCCGGTGATCTCGCCGGCGTGCGCCATCACGAGCAGGAATTTCTGCATGTCCCAGGCGCCCGTGGGACAGCGCTCCGCGCACAGTCCGCAGTGCAGGCAAACGTCTTCGTCCTTCGCCATGATGCGGGCGGTCTTGAGCGCCGGCGACACGTAGAGATCCTGCGTGAGGTTCATCGCCGGCGCGGACAGCCGCGGGCGCAGCTCCGCTTCCTCGCCGTTTTCGGTGAACGTGATGCAGTCCATCGGGCAGATGTCGACACAGGCGTCGCACTCGATGCACAGCTTGTCGTTGAACACCGTCTGCACATCGCAATTCAGGCACCGCTGCGTCTCCGCGTAGCCCAGCTTCTGGTCGAAGCCGAGCTCCACCTCGACGCGGATGCTCGTCAACGCGATCACCTTGTCCTTCAGTGGCACCTTGTGGCGCCGTTGCGGCGTTATCGCGTTGTCGTAGCTCCACTCGTGGATCCCCATCTTCTGCGAGATGAGATTCGTCCGCGGCGGAGGCCGCCGCGCGATGTCGTCGCCGCGGCAGAACTTGTCGATCGAGATTGCCGCCTCGTGGCCGTGGGCAACGGCCCAGATGATGTTCTTCGGGCCGAAGGCGGCGTCGCCACCGAAGAACACACCGGGGCGCGTCGAGGCCATGGTTCCCTTGTCGACCACAGGCATGCCCCAGGCGTCGAACTCGATGCCGATGTCGCGTTCGATCCAGGGAAACCCGTTCTCCTGGCCGATCGCGACGAGCACGTCGTCGCAGGGAAAATGAACCTCGGGCTCGCCGGTCGGCACGAGCTGCCGGCGGCCCTTCGCGTCGTATTGCGCCGCGACCTTCTCGAAGCGGACGCCGGTCAGCTTGCCCGCATCGTGCGTGATCGCCTTCGGCACGAGGAAATTGTGGATCGGGATGCCTTCGTGCATCGCGTCCTCTTTCTCCCAGGGCGACGCCTTCATTTCGTCGAATCCGGAACGGACGACGACCTGCACGTCCTCGCCGCCGAGCCGTCGCGCGCTGCGGCAGCAGTCCATCGCCGTGTTGCCGCCGCCCAGAACGACGACCCTCTTGCCGACCTTCGTCGTGTGCCCGAACGAGACGCTGGAGAGCCAGTCGATGCCGAGGTGAATGTTCGCCGCCGCCTCCTTGCGCCCCGGCACGTCGATGTCGCGGCCGCGCGGCGCGCCGCTGCCGACGAATACGGCATCCCAGCCTTCGCCGAGCAGCGCCGCGAGACTCTTGACCCAGGTCCTGGAGCGGAATTCGACGCCGAGGCCGAGAACGTATCCGACCTCCTCGTCGATCACGGCTTCCGGCAGCCTGAACTTCGGAATCTGCGTGCGCATCATCCCGCCGCTCCGGTCATCGCCGTCGAACACGACGCAGTGGTAGCCGAGCGGCGCCAGGTCCCGCGCCACGGTGAGCGAGGCGGGTCCCGCGCCGACCAGAGCGATACGCTTGCCATTCGTTTCTTCGGCGCGCTGGGGAAGCCGGCCGCGGATGTCGCCCTTGTTGTCGGCGGCGACGCGCTTCAACCGGCAGATCGCGACCGGCTCGGGCTTGATCTTCTTGGTGTCGCCGCCCTCCTCGACGCGGCCGCGTCGGCAAGCGGGCTCGCAGGGTCGGTCGCAGGTACGTCCGAGAATTCCGGGGAAGACGTTCGATTCCCAGTTGACGAGGTAAGCGTCGTCGTAACGGCTGGCGGCGATCAGGCGGATGTACTCCGGGACCGGCGTGTGGGCCGGGCACGCCCACTGGCAATCGACGACCTTGTGGAAGTAGTCCGGATTCGTGATTTCCGTCGGCTTCAAGACCTTCATCTCCAGTGACGCGTCGGGGCCGCGTGGCTGTTCGGCGGGTGCATTCCGGTGATACAAGCAACAAGCGAGCCCGGGTCGCGGCGCGGCGGGCTTGATGCTACGCCAGTGCGGCCATCGAGGAAAGCCACTCCGCGCGCCGCAAAGACCACGCGTCGAACGATGCTTTCTGCGTTCCGGTGCGGCAGCGGCGCCTCGGCCCGACCCTGGCCGCCTGTACGAGAGTCGATGGCCGAGCTGGGATACTGCGCCCGGCAGGCGCTGCACCAGTCACGAAACCGCTGGTCGAGCCCTCTGCGGAACGCGCTGACCCGGGCTGCGGAGAGATGCGCAGTCCTCGGCGCGTGGGGCGACGCGCCGTGTTACTTGAAGGCCTCGGCGCGAGCGATGAGCTCCTCGAGCCCCGGCTCGTTCGGGTTCCACGGCTTGCCGGGATGGATGATCGACACCTGGCAAGCCTCCGCGGCTTCGACGAGCTGCCGATACGTGCCGAGCTTGACGTCGGTGATGTATGCCTGCTTGTTCTCGTTGTACTTGAACACCTTGTCGTTGATGTTCTGGCACTCGTTGCAGCTCGGGCAGCGGGCGGTTTCGATCCACGCCTCGTCCGGGTTGCGTTCCGGCGCCGCGGGCACGGCATCGGCCGCCGCTGCGGGCGCAGACCCCGCCGCCACCGGCGCGGTCTCCGCCACCGGTCCGGCGGCCGCCGGGGCGCTCGCCACGGCAGCGGCCGTCAGATTTTCGAGCTCCTTCGCCCTCGCCTGCTCCCACTTCGCCTTCTCCCGTGCGAGCAGGATCTCGGCGTGCGAGTTGTGGACACCACCCTGCTCCTGAAGCCGGTGCCAGAACGTCCGGCAGCGGGCGGCGATCTGCATGAGCCGCGTGTCGAGGATGACTCGCTGCAGCGTGTTGTCCGGGTCGACAGCGAGCACGTACGGGATCGCGTCGCCGACGCTCTTCGGATCGCGCGCGAGCCACTCGTCGGCCGGGATCATCGCGTCATTCCAGCGCTCGCGCGGAACCCGTGCGAAGTGTCCGGCGTAACGCGCATCGCAGAGCACGAAATCGGCGACCGTGAACGGCGTCTCCTCAATCACGCGCTGCAGAGTCTCGTCCGCGTATTCGAACGGTGTGACTGGCCAGTCGGCCTCCGGTTGCGGGTTGTCTGCCAGCGCAAACCGCGCCGCCTGGTTGTCGCCGGCGTATGGATCGTAGGTGAACGCCGGAAATGCACGCGACTCCATCGCCGCGGCCGCGGTCAGGTAGGGCGGCAGCTCGCCGACTGCGCCGGCGCCCGCATAGACGCTGACGAGGCCCGCTCCGCGATGCGCGAAGGCCTGTGCGCAGCGCTCGCGCAGCGCGTACAGATTCGAGCTCGCAGTCTGCACGACGAACACCCCGCCCAGCCCGGTCGCCGTGTTGGCGAGACGCACCTGGCGCACGCCGAAGGCGAAGTGCCCGGTCCCGACCGAGGCCTCCTCGAGCAGGTCGGTCGCCTCGATCAGCACCTTGACCGGCAGCCCGGCGGAAAGCATGTCCATCATGCCGGCGTTCTCCGGGGCATCGGCCCGATCCGGCGGGACACACACCAGGTAATCGGGGAACAGCGCGATGTCGTCGGCCGACAGCGCGCGTTCGTCGAAGTTCGCGAAGAACGCGTCGTGACGGGTATCGACATAGGCGCCGTCGGCCTCGAGCTCGGCGATCGAGATCGCCTTGACGACCTCCGCGAGCCGCGGCAGGCGCTCGCGGTAGGCGGCGGCGGCGGCGGCGCAGTTGTCGTAGCGGAAGGCGTAGGATTCCGGGGGGTCCGGACGGTCTGCGAGGCGTGGATCCGGAAAGAAGCGCTGCGACTGCAGGACCGCGAGCGCCCCCTCGATGCGGCGCCGCCGGGCCGCCGGCAGCTCGTCCTTGGGGACGTTGCGCGCGACGAGCCGCGACATCGCATTGAAGTCGAAGGTGTCGCGGTGGCCACCGCCCAGCGAAGCGCGCAAGGCATCGGCACCCTGCCCGGCCTGCGAGTGGATGAATGCCGCGCGCAGGATGTCCGAGAGCTTGATCACCAGCCGGTCGATCGTCGTGCGGAACGCTTTCGCCTTGCGGTGCTGCGCGCCCTCCCACAGGTGGGTGAGCACGCGCGCGGGCATCGCCCGGTCGCAGTCGACGACCTCGCCGTCGAGCTGCAGCTTCTCGGCGATGTGCGTGAGCACGCCTTCGGCCGAAGGGTCGCCGGGCGCTGCAAGGCGGGGCGTCGCCTCGGCCCACAGCTCGGCGAGCCTTCCGCCGGAGCCACCCGCGAGCAGGACGCGGATCTCTCGCTCGAGCCGCAGCACGTGCTTGCGCAGGCGCTCGCCGCCGATACCGCGCGGCGCGATCTCCTGCAGCACCTCGTCGACAACCGATGAGAGCGAACGGAGCGTGCCCGCCACGGGCCCGCGGTCGACGAGGACCAGCGGGAAGTCGTAACGAAGACGCGTCAGGTCGCGGTAGCGCGCAAAAACCGCCGGCCACAAGCCGAGGCCCTCGATCGCGTCGACACCTTCGCCGTGCCGCGTCCCCGTCGAAAAGAAGAGTCGTTGCTCGTGATGCCGTGCGGCCATGTCCATAACGGATCGCTGTGCTCGAATGTCGTGAATTGGTTCTTGTGCCGGGTCAGTGCCCGCCCGGGGGGCAGTTTGCGCAGTGAGCGTGCGGGCGGTTCAGTTGCCCGCCGGGCCGCCCCCAGGGCAACGAGCGCCCCCTCGGGGGGCAGCGAACGCAGTGAACGTGGGGGCGGTTCATCCTAGGCGACCCGACGGCCGGGCGAGTCGTCTTCCGGCCAGACGGTGACCTTGTCGAGCTCGGTTTCGAGCCCCGCGCGGATTTGCTCGGCGGTGCGCAGCGGACCGACGCCGTGCAGGTCGTCGTAACAGGGTACGTCGGGATTGTGGTACAGGATCCCGACCGGGATCGGATCCTCGGAGGACGCGATCTCGCGAGCGCGATCGATATTCGAAGGATCGTGCTCGATCTGGTTCCTGTACGTGCGCGACAACTCGGGCGAGAGCGAGAGACCGTTCCGATGCGTCAGCAGCAGCGTGCGCCCGGGATCGTGCAGCCAGGGCTCGAACATCTTCGGCAGGAACTCCGGGCAGCGCTGGATGATGCGCACGAACGAGAAGCCGCGGTGGAGGTACGCCTGGCGGATGATGTCGTAGAGGAGCTCCGGGATCCAGTCGACCGCCTGGGCCACGAAGGAGGCGTTGGTGACGCCGAGCGTCACCGTCAGCGGATTCATCGCCTCGAGCGCGGCTCCGCGCGGCGTCGTGTTGCTCTTGAGCCCGCGCGGCGAGGTCGGCGACGCCTGCTTCTTCGTCAGCCCGTACACGTGGTTGTCGTGCAGGATCACCGTCAGATTCATGTTGTAGCGTATCGCGTGGATCCAGTGCGCTGCGCCGATGCTGCAGCAGTCGCCGTCGCCCGTGTTGACGAACACGGACAGATCGGGGCGCGCCATCTTGACGCCTTCCGCGATCGGGAACGCGCGGCCATGGATGCCGTGGAAGCCGTAGGTCTTCATGTAGTGCGGGAAGCGGGAGGAACAGCCGATCCCGGACACGAAGACCGTGCGCTCCGGTGCGAGGTCCTCGTCGCGGCAGAGCCGCTGCACGGCGGCGAGGATGGCGTTGTCACCGCAGCCGGTGCACCAGCGCGGCACGCCGCCCTGGTAGTCCTCGAGATTGTGATGGGCCTCGTGCAGCTTGATCAGGGTTTGGGTAACG
>Ga0209048_10000481_pt1 | contig 42656 bp, 42 predicted proteins | sample FrelakmetCRP12CR_FD_187146 | JGI IMG/M metagenome (GOLD analysis project Ga0209048, IMG submission 187146) | Freshwater lake sediment microbial communities from the University of Notre Dame, USA, for methane emissions studies - CRP12 CR (SPAdes)... | ecosystem: Environmental > Aquatic >...
GTCGCGTCATCACCGCCAGCGACGAAATGCTCCAAGACCTCGTCAACCTCAAGCGATAACCCGCTCAACCTCGAGCGGTAACGAGGCCGAGCTCCAGCGGTAACGATCGCTCCACCACCCGCAGGCGTTCGGGCCGGGTTCCATCCCTCGGCCCGAACACCCGCCGGGTGACCAACCGGACATCCGAACCGCTCAGCTTCGCCGAGCCGGTGCCGATATTGGGGTCACGGCCAAGGAATGGCCACCGAAATTCCAAGGACGGAACGATGATGATCACTCTGACGCGGCTCAACGGCCCGCCGCTCGCGATCAATTGCGATCTGATCGAGCGAGCCGAAGCGACGCCCGACACCGTCCTCACGCTCGTCGACGGCACGAAGTACGTCGTCCAGGAGAGCGTCGACGAGGTGGTCGAACGCGTCCGTGAATTCCGGGCGTCGGTCATCGCCCTCGCCAACCGACTCGACGTCCAGTTGCCGGCCAACGTCTCCACGTTGCGCCTCGTCCCGGAACCGGAGGTCTGACCGTGGATCCCATGACCATGGTCGGCGTCGGCGGCGCGTTCGTCTTCCTCTTCGGCGGGATCATCATGGAAGGCGGCAACCCGGGATCCCTGATCGCCATCCCGGCGTTCATGATCGTGATCCTGCCCACGACGATGATCGGCCTCGCCGGTTTCATGAAGTCCGACATGCCGTCGATCCTCGCGTCGGTGAAGAACGCGTTCACCGGCAGCGTGGGCGAGTCGGGTCCGGCAATCGCGCTCGTCGTCGAGTTTGCCGAGAAGGCGCGCAAGGAAGGGCTGCTCGCGCTCGAAGAGGGCGTGCGCACGGTGGAAGACCCGTTCCTCAAGAAGGGGATCGAGCTCGCCGTCGACGGCACCGACCCCGAAGAGGTCCGCGCCATCCTCGAGGCCGAGATCTCCGCGAAGAAGATGAACGACAAGATCGGAGCGAAGTTCTTCGCCGATCTCGGCGGCTTCTGCCCGACGCTCGGCATCATCGGTGCCGTCAGCGGTCTGATCAAGGTGCTGGGCAACCTCTCCGACCCGGCCGCCGCCGGTGAAGGCATCGCGACGGCATTCGTCGCCACGTTCTACGGCGTGTTGTTCGCCAACGCGATCTTCCTGCCGATCTCCAACAAGCTGAAGCGCATGGCCGAGGCCGAGTCACACCACATGGAGATCGTGATGGAAGGAATCCTCTCGATCCAGGCCGGGGCGAACCCGCGGGTGATCGAGCAGAAGCTGAGGTCGTACTTGCCGCCGGGTGAGCGTGAGAGCGCCACCGAGCAGGACGCCGCGTGACATGTCCCACCGACCGGCGAAGAAGCACGAGGAAGAGGAACACGAGAACCACGAGCGATGGCTCGTGTCCTACGCGGACATGATCACGCTGCTCGCGGCGTTGTTCATCGTGCTCTTCGCGATGTCCCGCCTGGACAACATGAAGTTCCAGAAGTTCGCCCACGCGCTGGGCGCGAGCTTCCACGGCAACACCGGCGGACCGGCCTCGGTCGTCGACGGCGGCGGTCCGAAGGTCGCCGGCGGGGGCGACGGGTTCTTCGACGGCATCGCACCGACGGCGCCCGGGACCAAGAGCGTCAACGACACGTTGCAGCAGCTCAAGCAGCAGCAGCAGGCGGCGGCGCAGGAACAGCAGACGTTGCAGGCCACCAAGCAACAGATCTCGAACTCGTTGCAACAGGCGGGACTGCTCGACAAGGTCAAGTTCAAGATCGACTCGCGCGGCCTGGTCGTGAACATCGTCACCGACGACGTGCTCTTCGACCTCGGTTCCGCGACGTTGCGACCCGAGGGCCGCGCCGTCCTCGACGGTCTCTCCCCCGCGCTGCGCGACCTTCCCAACCAGATCTCCATCGAGGGTCACACCGACAACGCCCCGATCAACACGGGCGAGTTCCCGTCGAACTGGGAGCTGTCGACGACCCGAGCCACCACGGTCCTCCGGTACCTCGCCGATCAGCGCGGGCTCGCGGAGAACCGTCTGGCGGCCGCGGGATACGCCGACCAACGACCCCTCGGACCCAATGACACCCCGGAGAACCGAGCACACAACCGACGAGTGGAAATCGTGGTGATCGCTTCGAACCCGAGTGATCCCATCACAGGAGGCAAATAGCCATGGCAGTGGTAGAGGAAGACCTCGAGGACGCAGCCTCGGGGAAGAAGCCCAAGAAAGAGAAGAAGGCCAAGAAAGAGAAGAAGGCCAAGGGCGACGGCGAGAAGAAGGGCAAGAAGGGCCTGATCATCAAGGTCGGCGGCGGCTTGTTCCTGCTCGTCGTCGTGAAGATGGTGATCCTGGCACCCGCGGCGAAGGCTCCGGACTGCCCCACAGGTGACGCGTGGGCGATGAAGTACGTCGGCACGACGACCACGGCCCCGCCGCCGCCACCACCCGCGGTCAAGGGCAAGCCGGCCACGACCACCACCGCCAAGACCGACGCGTGTGCGCCGGTGGCGTCGGGCCAGACCTTCAACACGGCCGACGCGGTGACCCTCAACCTGGCCGACGGACGCTTCGCCAAGCTCAAGGTCGCCTTGAAGCTCACGACCAAGACGACGGTCGACGTGATGACCAAGGACGACCAGGGGGCGCAGGCGAAGCAAGACGCCATCAACCTGCTCACCACGAAGACCTACGACGACCTCCAGAACCCCGACAAGCTCAAGGCGACGGAGATCGAGCTCGCCCGCAAGGTGGCCGCCGACTACGACGGCGCCGTCATGGACGTCTACTTCATCGACTTGGTCAAGCAGTAACCCGGCAATACCGGATGGAAATGCATAAACGGAGCTTCGGCGCCGAGCTCGGGCCGTAGGGCTCAGGTTCGGCGCCGGAACGCCGATGGGAAGGTCGTGCCTTCCAAGAGTGCTCCCGCGCCTTTCGGGGCGAAGCAGGGATCGAGCCGCGGCGCGGACGCGCAGCCGTACGACTTCCGCCGTCCCAACAAGTTCAGCCGCGATCACGTACGCGCCTTGCAGATGGTCTGCGAGACGTTCTCGCGCCACCTCTCGACGCTGCTCGCGACCACCCTGAACTCCGTCGCGAACGTGAGCCTCGCGTCGGTCGAGCAGATCACCTACGACGAATACGTCGGCACGCTCCCCAACCCGTCGTACCTCGCGATCCTGTCGCTTCACCCGCTGCCGGGTGCGGCGATGTTCCAGTTCCCGCTCACGATCGCGATGGTGGCCGTGGATCGCATGCTCGGCGGCAGCGGCCCCGTGACCCACCTCGACCGTTCGCTCACCGAGATCGAATCGAACCTGATGCGATCACTGACCGAGCGGGCGTTGCGCGAGCTCTCGTACGCGTTCGAATCGCTCGTTCGCCTCGAACCCGAGATCGTGCAGCAGGAATCGAACCCGCAGTTCGCGCAGATCGCGGCGCCGTCGGACATGACCGTCGTGCTGACCCTGGACGTGCGGATCAACGACCAGCGCGCCCAGGCGACGCTGTGCATCCCCTTCGACTCGCTCCAGCCGGTGCTCGACAACTTCGCCAGCCAATCGCTGTTCGCCGATCGCGGCGACGGTGCGCCCGAAGCGTTCGGCCGCAACCTCCAGGACGCGCTGCGAACGACATCGGTCGAGGTCAACGTGCGCTTCAACGACGTGACGCTCACGTCCACGGAGATCGTGAACCTCGTAGTGGGAGACATCATCCCGCTGCGTCACGGCCTCGAGGAACCCGTGACGATCTCCGTTGGTGGCGTTCCGTGTTATCGAGCGATCACCGGCCGCAAGGGTCGGCGACTCGCCTGCCTCATCGTCAGTAGCGAAAGGGACGAGCTCGCATGAGCACCACCACCATTCTCTCCACCGACAACCGCGCCGCGGTTGCCGCGGCCACCGTCATCGAGCGGGCCGTCGACGGCGACATCATCCTGAGCGTCGGCGCCGGTCAGCCCGACGTCCGCGATCTCGACGCGCTCCTGCCGTCACCCGACGCGCAGGTGATCGTCTGCGTCCTGGCCGAGCCCGCCGGCATCGTCGCACTCGCGGTCACGCCGCGTCTCGCGGGGGCCATGACAACGGCGACGGGCACTGGCATCGTGGACGCGATCGCGCCTGCGCTGGCCGAAGCCGTCGCCGCGCTCGAAGAGACCACCGGCTCCTCGCTCGGCGCCGGGACGGCCATGGAGCTCTCGACCGACTCGCTCACGCCGGCGGACGCCAGCGAGGTGATCGTGTTCGACCTCCTCGAGGGGACCGACCGGTTGGCGAGCCTCGTGATTCGACTCGACCCTCCCGCGGCGGCAATCGACCCCGGCGTCGCGCCACACGAGTTCCAACCGCTCGACATGACCCATGCCGGCGCGATGACGGGAGCCAATCCCTTCGAGCTCCTGTCCGATGTCGAGATGGGTGTCACCGCCGAGCTCGGGCGAAAGCGGATGACGGTCCGCGACCTCCTGTCGTTGACTGCGGGCTCGGTCATCGAGCTCGATCGCGCCGCGGGGAGTCCCGTCGACGTGTTGGTGAACGGCACCGTCATCGCGCGTGGCGAAGTCGTCGTCATCGACGAAGAGTTCGGCATTCGCATCTCGGAGATCGTGGGCAACGGGCTCGATCCCAAGCGCGCCTGATGTTCGGCGCCGGCCAGCTCGTGCAGTTCGTCGCGGCGTTCGCGTTCGTGCTCGGACTCATGGTCTTCGCCGGGCGGTTCATGAGCAAGCACGGCATGGGCGCCCACAAGAACACGGCCTCGGCCGGAGCCACCGTCGAAGTCCTCGCTCGGCGGGGCGTGAGCCGGGGGGCTTCGGTCGCCATCGTCCGCGCCGGCGGCAAGGACCTGATCGTCGGCGTGACCGACACGGCAGTGAACCTCCTCGGCGAAGCCGATCCGGAGGCGATGACGCAACAAGCAACGGAAGCGCAGTGGACGCAGCTTCCCGGGGGCGAGGATCGCCCCAGTCCCTCATGGAAGACGCTGCTCGACGCGATGCGGGAGAAGACCGTCCGCAAACGCTGAGCGCAACGTCCCCGAAGGGCGTCGTGGCCGGCCAACGAGTACTGCGAGCAACGGTTCTCCTCGCGATGGCCGTCGTCTTCGCCCTGGCGAATGCCAACGCGGCTCACGCGAGCATTCGTTCGACGCGCCCGTTCGCTCCGGCAGCACCCGCCGCACCGGCTGCACCGGCAGCACCCGCCGCACCCGCGGCACCGGCCTCCAAATCCGACAGTGCCAGCACCGGCAACAGCGCGTCGATCAGCCTGGACCTCGGGAGCCTGACGGGTCAGGACACGACCGACAAGAGCAAGAAGCCCGGCCAGAGCGTGCTCATCATCTTGATGCTGACCGTCATCGCGATCGCTCCCGCTTTGTTGATGATGCTCACGAGCTTCACGCGTATCGTGATCGTGCTGTCGCTCGTGCGCAACGCGCTCGGCCTCCAGGCGATCCCACCCAACCAGGTCGTCGTGGGGCTGGCGCTGTTCCTCAGCCTGTTCGTGATGGCGCCGACCCTGTCCGTGATGAACAAGACGGCCCTGCAGCCGCTCCTCGACGGCAAGATCTCTCAGGGCAAGGCCTACGACCGCGCCGTCAAGCCCCTGCGCGTCTTCATGCTCAAGCAAACACACAAGAGCGACCTGGCGTTGTTCATCAAAGCGCAGAAGGGCCCACGGCCGAAGACACCGTCGGACGTCAGCATGGCCGCACTCGTGCCGGCATTCGTGCTCTCGGAATTGAAGACCGCGTTCATCATCGGTTTCGTGATCTTCATCCCGTTCCTGATCATCGACCTCGTCGTGAGCTCGTCGTTGATGTCCATGGGCATGTTCATGCTGCCGCCGGTGCTCGTCTCGCTCCCGTTCAAGATGCTGCTCTTCGTCATGGTCGACGGATGGGCACTCGTCACCAAATCGCTCCTCACCAGTTTCCACTGACGTCAGAAAGAGCCCACCATGACCGACTCCTCCGTAATGCAGATCGCCCTGCAAGCAATCATGATCACCATCAAGCTCTGCGCTCCGATCCTCCTCGTCACCCTGGTCATCGGTCTCTTCATCTCGTTGATCCAGTCCGCGACTCAGGTGCAGGAGGTCACGCTCACGTTCGTGCCGAAGCTCATGGGAGTAGCGCTGGTCATCGTGCTCGCCGGCAACTGGATGCTCGGCCAGATGATCGCGTTCACGCACGATCTGTTCGCGCTCCTGCCGCAACTGACGGCATAGCCCGCCCATGACGCTGGCGATCGATCCGACGCTCGTCCTCGGGTTCTTCCTGGGGCTCGTCCGCGCCAGCGCGTGGATCTTCTTCGCGCCACCGTTCAACAACAAGTCGATTCCGCCCCGCGTCAAGGCCGGGATCGCGGCGGCACTCGCCCTCGCCGTTGCTCCACGATTCGCGAAGGGCTCGATCGGGCTGGGCAACGGCGACTTCTTCGGCGCGCTGCTCACCCAGCTCATCGCCGGGCTCGGCCTGGCGTTCATCACGCAAGTGCTGGTCGCCGCGCTCCAAGCCGCCGGTTCACTCATCGACACGTTCGCCGGCTTCTCGTTGGCCACGCTGTACGACCCGATGGCCGATTCGTCCGCCGCCGTATTCGGACGCTTCTACCAGCTGATCGCGATCACGCTGCTGTTCGTGATCAACGGGCATCTCGTACTCGTCCGCGGGTTCATGACCTCGTTCGACGCCGTCGGCGCCAACGGGTTCCAAGCCAATGAGTTCGGTCGACTGATCACCCACGACCTCGGCATCTTCTTCGTGTCGGCCATCGAGATCGCGGCACCGGTGCTCGCCGTGCTGTTCCTCACCGAGGTCGGCATGGGTCTCCTCTCACGCGCCGCGCCGGCGATGAACGTGTTCGCACTGGCGTTCCCCATTCGCATCACCGTCTCGCTGTTGCTCGTGAGCGCGTCGTTGCCGCTGTTGATCCCCGGATTGAACTCCTTGATCGAACACGTTTCCAGCGGCGTCGGACTGCGATGAGCGACAAGAGCCAGAAGACCGAGGCGCCCACGCCGAAACGCAAGCGCGAAGCGCGCGAGCGCGGCCAGATCGCCAAGACCCCGGAGCTGTCCACGTGGGCCTCCGTGCTCGCGGTCACCGTGCTGCTGCAACTGACCGTCGCCGAGGGCGGCAAGCGGATGCAGGAACTGATGGCGAGCACGATGAAGGTCGTCGCCAATCCGGATGAAGGCACGGCGCTGAAGCTGCTCGGAGAGGCCTTGAAGTCGGCGGCGATCATCTTGATCCCGCTCGTCGCCGGGATCAGCATCATCGCCATCGGCACGAACCTCGCGCAGGTCGGGCTCAAGCCGTCGATGAAACGCCTGAAGCCCGATTTCAAGCGTCTCAACGCCATCAAGGGCCTCAAGCGCCTGTTCTCGATCAAGTCGGCATGGGAGACGGCGAAGGCGTTCATCAAGGTGGCGATCCTGTTCGCCGTGGGCTGGCCGTTGATGCATCACACCGCGACCCAGATCGCGATGAGCGGAGGGTCGCTCACGGAAACGCTCGGCATCACCGCCCAGGGCGGGCTCACCATGATCCGCAACACCGCGCTCGCCGGCCTTGTCATCGCGGCGATCGACTTCATCGTGCAGAAGCGCCGGATCACGAAAGAGCTCCGCATGAGCAAGCAGGAGATCAAGGAAGAGTTCCGCCAACACGAGGGCAACCCGCAGATGAAGCAGGCCATCCGGTCACGGCAGATGAGCATCAGTCGGAACCGGATGCTCGCCTCCGTCGCCGGCGCCCAGGTGGTCCTCGTCAACCCGACCCACTACGCCGTGGCATTGAAGTACGACAGCGCGAGTGGGGCACCCGAGGTGGTGGCCAAGGGTGCCGGGGTCATCGCCGCCGCGATCCGCGCCGAGGCCGAGGAGCATCTCGTCCCCATCGTGTCCGACCCACCGCTCACGCGGGCCATCTACCACCTCTGCGAGATCGGCCACCAGATCCCGACGGACCTCTTCGAGGCCGTGGCCCGGGTCCTGGCCTTCGTCTTCGGGTTGAAACGCCGGGGGCTGACGGGGAACGGCGGGGTCCACGAGATCCCGGGGGGCAGTTCCCCGATCCCGGCCGGAATCGCGCGATGAGGACCGATTCCCCTCAGATGGCCGGGCCGGCGGCCGATGAGAGCAGGACCGCCCGGGAGGCGGTACGAGGTATTCATGGGCCAGGGATGGCCGAACGACGCAGCGAAGAGGTGTCGTGAGGACCAATTCCATCGGCCAGGTCGGGATTCCCGTGGCAGTCGTGGCGATCATCGTCATGATGGTCGTGCCGCTGCCGCCGATGTTCATCGACTTCCTGCTCGTGATCAACATCACGTTCGCGGTCCTCACGCTCCTGTCGAGCATGTACGTCCGCCGGGCGCTCGACTTCTCCATCTTCCCGTCGTTCCTGCTCATCGCGACGCTGTTCCGGCTCGCCCTGAACATCTGCGTCACCCGGCTCGTGCTCCTGCACGGGTACGCCGGCAAGGTCGTCGAATCCTTCGGACACTTCGTGGTCGGGGGATCGATCGTCGTCGGACTCGTCGTGTTCCTGATCCTCATCGTCATCCAGTTCGTGGTCATCACGAACGGTGCCGGGCGCGTCGCGGAGGTCGCGGCCCGCTTCACCCTCGACGCGATGCCGGGCAAGCAGATGGCGATCGACGCGGATCTCAACGCCGGCATCATCGACGAGAACGAAGCTCGGCGCCGGCGCAAGGAGATCGGCGACGAAGCCGACTTCTACGGCGCGATGGACGGTGCATCGAAGTTCGTGAAGGGCGATGCCATCGCCGCGATCATCATCGTGCTGGTCAACCTGCTCGGCGGGTTCGCGATCGGTGTGCTCCAGAAGCACCTGTCGATCGGCGACGCGATCTCCACGTACAGCTTGCTCACCATCGGCGACGGTCTCGTCTCGCAGATCCCCGCGCTGCTCATCTCGATGTCCGCGGGTCTCATCGTCACCCGCGCGGCGACCGAGGCCGACCTCGGGTCCGACCTCATGACGCAGTTCACCCGCCACCGGCGCGTGATGCGCGTCGGCGGCGCCGCGATCACGTCGCTCGCGCTGGTCCCCGGACTCCCGAAGCTCCCGTTCCTCGTGGTGGGATTGATCGCCCTGTTCGCATCGACGCGCATCGTCGAGGCGATCCTGCCGAACGCGGAACAGCTCAAGGCCGAAGAAGACGCGGCGAAGGCCGCCGCCGCGACCCACGCGCCCGACTCACCCGAAGCGCTGGCGACGGAGATGCGCGTGGAGCCGCTCGAGCTCGAGCTCGCCTTCGATCTCGTGGACCTGGTCGACGCGAGTCGAGGCGGTGACCTGCTCGACCGGGTGCGCGCACTCCGGCGCAAGCTCGCGATGGAGTTGGGTATCGTCATGCCGTTCGTTCGTACGCGCGACAACCTCGATCTCCCCGCGCACACGTACGCGATCCGCGTGCACGGCGTGGAGCTCGGCCGCGGTGATGCACCGCCGGGATGTGCGCTCGTGATCGGCGACGACCTCGAGTCGTTGCCCGGCACACCCACGCGTGAACCCGTCTTCGGCCTGCCGGCCCTCTGGTTGCCGGTGGAGTTCAAGCATCAGGCCGAGCTGGCCGGAGCGACGGTCGTGGATCGCGCGTCGGTCGTCACCACCCACATGGCCGAGATCGCGCGTCGCCACGCCAGCCGCCTGCTCGGCCGGCAAGACGTGAAGATGCTGATGGAGATGGTGCGCGCGTCGGACCCGGTCGTCGCCGACGAGGTCACCGGGGCGGGCCTGAGCCTCGGTGAGGTCCAACGCGTCCTCCAACAGCTCCTCGACGAGGGCGTTGCGATCCGCGACCTCGTCCGCATCTGCGAGGTGCTCTCCGAACGCGCGCGGGTCACGAAGGATCCCGAAGCGCTCACCGAGGCGGTGCGCGGCGCGCTCGGTCCCGCGATCTCGGCGTCGCACGCGGTCGACAACGCGTTGCCGATCATCACCATCGATCCGCTCACCGAGCAGCGGTTGATGGAGGCGTTGCGTCCCGGCGACGGGGGCACGTTCCTGGCGCTCGAGCCCGATTTCACCGAGCAACTCGCTCATGAGATCGCGACCCTGGCCGACAATGCCGAACGTCAGGGTTTCCAGCCCGTGCTGGTGTGCTCTCCCCAACTTCGAGCCTCGCTGCGCCGGCTGGTGCAGGCCGCGGCGCCCCGAGTCCCCGTCCTCTCGTACAACGAGCTCGGCCCCCAGCTGACGCTCGAAACCCTAGGAGTGGTGAACCTTGCCCAAGCAACACCGGTATGAGGGATCCTCGCTCGGGCCGCTGCTCGAGCGAGTCCGAGACGAGCTCGGTTCCACGGCCCGCATCATCGAGGCCAACCGCCTCCGCAAGGGCGGCATGGGCGGCTTCTTCTCGCGCGAGACGTACGAGGTGATCGCCGAGACCGACGAGCTCGTCGACGCCGGCGACGCGAGCGTGTCCGAGGTCGCGGCCGTCGCCCCTGTGCCCGTCGCGCCGTCGACGGCGACCGTTCCGCAGGGTGGGTCCACCGATCGCAGCAGCGTGAGCCTGTCCGCCCAGGCCCGATCGCTGCTCGAGCTGGCCGACGAGATCACGTCCGAGACGGCTGCACGAAGCCGCCCGACGGTCGAGACCACTGCGCCACCCGTTCCCGCCGCGGCACTCACGCCACCGCGTCCGACGCGTGCTGACCGGGACGACGAGGACGACCCGTTCGTCCCGACGATGTCGACGGAGTCCTCGAACTTCGCCGAGATCCTCGATCGCATCGCGGCCGACGTCGACGCGGGCTCGGAGATCGTGATTCCGGCCGCCCGCGTCGCCACCCCGGCGGCGCTTCCTACCGCCGCGGCCACCATTCGGGACAGCACTCGGGTCGTTGCCCCGACCGCGTCCAACCCGCCGGCCGCGCGCACCAGGACAGCAGCGTCCCAACCTCCGGCGGCACGCACCATGACGGCCGCGACGATCGCTCCTCCCGCACGGACGCCGGCCCCGACCCGCGCCGCCGTCCCGACGGCGCCGACTCCCGAATCAACTCGATCGACCGCGGCGACCTCAGGGACGCCCGTCACCACTCGCGCCACTGCGGCGGTGGTGACCCGCCGGCTGAGCGATGAACGCGATCGCGAGATCGAGCCGTACGTGAGGATCGGGCTTCCCGTCCATCTGGTACCGATGAACGTCGGTGAGCGCGACATCCGGCTCGCCCTGGCCGACCGGCTCCGCACGCTTCCGATCGCGCCGGCGTTCCCCACGACACGCGGCGCGTTGCTCGCGGTTGTCGGCAACGCGGAATCCGCGTTGCGCATCGCCCGCGACCTCGCCGACGAGCTCGGCGTGTCGGCCGACGACGTGGCCTTCGCATCGGAGTTCGCCACCGACGAGGTCCCGGCGTGGTTACACCTCTCCGACGCCTCCACCGCCGCCGAGCGGCGCCGGAGCTGGCGGCGCCGGGGTCAGCTCACGCTGGTGGCACTCGACGCCCCGATGGGCGGTCTGTCGTCACCGTGGGCCCGCGACGTGCTCGACGCGCTCGAGCCATCACTCGCGTGGGGTGTGGTCGACGCGGTCCGCAAGCCCGAGGACGTGCTGGCGTGGACCGAGCACCTCGGCGGGCTCGACTCGTACGCCCTCGAGGGTCTGGAGCAGACCGTGTCGCCCGCCGCGATCCTCAAGCTTCCGATCCCCGTCGCCCGTCTCGACGGTGAGCCGGCCACGCCGGACCGCTGGGCGGCGATCCTCGCCGGTCGGCTCGTCGCGTAGAAAGGACGTCGTGACATGACGGCTGAAGGACGGTTCGGTTGGACGCTGCTCGTCTCGCTGGCACTGTGGTACCCGACGTTGCGCCAGACCCTGGCCAACAAGGTGGCGGTGCCCGACGGCATGCTTCGTTTCGCCTTCGCGCTGATCGCGGCGTACCTCGCGGTTGGGGTCATCGACTGGGTGCTCTCGACGTACCACCGGACGAACGCCACGCGTGCGTACGAAGAGCGACGGCGTCACAACCAGGCGCAGGCAGAGGCGACGGCACGCGCCGAAGCCGGATCTGCCGGCCTGGAGTAACGGCGCCGGCCTCCGATCGGGTGGTTGCTGAGGGGCTCGGCGTTTCCTGGGTCACCTTCGTAAACGGTCAGACTGCTGGTCGCTTCCGGGGTACCCGCGATCGCGACCGCCGTTGCGATGACCGTTTGAGGGCACGGGCGTTCTTGAACACCAGGTTCCCAGGTGGACGCTCAAACCCGTCGCGCGTACAACTGCCGATCGGGCCGTAGAAGCGGCAGGCCGAAGGCGCCGAAACGGGAATCTGCGAACACGGCCCGTCCACAGGGTGACTATTCAGATGACTGCGCCTCACGGGTCATGAACCAGTTCTTCACACCGATCACATCGGCCTCGCCGGTCACTACGAACCCGAACCGCTCGTAGAGCGTGACGTTCTCACGTTTGTCTGTCTCCAGGTAGGCCAGCATGGCCGTGTCGTCGAGCTGGCGGCAGTACGCGGACAGGAGCAGGCTTCCAAGCCCTTTCCCCTGAAGGTCAGAATCGACGGCGAGCGGACCGAAGTGGGAGTGCGGAACTTCGGGGTCGTGTTCTGCCCACGCGGACAGCCAACGTGCCATGCGCGGCGCGGCGCGACCGGCCATGAGCATCGCAGGCGACAAACGCAGCCGGTCGAGCGGTGACGGTTGACACCGCCCCGGTTCGGCGGAATCTGCCACGCCGACCAGACGGTCGCCATCCCACGCGCCGAGCGTTCGCCGTCCGCCGAGTGGGAGAAGCCGAGAGAACACCCGGTTCATCACCCGTACCCTTCGCTCGGGATCAGGGCCGATAGCCGCGACGTGGAGCGGGTTGTCCCGCATACCCCTCGCGGCGACGAGCGCCGCTCTCTGCAGGTCCTCGCCCCAAATCGGGCGCACATCTCTGTTCCCGGGGTTCGCCACGCCATCCCTTCCACATGCCACACAACCACAAGCCCTCACGACGGTCATTCCGCGCCGCCGGTGTCATTCGGTGCGCGGAGCACGTCAAGAGGGCCCGGTTGTCTCACGTCACCTTCCGACGACAACGTCCAGAACGGCCGCTCCGCTGCCGTTCCCCTCCTTGCTCGGCCGGTGTCGGTGGGCCGCCAGGGACTCGAACCCTGAACCTCGGGGTTAAAAGCCCCTTGCTCTGCCAGTTGAGCTAGCGGCCCGACACGCGCGCCAGGGTACCGGGCGACGTGGAGGATGATCTCGCGGAAATCATCCCTCGTATCCCTCAAGTCCCAGTTGGGGCCGGTCGAGACTCCTGGCAATTGCAGAGCCAAGGAGCGCGTCATATGGCATGGATGCCACGCAAGGCTGCCGCGGTCGTCGCGGCCCTGAGCCTTCCCGGGATTCTCTCGACCGTCGCAACACGCGCCGTTGCGTCTCCCGCCCCGCCGCCGGTCAGCTTCCCCACGGGGCTCCAGCTCCAGGCCGGACCGATGCGGGTCTCCTCCGCGCTGCGGATCGCCCCTGCGACCGCGCTGCCCGCCTCGGTGGACCTCACCCCGTGGGCGCTCCCCGCGGGGAACCAGGGGCAGGTGTCGTCGTGCGTCTCGTGGGCCATCGACTACGCCGCCATGGGCTGGTACCAACGGCACGACAACGTGGCCGGTGGACGGCTCGCGCCGATGTACACGTACGCCCAACTCGTCCACGGCCAGAACGTGGGTACCTACTTCTCCGACACGTTCGCCATCGCGCAAAGCCAGGGCGTCGACAACATCGCGGACTACACGCAGGGCGACTACAACTACACGACCCAGCCGACGTCGGCCCAAGTGCAGCACGCCGCGAGCTGGAAGCTCTCCGGCTACGACAACCTCCCGATCCAGCAGGGTCAAACCACTCAGGACGCGATCAAGACCTCGCTCGCCGCGAACAAGCCCGTCGTCCTCGGCATCCCCGTGTACTACAACTTCTTCCTGCTCAACTCGAACAACGACACCTACACCACGACGTCGGGCGCATTCCAGGGGTACCACGCGATCACGGCCCTCGGGTACGACTCCACCGGCGTTCGCATCGAGAACTCGTGGGGCACGAGCTGGGGCAAGAACGGCTTCGCCACGCTCGGGTGGTCGTTCATCGACAACAGTGCGATCGGCGCCTATAGCGTCCGGCCGCTCGTCGCGACCGCACCCGCGCCCGCGGTCCCGACCGTGACCTCGGTCGCGCCCGCCGCGGGCGGCCTCACCGGCGGCACGCTCGTCGCGCTCACCGGCACCGGCTTCGCCAACGGGGCGACCGTGAACTTCGACACGGCGCCGGCAACCGCGGTCGTCGTCTACTCGCCGACCTCGATCACCGTCCGCGCTCCGGCCCACGCCGCGGGTCTCGCATCGGTCACGGTCACGACGACCGGCGGAACGAGCGTCGCGTCGAGCGCCGCGACGTTCCGCTACGAAGGTGCGCCGACCGTCAGCTCGGTGAGCAGTCGCACCGGCAGCACCGCCGGTGGCGCGACCATCACCATCGGGGGCACCAACTTCTTCGGCGCCAGCGTCACCATCGGCGGCAGAGCGGCGACGAGCTCCGTCGATTCGCTGGGCCGGACGTTGACGGTCACCGTGCCGGCCGGTTCCGGGACCGCGACGATCACGATCGCGACTCCGGTCGGCTCGACCTCCGCCGGCTCGTACCTCTACGTGGCACCACCAACGCTGTCGACCATCAACCCGAGGACCGGGACGAAGAACGGCGGCACGCGCGTGACGATCACGGGGACCAACCTGTCGGGTGCGACGGTCACCATCGCGGGACGCAACGCCCAGGTGCTCGCCAACGGAACCACGGGCCTCGTAGTGCAGAGCCCGTCGGGAACCGGCGGTTCCACGGGTCCGATCATCGTGACGACGTCCTTCGGAACCGCCAACGGCGGCACGTGGACGTACCTGCGGACCTGAGTCCGCCATCGAGCGTCGAGTGGGGGAACCGCGGCGGCGGTTCCCCCACTCGCGACCCGCGAGGCGCACCTGCGCCCATCGCGATGCCCGAGTCGCCCCTCCGCTCGCGGTGACAACGCGGCCGACTGCTACGATCGTGCCCCTCCGGAGGAGACGGGCCCCCATCGTCTAGCGGCCCAGGACGCCGCCCTTTCACGGCGGTAACGGGGATTCGAATTCCCCTGGGGGTACGGGGATCGACCGCGGTCGATCGCCACGCAAGCGCTGGTCCTGTGGTGCAGTTTGGAGTGCACGCCGCCCTGTCAAGGCGGAGGCCGCGGGTTCAAATCCCGTCAGGACCGCTCGGTGGGCCTCTGGCTCACCGCGCGTCTCGATCGGCGAGTCCGGTCGTGGGCGCATCCCGGCCGGGTAGCTCAGTCGGCAGAGCACACGCCTGAAAAGCGTGGGGTCGCCGGATCGACGCCGGCCCCGGCCACCGGTGACGCGAGAAGGCCCGGGCGCACGCCCGGGCCTTCTGCATGTCTCTCGCGAGGTCGACGGCGTCGAAGGCCGGCTCCGCACCCACCGACCACATGTCGGTACTGGTTCACATGTCGGCGCCGGACTCCACCTGCTCGAGGAACTTCTGGATCTCGGCCGCACGGAAGCGGCGGTGCCCACCCAGCGTACGGATGGCGGAAATCTTGCCGGCCCGGGCCCACCGGGTCACGGTCTTCGGGTTCACCCTGAACATCGCGGCAACTTCCGACGGTGTCAACAGGGCTTCGTGCTCGGGCTGTGGCTGCATGCTTCCTCCGATTGTCGGTGCTTGCTGGCGGTACCGACTGCTCGGCACCTCTTGGGGTCTCGCGTCCCCGGGTCTCAGTCGTACAAGCTTGCGAATGGTGCCAGTCTACGCCCTACCTTTGCAGGAAGCGTACACCTGTGTCCGTTTTCTGCATCAGCGTATCGTCTGAGCATAACGAGTTCGATAGCTCGTTTGCATCATCCTTGCCGGGCAGAAAGACTAGTTCTTTGTTGCACTCTGTCCGTGATCCATCGCCCACCGAGTCCGCCACGTGTCGACCTTGTCCGTCGAAAGGGCTCCCCACCTGCAATTTCGCCAGCGAATTGCGGAACACCACCGGACCAGTCCAGGTTTGGTCGACTGCCCCGCTCTCCCACAAATTGCCTCTGCCGATTCTCGGCCCGGTGCCCTACACTCCCGCGCCGTGACGATGGTCGTGGCGATCGCAAATCAAAAGGGTGGTGTCGCCAAGACCACCACCGTGCACACCCTGGGTGCGGCGCTCGCGGAGCTGGGCGAGCGGGTACTGCTCGTCGACCTCGACCCGCAGGCCTGCCTGAGCTATTCGGTGGGCCTCGATCCCGACGCGCTCGTGGCATCGCTGCACGATGTGTTCGTCGGTCGGATGAAGGCGGCCGACGTCGTGGTCACGGCCGGCACGCTCGACATCCTGCCGGCCTCGATCGACCTCGCCGGGTCGGAGGTGCACCTGCTCACCAAGACCGGCCGCGAGCACGCCCTCGCCCGGGCCCTCGAACCGCTGCTCAAGGATTACGACGCCGTGCTGATCGACTGCCCGCCGTCGTTGGGCATTCTGACGATCAACGGACTGACCGCGGCGAACGAGGTGCTGATCCCGTTGCAGTGCGAGACGCTCAGTCACCGCGGCGTGGGCCAGCTCCTCGAGACCATCGAAGACGTACGGGCGTTCACGAACCCCGACCTCTCGGTGCGCGGGGTCGTCGCCACGATGTACGACAGCCGCACGCGTCTCGGCCGCGAGGTCATCGAGGACGTTCGCACTCGCTATGGAATCCCGGTGCTCGACCCGCCCGTGCCGAAATCGATCCGGTTCGCGGAAGCACCCGCGCAGGGACGGTCGATTCTCGAGCACGCGCCAAAGTCGCGCGGCGCCGATGCCTACCGCGCGATCGCGGCGGCGTTGCACGATCGGCGCCTCGCCTGATGCCGACGCGCGATCCCCTCGGCAAGCGCGCGTTGTTCTCGGATCCCAACACGGACGCGCCGGAGCCCGAGGCCGTCGCCAAGACTCGCGGCGGCAAGAAGTCGCTGTACTCCACGGCCGAACGCACCGGCGGCACCGTTGTGCTCGAATGCTCGGCGTGTCACAGCCGCAGTCGCGTGAGCTATCTCGACTTCGCGATCCGTCAGCTCCCGGTCTCGTTCTGGACGCCGTGGCGGCACTTCTCACGTTTCATGACGTGTCCCGCGTGCGGTCATCGCACGTGGCTGGCCGCTCGCTGGTTCGCGTAACAGCTCAGGGCGCCGGCCGCGTCATGGTGCGATGACGCGCGCGCGACCCTTGCCCGCCACGATGTCGCCGACGATCCACGCGTCGTGTCCCGAGGCACGCGCGACGTCCAACGCGTGCAAGACGTCGGTGTCGGGCACCACGACGAGCATCCCCAGACCGAGGTTGAACACGCGTTCCATCTCGTCGCCCGTCACGGAACCGGCGGATTGGATCTCGGCGAAGATGCGCGGCTCGTCCCACGTGCCTCGTCGGATCGCCGCGTCACAGTGCTTCGGGAGTACCCGCTCGAGGTTGGCTCCGATGCCTCCACCGGTCACGTGGGCGAACCCGTGCACGTCGACGGCTTCGCGCAGCGCGGCCATGGACGGCGCATAGATCACGCTCGGCCGCAGCAGCTCGTCGGCGAGGGAGTGACGCGCCCCGGGCCAGGCCGGCGCGTCGAGTGATCGGTTGGAGCGCTCGAGGAGGGCCGAACGTGCCAACGAGTATCCGTTGCTCCGCAATCCCGGACTGTGGAGCCCGATGACGCGATCGCCGGCTGCGATACCCGACGGCAACGTCTTCGACCGTTCCACCACACCGACGACGAACCCGACGAGGTCGAACTCGCCCGGTGCCATGATCCCGGGGTGTTCCGACATCTCCCCGCCGATCAGCGCGCAGCCGGCCTGCCGGCACCCGCGCGCGACGCCCGAGACGATGTCGTCGATCATGTCGGGATCCAGCCGCCCCACCGAGATGTAGTCGAGGAAGAACAGGGGTTCGGCGCCCTGCACCGCGATGTCGTCGACGGACATGGCCACGAGGTCGAGGCCGATCGTGTCGTAGCGACCCGCGAGCTGAGCGATCCTCGACTTCGTACCCACGCCGTCGGTCGACGACGCGAGGACCGGCTCCCGATACTTCGTCGGATCGAAGGCGAAGAGACCGCCGAACCCACCGAGGTCGCCGATGACCTCGGGCCGGAACGTCGCACGAACGTGGGCCTTGATCCGTTCGACCGCGAGCTCACCAGCCGTGATGTCGACGCCCGACTCCGCGTACGTCAGCGGCGCCCCGGGCTCGGACTCCCCGGGCGTGCCGCGCTCCTCGACCACTACGCGCGTCGCGTCGGTTCGGGGAGCTCGATGAGCTCGAGGACCTGCTTCGTGTCGACGTCGGGAACCGGTACCGGATAATCGCCCGACAGACACGCGGTGCAGAACGATTCGGGAGCCGCGCCGGTCGCGGCGATCACCCGATCGAGCTCGAGGTACGCGAGCGAATCGACGCCGAGGTAGTCGCGGATCTCGCCCACGGACATGTCGGCCGCGAGCAACTCGGAGCGCCGGCCCGTGTCCATGCCGTAGAAGCACGGCCACCGGTACGGCGGCGACGACACCCGGAAGTGCACCTCGCTCGCGCCCGCCTCACGCAACATCGCGACGACCTGGCGGGTCGTCGTCCCGCGCACGATCGAATCGTCGACGACAACGAGCCGCTTGCCCCGGATGTTCTCGGGCAGCGGATTGAGCTTCAACCGCACACCGGTGCCACGCGCTTGTTGACTCGGTTGGATGAACGTGCGGCCGACATAGCGGTTCTTGACGAGACCGTCGCCGTAGGGGATCCCGGATGTCCGCGCGAATCCCTGCGCCGCGGGAATGCCCGACTCGGGTACCGGCATCACCATGTCCGCGGTGACGGACGCTTGGCGCGCGAGCTCCTCGCCCATGCGTTGCCGCGCGAGATGCACGCTCTGCCCGTAGAGCACGCTGTCGGGCCGGGCGAAGTAGACGAACTCGAAGAGGCACAGGTTCGGAGTGGCGGAGGCGAATCGATTCGAGCGCACGCCGGACGCGTCGATCGAGATCATCTCACCGGGCTCCACTTCGCGGATGAAGTGCGCGCCGACGATGTCGAGCGCGGACGTCTCGCTCGCGAGCACCCAGCCGCCTTCGAGACGACCGAGCACCAACGGCCGGAAGCCGTGGCGGTCCCGGACGCCGATGAGGTGGGCCTCGTCCATGAGGACGAACGAGAACGCACCTTCGAGCGTGGGGAGCACTCGTTCGAGCGCAAGCTCGAGGTTCCGACCGTCGGAACGCGTGTCGTCGCCCCACTCGAGGCCGATGAGCTCACCGACGAGGTCGGAGTCGGTCGTGGAGTCCGCGACGTCCTCGCCCGGCGTCATCCCGGGCAACATGCCGAGCGACTGGGCCAACGACGCGGTGTTCGTGAGGTTGCCGTTGTGACCGAGTGCGAAGCCGGCTTCGCCCACCGAGCGATACACCGGTTGCGCGTTGCGCCAGCTGCTCGAACCGGTCGTCGAATAGCGAACGTGCCCGATCGCGAGATGACCCTCGAGCGGCGCGAGCCGGCGCTCGTCGAACACGGTGGTGACGAGGCCCATGTCCTTGACGACGGTGATGGTCTCACCGTCGCTCACCGCGATGCCGGCCGACTCCTGCCCCCGGTGCTGCAACGCGAAGAGGCCGAGGTACGAGAGGTTGGCGACCGCCTGGCCCGGGGCGTAGATCCCGAAGACGCCACAGGCCTCACCGATGTGCTCGTCCACACCTCGAGTATTCCACGCCGGTGCCGGTCATCGCTGCTCGGTGGTGCGACGGCCTCTCAGCGCGTGGTGACGCCGATCGCGTTGGGGATCGCGTCCCGCCACGCCGACGTCGCCGAATCCAGGGACACGTCGAAGGCCCCTTCCGCCAGCAGGCGGTCGCCACCGGCCGGACCCAGCTCGATCGCCGGGACTCCGGCCGCCGCGGCCCGGCTCAGGACCGTCTCGATCATTTCGGGAACGAGCGACACCACCACACGCGACGCGGACTCCGAGAAACAGGCTGCGGCCACGGTCCCGGCGGGGAGCTGCACGCGAAAGCCCGTCCCGCCCGCGATCGCCATCTCGGCCAGCGCGACCGCGAGTCCGCCGTCCGAGCAATCGTGGACCCCCGCCAGGAGGCCGTCGACCACCAGGGTTCGCACCACCTCGTGCAGGACGCGCGCCTCGTCGAGATCGGCCACCGGAGGTCGACCACCGCGCAATCCATGCCGGGTCGCCCACTCGGACCCGCCCAGCTCCGCGGTGGTCGTCCCGAGGAGCACCAGCCGTTCGCCGGAGGCCGCGCGGGCCGTGGGGGGAACTGCGTCGAGATCGTCGATGAGGCCGATCACGCCGACGACGGGCGTGGGATCGATGTCGGCCCCGCGCGACTCGTTGTAGAAGCTCACGTTCCCGCCGATGACCGGCAGGCCGAGCGCCGTACACGCCTCGGCCATGCCGTCGACGGCTTCGGAGAACTGCCACATCACGGTCGGGTGCTCGGGGTTGCCGAAGTTGAGGCAGTTCACGAGGGCAAGGGGTCGCGCGCCCGCGGTCGCCACGTTGCGCGCCGCTTCGAGCACGGCGAGCCGGGCGCCGGTGCGCGGATCGAGCGCACAGAACCGGGCCTTGCCGTCGGTCGACAGTGCAAGCCCGCGGTTCGTGCCCTTGAGGCGAAGGACCGCGGCGTCGGACCCCGGACCGACCACCGTGTTGAGGAACAGCTGGTGGTCGTACTGGCGCGAGACCCAGCTCTTGTCGGCGATCGTCGGCGTGGCGAGCAACGCGAGCAGCTCGTCGGAAAGATCGGTGCCGTCGGGGAACCGGCGGCCGAGCTCGACCCAGGGGTCGTCGTCGTTCACCGCGTCGTGGTCCACGGGACGCGCGAGCTCGCGGTGGTACAGCGGACCGTCACCGAGACTCGCGACCGGGACGTCGGCGATCGGTTCGCGATCCGAGGACACGACCGCCGGCTCGTCGCCGATCGGCGGCTTCGGGTTCTCGCCCGGTACTCCGATCGCGTCGAACAATCCGTCGTAGACGCGAAACCGGCTCGTGTCGGTGACCGTGCCGACCACCGTCGCGCGGATCTCCCAACGGACGCACAGCGCGAGCACGTCGTCGAGGTCCTCGGGCCGGACGATGGCCAACATGCGCTCCTGGCTCTCCGACGTGAGCACCTCGACGGGATTCATCCCCGGTTCGCGCTGCGCGACGCGCGCGACGTCGACGTCCATCCCGCAACCGCCCTTGGCTGCCGTCTCCGACGCGGCGCACGAGAGTCCGGCCGCACCCAGGTCCTGTACGCCGACCGCCAGTCCCGCGTCCAGCAAGGCGAGGCACGCCTCGATGAGCTTCTTCTCCTCGAACGGGTCGCCCACCTGCACGGATGGCCGTTTGGCCTCGGAGCCGTCTTCGAATCCGGCCGACGCAAGCACGCTGGCGCCACCGATGCCGTCACGGCCGGTCGAGGACCCCATGAGCACCGCGAGGTTGCCGACACCCTCGGCCTTCGCGAGCACGAGCCGGTCCTGCGGCAGCAGCCCGAGGCAGAACACGTTGACGAGTGGGTTGTCGCGATAGCAGTCGTCGAAGACGACCTCGCCGCCGACGGTGGGGACACCGACCGCATTGCCGTAGCCGCTGATCCCCGACACGACGCCTTCGAACAGATACCGCGTGCGTGCATCGTCGAGCGTGCCGAACCGCAGCGGATCCATCAACGCGATCGGGCGCGCGCCCATCGAGAAGATGTCGCGGATGATGCCGCCCACTCCCGTCGCGGCACCTTCATAGGGTTCGACGGCGGATGGGTGATTGTGACTCTCGATGCGCACCGCGACGGCGAGGCCGTCGCCGACGTCGATGACTCCCGCCCCTTCTCCAGGACCCACGAGCACCCAGGGCGCCTCGGTCGGGAATCGCTTCAGGTGCACGCGTGACGACTTGTACGAGCAGTGCTCCGACCACATCACGGCATACATCGCGAGCTCGAGCTCGCTTGGTTCGCGCTCGAGGAGCGCGATGATCGCGGCGAGCTCGTCGTCGGTCAGACCCAGTTGACGGTGGAGCGGCGGCATGAGCAGGAGCCTATCGGGGACCGTGCAACGCCTCTCGCCCGCGGCGGCCTTCGCGACGGCCTTCGCGGCGGCAAGAGGCCCACTAGTCTTTTCGGCAATACGCCGGCACCGGCGAGGCCAAATGCACGCGCCGCTCTTTCCGCAAAGGACGGGTGATGTCACCGCGTAAGAAGACCACCATGACCCGAGAACACAAGGACGCATTGGCGGCCGGCCGGGGCGAGGCCCGCGACGTCAAGGCCTATCTCGAAGCATTGCAGCAGCACCGACCGAAGCGCGGCCGGAAGCGCACGCCGGACTCCATCCGCAAGCGCCTCACCGCCATCGAGGCGGAACTGGCGTCAGCCGCCCCGCTCCAGCAGCTCCAGCTCGTGCAGGAGCGCATGGACCTCACGACCGAGCTCGAGCATCTGTCCGAGAAGGTCGACCTGTCCGCGCTCGAGAAGCGGTTCGTGAAGTCGGGGAAGGGCTACTCGGCACGGAAGGGAATCTCGTATGCGGCCTGGCGGGAGCTGGGCGTGCCGGGCGAGGTCCTGAGCAAGGCGGGCATCACCCGCCGCTCCTGACGGACCGGCGCCGCGATGCCGGCTCGCCGGACTACGAGCCGATCGCGAATCCCAGATCGGTCGCGAGCAATGCCGGGAAGTAGGGGATCTCGCGTGCCGCCAACGCGGGCGCGAGCTCGTCACTGCGGTCGAGGAGGCACGCCGCGCCGACGATCTCACAGCCGAACTCGCGGATCGCGTCGACGGCCATCAGCAACGACGCGCCACTCGTGACCGTGTCTTCCACGACCAGCACGCGATCTCCCGGTTGGAGCGGCCCGGCGATCCGCCCCGCGACACCATGCCCCTTCGCCTCCTTGCGCACCGCGAAAGCCCGCTTTCCGGTGACGAACGCCACCGCGACCGAGACCGGATCGGCGCCGATCGCGAGACCGCCGACCGCATCGAACTCCGCGCCGCCTCCCGCGGCAACCGCGTCGAGGATCGCTTCGCCGACGATCTCCACGCAGTCACCGCGGAACGTCACCTGCCGGCCGTCGACGTACCACGCCGAGGCACGACCGGACGCGAGCGTGAATTCGCCTTCGCGCAATGCGTGCTCGCGCAGCGCGGCGGCGAGCGCGGCCTGGGCCGCTCTCATGCCGACGCCGCGAGGGCGCCGTTCGACGCCGCCACGAGCAGCGACTCGAGCAGGACGACACCGTCGGTCGACCCGAGCAGCCGGTCCGACGCCCGCTCCGGGTGGGGCATGAGGCCCACGACGTTGCGACCCGCGTTGCAGATGCCGGCGATGTCGTCGAGGCTGCCGTTCGGATTGTCGGTGTAGCGGAACACGACGCGCTCGTCGGCATGTAGCTCGGCGAGCGTGTCCGCATCGCACACGTAGTTGCCTTCGAAGTGATTGATCGGGACGTTGAGCGTGTCGCCGACACGCGACGCGTTCGTGAGCGCGGTGGACGTGGACTCCACCCGAATCTCCACCGTCTCGCACAAGAACTTCAGACCCGCGTTCTTCTGGAGCGCACCGGGCAGCAGATGCGCTTCGGTGAGCACCTGGAAGCCGTTGCAGATCCCGACGACCGGCCCGCCGGCCGCGGCGTGGGCCGCCACCGCGTCCATGATCGGGGAGAAGCGGGCGATGGCCCCGGTGCGTAGGTAGTCGCCGTGGGCGAATCCGCCCGGAATCACGACGGCGTCGACGCCGCGCAGATCACGATCCGCGTGCCACACCAATTCCGCGTTGCCACCCAGTTGTTCCACCACCCACGCGACGTCGTGCTCACAATTCGAGCCGGGGAACACGACGATGCCGACGCGCGCACTCACACGGCGGCCCCGTCTTCGACGGTCGAGCTCCGCTCTGCCCTCCCGGCCTCCGGCCAGGGCTCCGCTCCGTCTCCGTGTTCGACGGTCGAGCTCCGCTCTGCCCTCCCGGCCTCCGGCCAGGGCTCCGCTCCGTCTCCGTCGAGCGCCGTGAGCTCGATGCGGTAGGCCTCGATCACGGGATTCGCCAGCAGGCGGCGGCACATCTCGTGGAGCTCCGCGCGCGCCGACGCTTCGTCGGCGCTGTCCACGACGAGGCGGATGCTCTTGCCGACCTTTACCTGCGAGACGTTCTCGAACCCGAGCGCGGGCAGCGCCCGTTCCACGTTCGCACCCTGCGGATCCAGGATCCCCGGCAAGTGCGTGATCTCGACCCGCGCCTCGAATCTCATTGGCCTGATGCTACCGAATCTCTCTGGCCGCCCTCACTGCAGGATCGGGATACCCGATCCTGCGGACGTTCGGGACTCCGTGCTCGCTCGTCTTCGCTCGCTCGCCGCGGGTTGCGGCCGAGCGAGGGCGACAACGAGTCAGCTCCACCATTCGTCGAAGCTGGTGCCGGTGAGGAGCTCGTAGGCCTCGACGTATCGGGCGCGGGTGCCGTCCACGACGTGCTCCGGCAGGTGGGGCGGCGGGGGCGTGCGGTCCCAGCCCGTGCCGTCGAGGAAGTCGCGCACGAACTGCTTGTCGAAGCTCGGCGGCGACGTTCCCACCTGGTACTGGTCGGCCGGCCAGTACCGCGACGAATCGGGCGTCATCAGCTCGTCGATCACGAGGAGCTTGTCGTCGAGCTCGCCGAACTCGAACTTCGTGTCCGCGAGGATCACTCCGCGCGAAGCGGCGTGCTCCGCACCGAACCGGTACAGCTCGACGGCGACGTGGGACAACTCCTCGTAGCGTGCCTCGCCCACGAGCGCGACGGCTTCGGTTCGCGAGAGCGCGGCGTCGTGGCCCTCCTCCGCCTTCGTCGACGGCGTGAAGATCGGTTCGGGGAGGCGTTCGGCCTGGCGCAGTCCCGCCGGCAGCCGTTTGCCGTTGACGGTGCCGGCCTGGCGGTATTCCGTCCACGCCGAGCCGAACAGGTACCCACGCACGATGCACTCCATGCGAACCGGTCGCGTGGCCTTGACCAGCATCGCCCGACCCGCCACGTCCGACCCCGCGGTCTCGGGAAGATCGGTCGGATCCGCGGACACGAGGTGGTTCGCGACGACGTGCTTCGTCTGATCGAACCAGAACACCGACAGGCCGGTGAGCACCCGGCCCTTGTCCGGGATCGGATCGTCGAACACCACGTCGAACGCCGAGATGCGGTCCGAGGCCACCATGAGCAGGCGGTCGTGGCCCACTTCGTAGAGCTCCCGCACCTTGCCCGAATACAGATGGGGCAGGCCGACCTTGCTCATCGCTCGCCCCCCGGTTGCGAGTCGTCCAGCGCGTCGAGCGCGTCGACGGTCCGGTGCGCGTTCGCCAACGCACGTTTCAGGTCGAAGCAGGCGGCAAGTTGCTCGTCGGTCAGCGCGGCTCGCGCGTCGGCGTCCTCGCGCAGCACGTCGATGAACGGACGTCGCTGCTCCCATGTGGCCATTGCACACCGTTGCACGATGCGATACGCCTCGTCGCGCGAACGGCCTGCTTCCACGAGTCCGAGCAACACCGGTTGTGAGAACACCAATCCGTACGACGCGTCGAGGTTCTCGAGCATCCGGTCGGGATAGACGTGCATCCCGTCGGCGACACTCCGGAACTTCTCCATGAGGTAGTACGCGAGCATCGCCGAGTCGGGCAGCACCACGCGTTCCACCGACGAATGCGAGATGTCACGCTCGTGCCACAACGCGACGTTCTCGAGTCCGGCCTGAAGGTTCGAACGCAACACGCGCGCGAGTCCGCAGAGTTGCTCGCACTTCACGGGATTGCGCTTGTGGGGCATCGCGCTCGAGCCCTTCTGACCCGCGCGGAACGGCTCCTCGACCTCCCGCACCTCGGTACGTTGGAGGTGACGGATCTCGAGCGCGAACGACTCGACCGTCGCGCCCACGGAGGCGCACGCGTAGAGGAACTCCGCGTGACGGTCGCGCGAGAGGACCTGCGTCGCCGGCACCGGTGTGAGACCGAGCCGTTCGCACACGAACTGCTCGACGAACGGATCGACGTTCGAGTACGTGCCGACGGCGCCCGACAGTTTGCCCACCGCCACCGCGCGGCGCGCCCGCACCAAGCGCTCCCGGTCCCGGCGAACCTGCAGCGCCCACAGCGCGATCTTGTTCCCGAACGTGGTGGGCTCGGCGTGCACACCGTGCGTCCGCCCGACCATCGGCGTGTCGCGGAACTCGCGCGCTCGCGCGACCAGCGTGCTCTCCAACGCGCCCGCGGCCTCGAGCAACAGCTCGGCAGCGCGGGTGAGCGTGACGGACAGCGCGGTGTCGACGACATCGCTCGACGTGAGCCCGTAGTGGACCCACGCGCCTTCGGGCTGCCCGACCCGTTCCTGCACGACGTCCACGAACGCGGCGACGTCGTGCTGCGTGATCTCCTCACGCGCTTCGATCGCGGCCACGTCGAAGGTGGCCCGTTGCCGGATGGCCGTGGCGGCCTCCCGCGGGACGATCCCGAGCTGCGCCCAGGCCTCGACAGCCAGGATCTCCACCTCCAGCCAGGTGCCGTACCGGGCCTGATCAGCGAAAAGACCGGCCATGGCAGGAAGGGCATATCGGGGGATCAAGGACAAGCTCCTCGCTGCCGAAAAGAACTGAGCCGGGATCGCCCGACAGGGCGCTCTCCGGGAACTGGATGTTCCGAGCCGGGTCCAGCGGACACCGGTTCGCCACTCGACGGATCGAGCAGGAGGACAGGATCGTGGCCAAGTGCACCAAGCACACGTTCGAAGAGCCCGCCGCGACGTGCGACGACTGCGGCGACTCGTGGTGCGACCGTTGCCTCGTGCCGAAGCACCGTCCCGATGCTCCCACTCGCTGCGTGGAATGTGCGTTGGTGGCCGCCGGCATTCGCCACCGGCCGCGCAAGGTGGTCGAGTCGATCTGGTAGCCCGGTCATGACGCAGCCGCCGCGATGTCGCGACGGCACTGCATCCCCGGCCAGCTGATCAGGTCCACCGCTTCGTACGCACGAGTGCGCGCCCGGCGGATCGTCGGCGCAACCGCGGTGACGTCGAGGACCCGTCCGCCTGCGGTGACGACGGCGCCGTCCTCCATTCGTGTTCCCGCGTGGAACACCGTGACACCGTCGACTGTCCCCGCGGCGTCGAGCCCCTCGATGGGATCACCGGTTCGCGTCGAAGTGGGATAACCCTCGGTCGCGAGCACCACCGTCACACACGCATCCGTGGTGAACTCCGGCGCGGTCGCCAGCCTTCCCGACGCGGCCTCCATGCAGTGGACCGCGAGATCGCTCGCGAGACGCGGGAGCACGACCTGGCATTCGGGATCGCCGAAGCGAACGTTGTACTCGAGCACCTTCGGTCCTTCGGGGGTGAGCATGAGCCCCGCGTAGAGCACGCCCCGATACGACACGCCGTGCGAGGTGAGCGCCGCGAGGGTGGGGCGGATCGCCTTGTTGAGCACTTCGTCGACGATCGCGTCGCCGGCCAGCGCCACCGGCGAATAGGCACCCATCCCACCCGTGTTCGGGCCGGTGTCGCCGTCGCCGATGCGTTTGAAGTCCTGGGCCGGCGCCAGGGGGAGACCGTCGCCACCGTCGCAGAGCACGAGCAACGACACTTCGGGGCCGGTGAGTCCCTCCTCGATGACGAGGGTTCTTCCCGCATCGCCGAACGCGTCACCGGAGAGGTACGCGCGCACCGCGTCGCGAGCTTCGGCGATCGACTCCGTGACGATCACGCCCTTGCCCGCGGCGAGACCGTCGGTCTTCACCACGTACAAACCCGGGAGGGTTTCGAGAAAGGCCAGCGCCGCCGCTTCCTGGCCGGCGTCGAACGCACCGTGGCGCGCCGTCGGCACGCCGGCTTCCACGAGGACCTGCTTCATCCACGACTTCGAGCCCTCGAGTCGAGCGCCGGCCGCGACCGGACCGAAGGCGCGCCGGCCGCGCGCCACGATCGCGTCGACCGCGCCCGCGACCAGCGGCACTTCGGGGCCGACCACTACGAGATCGGCGTCGACATCGTCGGAGAGCTGCGCCACCGCGACCGCGTCGGCAACGTCGACGGGCAGGCAGCGGCCGATCGTGGCCATCCCGGGATTGCCGGGCGCGCAGAGCACCTCGTCGACCGACGACGACCGTTCGAGCGACCACGCGAGCGCGTGCTCACGCCCCCCCGATCCGATGACGAGAACCCGCACGGTCGGAGCGTACGACAATCAGGCGGCGCGGGGCAGCACGACCGTTTGGTCGCGCGCCGGGCCCACCGACACGAACGTCACCGGCACCCCGGCAAGCTCCTCCAGGAAGCGCACGTAGTCGCGGGCCGCGGAGGGGAGATCGTCGAACTCGTTCACGTCGTCGATCTCGGAGCCCCAACCGGGCAGGGTCTCGTACACGGGCCGCACCTTGTGCAGCACCGACTGGTGATACGGCACGTGGCGGTACCGGGTGCCGTCGTCACCTTCGTAGGCCACACACACCTTGAGCTCCTCGAGGGGGGCTAACACGTCGAGCTTGGTGATCGCGATCTCCGAGGCCGAGTTGAGGCGCACCGCGTGGCGCAGCATCACGCCGTCCAGCCAGCCGGGGCGGCGGCGGCGGCCGGTGTTCGTCCCGAACTCACGGCCTCGATCCACCAGGAAGTCCCCGACCGCGTCGCCCTCGAAGAGCTCCGTCGGGAACGGCCCGCTCCCCACCCGGGTCGTGTACGCCTTGGTCACGCCGATCACCCGGTCGATGGCCCGGGGCCCGACGCCGGCGCCGGTGCAGACGCCACCGGCGATCGGGTTGCTCGACGTCACGAACGGGTACGTGCCGTGGTCCAGGTCCAGGTAGGTCGCCTGCGCACCCTCGAACAGCACCTGCTTGCCCTCGTCGAGCGCGTCGTGCACGAGGTGCACGGTGTCGTCGATCATCGGCTCGAGCCGGGGCACCATCGCCAGATACGTCGCGGCGATCTCGTCGGCGGACAGCGGCAACCGGTTGTAGACCTTGGCCAGCACACCGTTCTTCTCGCGCAGCACCAGATCGAGCTTCTGGCGGAAGATCTTGGGGTCGAGGAGGTCCTGCACCCGCAGACCCACCCGCAGCGCCTTGTCGGCGTACGTCGGGCCGATGCCGCGCTTGGTGGTCCCGAGCTTGTTCTTGCCCAGGAACCGCTCGGTCATCCGGTCGAGCTCTTGGTGGTAGGGCATGATCAGGTGCGCGTTGCCGGAGAGCCGGAGCTTGGAGGTGTCCACGCCCTTGCCTTCGAGCATGTCGAGCTCGGCGAGGAGCACGGCCGGGTCCACCACCACGCCGTTGCCGATGATCGGCACCGCATGGGGGAACAGGATCCCGCTCGGGACGAGCTGGAGGGCGAACGTCTCGCCGTCGACCACGATCGTGTGGCCGGCGTTGTGTCCTCCCTGGTAGCGGACGACGAGGTCACTTTCCCGGGCGAGGTAGTCGGTGAACCGACCCTTGCCCTCGTCACCCCACTGGGTGCCGACGATCACGGTGCCGGGCACGACGGACTCCTCGAGAAATTGGGGAACGGAGGGGCGACCGGGCCGTCGACGGGCCTCTCGGTCTCAGTGGCGCTCACGTTGGGGAAATCGTAGTCGACTCGGCGGCCGCGCCGGCCGGGAGGCCCCGCGTGGCTCAGCGCAGCACCTCGATGTCGCACTGTGGTCCCGGCGCCGAAGCCATCGCCGCGTCGAGCGTGACCAGCGGCGCGTCGAGCGATTCCGCCAGCGCGACGTACGACGCGTCGTAGACGGTCAGGTTGTGCCGAAGGGACCAGGCTCGTTCCAGAAACGGTACGTGCGGATACCTCGCCGCCGGGAAGCGTTGTAATCCCTCGATCACCGTGAGAGCATCGGCCGCCTCGAACGAGCCTCGTCGCACACCGTCGCGGAGCGCGGACACGGCCTCGAGATCGGCGAGATGCGGCAGGTGAAGGCGGCGTCCGGCCAGGCGCGCCCGCGCCGCATCGCCGAGGCCGGCCTCCCCGGCGAGCGCAGCCACCAGGACCGACGCGTCGACGACGAGATCCTCGGTCACCCGGCGTCGCGATCGGCTCGAATCGCCCGCACGATCTCGTCGGAACGCAAGCCACGAGCGCGACGAACCGCGAGGCGTGCCAGCACCTCGTCGACCGTCTCGGACTCGGCCTCCCGGATCAGGACACCGAGCAGGTACTCCTGGAGGCTCTGCCCGGCCTCGGCCGCGCGCCGACGGAACACGTCGTGCACGTGCTCGGGCACATGACGGATCTGCACGTTCGTCATCTCGGGAGCCTACCACATCTGCATGCATTTTGCATGCACGGTCCTCGGCCCGCGATCGGGCTCTTCTCAGGATGCGGCGTCACCGAACGTGAAGATCCCGCCGTCGGCGGCGCCGAGCCAGTAGCCGTCGCCGGACTCGGTCACTGCAATCGACGTGACCGGTGCGTTCAGCCGAGTGGTCGCGAGGTCGCCGTGCGCCTTCGCGCTGCCGAACGCCGTCACCGCGCCGTTGTCCTGCACGATCCAGTAGCCGTTGCCGGTGGGTACCGCCGCGATCGCGACCACCGGCCGGATCGATGCCTTCGTGCGGACCCGGCCGGCGTACCCGGCGTCGCCGAAGGCGAACACCCCGCCGTCCGCGCTCACCAACCAATACCCGTCGCCCGACGGCGTCGCCGCGATCCCGACAACGGGCGCCCGAAGCGCCGTGCCACCGAGACCACCTGCATATGGAGCGCTCCCGAACGCGAACACGCCACCATCGGCACCCGCCAACCAATACCCGTCGCCCGACGGCCGCGCTGCGATCCCCACGATCGGTGACCTGAGGGCCCGGCCGCTCATGGAGCCGAAGAAGGTATCCCAGCCGTACACGCCGCCATCAGCCATGGCGCACCACGTTCGCGAGAACGGAGACGCCGGCGCCGTCACCGATGCAGCCGCGACAATTGGCGTGTCCGGGGAGTTCAGGAGACCGGGAGCGTTCTGGCCGATCGGGCCGCCCGGAGCGAGCGCCTCGACCGCGCCGCGGGCCGAGATCCCCACCGTGGCGCCGAACGTAAGGTCGGGCCACAAGTGCGCGGAACGAACGAGCGCGACGTAGCGATCCGACACATCTCCGAGCGGATCCGCGTGGAGACCACTGCCACCTTCGACATCGTCATATCGAATCCAACCCGTGGGTGGGTCTGTGGCGCTCGGTACACCCGAGTATCCATCGAGATGGGCCAGGCAATGAAACGGCACGATGACCCGAATCGCGGAAACGCCGACAACGGACGCGCGCTCCCCACACCCAGATGGTCCGGCCGCGACGGGCTCACTCACGTATGCCCCACCGCCGCACTGCCTGAGTACGGGCACGCGAAAACCTGAGGATGGGCACGGGAACGGCACCGCGAGTGCCACCCCTACTGTCGGAATTCCCTTGGGCGCGGTGAACGCGACCGCCGATTGCCCCACCAGCCAGACGATCTGCGACCGGCCGGTCGACCAGTTCCGGGAAGCGAGCGAGACGCGACCTCTGATCCGGGCCTCGAGAACCACCTGGTCGGCGATCAGCTTCTCGGACATCGACGCGAGATCAGCTGCTGGAAGGATGGTCGGACCGCTGTAGTCGAATGAATCCGCGCCTCCCGCGTGGAGACTCCCCTCGTCGGAGTTCCACTCCACCCCTGAGGAAATCGGACCCGGCGCGTAGACGTCGTTCGCTCCGTCGGTCACGGTCACCGCGAGTCCTCCGCCCGCTGCACGTACCCCCACCCGAGCGGAAGCGGCCGCGACCGGGGACACGAGCAGACAACCGGCGGCGATACCCGCCAGACCGGCGTTCCAGAAGCACGTTCTCACGGATTCTCCCGACAGATGATCTCCTCGACAAGCTCTATGGTATCTGGCAAACCACTCGAAGCGGTCAGACCGACACGGCCTGGCGGCGGCTGAACACCAGGCCGCCGTCGCCGGCAGCGTCGACCTCGATCACGTCGCCGTCCTGGTATTCACCTTGCAACAGGGCCATCGCGATCGGGTCGGCTAGCTCGCGCTGGATCACCCGCTTCAACGGCCGGGCCCCGAAATCGGGGTCGTAGCCCGTGCGGGCGACGTAGGCCCGTGCGTCGTCGGTCAGCTCGAGGCCGAGGTGCTTGTCCGCCAGACGGCCGCGCAGGTGGTCGATCTGAAGATCGACGATCCGCGCGATGTGGCGTTCGTCGAGCCGGTGGAACACGACCATCTCGTCGATGCGGTTGACGAACTCGGGCTTGAAGTGCGTGTGCACGGCCGCCATGACGGTGGCCTCGTCGCCCCCACTTCCGAGGTTGCTCGTCATGATGAGCACCGTGTTGGTGAAGTCGACGGTCCGGCCCTGGCCGTCGGTCAACCGGCCGTCGTCCATGAGCTGCAACAGGACGTTGAAGACGTCCGGGTGCGCCTTCTCCATCTCGTCGAGCAACACCACCGCGTAGGGACGGCGGCGGATCGCCTCGGTGAGCTGACCGCCCTCTTCGTAGCCGACATATCCGGGCGGCGCACCGACCAGTCGCGACACGCTGTGCTTCTCCATGTACTCCGACATGTCGACGCGGATCATCGCCCGCTCGTCGTCGAACAGGAACGCGGCGAGCGTGCGGGCGAGCTCCGTCTTGCCCACCCCGGTCGGGCCGAGGAAGAGAAACGATCCGATCGGCCGGTTGGGATCCGAGAGTCCGGCCCGTGAGCGACGGATCGCATTGGCAACGGCGCGCACCGCTTCGTCCTGACCGATCACCCGCGCGTGCAGCTCGTCCTCCATTCGGACGAGCTTGCTCATCTCGCCCTCCATCAGGCGCGTCACCGGGACGCCGGTCCACTTGGAGACGATCTCGGCGATGTCTTCGGAGTCGACCTCTTCCTTCAACATCTGCTGTTCGGACTGGAGCTCGTTCAGTCGAGTTGTCTTGGCTTCGATCTCCTGGTCCAACTCCCGCATCGTGCCGTAGCGCAACTGCGCGGCCTGCTCGAGATCCCCCTCGCGCTCCGCCTTCTCCGCGTCGGTGCGCGCGTTCTCGAGGCGTTCCTTCAGCGCGCGGATCTCGGTGATGGCGTCCTTCTCGTTCTGCCAGTGCGCGACCATCGCGTCACGTTCTTCCGCGAGCTCGGAGAGCTCCACCTCGAGCGCATCGAGACGCTGCTTCGACGGCGCGTCGGTCTCCTTGGCCAGCGCAGCCTTCTCGATCTCGAGTTGGCGGATACGCCGTTCCACCACGTCGATCTCGAATGGCATCGAGTCGATCTCGATGCGCAACCGTGACGCGGCTTCGTCCATCAGATCGATGGCCTTGTCGGGAAGTTGGCGGCCGGCGATGTAGCGATGCGACAGCATCGCCGCGGCCACGAGGGCGGCGTCCTGGATCCGGACGCCGTGATGGACCTCGTACCGCTCTTTCAAACCGCGCAGGATCGCCACCGTGTCCTCGACCGAAGGCTCGCCCACGTACACCTGCTGGAAACGCCGCTCGAGCGCGGGGTCCTTCTCGATGTACTTGCGGTACTCGTCGAGCGTGGTCGCGCCGATGAGCCGAAGCTCGCCGCGCGCGAGCATCGGCTTGATCATGTTGCCGGCGTCGACGGCACCTTCGGCGCCGCCCGCACCCACGATCGTGTGCAGCTCGTCGATGAAGCTGATCACCTCGCCCTCGGCGTCGGCGATCTCCTTCAGCACCGCTTTGAAGCGCTCCTCGAACTCACCGCGATACTTCGCACCGGCGACCATCGCGCCGATGTCGAGCGAGATGAGGCGCTTGTTCCGCAATCCCTCGGGGACGTCACCCTCCACGATGCGGCGAGCGAGTCCTTCGGCGATCGCCGTCTTGCCCACTCCGGGCTCACCGATCAATACCGGGTTGTTCTTGGTGCGGCGAGAGAGCACCTGGATCACGCGACGGATCTCCTCGTCGCGTCCGATGACGGGATCGAGCTTCCCCTTGCGCGCCTCCTCGGTGAGATCGCGTCCGTAGCGTTCGAGCGCCCGGTACTGCTCCTCGGGGTTCTCGCTCGTGACGCGATGTGACCCGCGCACGGCCTTCAGCGCGTCGAGCACCGCGTCGTGAGTGACGCCGAGGCCGCGCACGAGGTCACCGACGCCACCCGGAACCTCGGTCATCGCGAGCAGCAGGTGCTCGGTCGAGAGGTAGTCGTCGTCGAGCGCGCGACGTTGCTCGTCGGCTGCCTCGAGCAATCGATAGGCCTCGGCCGCGAGCGTCGCCTGCTGAGCGGTCGCGCCATGGACCTGCGGGAGACGGGAGAGCTTCTCCTCGACCTTGTCCCGGACGGCTTTCGGTGCCACGCCGACGCGCTCGAGCACGGGAAGCACCACGCCTTCGGCCTGCGAGACGAGTGCGGCCAGCAGGTGCTCCGACGACACCTGCGCGTGGGATCGTTCGCGCGCCAGCGATTGCGCGTCGTTCATCGCCTCATTGGTCTTGCGGGTGAACTTGTTGGGATCGAGTGTCATCGAGACCTTCTTATCGACTTCGCTGGACGCGAACGATGGTCTTGCTCACCGGGACGAGATCTCGCCGGTACTGTCGGTGCACGGTCCGCACCGCTTCGTCCGCCTCACGCCGCGCCTGCTCGGCCTGCGCGCGCAACGCCGAGATCTCGCGCTGCGCGTCGGCGAGGCGGCGTTCGAGATCGAGCACGTGCTTCACACCGGCGAGGCTCATGCCCTCGTTCGTGAGCTCCTGGATCCGCTGCAACACCTCGATGTCGTGCGGTGAATACCGCCGGCTCCGGCCTTCGGTGCGCTGGGGCTCGATCAAGCCTCTGCGCTCGTAGATGCGCAAGGTCTGCGGGTGCACTCCCGCGAGCTCGGCAGCAACCGAGATGACGTACAACGCGCGCAGCTCGCTCTCCATTGCGCTCACACTCCGAGATGCTCGCGGGGGTTGGTGGTCAGCGCGGCCGCCATCGTCTCGATCGCGGCGCGTTCGTTGTCGTCGAGGTGTGCGGGGACGACGACGTCGAAGGAGACCAACAGATCGCCGGCATCGCCCTTGCTCGACGGGATACCGCGACCACGCACCTTGACCGTCTTGCCACTCTGCGTTCCCGGCGGGACCTTCACCGTGACCGGCTCGCCGAGCGTCGGCACCCGAATCTGGGCGCCGAGCGCGGCCTCCGCGAAGGTGACCGGAACCCGGACGCTGAGATCCTTTCCCTTGCGGCCGAAGAGATCGTGGCCGCGCACATGCACGATCACGTACAGGTCGCCGGGATGTCCGCCGTGCGCGCCGGCCGCACCGCGACCCTTCACCCGGATGCGCTGACCGTCCGCGACGCCGGAGGGAATGCGCACCTTCACTTCCCGCGGACGCAGCTCGATCCCGCGCCCGTGGCACTGCGGGCACGGATCCGCGATCACGGCCCCGCGCCCGTTGCACGCCGGGCACACCTCGGAGAACGAGAACGGTCCCTGGTTCACGGCCACCGAGCCGCTGCCGCCACACTGCGCGCAGCGTTGCGGGTTCGTCCCGGCCTTCGCTCCCGTTCCGCCGCACACGCTGCACGCGGCGTCGGCCGTGAACCGCACGGTCGTCGTGACACCGTGCACCGCGTCGAGGAAGTCGAGATGCAGCTCGGTCTCGAGGTCGTTGCCCTTCCGCGGTCCGTCACCGCCGCGGTTGCGCCGGCCGCGGCCGAACAACCCGCCGAACAGGTCGCCGAAGCCCCCGATGTCTTCGAAGTTGACGCCGGCGCCCTCGAATCCCTGAAAACCGCCGGGCGCGCCCGCGAATCCGGGACCCGTCATCCCGGCCGCCACCATGCGACGGACCTCGTCGTACTCCTTGCGCTTCTCGGCGTCGTCGAGCACGTCGTACGCCGCGGAGATCTCCTTGAACTTCTCCTCCGCCGCTGCGTTGCCCTGGTTCGCGTCCGGGTGGAATTGTTTGGCGAGCTTGCGGTACGCGCGCGTGATCTCCTTCTCGGTGGCGTTGGCGGGCACACCGAGCACGGCGTAGTAGTCCGTCTCGAACCACTCACGCTGCGGGGTCATCGTCGATTGCTCCGCTCGCTGCGGACCGGGATACCCGGCCCGCGGCCGCTCGGCTCCGCGTGCTCGCTCGATTTCACTCGTTCGCCTTGGCTCACACGTCTCATCATTCTTCGCAACTCGTGCTTCTTCCGCGCCGGACTAATGCGCGACCTTCACCATGGCGGGGCGCACGACGCGACCCTTGAGGCGGTAGCCGTGGCGGAGGATCTCGGCGACGACGGGTTCGCCGTCCCCTGCTTCCTGCATCACCGCTTCGTGCTCGTTCGGGTCGAAGGGCTGGCCGGCCGCGTCGATACGGGAGAGACCGGCCTTCTCGAGCACGCCGACGAGCTCGGCGTACACGAGCTCGACGCCCTTGCGGACCTGCTCGTCGGCATCACCGAGATTGCCGACCGCGAGCGAGAAGGAGTCGAGCACCGGCAGCAATTGCTCGATGATCGTGCCGGTGGCGCGCTCGACCATCGTCGTCTGCTCGCGCAGCATGCGCTTGCGGTAGTTCTCGAAGTCTGCCTGCACGCGACGCAGCGTCTCGAGATACTCGTCACGCTCGGTCGCGAGCCGGGCCAGGTCGTCCTCGAACTCGGCCGCGGCTTCCGCTTCCTCCACGATGGCCTCGGCTGCGGCATCGGCGGGCGATTCCGGAGAGGCGGTCGCCGCGTACGCGCGCTGGGCCTGTTCCCGTTCGTCGGCCGTCACGAGCCCGTCGCCTCACCGGGCTCGTCCACGATCTCCGCGTCGGCCACTTCGTCGTCGGAAGCGTGCGCGTGCGCACCGGCATCACCCGCGGGTCCGCCGGCCGAAGCCGACGACTGCGCGTTCGCGTACAACCGCTGCGCGAACTCCTGGCTGACGGACACGAGAGTCTCGTGCGCGCGCTTCACCGCGTCGACGTCGGGACCGGCGAGCGCGTCCTTGAGCTCCTTGATCGCCGACTCCATCTTCTCCTTGTCGTCGGGTTGGATCTTGTCGTCCTGCTCCTTGATGAGCTTCTCGGTCTGGAACACCAGCGAGTCGGCGTTGTTGCGGACCTCCGCCTCCTCGCGACGCTGGCGGTCCTCCTCGGCATGCGCCTCGGCGTCCTTCATCATCCGGTCGATCTCGTCCTTGTTGAGCGCAGTGCCACCGGTGATGGTCATCTGCTGCTCCTTGCCGGTCCCGAGATCCTTCGCCGAGACGTGCACGATGCCGTTGGCGTCGATGTCGAACGTCACCTCGATCTGCGGCACGCCACGCGGTGCCGGCGGCAGGCCGACGAGCTCGAACGTCCCGAGCAGCTTGTTGCGGTACGCCATGTCGCTCTCGCCCTGGAGGACCTTGATCTGCACGCTCGGCTGGTTGTCGTCGGCCGTCGTGAAGACCTCGGAACGCTTCGTGGGGATCGTCGTGTTGCGCTCGATGAGCTTGGTCATGATCTGACCCTTGGTCTCGATGCCGAGCGACAACGGCGTGACGTCCAACAGAAGGATGTCCTTCACGTCGCCCTTGAGCACACCGGCCTGGATCGACGCGCCGACGGCAACAGCTTCGTCGGGGTTCACGCCCTTGTCGGGGTCCTTGCCCGTCATGTCCTTCACGAGATCGCCGACGGCCGGCATCCGCGTGGAGCCGCCGACGAGGATCACACGATCGATCTTCGACTGGTCGAGGCCGGCGTCGCGGATCGCCTGCTCGAACGGTCCCTTGCACGCGTCCAGCAGATCGACCGTGAGCTCCTGGAACTTCGCGCGGGTCAGCTTGGTGTCGAGGTGCAGCGGTCCTTCGGCCGTCGCGGTGATGAACGGCAGGTTCACCTGCGTCTCCTGCAACGACGACAGCTCGATCTTGGCCTTCTCGGCGGCTTCCTTGAGCCGCTGCACGGCCATGTTGTCCTTCGACAGATCCACGCCGTGGGCGTTCTTGAACTCGCTCACGAGCCAATCGATGACGCGCTGGTCCCAGTCGTCGCCGCCGAGGTGCGTGTTGCCGGCGGTGGACTTGACCTCGAACACGCCCTCGCCCAGCTCGAGCACCGACACGTCGAAGGTGCCGCCGCCGAGGTCGAAGACGAGGATGGTCTGGTCGTGGTCCTTGTCGAGGCCGTACGCGAGCGCGGCCGCGGTCGGCTCGTTGATGATGCGCAGCACCTCGAGGCCGGCGATCTGGCCGGCTTCGGTGGTGGCCTGACGCTCGGCATCGCCGAAGTACGCGGGGACGGTGATGACGGCCTGGGTGACGGTGTCGCCGAGGTACGCCTCGGCATCGCGCTTGAGCTTCTGGAGGATGCGGGCCGAGATCTCCTGGGAGTTGTAGGCCTTGCCGTCGATGTCGACGCTCCAACCGGTGCCCATGTGGCGTTTCACCGAACGGATCGTCCGGTCCGCGTTGGTCACGGCCTGACGCTTGGCCACCTCGCCGACGAGGACCTCGCCGGTCTTGGAGAACGCAACGATCGAAGGGGTCGTGCGGGCACCTTCCGCGTTGGGGATGACGACGGGTTCGCCCGCCTCGAGCACCGCGACGACAGAGTTGGTGGTGCCGAGGTCGATTCCGACGGCCTTGGGCATGGGTTCTTGCCTCCGTGATGTGGGTTACGAGACTTATCGGCGCTTCACTATGGAAGCTTGAGTGTGACACTATCAACTTTCCGGAGTGGCCCTCTATTCCCGAGTCTCGACGCACGTGACCGGGCCGGAACCTCCCTCGCCGGTTCGAGTCACCATCCGAGCATCTGGAAGCGGCGTCGGAACATTGGTCGTTGCGGTGGAACTCCTCGGTGAGCACGGTCCCGATCGGGGCGCGTGAAACTGCCCCTGGTCTGAACTCGATGTTTCTGGATAGATTCACGGCATGCCTCGCCGTGATGCCTTCATCGAGCACCTCGCCCAAGTTCCGCTCTTCAGCGCTTGCTCGAAGAAGGACCTGACCCTGGTGGCCCGGCGCGCCGACGACGTGCACGTCGATGCCGGGAAGGTCCTGATCAGCGAAGGGGCCGCCGGCCACGAGTTCTTCGTGATCATGGACGGCAACGCCAAGGTGAGCCGTGGCGGCCGCAAGGTCGCCCATCTCGGCCCCGGTGACGCGTTCGGCGAGCTCGCACTCCTCGACCAGTCCCCCCGCAACGCCACCGTCACCGCCGAGACCCCAATGGAATTGGTGGTGCTCGGCCACCGCGAGTTCGCCGGCATCCTCGACGAGGTCCCGGGCTTCGCACGCAAGCTGCTCGCGGGCATGGCCCATCGCCTCCGGGAAGCCGACGCCAAGAGCGTCCACTAGCCCGCCCTGCGAACAAAGGCTTCGAGCCGCTGCTTCGCGAACCCGCGCACTAGATTTCTGCCGGCTTCACTTACCCGGAGGTAGCTCGTGCGCCGGCCCAAGCCGCATCAGCTCGTCTTTCTCATCGGCATCCTCGCGGCGGTCGGCACCATAGGCTCGGGCATCGCGCCCCGCATCACCGGGTGGGAGAACAGCTCGAAGGTCGCCCGGCCGACGTTCGTCAACGTCCCCGACCCGTTGTACTGGGCCTTCTACGCCGTCGCCGGCACGATGCTCCTGGTCGCCGCGTGGCTCGTGTCCCAGCGGGTCCGCAACTACGAGCGGGGCGCGCCCGACAACCGCCGCACCACCAAGAAGAACGTCAAGACGCGCATGGAGCACTTCCGCTCCGGCGTGTGGATGCGCACCCTCATGCGCGATCCGGCCGCCGGAGTCATGCACTCGTGCATCTACTTCGGATTCCTCGTGCTGTTCATCGCCACCGTGCTGCTCGAGCTCGACCACCAGGCGCCCGAGGCGCTGAAGTTCCTCCACGGCCGCACCTACGAGGCCTACGCGTTCATCGCCGACGTCGCCGGCGTGGTGTTCGTCGTCGGCATCGTGTGGGCGATCGTTCGTCGCTACGTGCAGCGCCCGTATCGCATCCGCATCAAGACCAGGCCCGAGGACGCCGTGATCCTCGGCACGTTCCTCGTGATCGGCCTGACGGGTTTCTTCGTGGAGGCCACCCGCATCGCGCTCATCGGCCGACCCGTCTTCGAGAAGTGGTCGGTTGTTGGTTACCCGCTCTCCGGGATCATCAAGGACTGGTCACACGGCACGCTGCGCGACGTGCACCGCTGGCTCTGGGGCACGCACTTCCTCGCGTTCGTCACGTTCCTCGTGATCCTGCCCACCACGAAGCTGCGGCACATGATCACGTCGCCCATGAACATGTACTGGCGCGACAAGGACCGGCCCAAGGGCGCGATGAAGCCGATGCCGAACCTCATGGAGACCGAGCTCGAGACGTTCGGTGCCGCGACGATCGAGGACTTCACCTGGAAGCAGCTCTTCGACACCGACGCGTGCACGGTCTGCGGGCGGTGCACCGCGGTGTGTCCCGCGCACGCGACGGGCAAGCCGCTCGACCCGCGCGAGATCGTGTTGAAGGTCGGCGAGGTGATGGCCGCGACCGGTGACCCGAAGGTGTCGCCGCCGGTGGGCGTCGACCGTGATATCACCGTCAGCGTCAACTCGGTGTTCGAGCGCATCAGCTCCGAAGAGCTGTGGGCGTGCACGAGCTGCAAAGCGTGCGACGAGAACTGCCCGGTGAACATCGAGATCCTCGACAAGATCCTCGACATGCGCCGCTACCTCTCCCTCATGGAGAGCAACTTCCCCGCCGAGCTCGGCAACACGTACCGCTCGATGGAGAACTCGTCGAACGTGTACGGCATGAACCAGGGGGAGCGCGGCGACTGGGCCGCGAGCCTCGAGGGTGTCGACATCGTCGACGGCTCGGGTCCGCTCGGTCACGAGTACCTGTACTGGGTCGGTTGCGCCGGTTCGTTCGACGACCGCAACAAGAAGACGAGCCGCGCCGTCGCGAAGCTGTTGCAACGCGCCGGCATCGACTTCGCCATCCTCGGCCCGAGCGAGAACTGCACCGGCGACCCCGCGCGCCGTTCCGGCAACGAGTACATCTTTCAGATGCTCGCCATGCAGAACATCGAGACGCTCAACAACATGGGCGTCACGAAGATCATTACGCAGTGCCCGCACTGCTTCAACACGCTGAAGAACGAGTACCCGCAACTCGAAGGCCACTACGAAGTGGTGCATCACTCGCAGCTGCTCATGCAGTTGATCGCCGACGGCCGCCTGTCCCTCGCCGGCGCATCGCTCGCCGAGCGCGTCACCTACCACGACTCCTGCTACCTCGGCCGCCACAACGACGTGTACCTCGCACCGCGCAAGGTGATCGGCTCGCTCGGCGGGATCGACATCGTCGAGATGCCACGCAACGGCACCAAGGGCATGTGCTGCGGCGCCGGCGGTGCCCGCATGTTCATGGAGGAGACCACGGGCAAGAAAGTGAACGTCGAACGCGCACAGGAAGCCCTGGCCACGGGTGCCGAGCGCATCGCGGTCGCGTGCCCGTTCTGCTACGTGATGATGGACGACGGCGTGAAGGGCGAGGGCAAGGAAGACGACGTCAAGGTGCAGGACATCGCCGAGCTCCTGCTCGAGGCCATCGAGTCCGAGACCACGCAAGCACAGCCGGTCAGCGCCAACTTCGAACCCGGCTTGTAGTTCGTAACGCTCGCGTCAGGCCTTGATCACGACCGAGCCGACCACCTTGTCGTGCCAGGTCTGCTTCTGTGGGTCCCAAAGCATCCAGAGGTAGCCCAGGTCGCAGAGCGCGGTCGAGATGAACTGCGCGAACAGCTGGCGGCCGATCGCCCGTCCGGTGCCGATCGGCTGACCGGTCGCGGCGTCGAGCACGCGAACGCCCGCGGCGCGTTTACCGACCGTCTGCCCCGTCCGCCCGATCGGTCCGCCGTAGTAGAAGACGAGGAGCAAGACGTACGCGACGATCGCCAGGAACACCACCAGCGCGACGGAACCGCCCGTCGGCACCTTGCAGTACCCGGGTTCGCCGTTGACCGTGCACGACACGATGTGGTGAGGACCCGCCCGCAGCATGATGATCGCGACGATCACCAAGGGCACCGTGGTGATCAGTCCGTCGAGCAGGAGCCCGCCCAGTCGCGCCCCGAAGCTCGCGAACTGCGGACCGTATTGCGGCTGCCCGTACTGCGGAGCTCCGTACCGGGGCTGTCCGAAATCCGGCGGACCGGGCGGAGGCATGGGTGGCGGGCCCGGCGGCGGTACACCCCATGGCGGCGGACTCCGAGGAGGAGGAGGCGCACCCCAGCCTGCCTGTGTCGCGTCGGGCGGAGGAGGCGGCGGAGCGCCCCAGCCCGGCTGGTCCGGCGGCGCAGCCGGCGTCGGAGCGGTCGGAGGAGCGGGGGGCGGCGTCGCGCCCCAACCCGTGGGAGGTGTCCCCGACGGTGGGACCGGGGCGTCCTCGGGCGGTCGATCGTCGTCCATTCGTGCTCCTCTCGCCGCCGGTGAGGCTAGGTCGACGCCCCTCGCCGGCCGCGGACCCGGGTGCGGACCTGGCAAACTGCGGCCATGACGATCTTCGACGCCTCCATCCACACGCTCTCCGGCGAGTCCACCTCGCTGAACGAGCACAAGGGCAAGGTCCTGCTCCTCGTCAACGTCGCCTCGAAATGCGGGCTCACCCCGCAGTACACCGGGCTCGAAGCGCTCCACGAGCGGTACGCGGCTCGTGGG